>Ga0315291_10000142_pt1 | contig 83793 bp, 73 predicted proteins | sample YL17G12_20_MG_FD_203070 | JGI IMG/M metagenome (GOLD analysis project Ga0315291, IMG submission 203070) | Sediment microbial communities from Yellowstone Lake, YNP, Wyoming, USA - YL17G12_20 | ecosystem: Environmental > Aquatic > Freshwater > Lake > Sediment | place: USA: Wyoming | collected... | reverse complement strand
CGTTCGCCGTGCGGCGCGTCTTCCTCTCCCACGGCCACGCCGACCACATCGCCGGCCTCGTCGGGCTCATCAACATCCGCAATAACGCGATGGGGGACAAGGAGAAGGAACTCACGATCTACTACCCCAAGGGGAACTACCTCGTCTGCGAGATGATGGCCTTCCTCGCGAAGACCAATCGCCGCCTGTCCTACGACCTCGAGTGGGTCCCCCTCGTTGCCGGGGACCGGGTCCAGGTCCTCGAGGGGCAGATGCCCCGCCACATCGAGGCCTTCCCCACTGTCCACGTCCACAGCGAGGCGTCCCTCGGCTACTCCGTCCTCGAGGTCCGCCACCGCCTCCGGCCGGAGCTCGCCGGGAAAAGCGAGGAAGAGATCGCGAAGATCGCTCGGTCGAAGGGCAAGGACGCCGTGACCGAGAGCTACGAGCAGCGCCTCTTCTCCTACACCGGCGACTGCGTCAGCGTGAAGCCGGCGCACGTCCAGGGGACGGAGGTCCTCTGCCACGACGTGACGTTCCTCGACGAGGCCGACCGGAAGGAGTTCAAGCACGCGAGCCTCGCCGAGGCGATCGAGCTCGCGCGCGCGGCCGGGGTGAAGAAGGAACTCCTCGGGATCCACATCTCCAGCCGCTACAAGGCGCGTCTCCGCGAGATCGCCGCGGACGTCTCCCCGGATCTGCCGTTCAAGCTCACCCTCATCCCGCCGGGCCGGATCGTCGCCGTGGAGTAGCTCCACGAATGCGGCCTCGGGAGCTCTTGCCGGCAGGCCCGGTCACGAGAGACAGAGCGTCCGGTCGCTCAAGCCCTTAGGACTCATCCCCAAAGAGAACTTGACAGGTTGTCCGTCGATCCTGTAGAAGAGCCCGGGGTGATCGGACATGAAGCCCTGGGATCCTCACAGCACGCGGACCGCAGCAGCGTACCTGGTCGTGACACTGCTCTTGGCCACGCTCGGCACCGTCCTTTTCGTGACCTCTTCGTCCCGTGCCACAGCCCAAGTCAGCTCGGCCCCCGAGGCGATGTTGTACGCGGAGGATTTCGAGGACGGACAGGCGCAGGACTGGGACCTCCCCGGGGGCTGGGAGGTCACTCGGGACTCAACTGGGAACTCCGTTCTCCACGGCAAGGGGCACACCTACGCCCAGTTCCAGCAGGACTCCTGGTGCGACTACTCCCTCGTCCTGCGCGTCAAGATCGTGAAGGGGAGGATCCATCTCAACTTTCGCATCGGCGGCTGCACTCGCTACTTCATTGGCCTAGAGGAGCAGGCCCTTGACCTTCGCAAAACGTCGCCGTGCGGCACCCACAAGACCCTGCGGTCGGTGAGCCAGAAGCGCAGCCGCGGCCGGTGGTACGAGGTCAAGATCGCGGGATCGGGTGGGAAGATCGATGTCTACGTCGACGGAGCCCTGAAACTGAGCCAGATCGATCCGGAGCCCCTCCTGTGCGGTTGGATCGGCCTCGAGACGCTCGATGACTCCGAGTTCTTCGTCGACGACGTGAAGGTGCTCGGTCAGCCCCCGACGGCCACAGGCCTGCGTTGGGTCAGGACGGGCGGCCCTCTCGGAGGTCTCGGCTACGACATCCGAATGTGCCCTGACAACCCGGACGTGATGTACGTCACCGATGCGTGGAGCGGCGTGCACAAGAGCACGGACGGGGGCAAGACCTGGGTTCCTGCGAACGAAGGGATCACGACGCGAGCCGGGGAATCTGGCGACGCGATCCCCGTCTTCTGCCTGACCCTCGACCCGGGCGACCCAGACACGATCTGGATCGGAACCCAGAACACGCGAGGCATCTTCCGGTCGACCGACGCGGGAGCCACCTGGGAGAGAAGAGACAACGGAGTCGTTGAGAAGGAAGGGATCACGTTCCGCGGGTTTGCGGTCGATCCCCGCGACCCGCGCGTCGTCTACGCTGCCGCGGAGCTGTCGAGTTGGGCGTGGGCGGGAGAGCCCAGGCCGGGGAGGGAGTTCGACCGGACGAAGGGCGTCATCTACAAGACGACCGACGCAGGCGCCCAGTGGAAGGCCGTCTGGCGAGGGGATAACCTCGCGCGCTACGTCTGGATCGATCCCAGGGACTCAAGCGTTCTCTACGTCTCCACGGGGATCTTCGACCGGGAGGCTGCGAACGACCAGGGCGTGGGGGTCGTCAAGAGCACAGATGCCGGCAAGACCTGGTCCCCCGTGATCCAGGGCCTCGGCAACCTGTACGTCGGGACCCTGTTCATGCAGCCGGGCAATCCAGACGTCCTGCTCGCGGGAACGGGCAACAACCAGTATCCCTCGGGAAACGGCGTCTACCTCACCCGAAACGGAGGGCAGTCGTGGCAGGCGGTCCTCAGGGGAGAGAACATCGAGTCCGTGGAGTTCTCCCTCTCCGAGCCGACGATAGCCTACGCAGGCAGCCCGGACCGGGTTTACCGGAGTGACGACGCTGGCGCAACGTGGAAGACGGTGTCCGGCGGGGAAGGCGGCTGGGGAGCGCCTGGCGTCAGGGCCGGATTCCCGATTGACTTCCAGGTGGATCCGCGCGACCCCGATCGCCTCTTCGCTAACAACTACGGAGGCGGCAACTTCGCAAGCGCGGACGGCGGCAAGACCTGGGCCGTGGCCAGCACCGGCTACACCGGAGCGCAGGTCCGCGACATCGCGGTCAGCCCCGCCGACGCCACGGCTGTCTACGCCGCGGCTCGAAGCGGCCTCTTCCTCGGCAGCAGCGCTGGCGAGGAGTGGTCCGGGCTGAACGACCCGCCGCACGCCTCGATGGAGTGGTACGTGGTGGCACTCGACCCGGTGAACGGCGAGCACGTCCTCGCGGCCAACAACTGGGAGCGAGACCTCCTTGAGAGCACCAACGGTGGGCGCTCCTGGCACGCACGACAGGCCTCTCCTGGTGACCGCAAGAGCTGGCGAGCGATCGCCTTCGCGCCGACCGATCCGCGCATCGTCTATGCCGGCACGTCCGCCTACTTCTCTGCGGGAACCTTCAGCGATGAGATGCCCGGAAGCGGGGTCTATGCGTCGCGGGACGGGGGTGCCACCTGGCAAGCGGCGAACGACTCGGTCTCGAGAGATGCGAACGTCTGTGCCCTCGCGGTCGACCCTCGAAACGCGCAGGTGGTCTATGCCGCGACCGGAAACCGTGGCCTGCTGAGGACGACCGACGCCGGGAAGAGCTGGGCAGCCCTCAGCTCGGGCCTGCCGAAGACGGCGTCCGTCCTCTGCGTCACACTGGACCCTCGGAACCCCGACGTCGTCTATGCTGGGCTTCTCAACGGCGGACTCTGCCGCAGCACCGATGCCGGCAAGACCTGGCGGGCGTCGTCGGCCGGGATGAACCCGGAAGCCAGCGTCTCCGACATCGTGGTGGACTCCACCCGAGTCGGCGTCCTCTACGCAGCGGACCGCCGAAGCGGCGTCTTTCGGTCGTCCGATGCGGGGCGGACCTGGTCTCCCCTCAAGGAAGGCCTTCGGATGCGAGCCGTGAATGCGCTTGCTCTCTCGTCGGACGGAAGGGTGCTTTACGCAGCGACGGAGGGCGAAGGAGTCTATCGACTGGATCTCCCGTAGGGAAGCCTTCGAGGCTTCGCGCAAGGAAAAGGCGTAAGGGGTGCAGGTGAAAGGACGGAGAGCGCGGTCTTGGCTATCGAGGAGTGCGAAGATCGCAGGAACCGTTCTCGTACTTGGATTGCTCGCCATCCTTTCGGACGACGTTGGAGTGCCAGCGCGGCTGCCCTCAACCAGCGGTCTTCATTGGGTCAGGACCGGTGGGCCTCTCGGCGGCCTCGGGTACGACATCCGCATGCGACCAGACAATCCGGACATCATGTACGTCACCGAAGCCTGGAGCGGAGTACACGTCAGTACGGATGGCGGATTCACCTGGCGCGCGTCCAACGAAGGGATCACGACCCGGACGGGACCGTCTGGTGACGCGATCCCTGTCTTCAGCTTGACGATCGATCCGCAAGACCCTGGCGTGATCTGGTGCGGGACGCAGAATCGGCGCGGAATCTGGAGGTCCACGGATGCCGGCAAGTCTTGGAGAAAGAGGGACGACGGCGTCGTCGGTGACCAAGGGGTCAGTTTCCGGGGATTCGGGGTAGACCCGCGCAGTTCGGACATTGTCTACGCAGCAGCAGAGATATCCAGCTACGCCTGGAGTCCAGACCGTCGACCCCGTTCGGGGCGGACGTTCGACCTGACCAGGGGGGCAGTCTACAAGACAGCGGATGGCGGAGAGCATTGGGAGGCCATCTGGCAGGGGGACAATCTTGCCCGCTATATCTGGATTGACCCGCGCAATTCCGACGTGCTCTACGTATCGACAGGGATCTTCGATCGCGAAGCGGCCAATTCCGATGCGAGGACTAGCGCTCCAGGGGGCGTCGGCATCTTGAAAAGCACAGATGGTGGCCGCACCTGGCGAGCATTGAATCAAGCCAACGGCTTGCGGAATCTCTACATCGGTTCACTGTTCATGCACCCCACGAACCCGGACATCCTGCTCGCAGGCGCGGGCAGCAACGTCTACTCGCAGGGCGCAGGAGTCTACCTGTCAACTGATGCGGGGGAGACCTGGCGACATGTCCTCGCACCTGAGGGACCGTTGCCTGGCATTAGCTCGGTAGAGTTCAGCGTGAGCAACCCCGAAATCGCCTACGCAGGGAACCAATCTGCCATCTACCGTAGCGAAGACGGCGGGAACTCATGGCGAATTGTGAGTGGAGGGTCGATGGGGAGAGGCGCAGGCATAGGCGGCCTCTCTACGTGGGGCCCCCCTGGCATCTTTGCCGGCCAACCCATCGACTTCCAGGTTGATCCGCGGGACCCCGAGCGCATCTTCGCCAACAACTACAGCGGCGGCAACTTCCTCAGCGAGGACGGCGGGCGAACGTGGGTGGTGGCCACTCAGGGCTATACGGGCGCTCAAGTACAGGACCTCTCCGTGCATCCAGATGCGACAGAGGGGGTCTATGCGATCATGCCGAGTGGGCTCTTCCATAGTGCAGATGGCGTGAGTGGCTGGGAAGGACTCAGCTACGAACCCGCGATCTCCGCCGAGTGGTATGCCGTACTGGCACTCCGTGCGTCCCCAGAACCTGTCGTGCTTGTCTCCGATGGATTCGAGGGGGCTGTGTTTCGCAGTGCCGATGGGGGTTGCGGCTGGACCGCCGTATTCGACCTTCGAGGACAGATGGGAGGGCCCGGGAACAGACATGGCTTCAAAGCTCTTGTCGCCGCTCCATCGCAGCCGGACGTGGTCTATGCGGGCATGTGCATTGATCGAGTTAGCCTACAGAGGGGCGTGCGCCGGGCCAGCTTCGGTGTCTACAAGTCGACGGACGGTGGCCTAACCTGGCGCGAAGCCAACGACACTCACACCGCGAGCCAGAACATCAACGTCCTTGCGGTTGCCCCCGGCGACGATCGCACAGTGTACGCGGGGACAGTGGAAGGCGGGGTCTTCAAGACGATTGATGGCGGAGCCTCGTGGCGGGCACTAAACCAGGGCCTCCGTGTGCTCGATGTTCGTGCTCTCGCGATTGACCCGAAGAACCCGCAAGTGCTCTACGCCGGGGCGGAGAACGGCGGAGTGTACAAGTCGATCGATGGCGGTACGAGTTGGCAGTCGAGTAGCAGCGGCATGGATCCGCAGGCGGTAGTCCGAGCCATAGTGATCGATCCAGCCAGTCCACAGGTCGCTTACGCCGCAGACCTTCGAACGGGTGTCTACCGCTCCCAAGATGGCGCGAAGACCTGGGCAAAGGTCAACGAGGGCCTCCGAACCCGAGCGGTGAACGCCTTGGCCATCTCGTCGGACGGGAAGGTCCTGTACGCGGCAACCGAGGGCGAAGGGGTCTATCGACTGGATCTGCCGTAGGAAGGGGCTGGGATCTCGCTTCAGCACATGAGGCGGGGGAGGCGGGGATGAAGAAGCGGAGGGCGCGGCTTTGGCTGGGAAGGAGTGCGAAGATCGCAGGAACCGTTCTCGTGCTTGCACTCCTTGCCCTCCTCTCTGCGCCGTGGGCTGAGCACGCCTCGTCTGCCCCGCCCCCCTCGGAGACCGTCCTCTACCAGGAGGACTTCGAGGACGGGCAGGCCCAGGACTGGGACCTGGACCCTGGGTGGACGGTCACGCGAGACGTTGACGGCCAGGGAGTACTTCGGGGACGAGGGAATGCCTGGGCGCGCTACCGCGGAGATGCCTGGGGTGACTACACCCTCACACTCCGCCTCAAGCTCGTGCGAGGCAGGCTCCAAATCGACTTCCGCCTCGGTGACTGCCCCCGCTACATCGTCTCTTTCGACGAGGGGGGGATCTACCTAGGCAGGGAGTCTCCGTGCATGTCGCATCGGGAGGTGCGGACGCGAGGCGAAGAACACAAGCGCAATCGTTGGTACGAGCTCAAGATTACGGGTACGGGTGGCAAGCTGGATGTGTATGTTGACGGAGCCCTCAAGCTGACGTTCACGGACCCCGGGCCGTTGACGTACGGCGCGATCGGCCTGACAACTCTCGACGACACGTGGTTCCACGATTCGGAGTCTTATGTGGATGACATCAAGGTCCTCGGCCAGGCTCCGCTCGCACTTGGATTGCGGTGGGAGAAGACCGGAGGGCCGCGCGGGGGCATCGGCTACGATATTCGCATCCACCCATTAGACTACAACGTTCTGTGGGTCACCGACGCCTGGGCAGGCGCTCACCGAAGCACAGATGGAGGCCGGAGTTGGACGGCCATGAATACTGGGATCACCGCACGGAGCGGCCCCTCCGGGGACGGTATCCCCATCTTCAGTCTCACTATCGATCAGAAGCATCCTGAGATCCTCTGGGCTGGCACTCAGGCGATGCGAGGCGTGTTCAAGAGCACGGACGGTGGCGAGACCTGGTCCGAGATGGAGAACGGCATTGAGGTGCAGAACGGTATGGAGATACGCTCCTTCAGCGTTGACCCGACGAACTCCGACGTCGTCTACATGGGCGGCAGCTACACGCCCAACCCGAGCGAGCTGGCCGTGCGCGGCTTCATCTACAAGACAACTGATGGTGGGAAGCATTGGACGAAGCTTCTCGAGCCGGGAGCCGTGGTCCGGTGGCTCCTGATTGACCCTAGCAACGCCGATGTCATCTACGCCCCAACCGGCATATGGGATCGGCTCGCGGTGAAACCTGAAGGCATACTCAAGAGCACGGACGGCGGGCGCACTTGGTCAAGCATCAACGAAGGGCTCACTAGTTTGGCAGTGAACGGTCTTGTCATGGATCCACGCAACTCACAAGTCTTGATAGCGACGATGGGGAAGGCCAGCGGCTTCCTCAATGAGGAGCGGGAGCTCAACGGCGCTGTCTTCAAGACCACCGACGGCGGCCAGAACTGGCGCAAGGTCTACCCCCCCACGGACCGTGAAGTGCGCTACTCGGCTGTCGCGTTTGCCCCCAGTGACCCCGACATCGTCTACGTCGACGCGGGCACCGAGGTCCTTCGCAGCAGCGATGGTGGCGACACGTGGCAGCGGTTCAGAATGCAGCCAGAAGACGCGTATCGCGACACGCCGATAGCCCTTGCGGTGCATCCGGAGCACCCCGAACTGATCTACATGAATGCCTATGGCGGTGGTGTCTTCCGCAGTGATGATGGCGGACGGACTTGGGTCGATGCAAGCGTCGGCTATACCGGATCTCAGTCATGGGATGTAGCCACGCACCCTATGAATCCAGACTTCGTGCTGGTGGGATCCAAGAATGATGTTCATGTGAGCTTCGATCGCGGACGAACCTGGCAGGGACGTAACACACCGTGGGTTGCTATCAGCATGACCCTTGCGGTCGCCGTTGACCCCACGAACCCAGACAGAATCCTCATCGGGCACGAGATGTACGGATGCATCCGAAGGTCGGAGACCGGCGGACAGACTTGGAAGTATGCTCTACCCGACCTAGGAGAAGAGCCACCCAGTAAGCATATGAGCATCTACCAGATTGTCTTTGCGTCATCCCAGCCAAGCACGCTCTATGCCGCAAGTGGCATTAGCTCCATGGCCTTTGTGGTTCCCCGAGAGACGCAAGGGTGCGGCGTCTTCAAGAGCACCAATGGGGGAAAGAGCTGGTTCCCGGTGAACCTGGGTCTCGAGGCTGCTGACCTCAACACCTTCGCTCTCGCCGTTCATCCCAGCAACCCTGACCTGGTCTATGTCGGCACTCTCGACAACGGCGTCTTCGTGACCACCGATGGCGGAGCGACCTGGTCCAAGTCCGGGTCGGGAATGCCGCCAGTCGACGTCAGGTCCCTCGCCATCGACTCTTCGCATCCTGACATTGTCTACGCGGGCACCGACGGCATGGCGCTGTTCAAGAGTGTCGACGGGGGAAAGACGTGGCAGCGATCGAGCGTAGGCCTGAACCCGGAGGCGTTGGTTCGCAGCATTGTCGTGGATCCGGTTCGTCCGGAGTATGTCTATGCGGCTGACAGAAGATCGGGCGTGTATCGCTCGACAGACGGAGGCCGATCTTGGGTCCAGATCAAGGAAGGACTGACCACGCGAGCTGTGAACCGCCTCGCGATCTCCCCCGATGGCAAGACGCTCTACGCTGCCACGGAGGGGGGAGGAGTCTTCCGACTTGATCTGACTCCGTCGGATGGGAGATGATCCTACGATGACGTTGAGACTCTCGAAGACGCTGGTCTGTGCCGGGATCTCAGTAGCAGTAGTCGGCTTGGCTGTCCTGACGCTATCGCAAGGGAGCGGAGGCAGAGCAAGCATCGCTGGCATCGTCCTTGACGAGGCTGGCCCCGTAGCGGGCGCGACCGTCCGTGTCCAGGGGAAGACGAACGAGAGCGTGACCGACGACGAAGGGCGCTTCATGCTGACGAACTTAGCCGAGGGGATCCCCATCACGGTGAGCGCCTGGAAGGACCTCTACTACTGCGCCAAGGTGGAGGGGGTCGTCCCTCCGGCGACCGGGGTCACGCTCACGCTGCGCCGGTATCAGACGAACGACAACCCTGAGTATGACTGGATTGCTCCTGCGGGAGCCAACTCCTGTTTCTCGTGCAAGCCGGGCGTGACCCAGATCTGGCTCGACAACGATGCGCATGCGGGCTCGGCGCTTAACCCGCGGTTCCTCTCGATGTACAACGGGACGGATACCCAGGGGAACCGAAGCCCTGCGACGCGATACGGCTACAGCCGGGACTACGGGCGCTTCCCTCTGCGCCCCGATCCGGGCGAGCCCTACTACGGCCCAGGCTACAAGCTCGACTTCCCCGACACGGCGGGGAACTGCGCTGCGTGCCACGTTCCGGGAGCTGCGGTCAACGCGCCGTACGACACGGACCCCAACGCCGCCTCCGGAGCCGACCTCTTCGGCGTCCACTGCGACTTCTGCCACAAGGTGGCCGACGTCTACGTCGATCCCGCGACGGGAATGCCGTACCCGAGCCGGCCGGGCGTCCTCTCGATGGACGTCCGGCGTCCCTTCCCAACCGATCCCGATCGCTACCAGCTTTTCTTCGGGACCCTCGACGACGACAACGTGCCGATGGAGGACACGAACCTCCCGCTCCTGAAGGAGAGCCAGTTCTGTGCCTCGTGCCACTTCGGCGTCTTCTGGGACACAGTGGTCTACAACTCCTTCGGCGAGTGGTTGGCAAGTCCGTACAGCGACCCCACGTTCGAGAACGCAAGGACCTGCCAGCAGTGTCACATGCCCGCTCCCTCGGCCCTCGGAGGCAAGACGATCACGAACGTCGCCCCAGGGAAGGGAGGCGTGGAGCGTGACCCGATCGCGATCCACGCTCACACCTCGCCGGGTGCAATGAGCACCGAGCTGCTCCAGAATGCCCTCAAGATGACCGCCTCTGCGCGCTGGGAGGAAGGGCGGGTGGCGGTGGAGGTGAGCGTCACGAACGACAAGACCGGCCACGACGTGCCCACGGATTCGCCGCTCCGGCACGTCATCCTCCTCGTCCGCGCCCGGGACGAGTCCGGGAACCTGCTTACGCAGACGTCCGGCCCCACGGTCCCGGAGTGGGGCGGCGTGGGGGACGCAGGAAGGGGCTACTACGCGGGACTCCCGGGGAAGGCCTACGCCAAGATCCTGGAGGAGCTCTGGACCGAGGTCTCCCCCACCGCTGCGTACTGGAACATGACGCGGGTCCTGAGCGACAACCGGCTGAGCGCGTTCGAGACGGACACGAGCGCCTACGCCTTCGCGGCACCCGCAGAGGGCACGGCCAAGGTCGAGGTGCGTCTCATCTTCCGCCGCGCCTTCAAGTCTCTCATGGACCAGAAAGGGTGGAACACCCCGGACATCCTGATGGCGAGCAGCACCCTAGTCCTAGAGCCAGGGCAGGGTGGGTAAGGGCGGAGCCTTGCACCTCCGGCGAGATTGCGGCTTCGTGAGGGACCGCTTCGTGCAAGATAGGGTAGTGCTCCGCCGGATGGGTGGGCCTCGCGATGCCTGATGGGCGGCTTCGAGCGTTGCTGAGGCGGCTGCTCGGTGCGGCCGCTTCGCTGCGGGCTGCGATTCTCCTCCTCCTGCTCATCTCCCTCGCTTCAGCGATCGGCGCCGTGCTCCCTCAGTCCCCGACCACTCCCAACGCGGACCTGCTCTACCGCTCCTACGGCGGTTTCTGGCGTCGCCTCATCACAACCCTGCAACTGGACGACGTCTTCCACTCCCCATGGTTCTGGACGCTTCTCGGTCTCTTCGCCGCCAACCTCGCCCTGTGCGCGGGCAGGCGGATCGGGCGGAGCCTCCGTGCCCTCGTTCGGCCTCCCGGTCCGATCGCCATGGGCGAGTTCGCCGCCGAATGCGTCGTCGTTCCCTCTCGGGAGGGAGACCCCGCCAAAGCGGAGGAGGCCGTGCGCCGGTACCTGAAGAGAAGGGGGTTCCGTCTTCGGAACGTCGCCGATCAGGTCTTCGCAGACCGTTGGCGGTGGAGCCGCCTCTCCCCGGATCTCGTTCACCTGAGCCTGCTCGTCATCCTCGCCGGAGCCCTCCTCGGCCTCTTCCGAGAGGAAGGCTTCCTCGTCGTGAACGAGAAGCAGCTTGGGGTGCCCCTGCCTCTGAGCGTGCCTGCTCGAGGCGCGACCGAAGGCGGGAAGGCGAACCTCTCCCTGCGCGTAGAGGACTTCGGCGCGGAGGTCTACCCCGGCACGGGTCTGTACAAAGACTACTGGACGAGCCTCACGGTGATCGGAAGAGACGGCGCCGCAAGGGCCGCGCTCATCCGCGTGAACCAGCCCTTCGCCTACGCGGGGTACAGCTTCTACCAGACGTCCTACGGCGACGACCTCAGCGCCGCAGAGATCCTCCTCGCGGTGGTCGAGCGTGGCACGAACACGGTGGTGGCTGCGGCACCGCTCAGAGCGGACGAGAGGGTCGCGATCGAGGAAGCCGGCGTGGAGATTCGATTCGTGCGCTTCTTCACGAACTTCCGCCTCACGGACGCCGGGGTCCCGGTCAATCTGCCCGGACCCGAGGCGCTCAATCCCGCGGCGATCCTGGAGGTCACTGAGTCAGCGGGCGGTGGCTTTGGGGGGGCGTACCGCGACGTCGCCTTCGCGGACCTTCCCGATCCCCACTGGAACGTCGATCGACGTTTCTTCTTCTATCTCGAAGGCTTCTTTGTCCCGAAGTTCGTCGAGGTCCGCTACACGAGGGACCCCGGGTATCCGATCGTCTGGGTAGGGTTCCTGATGATGATGATCGGCCTCGCGGGCGCCTTCTATCTCCCGCCGCAGCGCCTCTGGGTGGCGTTCGAGCCCGCGCAGGGGAGAATCCTCTTAGGTGGAGAGCTGGGCCGGACCGCCGTGCGGGACCGAGCGCGACGGGAGCGCCTGGCGCAGGCGCTGGAGAAGGAACTGAAAGGAGGTGGCTAGCGTTGCTGTCGACTCAGATCGTCCTCTTCAACCTCGCCGCGGTGACGTACTTCGCCGGTTTCGCTGCCTATCTCCTCTCGATCGTCCTGCGGCGGCACCGGCTCGGCCAACTGGGGACGGCGAGCACCGCGGTCGGCTTCACCGCCCAGGCCCTGGGCCTCCTCCTGCGCGGCGTCTCGATGGGAACCCTGCCCGTCACCAACACCTACGAGGCTCTCGTCTTCTACGGCTGGGTCTTCGCCCTGGGGTACCTGACGACCGAGCTCCTCAGCAGGGGAGACCGGAGGCACCTCCGCATCGTCGGCATGCTCGTTAACGTGTTCGCCTGCCTGGCCCTCGGCCTTGCCTCGTCACCCCTCTACAGCGCGACGGCGCAGCCCCTCGTCCCGGCCCTTCAGAGCTACTGGCTCGCCCTCCACGTGGGCTTCACCTTCCTCGGAGAGGGATTCCTCGCCGTGGCGTTCTCGAGCAGTCTCCTCTTCCTCGTGCTCGAGAAGCGCGGCCGAAAGCAAGGCGGGGTCGACGCGGCGACGCTGGAGCGACTCGACGCGACAAGCTACAAGGCCGTCGCCATCGGGTTCCCGTTCTTCACTCTTGGGGGACTCTTCTTCGGCGCGATCTGGGCGAGGCACGCCTGGGGGAGGTACTGGGGTTGGGATCCCAAGGAGACCTTCATGCTCGTCACGTGGCTCGTCTACGTCCTTTACCTCCACGTGCGCCTGAACCGCGGTTGGCGGGCCCGCCGTCCGGCCTGGATCGCGGTCATCGGGTTCCTCCTCGCCCTGTTCACCTTCGCGGGAGTGAACTACCTCATCAGAGGGCTGCACAGCTACGGCTGAGCCCAAACCGCGCCATCGTCCTTGGGATCAGTGGCTCTCAGGCGGGCGAAGCTCATTCATTGCCTTCCGGTAGCGTGGGAAGCGCTTGAGGACGCGGAACCCGACGCTCTCGTACAGGTGCCAGGACCGGTGCGGGTTCTCGGCCAGGGTGTGGATCCGCGCCGCAGTGAGCCCCTGCTCGCGTAGGGCAAGGAGGGCGCGGGAGAGGAGCGCTCGTCCGAGCCCCCGCCGTCGGTAGGGCGCCCCAGCGCTCACCTCAGCCACCTCGCCGCGCCCCTTGAAGAGGACGACCTGGACTTGGCCCGCGATCCAGCCCGTCGCCTCGTCCCAGGCGACGTGCCACGTCGAGAGGTCCGCCTGTTGCGTTGCCCACGCCTCGTACGGCTCGCTTTCGGAGAAGGGGTCGCCGAGGTAGGCCTCATCGATCGAACGGTAGAGGGCCGGGAGGTCCGCGGAGACGACCGGGCGCGTCACGAAGCCCTCTGGGAGAGGCAGCGCCCGGAGACCACGCAAGTTGTCGATCCCAAGCTCGATCACCGAGAAGACGACACGATACCCCTCGTTCACGAGGAGGGCGGCCGTGTCCACCTCCCTCTCACTCGCGTTCGCGGCGAGGACTGCCCTCTCCTGTGAGCGGTGGGAGGCCGCAAGCTCGTGCAGGCGGCCCTCGGTCCAGCGGAGCATCGCCGTCCCGATCCCGCGGCCGCGCCACTCGGAGAGGACCCAGCCGAGCGTAAGGTAGACCCACGTCTCATCGGTCTCCGTCCACCAGAGAGCCGCACTGTAGCCGACGATCCGCCCCTCAACCTCCGCCACGAGAACGTCCCTCGCCGGGTCGAACCCCTCCGAGCGGACCATCCTCCGCTCGAGATCCGCGAGGGTCGAGACGCTCTCGACGGACGAGGAGTCGTCCACCCGGTCTCGAAGAGCGCAGGCCGCGCGCACAGCCGCCATCCCCGCAAGGTCGGCTGCCCCGCGGAACGATCGAAACATGAGTCCGGGCATGGGTGGGGCGTCCATGAGTCTGATCGCGTCGGACATCGGCTGCTCCTCCGAGAGCGGGAGATTGGCGCATGATCAGGATCCCGGCCCGTCACGTCAACCCGCCACACCGCTACTTGTACCTGCCCGATGAGCTCACGCAGGGAGGTGAGGAGCACGCCAAGGCCGATGCCGGGTAGCGGGTAGTACACCTCCAGGCCTCGCAACCCGGGAAGTCTCCTCACGAGGGGCAGAGTGCCAGCCCGTCCTGCAGCAAGCACCATGTGAAGGTGGCGGGCGGCTTGGCCGGGCATCCGGGCAAGGGCCACTTGCCGCGCGAAGCACCGCCGCTTGCCGTTGGCCTTCGCGACGACGCGCGACGCCGCAGAGCTTGTCGGGTACCTGCCTGCCGGCAGGAGCAACGGCTTCGTGGGACCACCGCAGGAAGACGGCTCGGGACCGCTGAATGGCCCCGCTCTCTAGGTGTCCTCATAGGGCCTGGCCCGTGGCGCAATGGGCTGTTTGACACAATAGAGAAAACATTGTATATTGGCCGCGATGGTCAATCGCAGCCCGGTTGGTGCCCAGGTGTACACGAGCCTCCGGGAGCAGATCATTACCCTCAAGCGCGGCCCGGGGGAGAAGATTGACATCCTGTCGACTGCCCGCGAACTCGAGGTGAGTGCCACACCGGTTCGGGAGGCGCTTGGTCGTTTGGCCGAGCGGGGCCTCGTGCTGTCACGGCCAAACCTTGGCTTCAACGTTGTCAAGCTCGGCCCTGAGGACGTCCGTGCGGTCTTCGCCCTTCGGCTCGTGCTTGAGACCTTCGCCCTAGAGAGGGGCATCTCCCGTTTTCCGGATCCGCTCCTGGACGAGCTCAGCGGCACGATGGAGACGCTTCTGGAAACCGAACAGACCTACGACGCGCTCCGCTCCGCCTTTGACACAGCCGATGAGGCGTTGCACGGAGGGCTCATCATCGGGCATTGCGGGAACCCCTTCGCGGCGATGCTGTTCGACATGCTCTCGGACCTCATCGCGATCGTGAAGTACAGAGCGGCAGCATCGTTCAACACGGTCTCCCGACTCGAGACCTCTACGAGTCAGCACCGGGAGATCCTCGCCGCGATGAAGGATCGAGACCTCGCGAAGGCGAACCGCCTTCTTCGGGCCCACATAGAAGCCTCGGAAGCTGGGTGTCTATTGCTCGACAGCGCTCCGGCTCCAAGCCCGAGCCAGGCCAGCCCGACTCAGGCTCGGTCGCGCTCCGGACGGACAGCCGCAGTCTCTGGGGTGGCGCAGAAGGCGAGCAACCTGCAACTACATCCCCAGCAAGGGGGAGCCGCGATAGAAGGTATGCCGCTCGGGACGGCCCAGCAGCCTCCCGCAGCAAGCATCTCGAGAGCGCATCGCCCGCACGGCCCGGCGGCACAGCGCCTACAGGGCCCCCAGGGCGGCCTACGGCCGAGTCTCCCGCCCCAGGCTCGCTTGCCGCAGGCTTGCGAGAGGGCGCCTTTGCGTGCAACAGCTCGGACGATCCTGCAGAGGGAGAAGGAGGTGAGGAATCCCGGAGGCAAGCACAAGCGGCTCCGCTAGATCTTGCGTGGAGGGCTTCTCGTCGCTCAAGTAGTGCGCGCTGGGTGCGCAACAGGAGGGAAGCGATGCATCGGGGTAAGGGGAGTTTCGTGCTGCGTCTCGTCTTGGGAAGTCTGCTGTTGGCGGTCGTCTGGCAGGTCGCGGCCATCGCCGCGCCTCAAGGGACCCTCAGCTTCAGCTGGCCGGAGGAGTTCCGGGCGATCGATCCGCATCGTCATGACAACCAAAGGGTCTTCTGGGCCATCATCGGGAAGAACGTCTTCGACCACCTGGTGGAGCGCGATGCGCTCTCGAACATCGTGCCTGGCTTGGCGACGTCTTGGGAGGCAGTCACTCCTACGATGTGGGAGTTCACGCTCCGGCAGGGAGTCAAGTTCCACAACGGGGAAGCCTTCAACGCCGCGGTGGTCAAGTATACCTTCGACCGCATGGTGAGGTTGACCGCGCCGTGCCTGTTCCTTTTCGACCAGATCGACCGCGTGGAGGTTGTAGGCGACTACGCGATCCGCATCTACACGAAAGCGCCGTACGGAGCTCTCTTGTACAGCCTGACCATGGCAGAGATGGTCCCGCCGGTTGCTGGCGAGCAGGATAGCTACGCGACTAAACCCATCGGGACAGGCCCGTTCAAGGTCGACCAGTGGGTGAAGGACGATAGGCTCGTGCTTGTGGCCAATGAGCAGTACTGGGGCGGGGCGCCGAAGCTGGCGCAGGCCATCCACTACCCGCTGATGGAAGCGGCGACCCGCGCGGCAGCCCTGAAGACGGGCAAGATCGACATCGCCCATCAACTGCCCGCCGAAGAGGTCGGAGCCATCCGGGCCACGGCCGGACTGCAGGTTGTGCCAGTGGCCAGCAACGACACCATCTGCCTCGTCTTCGACCACGACAAGGCGTGGGGAGACCCGAGGGTCCGAGAGGCGGCGGCCCGTGCCATCGACGTGTCCGAGATCGAGAAGTACATCCTCGGTGAGGTCGGCGTCGCAGCGAAGAGCGCGATGGCCCCGAGTGTCTTTGGCTTCCTGGACTGCTCGTCCGAGTTCCCGAAGTACGATCTGGAGGAGGCTCGCGAGCTAGTGAAGGCCGCCGGGTACCCGAACGGCTTCAAGACGAACATCGTCGCGCCGGCTGGGTTCTACCCGAAAGACCGAGAGATCTGCGAGTACCTCAAGGCCCAGTTCGCCCAGATCGGGATCGACCTGGAGATCAAGCTCTTGGTCCCGGCCTCCGCATGGCCCATTCTGGACTCCAGGGACTTCGAGCTGTTCATCGCGGGTTGGGGCGCGGCGACCATGGACGGCGACTTCGCCCTCTGGCGGAACTACCACTCGTCCAGCACGCGGGAGGGGTTTGCCGACCCGTTGCTCGACCAGATGCTCGAGATCGGCCGAGCGAGCGGGAGCCAGCTGATGAGGCAGGCTGTGTACGGGGTGGCACAAGTGGAGATCATCCAGAACGTGCTGCGCCTGCCGCTCTACAACCCGACGCGCATTTACGGGATCAGCGGCCGTGTCCAGGGGTTCACACCCAGGGGAGATGAGAACTACGACCTGCGTGCCGTGTCGGTGACGGGCAGCTAGGCTGATAGCAGAGGGAGAGTGTTGGGCAGGGGGAGAGAACCCTTCCCCCCTGCCCAACAGCCCGAGGGGGGCCTCGCCAGATGCTCTCGTACGTCCTGCGGCGGCTTGTGGTGGTCGGCATCGGCCTGCTGATCGTTTCGTTCGGCATCTTCTACGGCATCCGCCGGTCACCGATCGACCCGGCGAACACGATGATCCCGGGAGGAGCGAACGCAGAGGAGAAGGCGCGCATCCATGCGGCGCTTGGCCTGGACAGGCCGATCCTGGTGCAGTACGGCAGGTTCTTGCACGGAGCCTTCACGCGTTTCGACTTCGGGACCTCCTACTACTCGCATGAGCCGGTCACCCGGCTCGTCCTGCAGCGGGTCCCCGTGTCCCTCAGCCTGGTTCTGCCCGCCTTCCTCCTCGTGCTCTGCGTTGGCATCCCAACGGGGTTCCTGGCAGCGATTCGACGCAACTCCCTTCTCGACTACTCGGTCGTCGGCGCTGTGTACGTGATCCAGTCCTTCGCCGATTTCTGGATTGCCATTGTCCTCATCCTCGTCTTTGTCGTCAGGATCCCAATCTTCCCAGCATTCGGCCGGGCCGGCCCGACCAGCTTCGTTCTCCCCGCCCTGTCGCTCGCCATCCCCCTGTTTGGGCGAGTCACCCGCTTCGTCCGGGCTGGTCTGCTTGACGTCCTTCAGCACGACTACATCCGCACAGCGCGCAGCAAGGGGGCTTCCGCAAGTCGGGTCTACGTGAAGCACGCGTTCAGGAATGTCCTGGTGCCTCTTGTCACAGACACGTCCATGCAGTTCGTGTGGACGATCGGGAATGCCATCGTTATCGAGGAGATCTTCGCGTGGCCCGGGATCGGACGGCTAACCATCAACGCGATCAGACTTGGGGATTTCCCGACAGCCCAGCTGTGTGTGCTCTTCTTCGCGGTCATGTTCATGGTGGTCAATCTTGCCGTCGACATCAGCTATACCTTCCTCGACCCAAGGATCCACTATGCCTAGAGGCGCGACTTCCAGGACGTCGTATTACGTGCTCGACCGGCGGGACGGTCAACGCCGGGCGAGCGGTCTAGCCTCATCAAGAGAGGTGAACGCGGCGTGAGACACGCCCGCCTGGAGAGGGCACTGCGGAGAAGGAGCAGCCGAACGCGGCTCGGACGGTTCCTCGGGAACCGGCGCCTCCTACTCGGTCTCGTGCTGGTCGCTGGCATTGCGCTTGTCGCCGCGGTTGGCCCTTACCTAGCGCCTGATCCGAATGCCATCGTCCTCCGGAACCGCTCTATAGCGCCCTTCGCCCAAGGGTTCGGTCAGTCGCCCCTAGGAACGGATCAGCTGGGCCGCGACATGCTGAGCCGAATCGTCTACGGTGCTCGAATCTCGCTCACAGTCGGCGTTGTATCGACCGTAGTGGCGGCTCTGGTCGGCGCCGTCCTTGGGATGGTGGCCGGGTTCTTCGGAGGGAAGACCGAGTTCGGCATCATGCGAGTCACCGATCTGATCATGTGCTACCCTTTTACCATCACGTCGATCATTGCTGCCGCTCTCCTCGCGCCCGGCATCAAGACGATCATCCTGATCTTCAGCGCGTTCGGGTGGACCAGCTACTGCCGGGTCATCCACGGGGTCGCGCTGTCCGTCAAGCAGGAGCTGTATGTGGAGGCGAGTCGCGCTGTCGGGGCAAGCTCGGGCTGGATCCTGTGGAAGCACATCCTCCCGGGCATTCTGCCATCGCTCGTCGTCTCAGCAACACTGCAGGTGCGGCAGATGATCCTCGGTGAGGCCACGCTGAGCTTCCTTGGCATTGGCATCCAACCACCAACTCCATCGTGGGGTGTCTTGATCAGCACGGGGCGCGAGTACCTGTCGACGGCATGGTGGATCTCCACCCTGCCGGGGATTGCCCTCGCTGTCCTGATTCTTGGGTTCAGCCTGCTCGGCGACGGCCTGACCGACTACCTGAACCCAAGGCTCTGAGAGCTGGAGTGGCGGAATGCTCGTGGAAGCGAGAGGTATGGGGACGTGGAAGCGGGGCGCGAGTCTGGCGCCGGCAGAGGGGAGTTGAAGGAGGAGAGAGCGTGAAAGGCGTCTTCGGGAGATACCTGGACGTGGATCTTACGAGGGGTACGCTATCGGACTACCCTGTCCCGGACAGCTGGTACTCAGCGTACCTGGGTGGCCGGGGCGTGGCGACCCGGATCCTCCTTCAGGAGACGCGGGGCGGAGAGGACCCCCTCGGAGAGGGGAATGTCCTTGTGTTCGCGACAGGGCCGTTCCAGGGCCTCTCTATCCCAGGCGGCGGACGGCACGTCGTCGTCGCGAGATCGCCCAAGACCGGGACGGTCAATGAGTCCTACGCGGGGGGGTTCTTCGCCCACGAGCTGGGCACGTCAGGCTACGACGGGATCATCCTGCGCGGGAAGGCGAACAGGCCTGCGTACTTGACGCTCATTGACGGGAAGGGCGAGATTCGCGACGCGTCTTCCCTTTGGGGGACGACCGTCGGCGACGTCGAAGAAGCCCTGCTGAAGCGATACAAGGGCGCAAAAGTCAGCTCCATCGGCCCCGCTGGGGAGAGGCTCGTGCGCTTCGCCTGTATCGTGAACGATCGGAACCGAGCCGCGGGCCGCCCGGGCTTCGGCGCCGTCATGGGGTCAAAGAACCTCAAGGCCGTGGTCGTGCGCGGGAAGCAGCAGAAGGAGGTCCACGACGAAGGGCGGCTAGCTTGTCTCCGCGCCGAGTTCTCACGCGCTCTCGCGAACGACCCCGGTGTGCAGCAGCTCGGCCGGAAGGGTACCGCCCAATACACGCTCGGCACCAACGAACTCGGCATCCTGCCCACCCGCAACTTCGCGCAGGCGGTCTTCGACAAGTGCGAGGGCCTCGACACTCCCGAGTATGACCGGATCCGCGTCAGCCGGGACAACTGCACCGCTTGCCCGGTCCGCTGCAAACAGGCTGTCTCGACGGAGTTCGACGGCACGGCGGTCGACCCCAAGTATGGGGGGCCTGAATACGAGACAGTGGCAGCATTCGGCTCGCTGTGCCTGAACGATAACCTGCCTTCGGTCGCCTTGGCCAATCAGAAGTGCAACGAGCTAGGGTTGGACACCATCAGCACCGGCCTCATCCTCGCCTACGTGATGGAGGCGACAGAGCGAGGGCTCATTGCACCCGATAGAGGTCTGGCTTGGGGAGATGCGAAGGGAATGGTCCGGATGATCGACCGAATTGTGAGTCGGGAGGGCCTCGGAGACCTCCTCGCCGAGGGGCTGAAGGCCGTCTCGGAGAAGCTCGGTGGCACGGACTATGCCATGCAGATCAAGGGCGTCGAGCTCCCGCTTCACGAACCGCGCGGGAAGAAGGGGCTCGCAATCAGCTACGCCACAAGCCCGCGCGGCGCAACGCACCTCGAGGCGATGCACGACGAGATGCTCGAGGGAGCTCCGGCCGGCGTTCCGGAGCTCGCCCTCGCCGGGCCCGTCAACCGCTTCGATTGGGAGAGGAAAGCCTCGCTCTGCAAGAGGTGCGAGGACCTCTACTCGTTTGTCAACTCGCTCGTGATCTGTGGGTTCGTCTCCTGGAACCAGGTCGCTAACCCCCGTCTCAACCCCTTCCCCGCGATTCGGGAGATGGTCGCCGCAGCGACAGGCCATGAGATGGATCTGGACGAGATGATGCGGATTGGCGAAAGGAACTACGTGCTGCGAAGAGTCGCCACGGCCCGGGACGGGTACTCCAGCGGGGATGACGTCGTGCCTCGCAGGCTGAAGGATCCCCTCCCGGCGGGGCCATGCGCCGGCGAGCGAATCGATGAGGCAGCTCTCGCCAAGGCGCTGGCTGAGTACTACCGATTGCGCGGGTTCGATGACCGAGGGCCGAGCAGACTGAAGCTGGAGGAACTCGGTCTGCGCGAGTTCTGCTGAGGCGAATGGTTGTATCGGAGGGAACGTGGAACTCGGGCTAGCTGGGAAGACGGCCATCGTCACGGGGGCCTCAGGAGGCATTGGAAGGTCTCTGGCTTGCGCCCTCGCCCGCGAAGGCGTCCACTTGGTGCTCGCCAGCCATACTCGCGACTGCGAGGAACTCGCTCGCGAGTTGACATCGCAACACGGGGTCAAGGCGCTCGCGCGGCGCCTTGACGTCTCGCGCAGTTCTGAGGTCGCGGAGCTCGTTCGTTTCGCGCTGGCGCGCCTGACAAGGATTGACATCCTGGTCAACAACGCGGGGGTGGCTTGCAGGGGGCCAGTCGAGGAGATCCAAGAGGGCGACTGGGACAGGGTCATGGCCGTGAACGTGAAGGGCGCGTTCCTTATGTCCCAGGCGGTGCTGGGCTCCATGAAGGCTCGACGGTACGGGAGGATCATCAACATCGGTTCCCTCGCCGGGAAGACCGCCGGCAACGCCAGACCGTGGAGTCAACCGGAGAGCGTCCACGAAGTCAGCGGCGTGGCATACGCCGTTTCCAAGGCAGGGCTGCACTGTCTGACTCGATGCGTCGCCAAAGAGGTGGCCGCCTTCGGCATCACAGTCAATGCGGTCGCCCCCGGTCCTATCGAGACCCCGATGAATCCCACCCTGCCGAAGTGCTTGAGAGACATGGTGCCCGTAGGCCGCATGGGAACTCCAGATGAAGTGGCCTCTCTCGCGATCTTCCTGGCTTCCGACCACGGTGCCTACCTGACCGGGGAGGTGATCAACCTCAACGGAGGGATCTGGATGGACTAGCGAGCAGCTGACGAGGTGGAATCGAGCAGAGGTTGGACGGCGGGCGCGGGAGATCCGCCGGACATGGGGCAAGCGCCCAAGGAGGAGGAATGGGGTCAGGGGTAATCGACGCGCACATGCACGTGATTCCTGCGTTCTTCGGAGAGCGCAACGGAACGACACTTCACGGCTGTGGGTACGGCAAGGTGCGCTACAGCGTGAGGGGGGACTGGCGCCCCGGCGCGAAGCGTGGCGAACGGCGCGTGATGCCGCCGTCTTTCGTCGAGACGACGGCCACGCCCGCCGTGGCCATGGAGTACATGGACTGGGTCGGCGTTGAGAGCGCCGTTCTCATGCAGTCGCTCATGTACGGCGATCACAACGAGTACGCGGCCGACCTCATTAGGCAGCACCCGACCCGGTTCATCGCCGGTTTCGCCGTTGTCGATCCCCGCGACGGCGAAGCCGCGCTGGAGAAGCTGGATTGGGTCATCAAGGATCTCGGACTGCTCGGGGCGAAGCTGGAACCTCCCGACATGCCCTTCTGGCTTGACGACCCGAAGTACAGCGCCTTCTGGAAGCGGATGGAGAACCTGGGGGCTATCCTCTCCATCGACCTTGGCTGGGACCCCCCCTCGAATCCCTACAACTTCCAGATCGACCAGCTGCGAAGGGTCCTCGAGCGCTGCCCCGCGCTGCGCGTGCTGGTCCAGCATCTGGGAGTCAGTTACCTCTGGGACGAGCGACAGAGCGACCCGTTCCCGGAGCTTCAGCGAACGCTGGCACTGAAGCGATTCCCGAACGTCTGGTTCGACATCACCGGTCTGCCGGAGTTCTGCCCGGACGAGGAGTACCCCTTTCCCAGGGCACAAAGGATCTTGGAGGTGGCTGCGCGAGCTGTCGGCGTCGAACGCATCATCTGGGGGAGTGACTTCCCCGCGATCCTCGGCGAGGACGTCACCTACCGTCAATGCCTCAACCTCGTGCAGAAGAACTGCCCCTTCCTATCAAAGGAAGAGCTGGGCTTGGTCCTGGGCAAGAACGTATTGAGGTTGATCAGGAACGTGAAGTAGGCGGAGCACAAGGCGTAACACAGTCAGAAGACACAAGGAGGGTGAGAGAAGTGAATCGTAACGTCGACCTAAGAAGCGACACGGTAACCCTGCAACCGCCCGCCATGAAAGAGGCCATGATGAAGGCGGAGGTGGGCGACGAGTACTACGGGGAAGATCCAAGTGTCATCGCCTTACAGGAACAGACAGCGAAGCTGTTTGGGAAGGAATCCGCGCTGCTGACGGCAAGTGGGACGATGGGCAATCTCGTCTCCATCCTCACGCATACGAGACCCCGCGAGATGATGATCATGGAGTACGACGCCCATACGTTCCGGTGCGAGGTCAGCCACTTCGCCGTGGTGGGCGGGATCGCATCGAAGCTCGTCAAGGGGCGCCACGGCATCATGGATCCGGCCGACCTTGAGGCAGCGGTCCCGACCGCCACGGGTTGGGCCTTTCCCGAGCCGCGCCTCATTGGGGTCGAGAACACCCACAACGCGGGGGGCGGAACCTGCGTGCCGCCGGACTACATGGCCGCCTATCGGAAGATCGCTGACAAGCACGGCCTCAAGATCCATGTGGACGGAGCGCGCATCTTCAACGCCGCTGTCGCCCTGAAGGTGGACGTGAAGGAGTTGGCTAGAGACGCGGACTCACTCACCTTCTGCCTCTCGAAAGGGCTCTCCTGCCCCTTTGGCGCCGTCATCGTCGGCACAAAGGAGTTCACGAAGGCCGCCCGCAAGTGGCAGCAGATGGTGGGTGGCGGCTTCAGACAGATCGGCTACATGGCTGCAGCCGGGATGTGGGCCCTGAACAACATGGTCGCGCGGCTTGACGATGACCACAAGAACGCCCGCTTCATCGCGGACGGGCTGATCAAGCTCGGACTCGAAGTGGACCTAGAGACCGTGCAGACGAACATGTGCTTCTTCACGGTTCCGCCCAGGCTGATGGATGCCACCGAGTTCTCAAAGCAGGTGAACGCCGTGCCAGGGATCAAGATGAACATGGCGCGCAACGCAATGATCCGCACGGTAACTCACTACGGCATCGAACGGGAGGATTGCCAGTACTTCCTCGACGTCGTGAGGGACGTCCTCAAGAAGGGGCGTCGGTGACGGGAGTCGCCTGCCCGGGACTTCTGGGGGACTGAGTCACGACCGGAAGACGCGAAAGGAGCATACTAGAATGACCATTGGAGTAGGCGTTATCGGCACGGGGATGTTGGGCCAAGCGCATGCGGCAATCTACGCGTCATTGGCTGGCTGCAAGCTCGTGGCCGTTGCCGAGAGCAACGCCGCGACACTCGAGCGGGTGGCGAGCGGGCTCCGGGTTCCGGGATACCGGAGCTACGACGAGATGCTGCAGAAGGAGAAAGACATCAAGGCCGTGAGCATCTGCACCCCTGACAGCCTGCACCTTGCTCCCGCCGAGGCGGCAGCGAAAAGGGGCGTTGGGATGCTCATCGAGAAACCGCTGGCCCACACCGTCGAGGAAGGGGAGAAGATCATCAAGGCGGCCAAAGCAGGCGGAGCCACTCTGATGGTGGGTCACCTGCTTCACTTCGATGCGGGCTACGCTCAAGCACACGCCGCAGTGAAGAACGGCGAGATCGGACAAGTGGTCCATCTCTTCACGCGGCGCAACGACCTCATCTCCGATGTCCTGAGGATGAGCTGGAGCAAGAACACGACTCTCCCCATCTACCTCGGAGTCCACGACTACGACATCATGAACTGGTTCATCCCCAGCACGGCCGACACCGTGTACGCGCTTTCGAGGTCAGTCGCCCTGCCGGAGACCACGAGCCACGACTCCGTTCTGGCCTTGTTCAAGTACCAGGACGGAACCGTCGCCGCATGGGAGAGCTCCTGGATCCTCCCGGAGAGCCTCGCCCGATCGGACATGGGCCTTGAGGTTGTCGGGACGAAGGGAGTGCTGTTCGTGGAGTCGCGCCCAACGAGCGTGCGGATCTATGCCGAGAAGCAGCGGATGCCGGACACGATGTATGCGGCGAACGTGCACGGCCGGCTAGTTGGCGCGCTACGGGAACAACTGGAGCACTTCGTACGCTGCGTTTCGACTGGCTCCGCGCCGCTGATCGGCGGAGCGGAGGGTCTGCAAGCGGTTCGAATGGCCGTGGCCGTGGACCGCTCGTTGGCAACGGGAAAGGTCGTCCAGATCTGATAGGAGGGGGATGTAGGAGGCGGTGGCGTCCGGCCGACCTCAGGGGAGGTAAGCTTGGCTGCTGCATGGTCGGCGCCACCAGACCGCAGGAACCCGTGCTGTCTTGCGCTCTTCAGTGGCCTACAGGGCGCTTGAGCGCACGTAGGAGGTGAACCCATGCCGCTCACGGTATTGGAGACTGCCACCTGGGAGGAGGTCGCGGCCCTCAAGGCCCGGGACGTAGTTGTGGTGCTGCCCACGGGCTCGCTGGAGCAACACGGACCCCATCTGCCGATCTCCACAGACAGTCGCCTCGTCTCGGAAGTGGCGCGGCGAGCAGGTGAAACGGCGGCGTCCCGCAGACCGGGCTTGGACATCCTGCTCCTTCCGGTTCTGATGCTCGGCCGCTCACCTCATCACCTGGACTTTCCCGGCAGCCTTTCACTGAAGACCTCGACGTACGTGGCCAGCATCGAGGAGATCAGCGCCTGCCTCTTCGGCCAAGGCTTCCGTCGCCTCCTGCTGCTCAACGGGCATGGAGCCAACACGGACTACCTGCGGGTCGCAGCCCGAAACGTGCGGGACACGGCCGAAATGCTCGTCGCCGTGGCCCCCTACTGGACCCTCGCCCAGCGCGGAATCGCCGCGGTTCGGGAGTCACCGGTGGGCGGGATCTGCCATGCGTGCGAGATGGAGACGTCCCTCATGCTCCACCTCGACGAGGCGAGCGTTCGAAAGCACAAGATCCAGGATGAAGTCCCCAGACCCATCAGCCCCCGGATTGTCCTGGATCTCCTGGCTGCCGACGTCTCAGTGAACCACAACGTGCGCGACTTCAGTGAGTCCGGCGTCTTGGGAAGCCCCTCGCTGGCAACGAAGGAGAAGGGGAGGCTGTTCCTCGACGCCATCGTCGACGCGGTCGCGGAGTTCCTCATCGATTTCGCTAGATGGGACCTGGAGAACCTAGGCGGGGGCAAAGCCGCTGATGTCAAGGGAGGGAACACATGCCGAGGCAAGTGATTGTGACTGCAGAAGTGGCGAAGCCTGGCGGCCCCTACTCACAGGCTGTCAGGGTAGGCTCGCTCATCTTCCTGTCCGGCCAGGCAGGCACGGACAAGACAGGGACACTGAAAAGCGGGATCGAGGCGCAGACGTCCCAAGCGCTGGACAACGTCAGGGCTATCCTGGCAGCCTGCGGTACAACGCTGGCAGATGTGGCGCAGGTGGTTGCCTACGTCGCCGATCTCCGCGACTACCAGAAGATGAACGCGGTCTACAGCGGCTACTTCCTGAAGGATCCGCCGGCTCGAGCGACCATTCAGGCTGTTCTGCCCGCTGGCGTCCTCGTGGAGTTCGTTGTCACCGCACAGGTTGGGTAGCGTGGACGTGCGATCAGGGGATGGGCCGTTCTGGTCCGGCGGGACGAGGCCGCGCGCCAGAGGCGGGGACTCGCGTCGCGAGGGAGGCGTCGGGCTGGCTGCCCCAAGGCGAGTTGGCGCAATCCAAGCGGGGCCAACCGAAGACCCAGGGCAGGCGAGGAGGAGCTAGTGCAAGCTGACGACAGACGCAGGGTGCTTGAGGAGAAGGCGAGGGCGTCCCGCCTGGGCGCGATCGAGGCCCTGCACGGAGCTGGGGGCGGCCACTTCGGGGGCGTGCTGTCAGAGATCGACATCCTGACCGTCCTCTACAACGGGATCCTGACAGTGGATCCGAGAACCCCCCATGGACCGAACCGTGACTTCTTCATCCTGAGCAAGGGGCACGGAGCCGTCGGCCTAGCCGCCGTACTCGCTGAGGCTGGCTTCATCGGCAAGGAGACGCTCAAGACGTACAAGCAGCTCGGGTCGACGCTGGGATGGCACACCACCAAGAAGATGCCGGGCGTCGAACACCCCACGGGCTCGCTCGGGCACGGCCTGTCGGTCGCCGTCGGGATCGCCCTTGCTCGGAGGGTCGACGGCAAGGCACCGCGGGTGTTCGTTCTGCTCGGCGACGGGGAATGCGATGAGGGGGCCGTCTGGGAGGCAGCCATGTCCGCGGCCAAGTACCGGTTGGACAACCTCACGGCCATTGTCGATCGAAACCGACACAACCTGGATGCTCCGACCGAAGTAGAGATGCCTCTGGAGCCCTTTGCAGAGAAGTGGAGGGCATTCGGGTGGGCACCTCGGTATGTGGATGGTCATGACGTCATCGCCCTGTGGAGTAGCCTTGTCGACGTGCCGTTCGAATCGGGTCGGCCGTCGGTTCTCATTGCCAACACGACGAAGGGCAAGGGAGTCCCGTTCATGGAGGATGTCTCCGAGTGGCACTCCAGCGCGACCACGCCGGAGCAATTCGAGCTTGCCCTGCGCGGTCTCCGAGAGGCACGCCAAGGAGGCAGATGATGGGAATGCCCCTGAGCGCGGTCGATCGGGTGCGAGGGAAGGCAGGACGGGACGCATTCCAGGATGCATTGGTCGACCTGGGAAGGACTCACGCCGAGGTCGTCATCGTGGGGGCGGACACTTTCCGCTCCATCCGCGGAGAGGCGTTTGAGAAGGCCTACCCAGACCGAAGCTTCAACCTCGGCATCGCCGAGCAGAACGCCGTCGGCGTGGCTGCGGGGCTGGCAATTGGGGGAAAGGTCCCGATCGTTCTCTTGTTCGGGTTCACGATTGCCCGGGCCCTCGAGCAGGTGAAGTCAAGCATCTGCTACCCCAACCTCAACGTCAAGCTCGTCAGCAATTCGACTGGTCTTGACATGGGCGAGGGGGGGGTCACCCATCACTGCACGGAGGACATCGCTCTTCTTCGTGTCCTCGCGAACATGACCATCGTGCAACCAGGCTCCGCCCTAGAGGTTGTGTACGCGACGAGAGCCCTCGTTGAGCAGATCAAAGGCCCCGCGTACCTGCGCCACACGAGGCAGAAGTACTCCGAGGAGGCCGAGCAAGCTCTCGAGCAGTTCTACCTCGGAGGTGGGGTCTTCGAGGTCGGTCGGGCGATCCTCCTTCGAGATGGCGCAGACGTGACTCTGATCGGATCGGGCCTCACGGTCGGCCTGGCCCTGCAAACTGCCGCTGCGCTCGCCGCCGACGGTGTGCAGGCAAGAGTCATCAACCTCCACACCATCAAACCCCTGGATGCAGAAGCGATTGTCCGGGCCGCGAGAGAGACCAAGGCCATCGTCACAATCGAGGATCACAACGTGCTGGGCGGTCTGGGGGAGGGCGTCTCCGCAGTCGTCACGACCCACCATCCGACAAGAGTGCTGCATGTCGGCATCCAGGACACGTTCTGCGAAGTCGGATCTCCCAAGGCGTTGTGCGCGCAGCACGGGCTTTGCCCGGGGAGGATCGCGGAGCAGACGAAGAGCCTGCTCAGCGGACGAGAGCAGCAGACCTGACGAAGGGATGCGCCCACCCCTGCGGACTGGTATCGGTCTAAGGGGCAGTGGCCGCGAGAGGCAGGAGATGCGGAAGATGGTGCCGCGTGAGCTCTTCCCGTACGAGAGGTCGATCCGAGAGGCAGGGGGAGTACGCTTTGCGCTCGTGAAGAGGGCGGGAGAACGCTTCCTCCACCTGTCCCGGGCGAAGCCCGGGTTCACCGTCGAGCCCTTCCCGCAGGGCGGGTACCTTGGCCCCCTCTCGCTCGGCAACGCCCGCGCTCTGGCCGACGTGTTCCCATGGCTTCGCCCCAGGCGGCTCCCCTGCCAGCCCAGCTTCGGGTTCGGCGACCGTCTCGGCCTTGCCACCCCTGGCCATGTCAGGGCTTGCGCCGGAGCGCAGGTGTTCCCCATTCTGGCCCAGCAGTCGGTACGCGAGAACGCCCGCACGGAGCGCTCGTTCGAGGAAGTGCTGGCGTGCGCCGTGTTCGGGGCGTTCCAGGAAGGCTACGATGGGGGCTATGGCGCTGATGCTGACCACCTGAAGTCTCTGGACGATGCCCTCCACGCCGCCGATCTCGGCTACTCGTTCTTCACCTGTGACCCCTCTGACCACGTTGTGGCCGTGGAGCGGCTCCCGCTCGCCAAGGTGGCAAGGGCTTTCCGGTCCCACCCGGAGGCCGATCGGTGGCAAGAGCAGTTCCTCTCAAGGGAATATGCCATCCCCGGGCTCGGCCGAATCCGCTTCCGCGAGGAGGATCTGGTCTGCTCGGCAGTGAAGTACGGGGCGGCTGTCGGCTTTGCCGTCGAGATGTACCATGCGTTGGCCTCTCGGCTCCCTAAGGGTTTCGACTTCGAGATGTCGGTTGACGAGACGGATACGCCCACAAGCCCCATGGAGCACCTGTTCATCGCCCTCGAGTTCCGGAGACACGACGTGGCGCTGGCCAGCCTCGCTCCCCGATTCCCGGGGGAGATGCAGAAGGCGGTGGACTGGCGGGGAGACCTCTCCGCCTTCCGGCAGGAGCTCGGAGCCCATGTGGCTATCGCGAGGGAGTGCGGACCTTATCGACTTAGCCTTCACTCGGGATCAGACAAGCCGAGCCTCTACCCGATACTCGCCGACGAGGCGGGGGGCCTGTGGCACGTCAAGACAGCCGGGACGAGCTACCTCGTGGCCTTGGGAGTCGCCGCCCAGTTTGCGCCGCAGCTGTTCCGGGAGATCGTCCGGTTCTCGGTCGAGAGGTTCCCGGAGGACCGCAAGAGCTACCATCTCTCGACCGACCTCGACCGCGTGCCTGACCCAGAAACGCTGCCCGACGAGCGGCTGCCCTCGCTCCTCGCCCAGGACGATAGCCGTCAGGCACTGCACGCAACCTATGGCTCCGTGCTCAAGAGCGCGCTGGGTGAGGAGTTGCGCCGCGTTCTTTCGGATCACGAACGGGAGCATGATGAGGCCCTGGACATCCATCTGGGGAGGCACCTCGAGCTGCTGGGGGTGAGAAGTCATGTCTGAGCTATCCGGCAAGGTGGCGCTGGTCACCGGCGGCGGGGGTGTTCTCTGCTCAACGCTGGCCGTGGCACTAGCGCGCAACGGGGTCAGCACGGTGGTCCTTGATCTCTCTGAGGAGAGGGCGCAAGCCACTCTCGCTGCAGTGCAACAGGCAGGGGGGGACGGACTCGCCCTAAAGGCAAACGTGCTCATTCGGGCGGACCTGGAGCAGGCCGCAACACAAGCCCTCTCTAGATTCGGCCGGGTCGACTTCCTGATCAACGGGGCAGGCGGAAACCACCCCAAGGCCACGACCAGCCCGGAGCAGCCGTTCTTCGCCCTCGCCGAGGACGGTGTGCGGTTTGTGTTTGAACTCAACTTCATTGGCACCTTCCTCGCTTCCCAAGTACTCGGAAAGGTGATGGCTCAACAAGGCGAGGGGACAATCCTGAACATCGTCTCCATGAATGCGCTCCGGCCGCTGACACGGATTCCCGCCTACTCCGCGGCCAAGGCCGCGGTGGCCAACCTCACCCAATGGCTTGCCGTGCACATGGCCCAAGAGTATTCGCCACGGATTCGAGTCGTGGGGATCGCGCCCGGGTTCTTCCTTACCGAGCAGAACCGATTCCTGCTCACGGACGAGAACGGGCGGCTGACCCCGCGAGGAGAGCAGATCATCGCCCACACCCCGATGGCGCGGTTCGGCGAACCCGAGGATCTGGTGGGTACCGTCTTGTGGCTCTTGTCTCCGGGTGCGGCGTTCGTTACCGGGGTCGTGGTGCCGATCGACGGCGGTTTCGCTGCCTACTCGGGAGTGTGAGATCTTGATGCAGCGACGCTCGAAAGGAAGCGCCGGCAGCCTCGAAGGTCCGCGCTCTGTACGGCGGAGACGGAGAAGGGAGGAGACTTGAGCAGGAGGAAGAACGTCGTCGTGATGCTCGGGGGTGGCCCGACCCCGGTGATCAACAACTCGTTGCGTGCCGTGGTAGAGACATGCCGGACGATGCCAGACGCGTTCGGCAGGGTCTACGGAGCTTGGCACGGAGTGGAGGGACTGCTGAAGGAGGAGCTTCTCGACCTGACAGCTCAGGATCCAGACGAGATCGCTCTTCTCCGCACGACTCCTGCCGCGGGGGCCATTGGCACCACCCGCTACAAGCTGAAGCACGAGGAGGACCTGCGCCGGCTGTCGCAGGTGCTCCGTTCGCACGACGTCGGATTCTTCTTCGGCACCGGCGGGAACGACACCCAGGAGGTGTCCCTGAGGGTTGCCCAGGCCGCGACGTCCGCGGGCGACCACCTGGTCGCGATCGGAATCCCGAAGACGATCGACAACGACCTTGGAGATGCTGAGCTTGCCCTGGTGGACCACACGCCGGGGTACGGGTCGGTCGCCAGATACTGGGCGTGGGCTGTGCAGTGCCTGGAGGAGGAGAACCGAGGCTCCTCGCCTGCGGACCCTGTCCTGGTGATCCAGGCGATGGGGCGTCGAGTCGGGTTCATCCCGGCGGCAGCGCGGCTCGGGGACCCCGGTCGGGAGCTGCCCCTGTTGATCTTCCTCCCTGAGGCGCGTCCAACCCTCGAACAAATCGCCGACTACGTCGCTGACCTCTTGCGCCGCCGCGGGCGAGCTCTGGTAATCGTCTCGGAAGGGCTCGCCTTGGCCGAGGTGGGACAGCGGCGTGACGCCTTCGGCCACGCGGCGTTCTCGTCGGCCGGAACGACCACTGCCCAGCTTGTGGTCAACCACCTGAACCAGAACGGGATCCCGGTGCGGGGGCTCGCTCGGGGCCAGGTTCCAGGGACGGATCAGCGCCATTCCATCCTGTCCGCCTCCCCGGTCGACCTGGACGAGGCGTACCAGGTGGCAAGGAAGGCGGTCCTCTTGGCCGCAGAGGGAACGGGCGAGGTCATGGCGAGCATTCGACGCGCTCCTGGCACGAGCTACCGCGTCGAGTACGCTCCCGTGCCCCTGGTCGAAGTGGCCACCAAGGACCGGCCCTTCCCCACGAGCTGGATCGCACCGTCCGGGGGAGACGTCACGGACGACTTCGTCCGCTATGCCCAACCCCTCCTTGGGGAGGACTTCGCTGCCGTGCCGCTCGTCGCCGGCCGACTCCGGTTCGCGCGGCTGACGCCGACCTTCGCAGAGAAGAAGGGCCCGCCGTACATCCCTGTGGAACACAGGCAACAGGTGAAACCATGAGCCGTGAAGCGTCTTGCTGCGCCGACCGCCGCCCTACTTGCGCCGCTCGCCCTCCCTCCGATCGCCAGCCATCCCGCGCGAGGCCCACGGCAGACACGGGCCGCGCTTCGAGCTGCCCCAGGGAGCAACTCACGACGAGCGTGACTCCGCGGCATCGCGCCTCGTGCGGGACCCATCGCGCGGGGACAGAAAGGAGCCTCGGATGACCGAAGCAGGACATCGGGCTCAGCTCGACGCGTTCAAGCCGAAGCACGATTTCCTCGTCTGCGTCGACTCTGACGGTTGTGTGTTTGACACGATGGGGATCAAGCAGCGGGAGTGTTTCTGCCCCTGGATGATCGCCTCCTTCGGCTTCCAGCCAGTGGCTCAGGCCGCCAGGGAATGCAAGGAGTTCGCTGATCTCTTCTCCAAAACACGAGGAGCCAACCGGCATGTGACAATGAGGCGAATCCTAGTCGACCTGCTGCCTGGGCATCCTCAGGTGCGCGCCCGGCGGTTCCCAACGCCCGAGTTTCCTCACTACTCCAGTTGGGTTGAGGAGAAAGGGAACCTTCTCTCGAACGATGGCCTGAGGAAGGCGATCTCCGCCGCGCGGAGTGACGCGGCACGCTCAGAGTTCGAGCGCGTTCTCGAGTGGAGCGAACGCGTCAACTGGGCAGTGGAGCAAATCGTGCGCGGCATCCCTCCGTTCCCGTACGTGCGAGAGACCCTCGACCGGCTGAGGGACCGGGCAGACGCGGCCGTCGTGTCGGCGACGCCGGTCGAGGCCCTGCAGCGCGAATGGACCGAGCATCGCGTCGCCAGCTACGCAGCCCTGATCTGCGGTCAGGAGATGGGAACGAAGTCCCAGCACATCGCAGCCACGGCCAGAAGCTACCGGCGCGATCACGTAATCATGGTCGGCGATGCTCCGGGCGACCTCGCGGCTGCCCGGGAAAATGGAGTCCTCTTCTACCCCATCGTCCCCGGGGAGGAAGAGGAGTCCTGGGAGCGGCTCTACCGGGAGGCCCTGGATCGCTTCTTGAATGGCACCTACAGCCCGAGCTACGAGCAGGAACTGCTTGCCCGATTCGATAGGGCTCTACCGGAGCGACCGCCGTGGGAGGTGAAGCATTGAAGGCGAAGATCGGAGTCGTTGGCCTTGCCGTGATGGGCCAGAACCTCGTCTTGAACATCGAAGGGAAGGGGCACGCCGTCGTGGCCTACAACCGCACCGCGGATCGCACGCGCGCGCTCGCCGAGCGTAGCCGAGGGCGGAAGGTCCACCCTGCCTACAGCCTCGAGGGCTTCGTCAAGGCGCTCGAACGGCCCCGGGCGGTCTTGGTGATGGTCAAGGCCGGTCCCGCCGTGGACGAGGTGCTGGAGGAACTCTACCCCCTCCTGGATGAAGGGGACGTGGTCATTGACGGAGGCAACTCGCACTTCGCCGACACAGAACGCCGCCTGAAGGCAGCCGAGGAGCGCGGCCTCTTCTACCTCGGCACCGGTATCTCCGGAGGAGAGTCCGGAGCTCTCCACGGGCCGTCGATCATGGTGGGCGGGCACAGGCAGGGCTACGAGCAGGTCGAAGCCCTTCTTGAAAGCATTGCCGCTCGCGGACCTGAGGGGGCGTGCTGCGGGTACCTCGGCCCTGGTTCTGCTGGCCACTACGTGAAGATGATCCACAACGGGATTGAGTACGCCATCATGGAAACCCTTGCCGAGGCGTACGACCTGATGAAGCGCGGTCTCGGGATGTCTCCTGCGGAGATGGCCGACACCCTCGCCGACTGGAATCGGGGCGATCTGGGCTCGTACCTTGTGGAGATCACCGAGCGGGTCCTGCGAGAGACAGATCCTGAGACAGGACGCCCCCTCGTCGAGCTGATTGTGGACACAGCTCAGCAGAAGGGGACAGGCAAGTGGTCCTCGCAGTCGGCCCTGGACATCGGCAGCCCCACGCCGACCATCGCCGCCTCGGTGTTCGCCCGGATGATCTCGGCCATCAGGGCGGAACGGATCGAAGCGGAGAAAGTCCTCACCGGACCCGCTCCGCGCCTGGAGGGGGACCGGCGTGCCCTTCTGGAGGAAGTGCAGAGCGCCGTCTACCTGACGACAGTCGCTGCCTATGCCCAAGGGTTCCGCCAGCTCAGGGATGCCTCCCGCGAGCGGGGGTACAACCTCAATCTGGCCGAGGTGGCCCGTGTCTGGATGGCGGGATGCATCATCCGGGCGAAGCTTCTGGCGCCGATTCGGGATGCCCTTGCCGCCGAGGCTGGTCTCCCTCTCCTCCTGCTCGCTCAACCGTTCCTCTCGGACTGGAACGCATCGAACGGTGCATTGCGTCACGTTGTGATTGAGGCCCACGCGCGGGGGATCCCGGTTCCAGCGATGTCGTCGGCCCTGGACTTCGTCGATGCGTACCGCACGGGACGACTGCCGGCCAACCTCACGCAGGCTCAGCGCGACTACTTCGGGTCTCACACCTATGAGCGACTCGACCGGCCAGGGACGTTCCACACAAGATGGGAGGCCGCGTGAACTGCACGTCGTTTGCTCCTCAGAGGCCGATCGAGAACGGGGAGCTGCGGGCGTGGCTGGGAGAGGTGCTTTCGGGGGTTCGCGTCCGCGGCAAGCGCGTTCTGGCGATTGTCCCAGACGATACCCGGACTCTCCCCATGCCAACGGTCTTTGAGGCCATCGCTTCAACGCTCGGCCCGGAAGCAGCAAGCCTGTCCGTCCTGATTGCCCTCGGGACCCATCCCCAGATGACCGAGAACGAGCTCGAGCGCCATCTCGGAAGCCAGTTCCGCAGCTTCCGGAAGGTTCAGATCCTCCAACACCGATGGGAAGACACGGATACGCTCGCTCTTGCTGGCGTCATTTCCCGGGATGAGGTCGCTGCGATCTCCGGCGGCCTTCTTCAGGAGGAGGTGCCCGTCTCGGTGAACCGCGCGGTGCTCGACCACGACCTCGCCCTTCTCGTAGGGCCGGTCTTCCCCCACGAAGTCGTCGGGTTCTCGGGGGGACACAAGTACCTCTTTCCCGGTGTCTCCGGACCGGACATGGTCAACACGTCGCACTGGTTGGGGGCTCTGATCACCAACCCCAAGGTGTGCGGGAACCGCGACACGCCGGTCCGGGCCCTGGTAGAGCGCGCGGCGCAGTTCGTGCCCACGGAGCGCATGGGAGTCTCGCTTGTGATGCAGGGGCACGAGCTCATGGGGCTTTTCGCCGGAGACGTGCACGAATCGTGGACCCGAGCCACCGAACTGTCAGCCGAGTTGAACATCGTCTGGGTCGACCGCTCGTACCAGACGGTGCTTTCCATCGCGCCTCCGATGTACCGCGAGCTGTGGACGGCAGGGAAATGCATGTACAAGCTGGAGCCGATTGTCGAGGACGGCGGCACGCTCATCATCTACGCGCCCGATCTACACGGAGTGTCTGTGACCCACGCGCGAAGCCTTCTGGACGTAGGATACCACACTCGCGACTACTTCCTAGCCCAGTGGGGGCGGTATCGGGACGTGCCGCGCGGGGTCCTCGCCCATTCGACTCAGGTGAAGGGAATCGGCACCTATCGGGGAGGTGTCGAGCGGCCGCGCGTCGAGGTGGTCTTGGCGACCGGTATGCCGGCGGACGTCTGCCGCCGGATCAACCTTGGCTATCGCGACCCGGCTTCGGTGCGCCCCGAAGAGTACGAAGGCCGTCAGGATGAGGGGGTCCTAGCTGTGCCAAACGCCGGGGAGAAGCTCTGGCGCCTCAAGGGCGGCAGGGTCCCCGACATTGACCGACTCTAGCATAGAAGGCCTCCTTGGCTGTGCTTCCCCGGGTCTCATGCCTCCCAGGTTGGGGCAGGGATCACCGACCCGACTCTCGCTGCACTGGACGGGTTCTCTGCGCCGATCGCGACACCAGCGAGGATGGGGGACGTCGTGAGGACGGAACTGGCCACGAAGATCCTGAGAGTGGATCTCAGCAGGAGGACCTGCGTCAGTGAAGAGATCCCCGCTGCCTGGATCTCCGCCTTCGTAGGAGGGAAGGGGCTGGGTTCCGCCTACCTGTTCATGGAGACAGAGGGGGGCGCGGAGGCCCTCGCCCCAGGGAACCCTCTCGTCTTCACCTGGGGACCGCTGACGGGCACCGCCCCTGGCTGTAGCCGCTACTGCGTCGTGACCAAGTCTCCCCTCACGGGCGGGCTCCTGCACAGCTACGCGGGCGGCACGTTCCCCTCGCAGATCCGGTGGAGTTTGCCTGACCACTTGGGGGTGCTCGTGCAAGGAAGGGGAGAGGCGCCAGTCGTCCTCATCATCGACAGGGGAGTTGCGCGGGTCGTGGATGCCCCGCAGCTAAGCGGCAGCTCCACGGTCGATGTAGCTGATGCCTTCCCAGGCTACCACGTGGCGGCCATCGGCCCTGCAGGGGAGAACCTCGTTAGGTTCGCCACGGTATCGAACGACGGAGGAACTCACCATCTGGGGCGGGGTGGCGCGGGTGCGGTGATGGGGGCCAAGAACCTCAAGGCCCTGGTCGTCAGAGGGGCAGCAAGCACGCCCGAAAGGGCGATCCGCGACCTCTACGCCCAGGAAGCACGCCGCCTGATGACGAGCGAGAGCACCAAGGCCTACCGAGACGGAGGGACACCCCGCCTGGTCGACATGACCAACGCGACGGGCACTCTGCCAACGCGGAACTGGACAAGTGGCACCTTCTCCCAAGCGGACTCCATCAACCTCAGGGCCGTGCGCAGCTCGGCGGTCAGGCGCGTAACCTGCCATGATTGCCCAATGGCCTGCGGTTTCGATCTGGAGATCAACACGGGACCGTACGCTGGCCTGAGGACGCGCAAGGGCCCTGAGTACGAAAGCTTGGGAATGCTCGGAGCCAACCTGGAGATCGGCGATCTCGGTGGCGTGGCGAAACTCGCTGACACATGCAATCGAGTCGGCATGGACACGATAACGGCTGGTCATGTCCTTGGATGGGCGATGGAGTGCTCGGAGCGCGGATTGATCCGAGAGACAATCCAGTTCGGAGACGTCGAGAGGGCGCTGGCCTTGCTTGAGGAGATCGCGTACCGGAGGGGGGCGCTGGGGACTCTCCTGGCAGATGGTGTCCGCAAGGCCTCTGCCTCCCTCGGCGCGGAGGCTTCCGACGCGGCGGTGGAGGTCAAGGGCCTCGAGCCACCCGCCTATGACCCCCGCGGCTCGTACAGCATGGGCCTCGCTTATGCAACAAGCGACCGGGGTGCCTGCCACTTGCGCTCATGGGCCATAGGGGGGGACGCGTTCGGGAGTCGGAATCCGTACCAGGCAGAGAAAGGGCACGTGGAAGCCGTCGTGGCTCAGCAGAACGTGAACAGCGTCGTGCCCGACTCGCTCGTAGCCTGTTCCTTTGCCCGCTACACTCCCGAGCGCGCGTCCCGCTGGCTCGACGCGCTCGGCTACTCCCTGAGCCCAGACGATCTCTCCCAGACGGGTGAAAGGATCTGGAACCTCACGCGGCTGTTCAACGTCCGCGAGGGCATGGGCAGAGCACAGGACGGACTCCCAAAGAGAATCAGGGAGTCGCCTCTAGGTGGGACGGGACCCTCTGCGCGTCGGGTGCTGCCCCAGGAAGCCCTCGACCAAATGCTGGATTGGTACTACTCCTTGCGGGGCTGGACTCCGTCTGGCGTGCCGACGGCAGACAAGCTTTCCGAACTCAGGCTGGACGATCTCCTCCGCCGCGATCCCTGAGAAGAGGGCCGCTTCCCGCTCCCCGCGCTGTGCCCCTGGTCGGACGCGATGCATCGGCAACGACTAGCCGCCCATCAGACCTCGCAGGAACGCAAGGAGCGGGGCGAAAGCGAGAGCCGGGAGGAGGTTCCCGATCGAGAGGTCACGCAGGCCGAGGAGCTTCACCGAGAGGGCGATGAGGAGGGCGCCCCCGACGGCGTCGAGGGCGACGAGGGGCGCGGAGGCCGCCCAGTCGGCTGGGAGAGAACCGACGGCGAAGTGCGCGACGAGGGTGATCCCGCCCTGGTAGACGAGGAGCGGGAGGATGGCGAGGAGCACCCCCGGCCCGAGCGCCGCCGTGAAGGCAACCGAGCACACGCCGTCCAACACTGACTTGAGGCCCAGGATCTGCCAATCCCCGTAGATCCCGTCGCGGATCGAGCCCAGGACCGCCATCGGCCCGATGCAGAAGAGGAGGCTCGCCGTGAGGAACCCAGGGACGAGGCCCGTCTTCCCTCCGAGCCTCGGGAAGCGCCTCTCGATCGCTTCACCCACCCCGGCGAGGCGGTCCTCAAGGCGCGCCCAGGTCCCAAGACCCCCGCCGATGAGGAGGGCGATGAGGAGGACGAGGAGGTCCTGGGCTTCGAGCGCCAGGCGCACGCCAAGAATCAGCGTCAGGAGTCCGACCGCCGTCGGCGCGAAGCGGACGAAGGACTCCGGGATGACCCGCGCCCCGAGGAGCCCGATCCCTCCGCCCAGGAGGACGGCCCCCACGTTGATCCACGTCCCGACCATGCGGCGATCCTAGCCGCCGCGCCACGCGATCACAAGCCGATTGTCCCCTTCCTTTCCCTCTCCTATACTCCCCGCACCATGAGCGACGAGCTTCTCTCCGATCTGAACGAGGCACAGCGCGAGGCGGTCACCTTCGGCGAGGGGCCCCTCCTCGTCATCGCCGGCGTGGGAACCGGGAAGACGACCGTGATCACGCGCCGGATCGCCTGGCTCATCGCGGAGAAGAAGGCCAAGCCCGCGGAGATCCTCGCCCTCACCTTCACCGAGCGCGCCGCGGCGGAGATGGAGGAGCGGGTCGACAAGCTCGTCCCCTACGGGTATATCGAGGCGCGGATCGGGACCTTCCACGGCTTCTGCGACCGACTCCTGCGCGAGAACGCGATCCTCCTCGGCCTGAACCCGAACTACCGCGTCCTCACCGAGGCCGAGCAGGTCATCTTCTTGAAGGAGCACCTGTTCGAGCTTCCCCTCGAGCGCCTCCGTCCCCTGGGGAACCCGATGCGGCACCTCCAGGCGATCCTCAAGCTCGTGAGCCGGGCGAAGGACGAGGACGTCCTCCCGGACGAGTACCTCGCCTACGCCGCGACGCTCAAGGAGGAGCTCGCCTCCTTCTCCGGGGACGACGAGGAGCGCGCCCTCCTTGAAGCCGACCTCACCCGACAGGAGGAGCTCGCCGCGACCTATGCCGCCTACCAGAAGCTCCTCCTCACGCACGGCTTCGTCGACTTCGGGGACCAGATCGCGCACACGCTCAAGCTCCTCCGCGACGACCCCCTCGTCCGAAGGCGGATCCAGGACCGCTTCCGCTACATCCTCGTCGACGAGTTCCAGGACACAAACTACGCCCAGTACCAGCTCCTGAAGCTCCTCGGCACGCATGGGAACCTGACCGTCGTCGGGGACGACGACCAGGCGATCTACAAGTTCCGCGGCGCCGCGATCTCGAACATCCTCGGCTTCCGCAGGGACTACCCGGCCGCTCGCACGATCGTCCTCACCGAGAACTACCGCTCGACGCAGGAGATCCTCGACGCCGCCTACCGCTTGATCCAGAGGAACAACCCCGACCGCCTCGAGGTCACGACCGGGATCCCCAAGCGCCTCCAAGCCGCCCACGGGAAGGGGAGAACGATCTCCCAGGAGCACTTCGAGCGGATCGCGGAGGAGTGCGACTTCGTCGCCGAGACGATCGCCGCCCGCGCCCGCGACGAGGAGCGACCCTACCGCGACTTCGCGCTCCTCGTCCGCTCGAACGCCCAGGCGACCCCGTTCCTCCACTCCCTCAATCTCCTCAAGATCCCGTGGCACTTCTCCGGAAGCCGCGGCCTGTACGACCGCGAGGAGGTGAAGACCGCGATCGCCCTCCTCCGCCTCCTCGCCGACCCGCGCGATAACCTCTCCTTCCACTTCGTCGCCTCGTCCCCGCCGTACCGCGTTCCCGCCGAGGACCTCACGGTCGCGACGAGCTACGCCTCCCGGACGAAGAAGAGCCTGTTCGAGGTCTTCCGCGTGGCGACGAAGGAGTCGGAGTTCCTCGGCCTTTCGCCGGAGGGGCGGGTCGCGATCGGGAGGCTCCTCGACGACCTCGTCGCCCTCCTCCCCGCGGCGACGACGCAGCGCACGGGCGAGGTCCTGTACGAGTACTTGACCGCGCGCACCGGCCTCCTCCAGACCCTCTCCAACTCCGAGGACCCGCAGGACGCCCTGCGCGTGCAGAACCTGGCTAAGCTCTTCGGCGTCATCGAGCGCTTTGCCGAGGTCGCCCGCTACGACCGCGTCCCGTGGTTCATCGACTACTTGGACGCGCTGATCGAGGCCGGGGACAACCCGCCTGCTGGAGAGGCCGACTGGGACGTGGACGCGGTGAACGTCCTCACCGTCCACCAGGCCAAGGGCCTCGAGTTCCCGATCGTCTTCCTGGCCGGCCTCGTCGACGGGCGCTTCCCGCCGGCCGAGCGCCACGATCCCCTCGAGCTCCCCGAGCGCCTGACCAAGGACCTCGTGACGACCGAGGACTTCCATCGTCAGGAGGAGCGGCGCCTCTACTACGTCGGGATGACCCGCGCCAAGGAGGACCTCTACCTCACTAGTGCCCAGGATGTCGGACAGAAGCGACCGCGCAAGATCAGCCCCTTCACGGCCGAGGCCCTCGACCTCTCCCCCGACGACGTCAAGCTTCGCCGCGGGACCCCGCTCTCCGCGATCGCCCGCCACGCCCCGCCGACGACCGCCGACGAGGAGGGGACCCTCGTCCCGCGCGGGGAGACGATCCTTTCGCTTTCGCACCAGAAGGTCGACGACTACCTCTCCTGCCCGATGAAGTACCGCTACGTCCACGTCCTGCGCGTCCCGATCCGCCAGCACCACACGGTGATCTACGGCTACGCGATCCACCAGGCGATCAAGCTCTGGAACCTGAACCGCCTCGCCGGAGGGGACACGCCGCTTCCGATGCTGAAGGAGGTGTTCAAGCGGACCTGGCAGGCCGAGGGGTTCCTGACGCGCGAGCACGAGGAGCTGCGCTACCAGGAGGGGCTCGAGGCCCTGGAGCACTTCCACGCCTACGCACAAGAGGACCCGACCGTCCCGGCGCACGTCGAGCGCCACTTCTCGATCACCGAGAAGGACGTTCGCGTGACCGGGATCTTCGACCGCGTGGACCGGACGGACGGAGGTGGGACGGTCATCGACTACAAGACCTCCGAGATCGAGAGCCAGGAGGACGCGGACAAGCGGACGAAGGAGAGCCTCCAGCTCAAGATCTACGCCCTCGCCTACGAGCGCCTGTTCAATGAGCTCCCAGCGCGGGTCGAGCTCTTCCACTTGACACCGAAGGTCCTCATCGGGCGCCACACCCCGACCGGGAAGGACGTCGAGTTCGCCCTGAAGCAGATCCAGAAGGCCGCGGAGGGGATCCGCGCCGGCCGCTTCCCCGCCGACCCCGACTACTTCGCCTGCACCTACTGCGCATACCGGTCGATCTGTCCGAGGGGAGGCGGCGAGTAGTGAGAAGCGCTCGGGATGACTCGTTCGCCCGCAGGAATGCGGGACTAGGTCCTCAGTCTCAACCTCCGCCGCTTTCGTCTGCCCCTAGGATCCTCCCCGACGGAAGTAGGCCACGCGTACCTCGCCCGGGCGCGAATCCTGAGGAGGAATGTGGTCTGCGTCCCCCAAGTTGCTGCAGACCACGAGCGGGTCTCACCCGGGGCGGCCACCCACATCAGGGCGACCCCTGCTGTAGGTGTCCGATCAGCTGGTACACGCGGAGGCAGTAGTTCCGGAAGACGAGTAGACAGGCCAGCGCCGTGTCCTGATCGATGGAGACTCCCGTGGGATGCCCTGCCTCGTTCCGACTCCTGCGGATCATGTTGAGAATGCCAGAGAAATCGATGTCAAGACCCTCCCTGAGGTGAGGTGGCAAGTCAAGCGATAGCAGAGCATCGCGGAGCACGTCGACGCGCTCTTTCAGCTTCCAGCCGGCTTTCTTCAGTCTCTTGCCGAAGTTCGCAGGACATGCAGGAGCGCGCAACAAGGCATCTGCAAGCAGGTCCACCATGCGTTCCGCAGCCACACCGAGCATTACCGCAGTCGCGAAGCAGCACCCGACCCTGAAGGTCTTCAAGGCCTCAGCAAGGTAAACGACAAGGATCTGGTCAAGTGGGCCCCCGACCTTCAGGGCAAGGCGCTCCATGTACCGGTCCGGATCGTGGGGGGTATCGAACCCTGATTCAATGGCTCTTGTTCCGTACTCGGTGATGTGGAACCACGGCAGCTCCGACCTCCCGTGCACGTGTCCAGGCGCAAGAACACGCTCCAACATGAGATCCCACACGACTTCCCAGACAGCAACGGCCTCGGCTCTCGTGTAGCTCGGCATCTTCGTGCGCATGTACTCCTCGAGGTCCGCCATTTGGTCGAGCTGCATGCTCTTTGGCTCTCTCAGTCTGAGCCGGAGCGCTTCGAGCACATGCGTCCTGACCTCCCTGTTCTCCACAGTGACCCCCTTCTCGCATTCTGGAGCTGTCCCCCCACCAGGGTTGCAGAGGCTCAGGTCCTTCGTCGTGGATCACAAGGCAAGATCCCGTCGCTGTCCCGGTTGCAGAGGGTCAGGTGTTTCGTCTTGAATCCCCAACCAAGACTCGACCCCGTCGCTGTCCCTGGATGTTGCTCCTCCCTCCTCGTACTACTCCAAGACCTCCCAGCGGTCTCTGTACGGCTCATAGGCGGTACCGGAGGCAATCCTCCCATCCCTGCCAACGTTGACCGTCACAGACCCGCTGTCGGGGAAAGCCGACCTGGGAATGACGAAAAACGTATTGAGGCCATGGACATAGAAGACCAGGTGTGATGACATTGAACGTTCCGAATCTGACAGCTTCACCGTGAGCTGGCCCTTCCTGTTCCCCGTCCTGAGGCTGGGATCCGTGGTCTTGACCTCGATATGCCTCTCGACCGTACCCTTCGTAGCCGTGAGATCGTACCCATGGCCTCCGAGATGCCGCATGACGTCCCACTGTCGCTTCATAAGCTCATACGCGACGATCATCTCCCCGATCTCCCCGCGCAGGTGGTCCATGTTCTTCCGATCCCCGGTCACGAGAGGCGCCTCCTTTGCAGTCTCCATCTTGACCCAGCCGAGCGTTGCAGAGGGTCAGGTCTTTCGTCTTGAGTCACAAGGCAAGACCCCGTCGCTGTCCCTCACTTCGGCCTGGCGCGCAGAGCCGCCGAGTCTCTTGAGAGCTTCCACGACCGGCCAGAAGTAGCCCACGACCTTCGGCCCCTGCGCCGTCGCCTTCCGCCCCATCAGCGCCTCCCTGCAGTTCCTCCGGTGTAGCAGCCGCGGCTCGCCCGCGACCCTTGGGCCCAGCCACCCGTTAGGCCTCGCTGTCCCGCCGCTTTCGCCCCCTCGATACAGCCGAAGCCGAGCCGCGACGCTCGAGGGGCGTCGCGACGAGAGTAGCAGAACGTCTTGCATGCGCAGAGGCCATCGCGGCCTGCTCGTAGATGGAGCTGGCCCAGGACTTCGGCAGGTTCCTCACGCCTGCGTCCTGCAATGCCCGGGAAATGGCGGGCTTGAGCTTCGTGTCCAAGACGATGTGACACGACGGGCACAGCAGCAGTACGTTGGCGCCTGTCTTCTGTCCCTCCGCGACGATGTGCGCACGCTGGCGAATCGCCACATGGTGGCCGCACATGTCGCAGAATCCTGGCGCCGCCTTCATGAAGCTCCTTGGGCGCGCGAGCCAGCGGCAATCAGCCTGCAGCGCCGCCACGTGGCACTTCCGTGTCCACCTAAGCTGTTGAGCTCCATCGCCGGTTCTCCTCTTCCATGACGCTGCAGACTGACCAACGAACTCCCGGATGCGATCCTACAGCCACGGGATTGGTCGAGCAAACGCACCGCGTCCTAAGGGTCTACCATTGGATTTCGCTGGGATGCTGGGGGCGCCTCCGTCCGGTAGACTGTCTGCCTGACGGGGGTGTGGCTCTTGGGGTCCGCAGGCTCCTCGGAGACACTGCTCGACTCTGAATTGCCGCCCCCGTCATCTCTGCCATCCAGGGTGTCCTTCGGGATGGTGCGAACCCTCCGGGGATTCAGGGGACACAATACGAAACTCACGCTACTAAGACGCCTAGGTGCGGCCCTTCTATGATAACATCAGAACATGGCTCACATCGCTCGGGTTGTCGTTCCGGGTGTTCCACACCACATCGTCCAGCGAGGCGTACGCAGGATGGACATCTTCTTCTCGGACGCCGATCGAGCCGAGTACCTGAGACAGCTTTCAGAGCAGGGCCTGCGCTTCGGTGTCGAGTACATCGCGTGGTGTCTGATGACCAATCACGTGCATCTCGTCGCCATTCCCAAAGAGGGGAAGAGCCTTGCTCTCGGAGTCGGAGAAGCACATCGAAGGTATACGCGCTTCGTCAACTTCCGAGGAGGCTGGCGCGGCTACCTGTTCCAGGGACGATTCCACTCCTTCCCTCTCGAAGGCAGCCATCTCGCGGGTGCCGTCCGGTACGTACTGAGAAACCCAGTCCGAGCCGGACTCGTCAAGAGGCCGTGGGATTACCGCTGGTCAAGTGCCAAGTGGTTCGTCGGTGAGCAGGAGGACGATCTGCTGGCCGTACCATCAGACGTGCTTGCCGACATCACAGAGCGCCGTTCCTTCCTGCTTCAGGAGGAGGATTCGCTCGCCGAGTTCAGGAAGCACGCTCGCACCGGCCGACCGCTCGGGAGTGAGTCCTTCCTCGCAGATCTTGAGCAACGGACTGGACGTGTTCTGCACCCGAGGAGACGAGGCCCGAAACCACAGGGTTAGGTACTATGTCCCCGGAACTCGGATGTCCCCGGAACTCGGTCCCGGAACTCGGTCGCTACACGTCGGAGGATCTCGAGCGGCTGCAGCAGGTCCTCTTCTACCGAGAGCTTGGTTTCGGGCTCGAGGCGATCCGCGACCTCCCCGCCGACCCCGGCTTCGACCGCCGGGAGGCGCTCCGCGGCAGCGCGACCTCGTCGCGGGGCAGGTGCTCCGGCTCGAGGCCGTGCGCGATCTGATCGACAAGACGCTCCGCTCCTTGGAGGAAGGGACGACGATGACGAAGGAGGAGATGTTCATGGACGAACTCGCATACTACGCGGCTCAGAGCCCAATTACGGATCCGGGACGGGAAGCAAAGCTGCTTGTGGATCTGCCGGCGACTATCCCGGCACTGTGCGGCGTCGTGCAGGGTCTCTACGTCCACTACCAAGGCGCAGAGAGGTACGGGTACAAGATCCCTCCAGAGCGCCTCCTCGAGGTCGACCTTCGGTACGTCGAGCTGATGCTGGCGCGAATTGTCGAACTCGACGACCGTCCTCTTGTCGCCGCTCGCCCCCCAGAAAGGCGCCTCGTCGGTTGTTGCCGCGACGCGGCCACCTTGCTCTGCGCTCTGGCGCGCCATCAAGGGATTCCCACCCGCGTTCGCTTCGGGTTCGCGGCCTACTTCAAGGACCCCGAGCCCGGTTTCCTTCCCTCCCATGTCATAGCCGAGTTCTGGGATGCCAGGCAGAGCCGGTGGCGGCTCGCAGATCCGGAGCTGGACGAGGCGGCCGTTCAGGAGCACGGCATCGGTTTCGACGTCTGCGACGTTCCGCGCGACGCGTTCCTCACGGCAGGGGAGGCATGGCACCGGTGCCGCGCGGGTGCGGTCGACCCGGATCGGTTTGGGGTCTACTCAGGCGGGTCCATGCGGGGCCTCCCGTTCGTTCGCGGCAACCTGATAGAGGACTTGGCGGCACAGAACAAGATCGAACTGCTGTGCTGGGACGCCTGGGGCTTGATGCTGAGGGGCATGGGAGCCCTCTCCGATGCGGAATTGGAGCTCCTGGACAGGGCAGCCGCACTCACTGAAGCGGGAAGCGATTCCCTGCCTCAAGTGCGGGCATTCTATGAGGCGGATCCCAGACTCAAGGTTCCGTCGAGTGTGGTCTGCTACAGCCCTGTGGGGCCGACGAGCGAGGTGACTCTGCGGGTCTAGCTTGTTCGCGGTGCGGCCCGGGTCTTCCTCCTCGCAACGGAGCCGGCAGGTGCTCCGGCTCGAGGCCGTGCTCGGCCTGATCGACAAGACGCTCCGATCCCTGAAGGAAGGGACGACCATGACGAAGGAGGAGATGTTCGAGGTCTTCGGCGGCTTCGACCCGTCTGAGTACGAGGATGAGGTCAAGGAGCGCTGGGGTGACACCGAGGCGTACAAGGAGTCGGCGAGGCGAACCAAGAGCTACACGAAGCAGGACTGGGAGCGGTTCATGGCCGAGAGCGAGCAGGTGAACGCCGCGATCGCGTCTCTCTTCGATGAGGGCATCGCACCCGACGATCCGCGCGCCCTGGACGCGGTCGAGCGCCACCGCCTCCTGATCGACCGCTGGTTCTACCCCTGCTCCCACGAGATGCATGCCGAACTCGGGAGGATGTACGTCGCTGACCCGCGCTTCAGGGCGACCTACGAGAGGATCCGCCCGGGTATGGCGCATTACGTCTCGAGCGCGATCGCCGCGAACGCCGCCCGCGCGAAGTCATAGCGGTCGTCCGCACTCCAGATCCGGCACGAAGGCGCGGCGTTGTCTCCTACGTGGGTCGGAGTCAGACGATGGGCTTGCCTCGCCGCCTTCCCCTCTCTAAGATCCTCGCTACGGAAGCCGTCCAAGAACCGGCTAGCTCCGCAAGGCTGGGCCGAACTGGGCGAGCAGGGGAGCGTAAGATGGCCACGGCAGAAGACATCCGCAGCTTGAGCCTCCGGATCACCCGCGATTTCCGGCCCCTGCGGATCGTGCTCTTCGGCTCACATGCCCGAGGGAATCCCGGAGCAGACTCGGATGTCGATCTCCTGGTGGTCCTCCCCTTCGAGGGCCGCGCGGTCGACAAGGCCGTCGAGATCCGTCTGAAGTCGCGGCCCACCTTCCCCCTGGACCTCATCGTGCGGACTCCTGAAGCTGTCCGCGAGCGGGTTGCGCTGGGTGACACCTTCCTCCGCGACATCCTTGGCACAGGGACGGTCCTCTATGAAGCCGATCACCGCTGAGTGGGTGACGAAGGCCGAGGGCGATTTCGCCACCCTGGAGCGCGAGTCCCGAGCGCGGAAGAACCCGAACTACGACGCCGCCTGCTTCCACGCCCAGCAGTGCGCCGAGAAGTACCTCAAGGCGCGGCTCTGCGAAGCCGGGATCCCGTTCGGCAAGATCCATGATCTGATCGCGCTGCTCGAACAAACCCTCCCTGCAGAGCCCTCCTGGGAGGCCTTCCGGGCAGACCTGGCCTTCCTCACGGAGTACGGAACGCACTTCCGCTACCCAGGCGAGTCCGCCGACCGGGAGTCGGCTCGCGATGCGCGACAGCGCTGCCGCTCCTTCCGCCAAGCATCTCGCCGTTCGCTGCACCTTCCGATCTGAACGGAGCAGGCTACCTGGGTTGCAGAGGGTCAGGTCTTGTGTCTTGAATCAAGAGACAAGACCTGACCCCATAACCCCGAGTCAAGATCTGGCCGCCACTCCTCCCGCACTCCTTCTCCCGATCGCAGAAGCGCCCCGCTGCCGAGGGCGAAGGTTTCCAGCTACTTCTTCGGCGCGCCGTAGGCAGCACCGCGCTCTCCAGTGACCGCCTGAAGCACAGGATGCTGTATGGGGTGCTGCGAGCCAGTGTGCAGGCGAGGGAGAGTTCGCCGGGGCCGGCATGGGTGGGGACGTAGAGGCGGGAAGGGCAACTTGCGACGTCTCCGGGAAACAGGGCGAAGAAGTAGTACGGGACGATGGCGACGTCCGCGGTGACCCGATCGAACCCCGTCTGGGCGAAGTCGCTTGCGGCCGTTGTGACGTCGAAATCGCCCGGGTGCGCCAGGACGAGGTCGGCAAGCGTGAGCCGGTAGCCCACGTTCTCCGGACTCCGCGAGGGATGGGGGAGCGAGAAGACCTCCACGGTGAACCCCGCCCCCTCGATCCTCTGAGGAGAGTCAGGTCCCGGGCTCGCGACGATGCACCGCGTGGGGTCAAGGGCCGGGGCCGCCGCCCGCACGGCCTGCACCACGTCGGCTGGGCCGACGAGCTGGGCGCGAGGGTTCGCAGAGAGGTTCCGACTCGCGATCCCGGCATCGAAGTGGTCCCAGTCGGAGTGGGTCACGAGGACCAGGTCCACGTCGAAGGGAGCCTCGGCTCTCGCCATCAGCGCGCGCGTCTCCTCCGAGACATCCCGCGCCACGAGCGCATCGATTGCGATCCCAAGGTCGCCCTGGCGAAGGATGTACCCGCTTCCGACGACGTAGGTCAGCGAAGCCGGCTCGCCGGCCAAGACCGCTCCTCCGAGCGCGAGAAGGCACAGAGTCGTCGGAATCCACCGCATGGTTTGTCCTCCTTCTTGTCGGCATCGTATCGCAAGCTGAGAGATCCGACCAATGCTAGCTTCCGACCATCGGACGAGCGTGATCCCCTTTCTCACGGAAGCATCGGCCGCCATGCGGGCGCGTAGTCCTCTGCGGGGTTCTCTGTCAGGCGCGTCTCCCCGCTGCCATCGGCGTTCATGACGTAGATCTCGTGGTTGCCATCTGGGTTCGAGGAGAACGCAATCCGCTCCCCATCCGGAGACCAGGCGGGGAACCAGTCCTCCGCCTCGTTCTCCGTGAGCCGGGTCGGATGGCTGCCGTCGGCGCCCATAACGTAGATCTCCTCGTTCCCATCGCGGCTGGAGATGAAGGCGATCCGGGTCCCATCGGGCGACCAGGCAGGGGCGTAGTCCTTCCCTTCCTGATTCGTCAGGCGCGTTTCTTCGCTCCCGTCGGCGTCGATGACGTAGATCTCCCAGTTCCCGTCACGGTCGGAGAAGAAGGCGATTCGCTTCCCGTCAGGGCTCCACGTGGGGCAGCCTTCCGTGGAGGAGTTGTTCGTCAATCGCTCACGCGCCTTCCCGTCGGGATGGACCAGGAAGAGGTCGGAACCCCGCGTCTGCTTTGCCGAGTAGACGATTCGCAGGCCATCCGGAGACCAAGCGGGTTCCCAGGATCCTCCCACGGAGGAACCGGTCGTGATCCGCCTCGCCGCGCTCTCGTCGAACGATGAACCCTGGACAACGTCCACCACGTAGAGGTTGAACGCGCCGCTACGGGAGGACTGGAACGCCATTTGGCTCCCGTCCGGAGACCAGCTCGCCCAGCCGTCTTGGGCTGGGTTGGAGGTGAGGGGTCGTTGGTCACTCCCATCGGCGTTCATGATGAAGAGGTCCTGATTGCCGCCGCGCTCGGAGACGAAGGCGATCACGCCTCCCCCGCTTGCGCTGAGCGGAGGCAGGGAGGCTTGCGAAGCGCTGGCGGCGAGGAGCGTTCTCGCAGCGAGGAGGCCCGGGCTGAGCGCGACTTCAGAGACGCGGACGCCCCGCATCACGGCTGACTCGCCGAACCCCCCGGACGCTGACCAGATCCAGAAACCCGCCACGAGAAGCACGGAGACAAGCCTCTTCCACGCCATCCTTCCTTTCCCTCCTTGCTCGGCGCCGGCCACGCGAGAAGCCGCGCTCCTCGGCCGGATCCTGGGCCAGTCTACCGCAACCGAAGCCTTCTCCCAAGCGCGGGGCCGACGGACGTGCGGCCGCCCCTCGGTGACAGCGTGACAACCAAGGGACCTTCGCTCACGCGGCGCAGAAGCGGGACCTCGCGGTTCGCTACGCGTATCGTGCCTGGCGAAACGCCCAACCCGGCCGGCCATCCGGCCACGTGAGCGCCGAACGCACGAGGCCCGGCTCGGCGAGCAGGGCCGCCTGGCGCGTCTCTTGCGGGTTGCTCGTGAACAGGATGGTGTCGAAGGCCCACTCGTTCCTGAACCAGTCGCACAGGATGGCGATGAGGTGCCGGTCGAGATCTCCCGCCAACTCGGACGTGCGGACCCAGAAGCCGACCGCGGCGGCGTGGGCGGCCCCTTCGCAGAGCTGGACCGCCTCGGGCCAGATCGGCACGATGTAGACGCATCCCAAGCATCTTGTCCCTTCTGCATTGAGGATGGTGAACGTGAACGCCTTCCGCTCATTGTGCTCGCGCTCATGCCGCTCGAGGTCGGCCAGGTTCTCCGCGAGGGTGAAGCCGTCGGCCGGCCACTCGCTCCCGCTCCAGCGGCGGAGCTCTTCGGTGCTCGACATCACGGCGTCGTAGTCGAGCTCGACGTCGGTCGCCCGCAGGGGTCGGAGAACCAGGCGCGGCGTTCTCTTCTCCTCAGGCACCGGGGCGTCTTCGGGAAAGAACCCAGGCGCTTCTCGTGAGATCATGAATCTCCCTCCCTCGGACTCCGAACTTGACCCTCGACCGCCGGGACGACGTTGTCGTCCGCTTCCTCACGAGCCTCCTCGTGCAGTGGACCGCAGAGAGTCCGGAGGCCATGAGGTCCAGCTTGCCCCTTGAGCTGGCTGCCCTAACCCGTAGCCCTTTCTTCGCCGATCGCCGCGTCACCGGGCGCGAGCGGGGACGAGCCGCACGCGCAGAGGATGGTTCACTCTGTCGCAGCCTCATACGTCGCAAGCAGCCTCTCCTCATCCGACAAGAGGAGCGCATGACGGACTGCCTGCACGGCGAAGTACAGGGTACCGAGAGGAAGGCCAATCCAGAAGCAGAAAACCCCTGCGGCAGCGTCGCTGACGACGGTCAGGTAGCGGCCTGTCCTTGCGTTCTCGGCGACTCCTTTCAAGGTCGTCGCGCACACGCTCTCTTGTTCTGCCTCTGGACTCTCCAGCACTCGCGCGTGCTCCCGCTCGAGACGCGACGGGATGACTAGCTGAAAGACGCCCGGAAGGCCAATCAACGTGAAGGTCGCAAGGCCCAGCTGCAAACCAAGCCCGTAGGGATCTCCTGCGTTGGCAGCGACCACTGCGAAGGCCAGCCCAATCCCTGCAAGAGCAGCACCGGACAGAAGGCGCTCCGAGCGGGCCTCATCGCTGGCCGCTGTCAGAAGGCGCAAGCAGCTTCCGCCAGTCTGCGGTTCCGTCTGCCCAGCGACGGGCTCAGGACTCGATTCCCTTTCTCCGAGATCGCCCCCGGGTCCACTCCCGGGCTCGGAGGGATCGCCTGAGCCCGCAGGTACTCCTGGCGTTCGTTCGACGTAGTCGACGGCGGACACCGGGTACTCCCGGGTCCCAGTGGAGGTGACGATCACCAAGGTGACGTCGTCCATGCTCGTGACTGTGCCCTCCACGACCCGTCCGTCCCGCAAATGCACGACATCTGCGTACACTCCAGCCCACAACAGGACCAGTGAGAGGAAGACGACTCCACCGGCAGACACGACTCGCCTGCTCATGACGCCTCCTTGACGCTTGCAGCTGCAGGTCCTTCGCGCGGGGCGCGACGGAACGCGCTCTTGCGCTCCAGTGGAGCGAGATCTGGGCTCACCGCGAGCACCTGCCGCATCCTTCCAGCAGGGCGTCACGCCCGCACGCCGCGGGCCTGGCCGCCGTGGGATGAGCCCTGCATCCGGTTCGGATCCGGTCTGGACTCCCGTCCGGCTCCCCGGGCACTCACGGGAGCCGGCACAGGGAGACGTTGTCGATCCAGCCGGTTGTCCACTCCCAGTTGCCCTCGGGGGGTGTGGTGTCTCCCGTGACCGCGTACACGTAGCTGAACTCGTTTCCGGCAAGCACTGAAGTCAAGATCCTGGGGCTCCCAAGCGCGTGCGCTGATCTCGTCGAATCCAGGAAGACCGAGAAGACGACCGTTCCCCCTCGTCGCTCGACCGTGACGTAGTAGGTGGTGCCCATGGAGATGTCGACCGCGTTCGGCCGGGGCGGATTCCCTCCCCATCCCCACTCCAAGACTCCGTCGACGTACGTGACGAGATACAGGCGGGGTGAGACGGTCGGGAAGCCCGCGTAGTAGGCGACGTAGATGCCGTTCTGAGTCTGGTCCATCGTGCCCAGGGTGTCGGCCACACCGGGACCGACCACTTTGGCGTTTCCGCCGCAGGCCGAGATCTGGATGTCGAACTCGAGCGCGAAATCCCCGAGGGCGTACGGGTGCGTCACATACCCCGGCTCCGGACGAACCCAATGCTCGAATTCAAGGCGACGATCGCTCGCGTAGTCGACGGTGATCCTCCCATTCGGGTCGTGCTCAGTCCAGAGCCCTCGATCCTGGTTGAAGTTCTCCAGCAGGCAGTTGGACGGCCCAGGGACGTCCGGACCGCTCAACTGGACGTCGACGTAGGTGTGTGGCTCAGACAGGTACGCCTTCTGTCCGCTGAACCTGTCGGCAGGATCCCCGCCAGCCCTGGTCTCGCCAAGCACGATGTCCAGGCCGAGAACCTCGCCCGAGGCAAGAGAAAGGCCCTGCGCGACCCCGCCGGAGTACCCGAGGCCCGCACCGAGTTCGCGTGGCACCGCCGCTTCGAGGACGTACGTCCCTCCAGCCTGCCGAGCGGCAACACTCCCGCCCGGCAGCGCGGCAAACGGCTGCCAGCCACTGTGTGGAAGAAGCTGAGCGCCTACCGCCTGGGGCACGTTAGATCCGGGGTCGAGACAGACTTCGTAGGTATCCCCACCTTCGAACATGCCGTCTTCCCCGGAACCGTCCACGCGGACGAACAGCCTGACGGGTTCGCTCGTCTCGGCTGCCACGTACAGGTGGTCGGTGTCCCACGCCGCATACACTCTGGATTCCAGCTGCCGGTCGTCGCTGAAGAACCAGCCTTCGCGCACGAGAGTCCAGGTTCCTTCCTCGAGCACGCCGTCAACAATTGGAGTTGCTCGCTGCACCGTGTCCGTGAAACCGTACAGAGGGTAGCTGTCGACTCCGTCGGCCCGTCCGTCTCCATCGGTGTCCCGCTGCCTTGGATCGCTCGACGAGAAGATCCCCGCCGCGAACTCGGCGAGATCACTGAGCCCATCGCCGTCTGTATCCGCACTTCGTGGATCCGAGCCGAGTCGCCTCTCGTCCATGGGGACCCTCGGGTCGTCGTCCGGAAGACCATCCCCGTCACTGTCGACGAAGAGGATCCTGCCGTTCCAGGGGGACGCGAAGTCGTCATAGGCATCGAACCTTCTGAGCAGGTAGGCCTGCCAGTCATAGTGAGTCCCCGCGTCGTAGTGGTCGGAGGGGGGTTTGGCCGCGTAGGCATCCTCCAGGTGCCCGTGGAGCATCTCGGGATGCCCGCTCTCCTGGGCAAAGACCCCGTCCAGGTTGTGCTGGAACTCATGGGTGAAACACCAGGCGATGGTGTAGTCCGTGTCGGGGTCGTCCCCGGGATACGGTACCCCGCACACACGTCCCACGGCGATAGCCGTCCGGCCAAGAATCGTCCCGTCTGCCCAGCACGCCAGATCGGGGGAGTTGGAGATCACGTAGATGGCGTCATAGGCGTTGTCGCCGACGCCCCGACCGCGCAGGTCCTGCTCGATGAGGTCCGGGGGCCAGAAGTGCGCCGGAGCGTAGTCGGAAACCTCTAGGTACTGCACGTTCAGGTTGAGCTGCGCCCGGGAGTTCCGCCAGTAGAAGAGGCGCGCAAGCTCCAACCCCTCCTTCAGGGAAGCGGCCTCCCACTCGGAGATCCCCGAGCCGCCCGCCCGGTAGAGGACCACGAGGATGTCAAGACTCGCCGCAGAGGCCGTGGCACCGTCTCCCTGATCGGGAGGGGGAAAGAGAGCCTCGCAGCCTGAGAGCAAGAGCAGACTCAGGGTCGCCAGTGCGGCGACCGCGCCAAGACCGCTGAGAGCTCGTCGTCTCAGGTTTCCCGCTCGAGGAGTTCCCGCTTCGCTCGTTCGATGCGTCATCGCAGCGCCACCTCCCACCTTTGCCCTCCACGGCCCACAGCCTGCAGTCCGTCTCCTCGACGCCTGTCTCTCAACGGAAGAGCAGGACCAAGGAGGAGCCGCCTCGAACCGCCGCAACGCAGGCGCGGTCGTCTCCCCCAGCCCACCGCAGGGGACTGTCGGCCGAGGTCCCGGGCGATGTCGCTAGGTGAGAGGTCTGCCGGACCCTTCGAAGCTGTCTGCCTAGACGCCGGACCTCGCGCTCTGTTCACCGTGCACTGCGTAAACCATCTTAGCACTCGTAGCGCGCATGTCAATAAGAGATGCAGCGTGTGATAGGCAAGCCAGGTGGACTGTCGGGGGGACTGCTCGAAAAGGGGAGCGATCGAGCCAGAACTCGTTTCACGGCTTCATGCCCACCGTGGGCCCCAGGACGACTGACGGCGCAGCCTCGATAGAATGTTCGGCTGAGCACTTCCGCACCGTCCGCCTTGAGGTAGCGGGGTCGCGATGCGCGCGTGGCTCTGGCCTCCTGGGTCGGCGCGCTTGGCCAGCAAGCTCCCGCCAGGCGTCGCCCTCCGCGTACTCAACGATCGTCTCCTGCGAATCGCGTCCCCAGGGAACGCGCCGCACCTCACCAAAGCCGCAGGCGGAGGTACATCCGCCGGGCGGGAGCGAAGAACGGATTCCCTCCCGTCGAAGGGAGGGTCGAAAGGCAGCTCATGGAGGCCCTTCGTCAATCCAAGGAGGTGAGTAGCTTGCCTAGTCGATCGACGACTCCCGCGATCCTCTGGTCGCGGCGCGACCTCATCCAGTTCACGATTCCCGATCCGCAGACGGTTGCGCCCTTGGACTCGCAGAGCCTTCGCATCTGGCGGACGGCACGGTTTCCTCCCAGCCACGGATGGGGGAAGGCCTGGGTGATCAGGCAAGCCACCTTCTTGTTCTCTAGCGACGCGATCCGCTTGAGGTAGCTCGTCATCACCGGCGACAGGGCGAATCCCTCCACGGCCGCGCCGAACACAAGCACCTCGTAGGGCTCCACGTTGGGCAGCGCTTCGAGCTTGAAGTCCCTCACGCCCGGCTTGCGCTCACCGACCACCTTGACCTCTTCCAGGGTCGCCGGATGCCCCACCGCGGAGAGGTTCTCCGCGAGCTTCGTCGCAACGGAAAGCGTGTTCCCGGTCCGAGAGTAGACGATGATCCCGATGTTCATAATCATCCCTCCGTATCGTTCTGAGAGGGACACTCTACTGGATCGTCGGGGCCGCTGGGAGCCCTTCCCATCGGGAGGGGGAAGCGACCTGTGATGCCCGGAACTCGGGAGACGCACGCTCGAAGTCCTGGCGCTACGGAGCAGCTGCACAGAGTCAGGGCTTCCTGCCTAGTTCATAAGACAAGGCCCACTCCCGTCGCTGTCCAAGGACGCCTACCCCATCTCGCGACTGGGGACGCGCCCGTCGGCTAGGCCATGCCCGGAAGCTCCAGAGTCGACGCTTCCTGTATCAGGTCCGCGATCTCGGGGCGCAGGGCCTCGGCGATTGAGCGGATCGGCACGTAACGCTTGGAGATGCGGTCTCCACGCAGGAGGCTGCGGGGATCCTCCAGGCGAACCCCGTGGATGAACTCGAGCCTGACCTCGCCGTGCTGAACGCCGATCTGACAGACAGAGCCCTTAACCCGCCCGCCAACCCACGGGGTGTGGTAGGAGAGAGCACCCCACAGGAGCGATTCCTCGGCGTCGGGCACGGTTCGCCGCACGACTTCGCGAAGAGCGGTCACGACATCCCGAGATTCGGGCGGCACGCTGTCAAGGAATCCTCGGACGTCAGGCTGTCTCAAGCGATCCCTCTCCTCCACCGGGCGGCTCGCGCCCTGCCCGGGCCTCCCGCTCGGCCTCCCAAGCCGCCACACCAATCTCGCGCATCCGCGCGCGGTTGTCGGCCATCGTCTGGTCCCCGCGGTCGAGGATCGCGATCCTTTCGCAACCCTTCTCCTCGGCGCACTCGAAGCAGGCCTGGACGCCCGTCTCTCGCGCGCAGTCGCGAACAAAGCAGGTCGCGTCGCCCCACAGGCAGCGACTCCCAGGAGCCCGGCACCCCTGGCAGGTCTGCGCCTAAATCCAGTCGAGGACGCCCTCGAACTCGCCGTAGTGCGCGGCGGCAGGCTCGAGAGTCGCGAGCGCCTTCGCCCGCTCCGGGACGGCCCAGCCCCTCAGAGTCCCCTGGAGCGTCTTCGCCATCTCCCGGATCTTGCCGTTCTTGATCCAGCAGTCGTCGCAGTATCCCCAGCAGTAGGTCACGAGGCTCGTCGGCTCCGTCACATCAGCCTCTCTTCGCGAGCGTTTCGCTTGGCCTCCCCGGTGCCGCCGAGCAGATCGACGTACGCCCCCTCCACAAGCTGGCTGCGGTGTATGCCGAGGTTCTCCAGCAACTCCTCGGCTACTCGCGCGCCTTCTTCAGCCGGCTCGTTCTCCTCCAGCACGACCTCGAGCTCGAGGAAGTCCCCGAGCCCCTCCACTCGGTCAAGGTGGAGGCGCGTTCTTCCGGTGAGGAAAAGCGTCCGGTGCTTGCGAACGCGCCCCGCCTGGCCGCAGGCAAGGGACAGAAGATCGCGAAGCGAGTCCGGGGAGCTCGTGGGCGAGAGGACGTAGAACGACTCCTTGGGCCCTGCACTATCCCGTCGCTCGTAGAAGATGAGCTCTCCGCGAGACGGCGAGACCTCGCGGAGCTTCAGCCGGCCGTTCGGGCAGACGAAGAACGTGTCGTCCTGATCGATCTCGAAGGGTCCGCGGTCGGAGATCGCCGTGACTCGCGGCAGGAGCAACTCCACGCTCTCGATCCTCGCCTTGATCTCGACGTTGCGCCCCATGCGTCGCCTCCGCTGTACGCCCTTCCTCTGGATACCCGGCGCTTGCCGCGCGCTCCGGCCTGCTCTCCTGCGCGCTCCTTCTCTCAGTCGTCCGGGCTGGCCGGCGCGCGGCGTGCCGCCTTCGTCTCACCACGTCGGCGCTTCTCCTCGAGGCGTCGCGCCTGCGAGCCGGCCGTGGGTCGGGTGGCGTGACGCAGCTTCGGGGGCTCCGCCGCCTGGCGGACCAGCGCCACGAGGCGCGCGCGGGCGTCCTGGCGGTTCCGCTCCTGCGTGCGGAACCGCCGCGCCTCGATGGTGAGGATCCCCTCCGTCGAGACGCGACTTCCGGCGATCCGGAGCAGCCGCTCGCGGACGGCCTCCGGAAGCGACGGGGAGCGGCGGACGTCGAACCGGATCTGAACGGCGGTCGAGACCTTGTTCACGTTCTGACCACCCGGACCGGAGGAACGGACGAAGCGCTCCTCGATCTCGCGTTCGTCGATCGTGAGATCAGGACTCACCGTCAGCCTCCCGTGCTCCTCGCCGCTTGCCACGGGGCGCCCGCTGCCCTTTCGCGTCTCCATCCTAGCGCTCCCGCACGTGCGCGACGAGCCGTTTGTAGAGCCAGCCCGGCCTTCGGGAGAAGAAGCCGTCGTCCGGGTCGGGCGCAGCGGCCATCCGTTCGATGTCGTACCCATCCTTCAGGACAAGGAACCCGAGTCCTCTTGGAGAGATCGCTCCCACTGGACAGTGATAGACGCAGCGGAAACAGCCAAGGCATCGCCACCCAAACCGGATCCGCTTTCCCGCCTCGCGGATGTTCTCGGCGGGGCAGTCTCGGACGCAGGCCCCGCACAGGGTGCACGCGCTCGACGCCTTCAGGTGCTTCCCCAGAAGGCGAGCGCCCAGGTGCTCGCAGGCGTTGACGGCTCGCGCGGTGAGCCGCAGGAGCGCGCTCTCGCTCGACCGGCGCGGGCGACCGGCGAGGATCTCCTCCGCGATCCGACGGGCCTCTTCCCCGGCCCGGGCGCAGAGGCGGTTCGACAGGCTGTCGGGATACCGGAGCCCGATGTTCGCCGGCATCGGGAAGAGGCTCTCGTGGAAGAGGTCGTACCCCTTCCTCTCCAGCCGGCGCGCGATCGCGCCGGCCGCCGCACGGTTGATCGAGACGACGTCCGCCGCGGTGATGAACAGGAACGCTCGCCTCCCCGCGCCAGGAGGGAGCCTCTTCACGAAGTCGAAGACGATCCGCGGCGCGCCGAACCCGTGCACCGGGAAGCCGACCCCCAGCACGGCGGCCTTCTCAGCGGGGACGGCTCCCTTGCTCTGAACGACCTCCTCCATCCTCTCAAAGGTGACTTCGGCGCCATGCGTCCTCAACTGGCCCTCAAGGAGCCGCGCCACGAACCGCGTGTTCCCCGTGCCGGAGAAGGCGTAGATCTCGAGGTCGCCCGTCACCTTCCGCTCCCACACCTCCGGACTTCTATTCGGCGGAGGTCCTCAAGCGACGCGAGGCGGCGCGGATCGCCCACGAGCCGGCCGACCACCGTGACCGGCGAAGCCGCGCGGGGTTTCTCCGACGTGCTCGCCGGGGTCGGGCCAAAGAAGAGACAGAGGGCCGTCCCGGGGCGCCAGTAGGCGACATCGCCCACATCGACGCCGGCCGTGGGGCTCTCCTCCGGGAGTTCGACCCCCACGTCAAAGTAGATCTCGTCGCCCCAGAGGTCCCCGTCCCCGCGTAGGGGGAGAAAGGCGAAGAGCTGGTCTGCCGTCTTCGTGTCGTTCAGTCGGACCCGAAACTGGGTCCTGTCGATCCAGATCTCGATCTCGCGCTGCGCTTCCACGTCGCCTCCTTCTGGCGGCTCCTCGAAGCTACGCGCCGGGACGGCCAAGGTCAACGTCGTCTACGCCGCGGTCCGGCTGAGGCCGTGGAAGACGAAGAGCACGAGCAGGATCCGCACCGCCGTTCCCAGGCCGGAGGCGATGGAAAAGAGGACGGGCCGGTTCCCGACGATCGCGAAGACATAAAGGGAGACGGTGTCCGGGAAGCCGGGGATGGAGAGGAGGACGAAAACGGCGAAGAAACCGAATCGACGGACGAAGCGCTCGCTCCACTCAAGGCCCACCTGGATCCAGCGATGGCGCGCGGCGAGTCGCCGAAAGCGCGCCGTCTCCTTGGCTCGATCTCCCAGGAAGAAGACGACGTAGGACCCGACCGTCTTGCCGGCGACGGCGAAGGCGAGCATCCACCCCAGCGGGAGCTGAGCGTGGCCGAGGACGGGAAGCTCGCTCGGGGTCGGCAGGATGATCGCCGCGGCCACCTCGTACAGGAAGATGAGGAAGAGGGCCCCCAGGGTCGCCATACGGCGACTCTACCGCACGGGGACGGGAAAGGCGAACAGGAACCGGTTAGCCGGGTGGGGCGGGCTCGGCGCGCGCCGGGAGGGGGACGATCCGGTCGGCCCACAGGGACTCGATGTCGTAGAAGTCGCGCGTCTCGCGCAGGAAGACGTGGACGACGATCTCGCCGTAGTCGAGGATCACCCAGCGCCGCTCGGCCGTCCCTTCGCTCTGGAACGTCCCCACCGGGAACTTCTCCAGGAAGTTCGAAACGATCGCCTTCACGTGCGCGGAGTTGTCCCCTGAGGTGACGACGAAGTACGAGGTCGGGATCGAGTCCTGGCGCAGGTCGATCGCCACGGGGCGCTCGCCCTTCTTCTCCTCGATCAGGTCGACCGCGGCGCGGAGGAGCTCGTCGTCATTCGGTCTTGAGGGCAAAACCAGCTCCTGCAACGAGAACGAGGTCGGTCCCGGTGGGGATGGATGGGGCCAGGGCGGCGTAGTGCGCTGAGAACTGCTCGCGCGTGAGGATCGTCGATTCGCTCGGGAGGGCGTCCTGGAGGACCTGCGCCTTCTTGGGGTCGGTCAGGACGACGATGTAGGTCTTGTCGTAGGTGAAGACCTCGGCGTTCTTGGTCCCGGAGACGCGAAAGCCGCGGTCGGTCAGGTACTTCGACGTCTCGCTCGCCACCATCTTCACCCCGTTCCCGTTGAAGACAGCGACGTTGATCTCCGCAGGGATGGGGACGTCCATGCCCTTCAGAAGCCGGGACACGAGCTGCTCCATGGCGACGGCCTGTGGCTCGAGGTAGCTCACGTTGTCGATCGTGACCGGCGTCCCGGGGACGGTCGCCATCCGAAGCTGCCCCGCGGTGATCCCCTGCGTCAGCTTGGCGAGCTCGTAGAAGTCGACCGCGGACAGGTTCGTCTTGAGGTAGGAGCGGACGGAGTCGACGAGGGCCCGGATCGCGCCCAGGCTCTTGTCCTGGAGGCCCTTCTGCAGAAGGGCGGAAATGAGCTTCTGCTGGCGGCCGATCCGGCCGATGTCGCCCGTGATGTCGTCGCGGAAGCGGATGTAGTCGAGCGCGGTCTTCCCGTCCATCACCTGCTGGCCAGGCTGGATACTGATGTGCAGGGGCGGCGTCGCGCGGTTGTCGTCGTAGACCATTCTCTGCTCGACGGTCACCACGACGCCCCCGATCTGGTCGATGAGCTTCTTGAAGCCCTCGTAGTCCAGGGCGATGTGGTAGGGAATGGAGACCCCCAGGAGGTTCGAGACGGCCTCGGCTGTGTACCGCACCCCGCCCATCCCGTAGGCAGCGTTCAGCTTGTGGAAATGTCCGTCGGAGAGCTTGACCCGAAGGTCCCGCGGGACGGAGAGGAGGGTGACGTCCTTCCCGGAGGCAACGGAGACGACCATCATCGTGTCGCTGCGGCTTGATCCTTCGACGTTGTCCAGCCCCAGGAGAAGGATGTTCGTCCGCTCCCCGCGGGCGAGGGCCTTCCCGATGTGACGTTGCGTTCCGAGGTACCACCCCGCGACGGCCACGAAGGCGATGACCACCACCGCAAGGCCAACCAGGACTGGCCTGCGGAGGCTGCGACCTCGTCTCCTACGCCGGAATCTCCCCCTCATGGCGAAAACCTCGGTCCTGACGCTAGCACAAGGGCGGGAGATTGTCAACTCCGCTCCTCGTCCTCTTCAGCGCTCCGTTGACAGGAGAAGGGCAAGGGGTATCCTTGCGGCGTGAGCAAGACGGCAAGGGATCCTTACGTTCGCCTCGCGCGCGCCACCCTGGAGGGCTACCTCGCCCGAGGCGAGGTGATCGCTCCACCGGCCAACCTCCCCGCGGAGATGACGCGCCGGGCCGCGGCGTTCGTCTCCCTCAAGAAGCACGGAGCCCTGCGCGGCTGCATCGGGACGTTCCTTCCGACGGAGCCGACCGTCGCCCACGAAATCGTCGCGAACGCGATCAAGGCGGCGACGGAAGACCCTCGCTTCCCCCCGGTCGAGGCGAACGAGCTCGAGGAGATCGACGTCTCGGTCGACGTCCTCTCGCCTCCCGAACCCTGCACCGAAGAGGAGCTCGATCCGAGGCGCTATGGGGTGATCGTGGAGAGCGGCTGGCGACGCGGCCTCCTCCTCCCCGACCTCGAGGGGGTGGACACCGTCTCAGAGCAGGTCCGGATCGCACGGATGAAGGCCGGGATCGGGCCGCGCGAGCCCGTCCGCCTCCTCCGCTTCACCGTGGAGCGGCACGTCGAAGATGGCGACTGACAAAGAGCGTCCGCGCGTCGCTCTCGTCACCTTCGGCTGCCGAGTGAACCAGTACGAGACGGAGATGATGCGCCGACTCCTCGCGGCAGACTTCGCCCTGTCGAACGGCGCGGCCGATGTCTACTTCCTGAACGCGTGCACAGTCACCTCCCTCGCCGAGCGGAAGGCACGGCAGAGAGCGGCGCGGATCCGTCGCGAGTGCCCGGAGGCGAAGGTCGTCCTCATCGGGTGCCTCGCCGAGGCGGTGCGCGAGGGGCTCGCTGAGGCCGGCGACGTCGACCTCGTCGCCGGAAACGCCTGGAAGGGGCACGCTCCTGAGGTCGTCCGGCGGGCCCTCGCCGGAGAGACGGGCCTCCTGGCCTCTATCGCTCCGGCATCCCTCGCCTGCGAGCGGATCGACCGCCATCCCGGGCGGGTTCGTGCCTTCCTGAAGGTGGAGGACGGGTGCTTCCTCTCCTGCTCCTTCTGCCGCACGACACAGGTTCGCGGAGCGGTGCGGTCGAAGCCGGTCGCGGCTGCGGTCGAGGAGGCGCGGGCCCTCGTCGCGAACGGCTGCCCAGAGGTCGTCCTCACGGGGGTCAACCTCGCCCTGTGCTCCCCACCGGACGGGACCCTCGCCGACCTCGTGCGCGGGGTCCTCTCGGTCGACGGGCTGCGCCGCCTGCGCCTGGGATCGATCAACCTCTCGGGGATCACCGACGCCCTCCTCGCCGCCTTCGCCGACGACCGGCGGGCCTGCCCGCACTTCCACATTCCGCTCCAGAGCGGGGATGACGGGGTCCTCCGCCAGATGAAGCGGGGGTACACCGCCGGGGAGTACCTCGCCGCGGTAGACCGGATCCGGAAAGCCCTTTCGGAGGCGACCTTCGGGGCGGACGTCCTCGTCGGCTTCCCGGGCGAGGACGAGGCGGCGTTCGCAGCCACGCTCTCTCTCCTCGAGGAGGTCGGGTTTGCGAACCTGCACGTCTTTCGCTACTCTCCCCGCCGTGGGACGCAGGCGGCCACGATGGCGCCGACGATCCCCGAAGCCGTCAAGCGCGAGCGGGCAGGACGGGTCGAGGAGGTCGGGCGCGCGATCCGCCTCTCGCTCCGAGGCCGCCTGGTCGGAAAGACGGAGGAGATCCTCGTGGAGAGCCGGCACGCGGGCCTCCTTCACGGCTACACGCGCGGCTACTTGGAGACCGTCGCCCGTGGCGGAAGCGACGTGCAGGTCGGAGAGGAAATCGCGGTGAGGGTCACCGGCGGCACGGCCGAGCACCTTGAAGGGGTGAGGGAAGATCGCAGAGACGTGTGTTGAGATCACCCTCCGTGACAACGCGGAGTCAACGGCCCTCCTCGGCCAGTACAACCGGAACCTGAAGGAGATCGAGCAGGCCTTCCCGGCGCGGATCGTCGCCCGCGGCGAGTCGATCCGCATCGAGGGGACGCCGGCCGAGGTGGAGGAGGTCCGCGGGCTGTTCGAGAAGCTTCTCGACCTCATCCAGGGCCGGCACACCCCGAGCCTGGCCGAGGTCCGCTACCTGATCGCGCAGGTGAAGGGCGGCAAGACGACGAACGGCGTTCTCTCCGACGTCGTGCGCGTCACTCACTGGGGCGAGGAGATCCGTGCCAAGACGGCGGGCCAGCACCGCTACGTCGAGGCGATCCGCCGGAACGACATCGTCTTCTCCATTGGTCCAGCCGGGACAGGGAAGACGTATCTCGCCGTCGCGGTCGCGATCGACCATCTGAAGACAGAGAAGGTGAAGCGGATCATCCTCACCCGCCCCGCCGTCGAGGCCGGCGAAGAACTGGGGTTCCTCCCCGGGGACATCCAGGCGAAGGTGAGCCCCTACCTCCGCCCGCTCTACGATGCGATCTTCGACATGATCCCCGCCGCCGAGTTCGAGAAGCTGATCGAGCACGGCCGAATCGAGATGGCCCCGCTCGCCTTCATGCGCGGCCGGACGCTCAACAGCAGCTTCGTCATCCTGGACGAGGCGCAGAACACGACCTCGATCCAGATGAAGATGTTCCTTACGCGTCTGGGGTTCAACTCCAAGGCGGTGATCACCGGGGACGTCACGCAGGTCGACCTCGAGGGACAGGCCTCCGGCCTCATGACCGTGCAAGAGGTCCTGACCGGAATCGATGGGATCGACTTCACCTACCTCGACAAGGAGGACGTCGTCCGCCACCCGCTCGTCGCGCGGATCATCGACGCCTACGAGCGCCAAGAGAAGCGCAGGAACGCGACCTCCGCCCCGCCTCCCTCCGCGTAGCGCTGGGCCGTCCTTTCCTCTCCTCGCGATCGCCTGATGGCTCTCGGCCTCTCTGCTGTGCTATCCTTCAGTCTCTGAGACGATCCCGGGAGACCGGCGGAGGGCAGGAGGAGGCCATGGGAAGGAGATGGTGTTGCGTACTCGTACTTGCCGTCTCGCTCGCTCCCTGCCTGGCGGCCTCAGGCGAGGTCGTGATCAACGAGGTGGCGTGGGGAGGAGGCCCGGAGGACGTCGCCGACGAGTGGATCGAGCTCTCAAACCTCGGCGAGGAGGAGGTCCTCCTCGACGGCTGGCGCCTCGTCTCGTCGGATGGCAGCCCCGACGTTTCCCTTGCCGGTGCGATCCCCGCGGGCGGCTTCTTCCTCCTTGAGCGGGACACGGACGAGGCCGCGCCTGGCGTTCCGGCCGATCTCCTGTACCGCGGCGCCCTGAACGACGGCGGGGAGACCCTTCGCCTCATCGCTCCCGATGGGTCGATCGCGGACACCGCGAACGAAGCAGGCGGGCCGTGGCCCGCCGGATCGGACGGCCACCGCGAGACGCCGTACGCCTCGATGGAGCGGATCGACTCCCTTCTCCCTGACCTTCCTGCAAACTGGGCGAGCGCCCGCTCCCCAAGCGAAGTCGGAGGGGACGGCCCGTTGGGAACCCCGCGGGCCCCGAACTCGACCCTTGGGCTCCCTCGTGCTGGAGCGTTCGAGGTCAGTCCCCACCCTGCCCACCCCGAGGAAGCTGTCCTCTTCGCCGCACCGCTCGCCGCGCAGGGGAGCGCCTTCGCGTGGGAGTTCGGCGACCACACGCAGGCAAAGGGAGCGCGCGTCAGCCACGCGTACGCCGAGCCAGGGACGTACCTCGTCCGCCTAACGATCACGGAGCCGTCCGGACGGACCACCTCCGCCGCCCGCGAGGTGCGCGTCATCGTCAACGACCTTCCCGTGGCGGACTTCAGCGTTCGCCCTGCGTCGGGGAATCGCGTTCTCCAAGCCCTCGACCCGCTCCTGTTCGTCGATGAGTCCTTCGACCCGGATGGCCGGATCGTGGAGGTCCGTTGGACCTTCGGGGACGGGGAGTCCGGAGCGGGGACCTCGATCACGCACACCTACGTGCGCAGCGGATCGTATGAAGTGACCCTCGCCGTCACGGACGATCAGGGGGAGAGGAGCGTGCGGGTCGACGAGATCGAGATCGCCAACCTCCCTCCGGTCGCACGGTTCCTCGTCCCGCCTTGGATCCCGAACCCTGGGCAGGAGGTCGTCCTCGATGCCTCCTCGTCATTCGACCAAGACGGAGAAGTCGTGTCCTACGCCTGGGACTTCGACGGGGACGGAACGATCGACCTTGAGACCGGGCAGCCGACCGCCTCGCACGCCTTCCCCGAAGGAGGAGTCCACGCCGTCGCTGTCCGTGTCGCCGACGATGAGGGGGCCTCCTCTCTTCCCGCCGCAAAGCAGGTCGTCGTCAACCACGCCCCCGTCGTCTCGTTCCAGGTGTCGGCCTTCTCCCCGCCCGAGCTCGCCGAGGTCACCTTCACCGATGCCTCCTCCGATCTCGACGGCACCATCGTGTACCTCGCCTGGGACTTCGGCGACGGAACCACCGGTGAGGGTCCTTCCGTCGTCCACGCCTACGCACCGGCCGGGACGTACACCGTCACCCTCACCGCGACGGACGACCGCGGAGCGGAGGGAAGGACCGCAGCAACGGTCGACGTTCAGAACCTCCCACCGACCGCGGTCCTTGAGGTCGACGCATGCACGGCCGTCGCGCGCCGAGAGACCGGCCAGGAGATCCGCCTCGACGGATCGAGATCGAGCGACCCGAGCCCAAGCGGGACGATCGTCCGCTACGAGTGGGACCTCGACGGGAACGGGACCTTCGACCAGTCGACGACCGTCCCCGCCTTCGTCCACCGCTACGCCCAGGACGGAACCTACGCCGTCCGCCTCCGCGTCACCGACGACCGCGGGGCGAGCGCCCTCTCCGCCTCACTCGCCGTGGAGGTGGCGAACCGCGGTCCCCTCTGCCAAAGGATCTCCTGGTCTCCGGAGGAGCCGGTCGATGGAGAGACGGTCGTCTTCTCGGCATCGGCGAGTGATCCGGACGGGAAGGTCGCCGCCTATCTCTGGGACCTTGGGAACGGCGAGATCGCGCGTGGACAGACCGCCTCGCGCCTGTTCTCGGACAGCGGGACCCATCGCGTCTCCCTCACCGTCTGGGACGACGATGGGGCCTCCTCCGCGCCGTGCGCGATCGACCTCGCCGTCGCGAACGCTGCCCCCCTCGCCGCGTTCACCATTCTCACCGCCCTCCCGCGCGTTGGAGAGCCGGTCGCCTTCGCCGATCGGTCGGCCGACCCGAGCCCTGGTGGCGCCGTCGTCTATCTTGGCTGGGACTTCGGGGATGGGGGCCACTGCCCCGGTGCGCTCCCCGACTGCGGAGAGGGCCTTCCCAGGGCTCCGACGCACGTCTATGCCGCCCCGGGCCTCTACACCGTCACCCTGACTGCGATCGACGACGAGGGGGCGGTCGAACGGGCGAGCCTCTCGATCTTCATCTCAGACTGATTCGGAAGGAGACCGCTTGTTCCGCATCCGCGAAGCCACGAGGGACGACCAACGCGCCCTCGCTGACCTTGAATCGGTGAGCCCGCAGGGAGACTCGCTCCAGATCCTGATCGAGCGGGAGGACTACTTCTACCGCTCGGCCCTCCTCGGCCGCGGGAAGGTCCTCCTCGCCGAGGAGGACGGGAGGGTCGTCGGGGTGATGGCCTACGCCCTCAAGGATGTCCTCCTCTCCGGGTCGCCGACCCGCGCCGCCTACTTCTACGACCTGCGAGCGGCCCCGGACTACCGCCGCAGCATGAGGCGCGGCCTATACCGTCTGTGGAAGGCGACCGAGGCGGAGGCGATCGCCGGAGGGGCGGCCCTCTTCTACGGGTTCGTCAAGGAGGACAACTCGGCCTCCCTCCGCGTGACGGCGAAGGGAGGCGCCTCCCCGGTCGGGACGTTTGGGATTCTCTCCCTCTCCTCCCTCCCCCGCCGGGAGAGCAGCCCCCTGCCTCCCCTCGCCGAGGGAGAGATCCCGCTCGGGATCCAGGCGGTCGAGGAGGCCTCGGCAGGGCACGACCTCCGCCCGCTCGACCTCTCGGAGATCTACCGACGCGGCAGAGAGCTCGGATACCTGCGTGGGATCTGGCGTCTCGACGACGGGAGGTCCTTCGCCCAGGCGAGCGTGTGGAACCTGTCGCGCGTCTACCGTGGGGTCGTCCTACGCATGCCCGCGTCCCTCACCCTCCTACGCCTCGCCCTGAACCCGTTCGCCGCGATCTTCCCCCTTCCCCGGGTCCCCCGGGTTGGCGAAAGGGTCGCCTCCTGGACCCTCTTCGACCTCCTGCGCGGCGGCTCCAACGGCGAGGGCCTGCTGGATCGCCTCATCCGCCGGCTCCAGCACCAGGCTGCCGAGGAAGACATCCAGCTCCTGACGGCCTTCTCCTACCTCGACCCTCCGGGAACGCCCCTCCCGCGGCGGTTCCTGGGGAAGCTCCTCCGCTACCGGACGATGGTCAAGCCGATCGCGGCTCCCCTTCCTGAGGGGCCACTCTACCTGGACGTGCGGGACGCGTGAGGGCGAGGGTCTCGACCAGGCGATAGCCAAACCCGCGCACGGTGAGGACGATCCGCGGGTTCTCCGGGTCGTCTTGGAGTTTCTTGCGCAGGAGGTACACGTACTTCTGGACGTCCTCCGGGCTGGCGTAGGAGTCGGCCGACCAGAGGCGGCCGCGGATCTCCTCGCTCGAGAAGACGCGCCCCGACTCGGAGGCGAGGAGCTTGAGCAGGGCGTACTCCTTCGGGGAGAGGGAGATCGGACGGCCGTCCAGGCGGACCTCCTTGCGGGCGTCGTCGATCACGAGCTCGAGGGCCGAGGCGGGTGCGGCCGCGCGCCGGAGCACGGCCTCGATCCTCGCCTTCACCCGATCGAGGTTGAACGACGCCTTCGAGATGTAGTCGTCGGCCCCGCTGGAGAGACCGCGCACCTCGTGCTCCACTCCGCCGAGGGCGGTGAGGACGATCACCGGGCAGTTGCTCCGCGCGCGGATCGCGCGCAGCACCTCCCACCCGTCCTTCCCCGGGAGCATGACGTCGACGAGCACGAGGTCCGGCCGACACGCGACGAACTGCCGGAGCGCGTCATTCCCGTCGGCGGCGACCACGACCTCGTACCCCTCACCGATGAGGAACTGGGAAAGGATGTCAGCGATGTCCCGCTCGTCCTCGCAGATCAGGATCCGCATCCTCTCACCTCGAGAGAACGATACTGGAGGAGGGAGCCCCCGCTCAAGGAGAGACTAGCCGCTGCCCCCGGCGGGGCGGGGGAGCGTGAAGGAGAACGTGCTCCCGCGGCCGCTGCCTGGGCTCGCGACCCACACGGCCCCTCCCAGCTCGGCGACGAGACGCTTGACAATGGAGAGCCCAAGCCCCGTCCCGTCAGGCGCGATCCGCTTCGCCCCCTCCGTCCGGTAGAACTCCTCGAAGAGACGGTCCCGGTCCTGCGGGCCGATCCCCATCCCTGTGTCGGAGATGTCCACCCGCACGGACTCCCCCATCGGAACGAACCTGACGGCGATCCTCCCGCCTGCCGGCGTGTAGGCGATGGCGTTGGCGAGGAGGTTCGTGAGGATCTTCTCCAGGGCGTCCTCGTCCGCCAGGACGACCGCGGGAACGGACGGGAGGGCGAGACCTTGTCCCTTCTGATCGATCTGCGACCTCAAGGTGCGGATGACCCTCTCCAGAACCGCGGCGACGTCGACCGCCTGACGACGCAGCGCCCCTCCGCCGGAGTCGAGACGCGAGACGGACAGGAGGTCTGAGACGAGGGCATCCAGCCGGTCGGCCTGGGCGAGGATTCGCTCCATCCGCTCCCGTCCCTGAGGAGAGAGGGACTCGTCTCGCGTCAGAAGGTCAGCCCAGCCGCGGAGCGCGGCGAGTGGGGTGCGCAGCTCGTGAGAGGCGGTCGACAGGAGGCGGCTCCTCTCCCGGCTCAGGTGGGCGACCTGGGTCGCGTACTCGCGCAGACTCTGCTCACTTCGCTTCCATTCCGTGACATCGTGCCCGATGGCCACCACGCCGGTGGTGTTCCCCTCGTCGTCCGTCAGCGTCTCGCCTTGCCAGGCGATCACCCGCTCCTCACCGCTCTTCGTGCGGATCGTCGACTCGAGGTCGCGAAACGGCCCGATTCGGGGGAGGCGCCCGTGCACCTGCTCCCGGACCTCCTGCCGGTAGACGGGGTCCGGATAGAGCCAGTTCCAGACCTCCTTCTCCCCGAGGACCTCCTCTCTCTGGTAGCCGCTCGTCCTCTGCGCCTCCTCGTTCCAGAGGGTGACCCGTCCCTCCGCGTCGAGAACCTCGATCCACACCGGGGCCGTCTCCAGGATCTTCCGGTTCAGGTCGCGCGTCGCGCGCAGCTCCCGCGCCACGCCTTCCTCGGCCGTGACGTCCCGCAGGGAGACGACCCACCCATGGTGCGAGCCCTGCTCTGGGCAGACGATCGGGACTGCAGCCGCCTCGGCCTGGAAGGACGACCCGTCACCGCGGACAAGGCGCGCGGTGTAGCTCACGAGAGCCCTCGGGTCGCCCTCCGCCATCTCCGCGGCGACCCGAGCCAGGTCCTCGCCTCGGACGAACGAGAGGTAGTCCCGATTGCGCAGGCGATCCATCTTCACCCCCAGGAGGGCGAGCGAGCGGCGGTTCCAACTCGTGACCGTTCCGCGCTCATCCAGGACAAGAACCCCCTCGCCGACCGCGCTCAGGACCCGCTCCAGCCGGTCGTGAACCTCGTGCAGGGCCTCTTCGGTCCTGTGCGCGGCCGTGAGGTCCTCGACGTGGAGGACGATGAGGTCGGAGGGCAGAACCTCCCCGGTGACGCGGAGGACCTTCTCCTGCCCCGTCGACAGCATTCGGTAGCTGCCCTCCCTGACTAACTCCCCCTTCGTCTCCCAGCATCGCTCCAGGAAGCCGACCAGTTCGGGTCGGTCCGCGTACACGTCGCGCGCCGGGGCGTCCTTGAACCCCCGTATCGCGCCCCGGGTCAGCCACACCATGGCGTCGTTGTAGTCGACGAGCACGAAGTCGTCGCGAACGCGCCGGAAGGTACACGTGGGGACGGGCAGGGCCGCATAGACTCTCCTCGCCTGTTCCGCCTGCACGCGGAGGGCTTCCTCCTCGAGACGGCGGTCACTGATGTCCCGGTGCACACCGTGGTAGCCGAGGAAGTGCCCGTCCGAGGCGAAGAGGGGAAAGCCGACCGTCTCCACGGTGCGCGTCTGGCCGTGGCCGTTGGGAACGGACTGCACGAGCTCCAAGAGGGGGCGTGGGGTGCGGTGCGCGGAGAGGAGATCCTCCGTTCCAGGGTCCCCTCTAGCGAAGACCTCGTCAACGCGCCGTCCGAGCAAGGACTCAGACGGACGGCCAAGGATTCGCTTCGCGCCCTCACCTGAGGCGACGTAGCGCCCCTCGCTGTCCGTCTCCCAGACCCAGCCGGGAGACCCCGCGACCGGGATGAGAGGGCGATCGACGACGCGGGTCTCCTCCCGTCGTCCCCTGTCCGCTCCCTCCCTGCGCGCCATCGTCCTCGCCCTCCCGCCGCCGGTCAGCCCGCTGCCGCCTCCTCTTCCCGTGCCTCCCGGCCGCGGCGGAGGAAGGTCGGCACGTCCAGGTTCTCGCCCGCCTTGATCCTCTCCCGCCGCGTCGGGGTTCTGCGCTTCTCTTCTTCCTCGGGAGGTCTCCCGAAGTCCGCGGCGATCACGGTGATCCTGACCCTGTCCTTCACGCCCTTCTGAATCACGGCACCGAAGACGAGGTCGCAGTCCGTCGCGGCCACCTTCCGCACGAGGTCGGCCGCCGTCGTCACCTCGGCCAGGGTCAGGTCCTCGCCGCCGCTGACATTCAGGATCATCCGCCGCGCGCCGCGAATCGAGCCGCCCTCGAGCAGGGGGTTCGTGCTGGCGAGCTTCGCCGCCTCCACCGCTCGCTGCTCCCCGCTCGCCTCCCCCATCCCCATCATCGCCTCCCCGGCGCCGGCGAGCAGGGAGCGGATGTCGGCGAAGTCGAGGTTGACGAGCCCGCGCACGGTGACCAGGTCAGAGATCCCGCGCACCCCTTGGTGAAGGATGCCGTCGGCCAGTTCAAACGCCTTCGTCATGGGCAGGCCGCGGGCCGCTGTCTCCAGGAGGCGGTCGTTCGAGACGACGATCAGAACGTCGACCGCGTCGCGAAGCCGCGCCAGGCCCGCCTCGGCGCGGGCGCGGCGGACCGCCCCCTCGAACGAGAACGGCTTCGTCACGACCCCGATCGTGAGCGCTCCGCCCTCCTTGGCGATCCGGGCGATGGCCGGAGCCGCTCCGGTCCCGGTCCCTCCTCCCAGGCCGGCGGTGAGGAAGACAAGGTCCATCCCCTTGAGGAGCGACGCGATCTCCCAGCGCGACTCCTGCGCCGCGCGGTTCCCTTTGTTCTCGTCGCCGCCGGTCCCGCGCCCCCCCGTGACGTCGAGGCCGATCTGGAGCGTCTCCGGGGCGTGGGAGATCCCCAGGACCTGCCGGTCGGTGTCGACGGCAACGAGCCGCACCCCTTGAAGCCGCTCCTCCCGCATCCTCTCCACGGCGTTCACCCCACCGTCGCCGATCCCCAGGACGCCGATCCGGGCGACGGGTCCCGCCTGGGGCACCTGCTCGCGGGCGCTCTCGACGAGCGGCGGCTCCCCGATGACGACGCGCTTCGCCCCGACGAGGCGGGCGACGAGCTCGTCGAGCTTCGCCTGCTTGCGGCGGCAGTACTCCTTCTTGAACTCGCTGTCCACGGAGATGACGAGGCATTCCCCGTCCAGGAGGAGCGCCTGGGGGTCCTTCGGCAGGCAGGCGCGGAGGATGCGATCGTCGATCGCCTCCAACACCTCGCGCCAGCGCTCCTTCAGCCCCCCCGTTGCGTCGGCGCCCGCAGCTCGTCCGTCCTCCGGCATCTTGTCTCCTTCTTGGCCTCATTCTGGAAGCGAAGGTCGGAGAAGTCAACAGCCGCGCACGGGAGGCAACGCCGTAGAGGCCAGAGGGGAAGAGGCGAGCGTGGGAGGGCTCGCGGGCCAGGCGACCCCCGAAAAGGGAAGCGCCCCGCACCATGTCGGGGCGCTCAGGTCAAGATCGCAGTCTCTAAGCTACTTCTTCTCTTCGCTCGACTTCTCGGCGCGGGCGACGATCTCCATCCCGTTGTAGTACCCGCAGCTTGGGCAGGCCCGGTGCGGGAGCCTCGTCTCGTGGCAGTGGGGGCACTCCGCCCGCGCCTGAGGGGCGAGTCCCTCATGTCCGCGGCGCATCCGCCCCTTGGATCGCGACGTTCGATACTTGGGTACCGGCATCCTTCCCTCCTGTGGCGCGACTTCGCGCGCGAGGCCGTAGTGTAGCCTCACTCCCGCGCGGGCACAAGGTCCATCCACAGGGTGACCGGCCCGTCGTTCACGAGATCGACCTCCATCTTCGCCCCGAAGACACCGCACTGGACAGGGGCGCCCTCCGCCCGCACGGCCTCCACAAGCGCCTGGAAGAGGGGCTCCGCCTCCTCGGGCGGCGCCGCCTCGGTGAAGCTCGGCCGGCGCCCCTTCGCCGTCTCGCCGTACAGGGTGAACTGCGGGACGGCGAGGACCTCGCCCTGGACGTCGCGCAGGGAGAGGTTCATCTTCCCTCCGTCGTCCTGGAAGACCCGCAGGTCGACGAGTCGCGCCGCCGCTTTGGAGAGATCAACGCGTCCGTCGCCACGGCAGAACCCAACAAGAAGGAGGAGACCTCGCCCGATCCCCGCCACGCGTCCGCGGTCGATGCGCACCTCCGCCCGGGACACGCGCTGGAGGAGGATCCGCACCCTAGTCCCTCCCTCCCAGCCGCTCGGCGTGGTCGATCAGGCGCTGCATGTCCTCCTCGGAGAGGGAGGCCGCTCGGGCGATCAGGCGCAGCTCGAGTCGCTCGCGGGTCACCTCGGACTGGATCCTGCGATGGAACGCCCGCTCGACGAGGCGGGGCGCCCGCGGGTTGGCCGCGCGGTCCACGTAGTTGACGCGCCAGCGCGGGAACTCATTCAGCAGGCCCTTCACCGACTCGATCAGGTGTCGAACGTGCGGTTTGCGTGTCTCCACGAGCCCGTTCAGATGGTTCGCGAGGTCCTGGTCGTCCGTGAAGAAGATGGCGACCTCCGGGGAGTAGGCGCGGGCGAGGCGGCACCCCTCGATCAGGGCCCGGTACTCGGCCACCTCGGTCGTCGTCCTCCCGATCAGGCGCGAGACCTCCTCGATGACGTTCCCGTCCTTGTCGGTGAGGGCGACTCCGATCCCGGCCTCGCCCGGCTCCCCGCGCGCCGCCCCGTTCACGTAGATGAAGAGCTTGTCCATGGTCGCGTCTGGGCCCACCAGGATTCGAACCTGGGACCAGCCGGTTATGAGCCGGCCGCTCTGCCCCTGAGCTATGGACCCTGGATCCTGTGAGGACTATAAGCCTCACCGTTCGGCGGTGTCAAGGTCGCCCTGGGGTGGCTGCGGCGTGTCGCCTTGGTCGGTCTCGGATCATCGCGCATGGACGGTATGGTTGGACCTCGAACGTGGGCAATGGAGCTTCCCGCGATCCTTTTCCCATCGTCATACTCCGAGGGCCTATCCACTAGATCGGGAACGGGGCACAACCCGATGACTTCAAGGTTGTGCCGGAACAAGGACCGACCGTCACAGCGCGACGCGGCCTCTGGGCCGCTCGCTGCTGCGACGTCGAGAGTGACCAAGGAGGAAGTGCTGTGAAGAGAATGTGGCTTGTTGCCCTCGCCGTGGCGCTTATCTTCGGCGTCTGCGCGACCGGGCAAGTGAAGACCCTCTACTGGAACCTTGCAAGCGAGCCGCCGTCCCTCGACCCGAACATCGCGACCGACACGACCTCGCACCAGATCACGAAGATGCTCTTCGCCGGCCTGGTCGACGTCGAGGATGAGACCGCGGCCGTCATCCCGGACATTGCCAAGAGCTGGGACTTCGACGCGGCGACGACCACCTGGACTTTCCACCTCCGCGACGACGCGCAGTGGACGGACGGAACGAAGGTGACGTCGGCGGACGCGAAGTACTCGGCCCTCCGCACCCTCGCCCCGGAGACGGCGTCCGAGTACGCGGCGATCCTCTTCGTGATCCAGGGCGCCGAGGCGTATAACGCCGGGACTGGGTCGCGCGAGGACGTCGGCATCATGACCCCGGACCCCTACACGATCCAGTTCAAGCTGAACGTGGCGGCTGGGTACTTCCCGTCGATCGCCCAACTCTGGGTCTGCACCCCGGTCCCGCAGCAGGCGATCGAGAAGTACGGAGACGCCTGGACCGAGGCCGCAAACATCGTGACGAGCGGCCCGTACATCCTCGGGGAGTGGGTGCACGACGACCACCTGATCCTCGTCAAGAACCCAAGCTACTACGACGTCGCGACGGTCAAGATCGACCAGGTCTACTGCACGATGGTCAACGAGGCTTCGACCCAAATGGCGATGTACGAGTCGGGAAGACTCGACGTGATAAATGCAGACATACCGCTCGAGGACATGGACCGGATCAAGGCGGACCCCGTCCTGTCCAAGGAGTTCAGGTCGGCCCCGCAACTCTGCACCTACCGCTACGGGTTCAACGCTAAGAAGCCGCCGCTCGACAACATCAACGTCCGCAAGGCCCTCGCCTCCTGCGTCGACCGGCAGTCGCTGATCGACAACGTCCTGAAGGGGAACCAGAAGCCGGCCCAGACCTGGACCTGCCCGGGGATCTTCGGGTACGTGGACGGCGTGGCCCTCGGGATCGGGTACCCGTACGACCCTGAGGCCGCGAAGAAGTACCTCGCCGACGCCGGGTACCCGGGCGGCGTGGGCCTCCCCGAGATCACGTTGATGTATAACACAAGCCAGGGCCACGCGAAGATCGCCCAGTTCATCGCCAAGGGCTGGCAGGAGACCCTGGGGATCAAGGTCAACATCGTGAACCAGGAGTGGGGCGTGTACCTCAACACCTGCCACACCGACGCCCCGCAAGTCTTCCGCATGGGCTGGTGCGCGGACTACCTCGACGGCAACAACTGGATGTACGACGTCTTCTACTCCGCATCCGGGAACAACTACGAGAAGTACAACGTCCCGGAGTTCGACGCGCTCGTCCTCGAGGCGCAGGGCTCGCCGGATCAAGAGAGGAGGCTTGAACTCTACAAGCAGGCCGAGATCATGATCGCCGAGCGCGACTGCGCGTTCATCCCGATCTACTTCTACACCCGGAACACTCTCACGAAGCCCTACGTCGTCCGGACGTTCTCCGCGCTCAACCAGGAGCACTGGAACCGCTGGGACATCCTGCCGCACTAGGCTAGGATAAGGGAATCCATCGCGGGTGGGGCGGGCAACCGCCCCACCCGCCTCTCCATGGGGGGGAGAGCCAGATGCTCGAGTTCATCGTTCGGCGCGTCCTGTGGACGATCCCGGTCATCCTCCTTGTCTCCAGCCTGACCTTCGTCCTCATGAAGTCCGTCCCCGGCGGCCCGTTCTCCAGCACCGAGAGGCCGCTCATCCCGGCCATCAAGGCGAACCTGGACGCGCGCTACCACCTCGACTGGCCGCTCTGGAAGCAGTACCTCCAGTACATGAAGGGCTTCTTCACCTGGGACCTCGGACCTTCCTACACCTACCGCGCGCGGACGGTCGAGGACATCCTGAACCAGCAGTGGCCGGTCACCATTCAGCTGGGGCTCTGCGCGTTCCTCATCGCCCTCTGTGTCGGGGTTCCCCTGGGCGTCCTCTCCGCGGTCAAGCAGAACTCTCTCATCGACCACGGGTCGATGGTCGTCGCCATGCTCGGCGTCTCCATCCCCGCGATCGCGCTCGGGCCCTTCCTGATCTGGATCTTCGCCCTCAAGCTCAAATGGTTCCCGGTCGCCACCTGGGGGACCCCGGCGCACATCGTCCTCCCGGCCGTCACCCTCGCTACCTTCTACCTCGCCCGCTTCGCCCGCATCACCCGCGCCTCCATGCTCCAGGTCGTGCGCGAGGAGTACATCCAGACCGCCCGCGCCAAGGGCCTGCGCGAGATCGTCGTCAACGTCAAGCATGCGTTCCGCAACGCCTTGATCCCGGTGAGCACCATCGCCGGCCCGGCCTTCGCCGACGTCATCACCGGCTCCCTCGTCGTGGAGCGGATCTTCGCCGTGCCGGGCCTCGGCCGTTACTACGTGATGGCGATCACCAACCGCGACTACCCGGTGATCATGGCCACGACCCTCCTCTTCGCCCTCCTCATCGTGTTCATGAACCTCCTCGTCGACCTGAGCTACGGCGTCCTCGACCCGCGCATCCGCTACAACTAGAGGAAAGGAAGAACAGCATGGCCCTTCGGCGGAAGAAGCTCCACTTGGGCGGAGAGATCGAGAGAAAGCCGCGCAGCCTGTGGCGCGACGGGATGAGGAGGCTCCTCCGAAACCGCGCCGCGATCGCCGGCGGGGTCGTCGTCCTCGCGATCGCCCTCGCCGCCATCTTCGCTCCCTTCATCGCCCCGTACACCTACGTCGAGGGCGACGTCCTGAACAACTACGCCGGCCCGAGCGCCGCCCATCCCCTGGGCTGCGACTTCATGGGGCGCGACCTCCTCTCCCGCCTCATCTACGGAGGACGCGTTTCCCTCTCCGCTGGGATCATCGGCGCGGTCACCGCGTTCACGATCGGGGTCACCTTCGGCCTCATCTCCGGCTTCTTCGGCGGGAAGACCGACAACTTCATGATGCGCTTCGTGGACATCATGTACTCCTTCCCCACGCTGCTTCTCATCATCCTCCTCATGGTGTACTTCAAGTCGAGCTTCTCCACGGTCGCCGTCAACCCTCACTCCTTCCGCGGGATCCTGTCCTCGATCGACAAGAGCATGGGCGGGATGTTCTTCATCTTCCTCGGGATCGGGCTCACGTCCTGGTTGGGCATGGCGCGTTTGGTGCGTGGGATGACCCTCTCCGTGCGCGAGAAGGAGTACATCGAGGCTGCCCGCGCCGTCGGGACCTCCCGCTTTCGGATCCTCTTCCGCCACGTCTTCCCGAACATCCTCGGCCCGGCGATCGTCGCCCAGGCCCTGCAGATCCCGGGGTTCATCCTGTACGAGGCCTTCCTGTCGTTCATTGGTCTCGGGGTGAACCCGCCCACGCCGAGTTGGGGGATGATGCTCTCCGAGGGGTACCAAGCGATGCGCTCCTACTTCCACCAGGTCCTGTGGCCGGCGCTCGCTATCTCCATCACCCTCTTCGCGTTCAACTTCCTCGGCGACGGCGTGCGCGACGCCTTCGACCCGCGTCAGACGCGCTAGAAGACAGCGCTTCTCTTCCACGACCTGCTCCCGCCCTCGCGGGGACGGGTTTCCTTGGTGAGGTCGGCCCGCTGCGCGGCTCCGACCGACTCGGCCTGCCGCTTCGCCGCAGGGGAGCGGCTCCGCACGCGATCTTCCCGTCGCGCAGCGTCACCCCGCTCGACTCCCCTCCCATCTGCCAGCACCGCACCCTCGCCCGGAGCCCTCCAGCATGGGAGCGTCACCCGACCAAGCGCACCACCTGCCCGTGATGCATGGCGGCCAGGTCTCTCTGCCGAGCACATCCGTTCCCTTGCGATGTCCTGGGACCTCCTCCATGCCCGCGTCTTCCCAGGGAGACGGCGCGCGAAGCCGATGGTGCCGTCCAGGTCGTCCGCTTGGCTCATTGGACCCTGCCCGCGCGGACCGCTTGGTTGACTTGTAGGCCGGGAGCACACTACAATGCCATCGCCTATCCACGTAGATCGTGAACGGGGCATGGCTCCTGGGGGGGCCATGTCGGACTAAGTGCCGCACGGCGCAGCCAAGGCGGTGGGAGAAGGGTTCCCCCCTTTGGACGCGACGTCGGTTGTGCCCAAGGAGGAAGTGCTGTGAAGAGAATGTGGCTCATCGCCCTCGCCGTGGCGCTGGTTGTTGGCGTCTGTGCGACCGGGCAAGTGAAGACCCTCTACTGGAACCTTGCAAGCGAGCCGCCGTCCCTCGACCCGAGCCTGGCGACGGACACGACCTCGCACCAGATCCTCAAGAGCATGTTCGTCGGCCTGTGCCAGTTCGACGACAACACGATGGCGGTCCTGCCGGACCTTGCCAAGACCTGGGACTTCGACGCGGCGACGAACACCTGGACCTTCCACCTGCGCAACGACGTACAGTGGACGGACGGTTCGATCGTGACGGCCGCGGACGTGGAGTACGGGATCAAGCGGCTCCTCGCCCCTGAGACGGCGTCCGAGTACGCGTTCGTCCTCTACCTCATCAAGGGCGCCGAGGCGTACAACACCGGCGCTGGGAGCGCGGCTGACGTGGGCGTCGTGGCTGTTGACGCGGTGACGGTCAAGATCACCCTCAACTTCCCGGCCGGGTACTTCCCGGGCATCTCCGCCCTGTGGCTCTGCGCGCCGCTGCCGAAGCAGGCGATCGAGAAGTACGGCGAGGCCTGGACCGAAGCCAAGAACATCGTCACGAACGGCGCGTTCATCCTCGGCGAGTGGGTGCACGACGACCACCTGATCCTCGTCAAGAACCCGAGCTACTACGACGTCGGAAACGTCAAGATCGACCAGGTCTACTGCACCATGGTCAACGAGGCCTCGACCGCGATGGCGATGTACGAGGCCGGCAAGCTCGACGTCAACGACAACCCGCCGCTCGAGGACATGGACCGGATCAAGGCCGACCCCGTTCTGTCCAAGGAGCTCGCGCAGGCCCCGCGGCTGTGCACCTACCGCTACGGGTTCAACGCCAAGAAGCCGCCGCTCGACAACATCAACGTCCGCAAGGCCCTCGCCTCGTCGGTCGACCGGCAGTCGCTGATCGACAACGTCCTGAAGGGCAACCAGCGGCCGGCCCAGACGTTTACCTGCCCGGGGATCTTCGGGTACGTGGACGGCGTGGCCCTCGGGATCGGGTACCCGTACGACCCTGAGGCCGCGAAGAAGTACCTCGCCGACGCGGGCTACCCGGGCGGCGTGGGGATGCCCGAGATCACGTTGATGTATAACACAAGCCAGGGCCACGCGAAGATCGCCCAGTTTGTCGCCAAGGGCTGGCAGGACACGCTCGGGATCAAGATCAACATCGTGAACCAGGAGTGGGGCGTGTTCCTCAACACCTGCTCCACCGATGCCCCACAGGTCTTCCGCATGGGTTGGTGCGCGGACTATCCTGACGGCAACAACTGGCTGAACGACGTCATGCACTCGGGCTCGGGGAATAACTACGAGAAGTACTCGAACGCCACGTTCGACGGCCTCGTTGAGCGAGCGGCCGTATCGATCAACCCGGCAGAGCGGCTTGACCTCTACAAGCAGGCCGAGATCCTGATCTGCCAGACCGACGTCGCGTTCATCCCGATCTACTTCTACACCTTCAACCAGCTGACGAAGCCGTACGTCGTCCGGACGTTCTCCTCGATCGGCGGCGAGTCCTGGAAGAACTGGGACATCCTGCCTCACTAGGCTAGGATAAGGGAATCCATCGCGGGTGGGGCGGGCAACCGTCCCACCCGCCTCTCCATAGGGGGGAGAGCCAGATGTTCGAGTTCATCGTTCGGCGCGTCCTGTGGACGATCCCGGTCATCCTCCTCATCTCCAGCCTGACCTTCGTCCTCATGAAGTCTGTCCCCGGCGGCCCGTTCAACAGCACCGAGAGGGCCCTCATCCCGGCCATCAAGGCGAACCTCGAGGCGCGCTACCACCTCGACTGGCCGCTCTGGAAGCAGTACCTCCAGTACATGAAGGGCTTCTTCACCTGGGACCTCGGACCTTCCTACACCTACCGCGCGCGGACGGTCGAGGACATCCTGAACCAGCAGTGGCCGGTCACCATTCAGCTGGGGCTCTGCGCGTTCCTCATCGCCCTCTGTGTCGGGGTTCCCCTGGGCGTCCTCTCCGCGGTCAAGCAGAACTCTCTCATCGACCACGGGTCGATGGTCGTCGCCATGCTCGGCGTCTCCATCCCCGCGATCGCGCTCGGGCCCTTCCTGATCTGGATCTTCGCCCTCAAGCTCAAATGGTTCCCGGTCGCCACCTGGGGGACCCCGGCGCACATCGTCCTCCCGGCCGTCACCCTCGCTACCTTCTACCTCGCCCGCTTCGCCCGCATCACCCGCGCCTCCATGCTCCAGGTCGTGCGCGAGGAGTACATCCAGACCGCCCGCGCCAAGGGCCTGCGCGAGATCGTCGTCAACGTCAAGCATGCGTTCCGCAACGCCTTGATCCCGGTGAGCACCATCGCCGGCCCGGCCTTCGCCGACGTCATCACCGGCTCCCTCGTCGTGGAGCGGATCTTCGCCGTGCCGGGCCTCGGCCGTTACTACGTGATGGCGATCACCAACCGCGACTACCCGGTGATCATGGCCACGACCCTCCTCTTCGCCCTCCTCATCGTGTTCATGAACCTCCTCGTCGACCTGAGCTACGGCGTCCTCGACCCGCGCATCCGCTACAACTAGAGGAAAGGAAGAACAGCATGGCCCTTCGGCGGAAGAAGCTCCACTTGGGCGGAGAGATCGAGAGAAAGCCGCGCAGCCTGTGGCGCGACGGGATGAGGAGGCTCCTCCGAAACCGCGCCGCGATCGCCGGCGGGGTCGTCGTCCTCGCGATCGCCCTCGCCGCCATCTTCGCTCCCTTCATCGCCCCGTACACCTACGTCGAGGGCGACGTCCTGAACAACTACGCCGGCCCGAGCGCCGCCCATCCCCTGGGCTGCGACTTCATGGGGCGCGACCTCCTCTCCCGCCTCATCTACGGAGGACGCGTTTCCCTCTCCGCTGGGATCATCGGCGCGGTCACCGCGTTCACGATCGGGGTCACCTTCGGCCTCATCTCCGGCTTCTTCGGCGGGAAGACCGACAACTTCATGATGCGCTTCGTGGACATCATGTACTCCTTCCCCACGCTGCTTCTCATCATCCTCCTCATGGTGTACTTCAAGTCGAGCTTCTCCACGGTCGCCGTCAACCCTCACTCCTTCCGCGGGATCCTGTCCTCGATCGACAAGAGCATGGGCGGGATGTTCTTCATCTTCCTCGGGATCGGGCTCACGTCCTGGTTGGGCATGGCGCGTTTGGTGCGTGGGATGACCCTCTCCGTGCGCGAGAAGGAGTACATCGAGGCTGCCCGCGCCGTCGGGACCTCCCGCTTTCGGATCCTCTTCCGCCACGTCTTCCCGAACATCCTCGGCCCGGCGATCGTCGCCCAGGCCCTGCAGATCCCGGGGTTCATCCTGTACGAGGCCTTCCTGTCGTTCATTGGTCTCGGGGTGAACCCGCCCACGCCGAGTTGGGGGATGATGCTCTCCGAGGGGTACCAAGCGATGCGCTCCTACTTCCACCAGGTCCTGTGGCCGGCGCTCGCTATCTCCATCACCCTCTTCGCGTTCAACTTCCTCGGCGACGGCGTGCGCGACGCCTTCGACCCGCGTCAGACGCGCTAGCGCTGGGCGGTCTGTGGACAGGGGGATTCTCCTCTTGCCCAACGGGGAAGGCGGAGATCCTCTCTTGGGGAAGGTCGACTCCGACCCGCTCTCCGCGGCGCAGCCGGTCCGCCTCCTTTGTCGGGACCCACGCGCGCAGGCGGCCGACCGGCGCTTCGAGGTGAACGGTGACCGCGTCCCCGTGATAGTCGGACGAGACGACGCGCGCGACGAAGAGGCCCCTCCCTTCCGCGACGACCCGCACGTGCTCCTCCTTCACGAACAGGAGAACGCCGTCTCCGGCCGCGAGCTCGAGCTGCCCGTCGGGGACGGGGATCTCCGCCCCTCCGACCCGAGTCCAGATCGTCTCCCCTTCCACGCGTACGACCTGCCCGTCCAGCCGGTTCGAGCGCCCGACGGACGAGGCGACGAACGGCGTCCTGGGACGCTCATACACGTCGCGGGGAGACCCCTCCTGTTCGATCCGGCCCTCGTTCATCACGGCGACGCGGTCGGAGACGGAAAGGGCCTCTCCTTGGTCGTGAGTGACGTAGACCGTCGACAACGCGAGCTCCTGCTGGATCCGGCGGACTTCGCCCCGCAGCGTCTCGCGAAGGGGGACGTCGAGCGCAGAGAGGGGTTCGTCAAGAAGGAGGAGGCGAGGCCGGGGAGCAAGCGCTCGGGCGAGGGCGACGCGTTGGCGCTGCCCGGCCGAGAGCTCCGCCGACCTGCGCCGGTCCAGGCCGGTCAGGCCGACCAGCGCGACAAGCTCTCTCACCCGCGCCTCCCGCTCCGCGCGGGAGAGGAAGCGCAGGCCGTAGGCGACGTTCCTGAACACGCTGAGGTGGGGAAAGAGGGCATAGCCCTGGAAGACGAAGCCAATCCCGCGCTCCTCGGGGCGGCACCCAAGGAGGCTCTGCCCGTCGACCTCGATCTCGCCTCGATCCGGCCGGTCAAAACCGGCGATCAGGCGCAGGGTCGTCGTCTTTCCACAGCCGGACGGGCCGACGAGGGCGAGGAGCTTCCCGGCTGGCACGTCGAGATCGACGCCGCGGAGGACCCGCACCGTCCCGAAGGACTTCTCGACCTCCCTCAACCGCAACGTCGCCACGTCATCCTCCCTTCTTCCTCCTCCCCAACCCGTCGATCGCGAGGAAGGAGAGGAACGAGACTAGGATGAGAACCCCGGCCATGGCGCTCGCCGGGCCGAACTGCCTCGCGGAGAGGAGTCGCCAAACGGCAAGGGGCATCGTCTCCGTCCCCGGGCGGGCGAGCATCGCCGTCGCGCTCGTCTCCCCCACGCTCAGCGCGAAGGCGAACGCCGCGGCGGTGAGGAGGCTCGGGACGATGAGCGGAAGCTCGATAGTGCGGAAGGCGCGCCCGCGCGACGCCCCGAGGGAACGCGCCGCCTCCACCCATGCGGGATCGAGTCCCGCGAGCCCCGGCCGAACGGTGCGAACGACGAACGGGTAGCTGAGGAGGGCGTGGGCAAGGGCGATCGACGCGAGCGTCCCCGCCAGGTGAAGCGGCTCTCTCCCGAGTCCGCGCAGGATGGCAGCCCCCACGGCCACCGAGGAGACGGCGAGTGGCGCGAGAAGGAGCGCCTCCAATCCTTTGCGCCCGGGTGTCCTGCCTCGGACCCCGAACGAGGCGATGAAAAGGCCCAGAGGAAGCGCCATCGCCGTGGAGATGGCCCCGAGGAAGAGGCTGTTCTCCACCGCCCGCCACGGGGACGCGCCGAGGAAGGGGCTGTACCCCAACCCAAGAAGGTCGCGATAGGAGGCGACGGTGAACCGTCCGTCCACCCGAAAGGAGTCGACGAGCACCGAGAGGAGCGGCCCGCAGAAGAGGATCGCGACGAGAGCCACGTACGCGAGGAGGAACGTCTTGCCCGCCCACCCCTCCCTTGTGAACAGCGGGCGTGCGCGGACGCCTCGCTCCCCGCGGACGACGACCGCGAGCCCCCCCTCCGCCCGAAGGAAGAGGTACAAGACCCCGAGGGAGAGGAGCGTCTGCACGAGGATGAGGGCAGACCCCGTGGGGTAGTCGACGAGCGTGCGCATCAGGGTGTAGATCTCGACCTCGATCGTCGCGAACCGCGCCCCGCCGAGGACGAGGACGATCGGGAAGGAGAGGAAGGTGAGGGCGAAGACGAGGGCGCCGCTCGCGAGGAGGGACGGAGCGAGAAGCGGGAGGGTGATGGAGACGAATCGCCGGAGCGGACGAGCCCCGAGGGAGGCGGCCGCCTCCTCGGCCGACGGGTCGATCCCTTCCCAGCCGGCCGCCACGAGGCGAGTCACGATCGGCGCGTTGTAGAAGGCGTGCGCGAGGACGATCCCGGAGAGGGAGTACAGGACCCGAAGCGGGGGTCGCGGCAGGCCCAAGAGGTTCATGAGGAGTCGGTTCACGTGCCCACTCTGCCCGAAGAAGAGGACGAACCCCAGGGCGACGGTGATCGCGGGGAGGACGAACGGGACGATGGAAAGGGACCGGAGGAGCCGCCTCCCCGGGAAGTCGTAGCGCGCCAGGAGGTAGGCGCCGGGGACCCCAAGCGCGAGGGCGAGGAGCGTGGAGAGGAGGGCCTGCGTGGCGGTGAACCCAAGAATGCGCAGGTAGTAGGGATCCGCGAGGACGGCGCGCAGGGGGCCGAACGTCAGGCGCCCGCCATCCGATACTCCGTCGCGAAGGACGACGGCGAGAGGGTAGTAGAAGGCAAGGCCCAGGAAGCCGAGGACCAACGCAAACACGAGGACGGGCCAGCGTCGCCCAACGGCGCGCCCCATCCTCCTCCAAGGAACCGACCCACCTCTCGGGGCGGGTCGCAGACTCGATCGATCTTCCTGCGCTGGCATTGTCCAGATCAGGTTCGAAGGGTCGAGGTTCCACACCTCCTCTCAGCCCACCTTCGTG
>Ga0315291_10000140_pt1 | contig 84075 bp, 88 predicted proteins | sample YL17G12_20_MG_FD_203070 | JGI IMG/M metagenome (GOLD analysis project Ga0315291, IMG submission 203070) | Sediment microbial communities from Yellowstone Lake, YNP, Wyoming, USA - YL17G12_20 | ecosystem: Environmental > Aquatic > Freshwater > Lake > Sediment | place: USA: Wyoming | collected... | reverse complement strand
TCTAATGTCAGATCGGTCAGGTCTTTGACCTGTACCACAGGGCGTACCTCCTTTCTCTACTCTCTTCACTGAAAGGATACGCCCTTGTCTGTTCACCACCAATTTACACAACTTACGGTACGCTACCGCATAGTGGCGCGAGTTGACTTCTGAGCGTGGTGGTGTAGAATTGGATCAGCCGCAGGGGAGCTCAGAGGCTGAGAGCCCGTCGCGTGGCGGGCAACCCTTTGTACCTGACCTCGGTAATGCGAGCGTAGGGAGGCGGTTCTACCGGCCAAGAACCGTTGACTGTGGCTCTTGGCTTTCTTGTTTGTGGAGTGAAACGGCAATGACCCAGTTGGAGATGGCCAGGCAAGGGATCGTCTCATGGCAGACGAAGCTGGTGGCTGAGCGTGAAGGCCTGGATGCGGAGTTGGTGCGCGGTGGTGTAGCGGATGGCTCCATCGTCATACCGGCGAATCCGGCCCACCGGAACCTGCAGCCCTGCGGGATAGGTAGGGGGCTTGCCACCAAGGTCAACGCCAATGTCGGCACCTCATTAGACTGTGCTTCTCCGGAGACCGAGATGGATAAGGTCCGTGTCGTCATGGAGTACAAGTCGGACGCAGTTATGGACCTCAGCACCGGGGGCGACATCAATGCCATCAGGCGGGCGATCGTGGCCCACTGCGCGCTGCCGCTGGGCACGGTGCCCATATACCAGGCGGCCATCCGGGCAGCCGAGGAGCGCGGAGCGATAGTGAACATGACCCCTGATGACATGTTCGGCGTCATTGAGGAGCAGGCGCGTGATGGCGTCGACTTCATGACGGTCCACTGCGGTGTCACTCAGAAGTCAATCGACCAACTCAGGCAGCAGGGCAGGCTGACAAATGTCGTATCAAGGGGGGGCGCCTTCCTGCTCGGGTGGATCTTGCATAACGAGCGCGAGAATCCGCTTTACGAACAGTACGACCGACTGCTGGAGATCGCCCTGCGTTATGACATAACGCTCAGCTTGGGGGACGGCATGCGCCCGGGCAGCCTGTCCGATGCCACAGACCGCTGCCAGATACAGGAACTGCTGACTCTAGGGGAGCTGGTGGAACGCGCCTGGAAGGCGGGCGTGCAGGTCATGGTTGAAGGTCCCGGGCATGTCCCGCTGGACCAGATCGTAGCCAACGTGCAACTCCAGAAGCGTGTCTGCAGGGGGGCGCCTTTCTATGTCCTAGGGCCCCTGGTTACTGATGTAGGTGCGGGATATGACCACATCACGGCGGCCATCGGTGGTGCTATCGCGGCGGCCGCGGGCGCCGATTTCCTCTGTTACGTGACGCCATCAGAGCACCTTTCGCTGCCAAACCCAGAAGAGGTTAAGGAAGGCATAATCGGCGCTCGGATCGCCGCCCATGCCGCGGACATTGTGAAAGGCGTGAAAGGCGCAGCCGAATGGGACCGCCGGATGTCGCTGGCCCGGCGCAATCTGGACTGGGAAGAGCAGATCAGGCTCAGCATGGATCCTGCGAAGGCACGGCGGCTCCACAGTCGGTTCGCCGGCGAGGGTGGCACTTGCAGCATGTGCGGTCCTTATTGCGCCATGGCTCTGGTAGAGAAGTACCTCGGCATTTCACTGGAGAAGTGCCCTCGTTAGGGCGAGCGTCTGCTGAGTGATGAAGGCCGGAATCATTTCTATAGGCACGGAGCTGTTGCTGGGGGAAGTCGTCGACACGAATGCCTCCTACCTTGCCTCCCAGTTGCCCCTCATCGGGATTGATCTAGAGTCCATCGTCGCTGTCCCCGATTGTATGGAAACCCTGGCGGAGGCCATTGACCGGGCATGGCAACGATTCGACGTGGTGCTCGCCAGCGGTGGTCTCGGCCCTACGCAGGACGACCTGACTCGCGAAGCCATTGCCTGCGTGCTCGGAGAAGAAATGAGTGTCTCCTTAGAGCTGGAGAGGGACTTGCGGGCCATGTTCGCCGCGATGGGACGAACCATGCCCCCAACCAACATCAAGCAGGCTACCCTCATCCCCTCAGCACAGTCGATTCCCAATCCCAGGGGCACCGCACCCGGGTGGTGGACCGAGAAGAACGGCAAGATCATCGTGGCTATGCCGGGACCGCCGGCCGAGATGCAGCGCATGTGGGAAGTGGAGGTGGTCCCCCGTCTGCGGGCGAGGCTGCAGCATCAGTCCGTCTTGCTGCGAACGCTGAAGTGTCTGGGGTCGGAAGCAGATGTCGGCGAAAAGGCCGGTCCGGTGTTCGCCATGGGGAATCCGGTGTTGGGTGTCTATGCCAAGCCCGATGGCATACACCTGCGGCTGATAGCCAAGGCGGCCGATGATGCCACGGCGGCCAGCCTCATTGCTGAAGCGGAGGGCAAGCTGAGGGAGGCGCTGCCGGACCAGATCTGGGGCGTGGACTCCGAGACTCTGGAGGGTGTAGTGGGAGCACTGTTGACTGCTCGGCATCTCGCGGTCGCCACCATGGAATCCTGCACCGGTGGCTTACTGGCCAGCACCATCACCGACGTTCCTGGCAGTTCGGCATATTTCAAGGGAGGGTTCGTATCGTATACCAACGAGATGAAGGTCACCCTGGGCGTAGATGCTCATCTGATCGAGGAGTACGGGGCGGTGAGCCGCCAAGTGGCCGAGTCCATGGCCGAGGCGGCGCGCCGACAGCTTCAGGCAGATATAGGGCTGTCGGTGACGGGAGTAGCCGGGCCAGATCCCTTCGAAGGGAAGCCCCCGGGGGTGGCATACATCGCCGTTGCGGGTACAGCGGGCACTCGGTCGGTGGAAGGGCGGTTCCCACCCCGCCGGGCGGATGCGAAGCGGCTGGTGGTCACCTACGCGCTATCCCTTCTGCGGCAGGAGCTATTGTCTCAGTGAACTGCGCATCGGCCGTTCCTGAAATATGCAGGCAGGCAAATCGCGAAGCCGACGAAATGCGCGCATCCGACGCCAAGTTGAACGCGACCCTACCCGTCGAATGGCCGCTCTCCGAGAGCTGCGCGGCTGACCCTGGCGTACACTAGCCTCAGCACGATCAGCCCAACCAATAGGCCAACCACCCCGATTACCACCCATAACCACCACCGAGACTCGGACTTCTCTCCGAAATTAGCCTGAATCGTCTTTGGCTCGTCCATAGTCACCGTGATTGACTTGCTGCTTCCGGACGCGTCGCCTTCCCATCCAACGAAACGGTACCCCTTGGCAGGTTTGGCAGTTATGATCACCTCCCTGCCAGTATCGTATCCCGTGGCGGAATCTGGCTGGATGGAAACCACTCCTCCCTGCGACGGACTGGAGTAGGTGGTGAGCTTGGGCTTAAAAATGGCCGTTATCGACTTCTGCTTGCTGAGATGCAGAGTGGCGGGATTATCATTGCCGCCCAGGTCACCCGCCCAGTGACCGAAGACGTAGCCATCCTGCGGAACGGGTGACACCTCGACGCTCTGATTCACTACAAAGCCTCCCGATGGCTGAGGAGGATCGAACTTCACCGAGCCGCCGGCGCTGGGTTGAATCTTGGCGATGACGGTATAACGGAGATCAGACGGTGTGAACTCTGCATAGATCGTCCGGTCGCCTACCATTTGGAAGGTAACGGTGATTATGCTGGTGTCCGGTATCCCAGAGACGTCACCGGTCCATTTCTGGAAAACGTAACCCGCTCCCGGAATCGCCGTGATACTGACGAAGTCATTCGCGTCGTACTTTTGCTCGGGCCACTCCGGGTAACGAGTCACCTCGCCAGATCCAGCAGGGCTGCTGACGACCGTCAGCACTTTGCACCTTCAGCCGCAGGCGCGCTGCGGCACCGCAAGAGGGCCCAGCAATGCCAGTCCTGCAAAAAGAGTCGCCACCAGAAAAGAAAGCCTGCTGCCGAAAACACGCCTCATACTGTCATCCTCCTTGAGGCGACTCTGGTCGATCCCCCTCAATCTATGCTGGTGTAGCCGCCCTCGCGCCTGGTCCTGAGAACCCATAAGATGCGGAAGAGAATCAGGACTATAATGACAATCACGAGAATGAGGGGTATCAGCCACCAAGCGGAGCCTGTCTTGGGCTTGCCCACGGCGAACATGGTGCCGCCCAGATCGCTGGAGCTTGGCTTCGTCTTGAGATTCAGTCTCGCATAAACGAAACCATCCTGTTTGTTGACACTAGTCTTGGAGCATTTCTTCCACCTCTCCCCGTTCCACCAGAAGAATCGGAGTGATCCCGCCTTCACATCCGAAGCCGCCAGTTCCTCCATTGTGTAGTACAACCTGATCTCCACCTGGTCGACGCCGACGGTACTGCCGAGAAGTACGTCAAGCCACCTCATGGGCTTGCCGGGAAACTTGCGGAACGGGTTCTCCGCAAAGCTCGCTACCGAGACTACAGGTGTCCCACTGCCATCCTTGAGCATGATAGCATCCATCTCCTCGATGGCATTCATGGTGTAGGCCCCGGCTGCGACAGGCGAGGTCCTGACGCGCAGGGGCTGTTTCGTCAGCCAAGGGTCAAACTGGATCCCTTCCCCGACAACCGGCCCCTGGCCGCCCGCGTTGGATGGGCCTGTGTCCGTGCCCCACCAGTTCTCTGTGGCGTTCACCTGCTCGGCGCTATTATTGTTGTACACCTGCGGTGCGGCAGCCACGGCCGGATCAGTCCCCGGGTCAACCGTTACGGAGTTAAAGACCAGGCGGTTGGCGAAGGCAACCGACGACAAGAAGACCGCGGAACCCAGCAAGGCCGTGTTGCCATGCAGCGTGTTGCCGCTCACCCAGTTCTGCGAGCCGTCAAGGTAAATGCCGGTGGTGTCATATTCGCACTCGTTCTCCAGCAGGATGTTGTTCGTGCTGGCCTCCGATACGTAGATGCCGTAGTTGTTGTCCTGGATGACATTCCCTGAGATCAGGCAGTCGCTAGCGTCATCGATGTATACTCCGGCCCTGCCATTGAAAGTCGCGCTCTCAATGGTGAAGCCGGAGAGCGTCACACAACTCGCCGTTATCCTGAAGACGTTGTTATCGGAATATGGAGGGGAAGTCTGGACCACGGTCTTGGATGGCCCTGAGATTGACTTGATGATGACGCTCTTGTCGACGGTCACATTCTCGTTGTACGTGCCTTCATGCACCAGTATCGTCCATCCATCCCAGACCGAGTCGACAGCTTCTTGAATAGTCTCGTAGTCTTGGCCGATGCCAACCTGCGCAGTCGGAGTGATCACTGCCCTGATCATAAAATCACCCAGCGCGTCACCCAGCGTGTGGGGGTACGCAGCGGCGATTGTCTCGCCGTACAACGAATGCCCCGACCATCCATCGTCGTCGAAGAACGGTTCCACTCCCGTTGCTGCGTTGTTACTGAATTTATGGCACTCTACAAAGATACAGAACCCCGTGGACACTGTGACGTCCGGAAGAGCGATTTCATACCACTTGGCATCATCGACGGCAAGCTCGACCGCGTCAATCAAGCGGTGCCTATCGGCACCCGTAACGTGCACTTTGACAATGTCCTTGCCTGGCCCGGCATAGACCCTAGCCTTCGTCAACGTAGTCGTGGACATGCCTTCAGGCAGGGTGAATTGAACACCCTGGTAGATCATGCATGACGTGCACGCAACGGTTCTCCGGCTGACGGTATCCCAAGCGACGCCGTCATCCCATTTCAGTTCGAAGCCAGTGGTGGTCGCGTCCTGACACGATTGAGCTGCGGCCGGTAGTCTCAGCAGGGGAGACAATCCCGAGGCCAGTATCGCCGCCAGAATCAGGATAATGCCGACTGCGTTTCTGGTTGACATATCAGAACCCCCCTCTACAACACCTTCCGGCCGGATCAGCTTGGGGTCCGGTGTCGGTTGGCCAGACTACCTCAAGGATTACGGGCACAATATACCACTTGCTGGATATCAACACAAGTCAGTGTATTCTACTACCGGATCCTCCCGGCGCCGTGCTCGCCGCCGTTGCTCATCGAGCACACCGCTGGTTTGACACACCGGAAGGCACGCGTTAGAATCACGTGCCATGGCAGCACCACCAACCCCCACTGGGACAGTCCGGTTCAGAGACCTGATGGTGGTGGTCGCTTTGGGAGTGGCGTCTCTTACATGGAGGTGCCTCCATCTGCTTCATGAGGGGCACCACTATGTACTCAGCGCGGACTCGTACTTCTTTCACTGGCAGGCCCAACGGTTGCTCTCGGATCAGGACATCCCGGTGAGATTGCACAGTGGCCTGACCTATCCACTCGTTTACGCGACGAGAGCTTGGAGCTTCGTCTTTGGAACGCCACAGAGTGAGGCGCTGAGGTGGTGTTCACTGCTGCTGCCGCCTGTCATCGGCCTGATGGGCGCTGTGTTCCTGCTAATCATGGTGTCGAAGATGTACTCATCACGGGTGGCCATCTTATCGGCCGTCGTATGGGTCGTGGCCCTGTATCCTGTATTCATAACGACAGCCGGCTATCTGGACCGCGACGGGTTGAGCGCTATCCTCATCGCTGTTGGCGTCCTGATATTCCACCTGTCCCGGGACTGGCATGTGCGCATCGGGCAGGCTGACGTCGGATGGCTTGCGGGAGTGGCCACAGTGCTAGCCATCGAAGCGCTTCTCTACATCGAGTGGCTGGCCTATGGCCCTGTTCTCCTGCTGACCATTCTCGCAGCCTCCTGGGCAGCCGAGGTCATCATGCCGGCCGGGCGGATTCTGTACCAGATGACAATGAGGCCGCAGGCGGATCTGATCGACATCATCATCGAATGGCTGAGACTTCTCGGGCGGAACGTATGGCGTTCCCGATGGCGCCCACTTCTCCTGGTGCTGGCGATCAATGCTGTGATCTTGCTGGTTTTTGCCGCGAAGGTCGGCGAGTATATTGACCTGTTGCTCAGCCTTGCCAGAGCGAGTCTGGGTGGAGCGTCCGCTGTGGCGGAACTGGTTGGCCTTGCGCCGGCCGACCTGCTAGCCTACCAGTGTTTCCTGATAGCCGCCGTGGTTGGAGTATATGTAACGTTCAGGTCTGGGAGGAGCGCTGACTGTTCGCTCCTCGGGTGGTTTGGTTGCCTGTTCGCCGTCGCCATATTTGCCAAGCGTGCCTTCCTTTTAGCGGCGCCGGGGATGTGCATCCTGTCCGGCGTCGGTTTGGCTCACATGCTTGACTTCGGGAACCTGCCTCTCTCGCGCGCCGATCTGGCCCGTGCGTTGTCATATTATGACTTTCGCATCCTCGGCCGGTATGCGGCTGCCGGGCTGGGCCTGATCATACTCCTGGTAGGCTTGCTCGTGTCTTTCCCGAGCGCCGCAAGCATTGGGGACAGTGGTTTCGTCGCGGCAGACAGTGACTGGCAGGATGGCATGGGTTGGCTGAGGGACAACACGCCCCAGGAGGCAGCGGTCCTGGCGCAGTGGACCTTCGGCTACTATATCCTCGATCTGGCAGACCGCAGGCCTGTCGTGGACAACGGGTTATACGGATGGGACGAAGAGCGCAACTATGACATATCTGTCGTCCACTGCACCACCGACGTCTTAGTAGCTATCGCCATAATGAGGAAGTACGAAGCCAGCTACGTGGTCTTCTCTGACCTTGAGTATCCCATGCTGCGCAAGATGACAGACGATGTGTTCGGTGAAGCGTACGGCGATGGCAGCGGCATCCCGAGTCAGTTGCGTGGTTCGGTGTACGCACGGGCCCTTTCCGGAAGCCTGTTATCAGAGGGCGGCCTGAGGCGGGTGTACCCGGAAGAAGCGGCAGTTGGAGGCGTACCACTGGTGATACTCGCGCTGGATTCTGCATAGCACGGGGTGCAGACTGCCAAGAAGCAGGCGTGCAGTGCTCAGGTGTCGCCACTAGGGGCTTCGTCATCATGCTCTAGGCCATCCAACTCTACGCCGCCCGAATCCTCGTCCTCTCCTGTTGCTGTCTGCGTGATCGGCTGGTCCCGGAAGGCGGCCAGTGTCATTATCCCGGTCACGCCACAATTGGCCAAGAAGAGGAATAGACCAGCGACGATTGTCGCAGTGCTGGACGTCACCGCCGCCTCGCTCGGACCAACAGCGATTCGGAAAATGGCACCAATGACGAAGAAGAAATTGACAGCCAACAGAATTAACAGCGGACAGCCGCATCCCCGCCTGAGTTTCATTCTGCCCTCCCTTGCGCGTCTTTGAATGGAGTGCAGTATAGCACAGGGTTCAAGGAGTCACAACCCAACGCCCTGTTTCTGAATAGAGGATTAAGTTAACTATGGGTTGTTATCAGCATTTCATAGTTGGCTCCCTTTGGGCTAGAATATCCCCAAAGAATGGTTTGGATGACTATCTGAGGGGGAAGGGTATGCCGTACGTCGCTGAACATGAATGGAATGGCTATTGCATCAAGGTGATACCGCGTGACCGTATTCGTAACATCATAAGAGGGCTACTGTTTCGACGAGATATTGTGCCCTATTTCTATGGAAGCGTGAGTTTCGACATGGTAATCACTGCACATAAGGACAGAATTGCCACGAAGGATGCCGTGACCTATGAGTGGCGATGGATTAGAGGCGAAGATGATGTTGAACTCTTGGCGGGTCAGGGCACTCTGGAATTAGTTAGCAGTAAGCGGTTTGTCTTTGGGAAAACAACTGATGGTGACGTCTTTCATTAATGCAGTCGCCCCAACGCACCACAAAATACTTCGCAAGCTACGAACAATAGATTTGGGACACGTTTCTCCCCTAAAGCAATATCGAGTAGATATGAGATTCAAGGACAAAGCATCTAGCTTCAGTGAATATGTGACGATGGTGGAATTTACGTTGAAAGACCGTGATGACTTCTACGTAAATCTGTGGTTAGTATTGGTTGGTACTGCTATTGGTGCTGCCTTTGGTGTTATAGGAACCATTGGAGGAAGCGACAGCGTTGGAGGCGTTCGCGGTAGACTTATCTCGCACCTTATCAACAAGAAATTCCCAGCAGCGGCATATTTCCGCTGTATTCGTGTACACGATGGACTCTTCTCGCTATCTGGAATCAGACTAGAAAGCGAGCAAGCGCAGAATTTCCGAGAAAAGCATGGCAAAAAGCCTTTGTGCATGAAATGCTCTCCTAAATGGGATTAGTGTTCATTCAGCTAGTTAACATAAATATCGCCAGAATTGGTAACTCGCATCCCTTTGGCTAGTCGCTGCAACTCTTTCTTGCTCCGACGATTCAAGCCACTAGTGAAAATTGTTCTAACCATCAGCTTTGCCTTCTGGGCTTTCCTCTTGATCTCCGTTATTAGCTCTGCCTTCGTTACTTTTGCCATTTCTCTTTACTCCTTTCTTCTTTCACCTTTGATATGAGGCCCGAAATGCAGTATCTTCTCTCCTATGAAGACTGCACCTGCTCTTGCCCTCATAGGAATCCTCTTGCTGACTAGCTCCGGAATCATCTACCTGGACCAGCGATTGCAAGGCTACCAAGCTATGCCGAGGCCCGATGTCTGGATGCTGCTGGGCTTCGGTGGGGCTCTTGAATGCCTTGCCTTGATAGCTCGCAAGCTCTCCTCTAAGAAGTCGAAGCATCTCATAGATTCTTCGGAGAACAACAGCAATAGCAGCCAGAAACACTCCGAGCACTATCACCATGACAACAAGCAGTGTAATCATTAAACCCAAAACTTCTGTGTTGCTCATATTTTTTCACCAATCACCGAGAAAGAGGTGAACATCATGGAGAAAGATACCAGCGAGACCATCAGGAAACTAACTGATACAGAGAGCATCTTCAAAGAACTTACCAGCCTAGAACGGGAAGCTTTCCAGCAAGAGTTTGCTTTGTACCAGCAATCTCTCCACGGGGATGCAATTCTCAATGGTTTGGACAGGGTTATGACAGTCGAGTTAATGAGCAGGCTTGCTGGAGAAGACTCAAAGAAAATACTCACTACTTATCTTCCTTTCTGGCAAGAAGCTCATGCTCGGGCAACTGCTGTTTTGATAACATCCAACAACAGACGGATTCTGAGCCTTCTTTCTGTACAGCAGATGCAAAGTCGGCCATCTGTCTGGCATAAACTCCGCAGACGTGTATTTCCGTCACGCTAGCCAAGTCAGCTTTCACACAACCATTTAGAGCTTCGCTAGATTCCACAGAACTGTGAAAAACTGCACACTTTTGCTCCCTTCTGTCAATACCTTTGCCAAACTTAACTCGGAAAGTTCCTCGTAATCCCTTCACAACATTTAGACATCTTTCAACATTTATCGAAGAGAACCGAATAGAGCGAAGGCAGAGAGAGGGTTCTGTTCGGTCTAGTAGGATGGCTCATTTTGGGGCTTCCAGTGACTTCCCACAGTGGGGGCATTGACTGGGTGCGCCTTTGGCCTTTTTCTTGGCCTCTTCCCGCGCTGAGTAGTAGCCCAAGCCGCCACCGACTCCCAGACCAACGAAGAGCGCCAACAGGGTTGCAGCGTTCCAAGCGAAATCCATACTCACCTCCCTACGCGCAGGTCTGAACCTTCGGGTTGTTCGCCCGTACTACGTCCAGCCAGTTCTTCCACGGAAAGTCGGCTTTGGCCACTTCTCCAGGTGTCTTGTTCTTGAGCGATTCGTGTGGTCGGAAGAAGTTGTAGTTTATCAGCCAGCCTTGCATCACCAAATTGGCCGTCTCTTTGTTGTGCATACCCCGCATGACTTTCGTTCTGGCTTTGATCGTCCCATGAAAACGCTCTATCAGGTTCGTGCTATTGCCTACGTCGAACGGGCTGCCGTGCTTGTGTCTGGTGTCTGCGCCAAAGGTTAGCTCAATGCCGTCCAGGTAAGCCGCCAGCTTGTCGGTGTAGATGATTCGCGGTGTCTTCTGAGCACGCTCCCAAGCCTTCTCCATCAAGGCTTGCGCGTCTTTGGTTGTTCGGGTGGTAGACATGTGAGAAGCCAAGAGAAATCGGGTGTCATTGTCGATGATGTCCCAAAACCAGACCTGCACGTGTTGATCGAGCCTCAGCACGGTCTCGTCGGCCAGCCACACTCTGCCGACTTTGATGTTAGAGAACTTGGCATCATTGACCGCTGCCTTCGTGTAGCGCACTATCCAGTAATACACCGTCGAGTCAGATGGATAGACATGGTACAGGCTATCAAGCTGCCGCCGGATGGAGTCTATCGACAGACCATCGTAGAACAGACTGATAGCCGTCGCTATCTGTTCCGGCGGATACTTCATGCTCTCCAAGGCGTTGTTACCCGCGAAGGCACGTTTGCAGTCACGGCATTTGTAATACTGGATATCCCCCGTCCTCACCCCGTTCTTCACGACGTTCTTCGAGCCGCAGAACTTGCAGACAACCGTGCAGGTCGTCGTGTAAGAGACTTGCTCCAGGTTCGCTGTGAGACCCTGACATTGCTGAGGTGTAGGCAGGTGGCAGAAATGGTCGGCGGGAGAACATTGTTTCATGGTTTAACCTCTCTTGAATCCCTGATTCAGTCGATAGTCTTGAATGCAGGGGATGACTATTTCTCTCTGCAAAGTTGCCTTGCCAAAGAACCACAAACGTCTATTCGCCCAAACATGCAACTTGAGCATCCCCTGCATCTCCTGTCCGTCTTTTGGCATACCCATATCTCTTGAAAGCTCCAGACTGATTTCGACGTTTTTACGCATTCCCTTCCCAGGGAATGGGTACGTTTCCTCGGATACAAAAGACATACCGGACACTGTGCATTCAGCATCGACGTTAGTGTCCTCGGTTCCCCTATTAATAAGTCCCACCTTGAGGCGTATTACCGAAGAGTTGATCTTCTCTCCGCAGTAGGAGTGATACCATCCAAGCTCAGAGACGCTTGTGATCTTCACCTTTGGCTTCTGTAACAGCCACAAGATGATCCCCCCACCAGTCAAGCCCACTATGGTCATTGCCGCCGTAACAAGAGAAGCCCCAATATCCATGCTTCCACCCCTTTTGTGTGATGGGAGCATCATACCGCCCCTACCCCTCATTGTCCACCTCTTTAGAACAGTAAGAGAGAGAGCGAAGGCTTGACAACCCAGCGACAACATGGTATATACTTCATTACAGACGAAAAGGACTCGCTCACGAGTAATTGATCAAGTGTGAGGTCAGAGATCCTCTCCGAAAAGGGGGTGATGCCGAAAGCCCAAGTGAACTTGGCGGTAGCGTTCGTAGCAGTGGCGGTCAACTCCAAAGGGACTCAGGAAGCCCGCGAGAAGCGGATGGTAAGCCAAAACGTAAGTTTTTGAAAGGGGGGTGAATCACAACATGATATTCACAATCATACCTAAGGTACTTGCTCTGGTCGACGCGTTCCTAGGCTACTTTGCTACGGCTACTGGATCGTCCAGTGTAATCGTCTCAGCGGCCACTAACTGCGGTTCCTGCACCGTGACCGCCTACGACTACACCATGACCGCGTGCGGCACTGACATCCTTAACAGGACCATCTGCTTGATTGACGTGATGCTGGTTCTTGCGCCTCAGTTAATGGGCGCCGTGTTCGCGTACTAATTAGTAGAGGACCGAAGGGTTACAAAGACTGTTCTGACTGCTGCGAGACTTTAGGCATACCGCTACGCGGAGGGGATTTGATGATGCAAGGGGGGTGGCAGCCGCCACCCCCCTTCTCCTTGTCCAGTGGAGGTCGCACTGCGGATCCTGCAGTTGCCCTACCACTTGGATCCATCAAACTGACACCGACTGCAATCGCTCTACAGTCCATTAGCTATCACATCATCATTTCCTCGCTCTGTGGGCATCCGCGAGACCGGCTTCGCTGCCTCCTGGCGGCTGCCTACCGATGAATCTTGTCTCCCTCTGTCGGTCCGCGTGGACGAATGCATCGCGTGGGGATACTGGACAGGCTCCCCATGATTCGACTACGGATTTCGCCATCTCGACTCCAAATCTCTTGCCGCAGATGCAATTTCTCATCATTCCTTAACTCCAGTTTAATGTGGCGTTAAGGAGCGAGGACTATACTCAGCGATGCAGGAGGAGGCGGGTTGGTAGACGGCACGGTGGGCAGACAAGGAAGCAGCCTTGACTATTGCGTGGTTAGCTGCTAAGGTGGCCCCTTCGACTGTGCTTCAGTTGTGCAGAGGGACAAAGGGGGCGTTATGCATGATATGAAACAACATGATCGCTCGTTCATTGAGCCAAGGGGCATCCGCCATGGACGGTAGCAACTTTGGCACGGTCATCGCGCGCGTCATAGCGGAGATGACCGTTCTCATCGAAGGGACCCTGTCGCAATGGGTGAATGTCACCGTCGTCGACGGCAACATCACGACCATTGGGCTGTCGCCGCTTGGAGAACAGTTCTGCTGGGCGTGGTCGAGATTTGCGGTGACCTTCGCGTGGACTATGGACCAAGCATTGCGTGCCGTGTGGAGCGCGTATTAGGCTTGCAGGGGCGGTGATGGTTACTGACACCCTCGTTCGGATTTTGGCTGAAGCGCTCGTCATAGGCAACGGCGTACTGGGCGCATGGGTGGACCTGCCGGCAAATGCGGCTGGCCCGCTGGATCGCAATGTCACCGTTAGCGGTTCAGGAAGCGACCTAATTGGGTACCTGGCATCATCCGCCGTGATAGCTAGCGAAATCGTCTGCACTGTGATGAACGCACTGTTCTGAGCCGAGGAGTTGAATAGTGTCGGTGGCGACGGAGGGGTGATGTTCTTGGTGAAGGCCCGGGATAGGACAGAGATGATTTGCAGTTCGTTGATTGGCAGACACTGACTGTCTTCGTGACTGCCTTCCAATATAGTGGCGGCAGTCGAGTAAGCAAAGTTGGATATGGGACGTTTGTGGAAATGGTGGGCCATGCCGATGATCGCCTTGGTGATCATCGGCATGGCTTCGTTTGGTAATCCCAGGTCCGCGCTGGCACAAGGAGAGGTCCCAGTCTCCGTCACGCTCTCGGGCTGGGGATGGTGTGTTGCCTACCGCGAAATAGGGAACGTGGTCGGGGATCTCACTGGCTACAGGATAGGCAGGCCCAATGCCACGGAGGTTGAGGATATCTATCTGGAGGGCACCCTCAGTTTCAATATCTCCGGCACGAGCGACACCTTCGACTTGGAGTTGCGGGGCACGAAGGCGAGGTCGCTCTTCTTCCTTAGACAAGTGTCCCCGGCGAAGGACAATGTGACAGCCGATATGGTCGCCGAGTTTGAGGGGACTTGGTTGGACGAAACGGACTACGTGGCGTGCGAAGGAAGGATACTTCTGACGGCGCCCAACCACGTGGGGAAGCCGTATCTGTTTGTGCTCAGGACGGCAGACGTTGAACTGCCCAGCCGTGAGAGTGGCGGGTGGGTCGGGAATTTGGAATCCGCTATCGAGAAGATTGTGGGGGCCTTTGATGCTATGGCAGACGGAATCTCTTCTCAAGCATCAGTAATCCAGGCGCAACTAGGGGATTTGCTGACGAAGGTTGCAGTACTCGCAAGAGAGCTGAGAGGGCTTGGCACACCTTACTTGCCGTGACGCGAGCCTGAGTCTAGATGGAGGAGCGAGTTAGAGCGTAATGGGGGGGATCCTGACCATCATTCTTATCGCGGTGGGAGTCGCTTTGCTGCCTCTAGCTCTGCTTTTGGCAATAGGAGGCCTCGCTCTTCTGATCTGGAGTTGGGGGCGCATAGGCCGCTACATTGTCAATTTCGGTCAATGGATAGGCGACTGGCGGAATTTCCTTCCCATGACCATTGTGGGCACCTTGTGGGTTGTTGTCCTGATCGTGCTCTGGCGATTCGTGCTTCCGCAGATCAGCGTTTTCTGGATAATGCTCTTAGTGCTGCATCTAATCGTTACGATTGTCTGTCTCATTTTCGCCATGATTGCCTGGACGGTGTGGTTCTGTCAATGGTTCTGGCCCATGTACAGAAGGTGGCTGTGGAGCGTTATCCTCTCGCTGTTGCGGCCGGGGCGGCGTCCGAGCAAGACCCGCGCTGCAAGGGCAGCGCGCCGGCCCAGGCCAGCTACCGAGCCATCGCCCACCACAGAACCCGTAGCCCAGCAGCGACCGCCTCAGAAAAGATCGGCCCTGGGATCGTTCTGGGCCTTAATGCTGGGCAAGCCTCGCCCGCGCAAGGCAACCACTGTTACCGAGGCAGGCGCCCCCAATGTGCAGCCTCCGAGGGAAGGAGTGCCAGCGAAGCGCTCATGGTATGGCACGTTCTGGGCCTTGATGCTAGGCAAGCCTTCGAAGCCGGCCAAGCCAAGGGCAGCGCCCGTCAGTGTTCAGACTAGGGAACAATCGCTTGGCCAGTGGAAAAGCGTTGCCGCAACTCCCGAGACTGTAGCCACCGGCCGCGTCGTAGAGACTTCAACAAGCCCGAAAGCCGACAGGAAGCCATCGGCAAAGCGCTCGTGGTTTGGTGCATTATGGTCCCTGATCGTGGGGAAACCCTCAAAGCCAGGCAAGCCAAGACCAGGCCCTGGGCGAGTAAAGACCAGTGAACAGGCTATTCGCCCATCAGAGACCGCGGCAGCGGCCACCGCCAAGACCGGAGCCACCGCTCGTGTGGCGGAGGCCACAACCACCCCGGAGCGCGCGAAGAAAGAGAGGCCGGCGAAGCGCGGCTTCTTTGCTGGCATATGGACGAGTATCGTCCGTGGAGTGACGTTCGCAGTAGGGTTGGTCTTCTTGGGAGTGGTATGGGTGGCCCAGAAGATGCGTGAAGGCATTGAATGGATACGCGTACGGCTCAATCTCGACTAAATGAGGGATATGAGGATGAGAACCGACTCAATGATTGACCGTGATTCGTCGAACTGGATTGGGCCTAGCCGTAGGTGAGAATCGTCAGATGACAGTCAGAGCATCACTGGACAGCAGAGTCATACAAGCCCTGGAAGGTCGCGCCGTGGCATCCACGGGAGACGGCCTCGGGGGTGTTGTAACCTCAATCTACAAGCCAGTCCAGAGGCAAATGGCTGACCTGGAGTTGAAGCTTGACGGAGTGATTGAGGATGCTCCGCCCGACTTGTCAGCCCTGTTGGCTCACGCGCTCAAGGGAGGGGGAAAGAGGCTCCGGCCTGCACTGGTTCTCCTTGCAGGCAATGCATACCCAGGGAGAGCTGAACCACTCGTCTCGATGGCGCTGGGATACGAGCTTCTGCATACAGCAACGCTGGTTCATGACGATACTATAGACAATGCCCTGACTCGTCGGGGCAGGTTGACGGTCAACCGGCTTTGGAGTAATTCCAATGCCGTGCTGCTGGGCGACTATCTGTGTGGGTGTTCTGCCATGATGACTGCAGAGACGGGCAGTCTGCGTGCCATGGAGATATTCTCCCAGGCCCTGGCTGATATCTGCAGTGGAGCCATAGCAGAACACATCGCTGGATTGAGAAAAGGCCGCGACGAATACTTCGCAACGATTAGCGGTAAGACAGCTTCCCTTTTTTCTGCCGCCACCGAGTCTGGCGCAGTGCTGAGCAAGGCGCCGAAGAAGGCTGTCCGAGCAATCAAGAGCTATGGCTACAACCTCGGGATGGCTTTCCAGACAGTGGACGACATCCACGACTTCGTCAGTGATATGTCCCGAGGCAGCATCACGTTGCCGGCCATACTTCTCCTCGAGCAACCTCAGAATCACTGGGTGCCTGATGTACTGGAGAAGGATCCTCAGACAGGTTTGGACCTTCTCATCGAAATGGTGGAGGACTCCTGCGTTCTCGAGGACTGCTATAGGATAGCGCAGGGCTTCTGCACTCAGGCATACTCCGCCCTCGAAACTCTGCCTCAGAATCCTATCCGTGACTCCCTAGGGGATCTGGTGGGATTCATCATGGACCAGAAGCCCTAGGCCTTTGCACCGGCCCTTGGCGGCCAGCCCATTTCCCTATCGTTGATCCCGCTGCAAAGCCAGTTTCTACAGCACCAGTCTGGGATGTTCTTGACGGCCGTCCGGCTATTGCCTGGTCCAACGACCTTTGTTAAACTACTGCTATCTGAATCGAATGTGAGGTGAAGCCATGGGTAGAAAAGACTACGGAAGCAAAGAGTCCAAGAAGGCGAAAAAAGATGCGAAGAAGCCCGCCGTGTCGGAGATATTGTCGCAACCGGTCACTGTACAGGTAATCAAGACGAAGGGCAAGAAGGAGCAGCCTCCCGAGGAGGAGCAATAAGGCCGGCAGCCTATCTGCGACTTGCTGACAAGGGCGAACTCCACTACAGGGTAGAGTGCGCCAGGAGGATTATCGAGGATTGTGAACTCTGCCCCAGGTGTTGCCATGCCAACCGCCTGAAGGGTGAGTTGGGCCAATGCCGCACTGGTGAGCGGGCCGTCGTTTCCAGCTGCGGACCTCACTTCGGGGAAGAAGTACCTCTGGTCGGCACAGGCGGTTCAGGAACGATCTTCTTTGCCCACTGCAACCTTCACCGCGTCTTCTGCCAGAATTGCTCCATAAGCCAATTTGGCGAAGGCAGTGAGGTGAGCAGCCGGGACTTGGCATACATGATGCTCTCCCTCCAGCACAGGGGATGCCACAATATCAACCTGGTCACACCCACACACGTTGTGCCTCAGATCCTGGCGGCACTGGAACTGGCCGTTGCTGACGGACTTTACATACCCTTGGTGTACAACTCCGGCGGCTACGAATCGGTGGACACACTCCGGCTGCTCGACGGGATCGTGGACATCTACATGCCGGACATGAAGTATGCGGACAGCTCAATCGCTAGTCAGTGTTCAGGCATCAAAGACTATGCGGCCATCAACAGGGCTGCGGTCAAGGAGATGCATCGACAGGTCGGAGATCTTCAGATCGACGATCAAGGCATGGCCGTCAGAGGCCTTCTGGTGCGCCACCTTGTCCTGCCTCATGGGCTGGCGGGAACACGCAAGGTTGTCGAATTCCTGGCCGCCCGAGTGTCCTCGAATACCTACGTCAACATCATGGCTCAATACCACCCTTGCCATAGGGCTTACGACTCCCCCTTTCTCAGCAGATCCGTCACGAAAGAGGAATACCTCGAAGCTGTCACGCTCGCATTGCAGCACGGATTGAACCGCCTGGACCGACTTCACTACCCGCGGACTGCAAGGGTGTCGTTCTGAGATGGTCAAAGAACACCCCAACTTGGCCTCCTTTCATGCCATGATTACGGGCATGGTGCAAGGCGTGTATTTCCGTGCTTATGTGGAGCACCATGCTCAAGCTCTCGGCCTCACAGGCTACGTGCGCAACGTAACCCATTCAGGAGATGTGGAGGTGGAAGCGGAAGGCGAGAAGACCGGACTTGAGCGACTGCTTGAACACCTGCACCAGGGCCCGCGAGCCGCCAAGGTAGACAGAGTGGACGTGCGGTGGGGAATCCATACCGGACGCTTTCCCGACTTCACCATAACCCAGTAGCACGAACCTGCTACAGGAGCAACCCCAGTAGAATCCCCGCCCCGGTGAGAAGGGTAGTCAAGAGTATCACCTGTATGTTCAGGCCCAGGAACGGGAGCAGCTTCTCCGTTTCATCGTAGTTCTTGAGAACCCCCGTCACAGTCTTCGCAGCGAGCGGCAGAGCAAGCAGCCCGATCAAGGCCGTGAGTGGCAGGATGCTAAAGCTAACCGCCACAGCCAGGCTAACGTAGGTGGCTATCATGAGAGCGGCGTATACCCTCGCGCTGAACTGCCGGCCAAAGGCAATCGGAAGGTGGCGGCGTGCAGCGACCTTGTCCGCTTCAACGTCCGGGAACTGGTTCAACAGCAGCAGGTTGGACACGAGGAAACCGGGCACCAAGGATGCCAGACCTGCTGCCAGCGAATATTCCCCAGTCTGGGTGAAATACGTACCGACCACCATCAGCGGGCCAAAGCCCAGACCGGGAGCAATGGCACAAAGCAGCGGGTTCTTGGTGATGTGCGTAGTATAGAGATAGATGACCACCATCCCCAAGATGCCCAAGGGAAGTATCTCCCAGCCGTACTCATATGTGAAGTAGATACCTACGGCACCAACCCCAACGAGACTGGCCAGCCCAAGCAGGTAGACTTGCTGAGCCTTGAGAAGCCCTGCCGGCAGCACACCGCTGCCGCCGCTGAAAGGCGTCCTCTTGGTGGCCAGGTCGATCCCGCTCCGGTAGTCAAAGTAGTCGTTCAGTACATTTACGCTGACATGGGCCAGAAGCGCCCCCACTATCGTGAGTATCACGTGAAGTGGGTTGAGTTCGAAGCCCTTGTACGCTGCCACTGCCACGCCCACCAGCACGCACATCGGCGTAAGAATCAAGAACTGGGGCCGGGTTTCTAGAAACCATATCTTCAGTCCCCCTGCAGAAGTCGTCGCCACTATCTACCTCCGTGAAGTATGAGAGAATCTCGCCTGGAACGGGTCACAGCCCGGCAGCATCAATTATATCCGATATCCTCTTCTCCATGCCAATCGTCATGATGTGGACGCCCTGGCAAAGGCCTTTCACCTCCGCAATTATCCTGACGGCTATCTCAACGCCCTTTGCAGACTTGTCCTCCGCCTTGTCCATCTCGTCGATAAGCCCCTGGGGGACACGGATTCCGGCCGCCTTCTCGTTCATGTAGCGACCCATAGCCGCCGAGCGTAGCACGACTACTCCTGCCAGGATCGGCACATTAAGGTATTGCACCATCAGCATGAAGTCCGCGAACCTTCTGGCATCAAACACTGCCTGAGTCTGGAAGAACTGCGCTCCCGCTTCCACCTTCTTCTCCATCTTGATCATCTGTGGTTCCAGAAGATCCGCTTCCGGACTGACACAAGCTCCGAGGAAGAACGTCGGCGAACCCTTGAGCTTCTTCCCCGCCAGATCACGCCCCTTCTCCAGTTCGCGAGCGGCGTCGATCAATGAAACGGAATCGAGGTCAAACACCGCCTTTGCCTCGGGATGGTCGCCCAAGGTGACATAATCTCCGGTGAGGCAGAGAACATTCTCGATGCCCAAAACGTACGCGCTGAGAAGGTCTGACTGCAAGGCGATGCGATTCCGGTCGCGGCAGGTCACCTGAAAGACTGGCTCGATCCCCCACTGTTTGAGAAGAACACAGCCGGCGAGGGACCCCAGCCGCATTACCGAGCTCTGCTGGTCAGTGACGTTCACGGCGTCGACTTTGCCGCGCACGCCGTCGGCGCTACGCTGCATGTCGCTGACGTCGACACCCTTTGGGGGACCCACCTCGCAGGTCACCACGAATTTGCCGCTGGCAATCTTCTCTCTGAGGTTCACTTCAGTCAGCTGTCTCCAAAGTCATTCAACCAGATAGGATCCAGGCTTCAGACCGGCCGCAAAGTTCCTCGGAGAACGACGTTTCCTCAGGTTTTCCAGTTTGCCCTGTTTGCGCAATCGCTCGTAGATGACTTCCCAGGCACAGTCCTTGGCCGACGAGACTTCACACTTGCCGCTCTTCGCCCCTCCGCACGCCCCGTTGAGCAACCCCTTGGGGCAAGCCGTGAACGGGCAGATTCCACCCGTCCATGCCAGGACGCACTCTCCGCACTGCACACAGACTTCAGAGAACATACCGGGCGACATTTCCTGCCCCATGAACAGCGTGTCCACAGCAGGGTAGACGGGCTTGTCAGTGTAGAGGGCCATCATCTGCACGCCGAAGGCACAGGCCATCACCAGAATACAATCGGCTTCCTCGATCGCCTTGGCGTTATCTGTCACCGCTTGCCGGTCCTGAGCATCGCAAACGGTTGGAATCACGACTGACCCGGTGATCGTCTTCCCGAGGTCAGCCAGCTTGCTCGCCATGGCCAGCACCTCGTCCTTGCCGCCGGTGTGACACATGGTGGCACAGGTGCCGCACCCCACGAGGAAGACCTCGAGATCCTTCTCAAGCATCTTCTCGATCTCCGCCAGTGTCTTCTGTTTGGTGATCGCCTTCAACTCAGTAACACCTTGCTCCGCATTCTAGGCAGAAATGTGGGCCTCGTACTCGTCGCCGAAATACCGAAGACTGTCTACCACCGGAAAAGGAGCGGCCTGTCCCAGGCCACACGACGACGTCAGCATCATGGCGCGGGACAGTTCCTCAAGAGACTTCAGGTCCTTCCGGACTCCCTTTCCATCAGCGATCCTGGCCAGTGTTTCCAGCATCGCCTGCGTCCCCTCGCGGCACGGAGCGCACTTCCCGCACGATTCCTCGGCAAAGAACTCCATCGTCCGGCACATGATGTCTACAACGTCTCTCGTCTTGTCGAAGACGATGACGGGCCCCGGTCCCAACACGTTCTCGTAGGAGAGCGAAGGATCCATCTTCTCAGCGGGCACGATTCTTCCGGAGGCGCCCCCGACCTGGATAAACTTGATGTCTTTAGCGACGGCGAGTTCCTCCACCAACTCTCTCAGCGAGCTGCCCATCTCCAACTCGTACACCCCCGGGCGATCAACGTCACCGCTGACGCAAAACACTTTCGTCCCCTTGCTCTCGCGTGTACCTACACCGCAGAATCTATCTGCCCCGTTCGCCACGATCCACGGTACGTTCATCAGCGTTTCCACGTTATTGATTAGGGTTGGCAAGCCCAGCAGCCCCTGCGACGGAGGAAACGGCGGCCTAACCCGCGGCTCGCCCCTTCTACCCTCCAGGGATTCCATCATGGCCGTCTCTTCGCCGCAAACATAACCGCCAGTGCCCAGCCGCAATTCGATTCCGAAGGGATATCCTGCGACGCGAAGAAGGCCTTTCCGCTCGACTTGAGCGATGGCATTCATCAACAAGGGCACAAGATAAGCGTACTCCGAGCGCAGGTAGACATGCGCATGATGAGCTCCCACAGCGTACCCCGCAATCGCCATCCCTTCGATCAGACTAAACGGGTCTCTCTCCAGAATATACCTGTCCTTGAATGCCCCCACCTCACCTTCCGAGGCATTGCAGATGATGTACTTGGTCTCGCTTGGCGACTGCGCCGTCTCCTCCCATTTCAGGCCCGTTGGGAAACCACCCCCACCTCTGCCCCGCAGCCCCGACCTCTTCACCTCGTCCACCACTTCTGCCGGCGTCATGCCGGAGTGCACCCGCCGCAGGGCCTCAAATCCACCACTCGCCAGGTATGAGTCGATGTCCTGCGGGTCGATGACCCCGCAGTGCCTCAGCACCAGCAACTTCTGTGGCAACGGACTTCCCTCAACTCCAGACCTATCGGTATCTCGCCAGTATCCCCGGCACCCCTTCCGGCATGAGATCACCGAAGACCGCGTCATCTATCATCATGGCCGGGGCCTTATCACAAGCGCCAATGCAGTTGACCATCTCCAGTGAGAACAAGCCATCACGGGTTGTCTGTCCAGGTCCAACACCCAATTCCTTCACTATCGCGTCGATCACTGGTCGGTTGTTCTTGAGATAGCACGGCACGCTCTTGCACACCTTGATGACATGTCTCCCCAGAGGCCTCATTGACAGACACCTGTAGAAGGTAGCCGCAGCATAGACGTCGACTACCGGCAGGCCAAACTGCTCCGCCAGACCGGTCAGGGCCTGGTCCGGAAGATACCCATATACATCACGGACACGCTCCAGGAGAACCAGCAGGTTCTTCTCCGCCTTAGCATCGTTCGTTCTTGACGCCACGTATTCTCCAATTCCACCATGCCGCCAAGTCTCACTTGGCGGCTTTGACTGTGCGTCCACGCATACTGTGAGCGCTGCTCTCCCGTTTGGCCAGCGCCCCCACCGGGCACACCGATATGCACACGTCACAAGACTGACAAACCGGGGCGTTGAGCGGTTCGTCGCGACCGGCCACCATCTTGGAGCCAAAGCCCTGGTAGCCCATGGCCAGAACGTCCGCTTTCTTGATCTCGTGACAAGCCCGGACGCACCTCCGACACAAAAAGCACTTGGTGAGATCGCGAACAACGTATGGCCCGGCATCCTCTGAAGGACAGTAATGACGCTTCATCCTGAACCGGGGCATAGTGATTCCCAGGTCGCCGGCTACCTGGCGGAGCTCGCAGTGGTTGCCCTTGTCACAAACCAGGCAGACATCGGGATGGCTGGCCAGCATAAGCTCCACCAGTGTCTTCCTTGTTTCTATCGCTTTGGGCGAATGCGTTCGGATGATCATGCCTGGTGCAATCTGCGTGTGACACGCCGGGAGCAGCTTTGTTGATCCTTCCACCTCCACCGCACAAATCCGGCAAACGCCGATGGGAGTTAGATCGGGATGATAGCAGAGGGTGGGAATGTCCACGTGATTCTGCCGTGACAGTTCCAGGATCGTCATGCCGGGACGACCATGGACCTTGGCCCCGTTGAGAGTCACCTCTATCTTCACACGGGATCCTTGTTCTGGGAATCTTCCCTCTGTAGTGCGATCCAAGGAATCAGCCAGCGATGGGTCGGCGAGGCAGAACCTCACAACCGACGCGCTGAACCTATCAGAGCACTATGGAAAGAACGGTCAAGAGGACCACGAGTGCCACTGTCACCATGCCGATATTGCGCAGGTCCTTGCCGAGATGTGGATTGGCCAGCACAGGCTGCCTCACGGATGTTGGTGTTTTGGCCAAAGGAGGTGTCTTCTCGGCAGGCACCTGTCTCGATGGCATGGCAGGTTGGCCAGGTTGCCGGCTCGCCGGGCTCGGCCTGGAAGCCCCGTGATGATGTGATCTTCTCCCTCGACGCCGGTCTCTAGGCATGTTTGACACTCTCCTGCCACAGCCGATTCACTGTGTTTTCAGTCACTTCGTAGTTGAAACCGCGTCGTCTCAAGACGGCGCTCAGCCTGGTTCGAAAGTCATCATGATCAACCGTGGCCAATCTGGCTGCCTTCTTCTGCGCCGCCCGATACGCGGCGGCTTCTTCGTCCACTCCATCCAGCGCCTCGGCCACCACGTCCGGGTCGATCCCCTTCTGCCTCAGTTCGCTCCGCAGCGCAGCACGACTGCGAGGACTGGAAGATTCACGGCTCTCCCTCCAGAAACGGGCAAAAGCAAGATCGTCCAGCAACCCCTTCGCCTTCAATGTCGACAGTGTGCTCTCTATTGCCCGGCTGCCGTAACCTTTCCTGTCCAACCACACTCTCATCTCGAACTCACTGCGCGGCCGATAGCTTAAGTAGCGGTAAGACGCGTCCAGAGGCGTCTGTTGCTGCGAAGCCGACTTCGGAGTCATTACGCTTCGCTACCCTCGTCATCTCCTGTGGCCACCAAGCCGCCGACCGGCATGCCCTTGGCCCTGATCTGGTTCTCTATCTGCTCCGCCATATCCCCATGTTCTTTGAGAAAAGCCTTGGCATTCTCTCGCCCCTGCCCCAAACGCGTGTCGCTGAACGAGAAGAAGGCACCGGTCTTCTTGATAATTCCCATGCCAACTCCAAGATCGACGATGTCGCCTTCCCGGCTTATCCCATGAGTGAACATGATATCGAACTCTGCCGTCCTGAATGGAGGGGCCACCTTGTTCTTCACCACTTTGGCCTTCACTCGATTGCCGACTACTTCCGTTCCGGATTTGATGGAATCCTTCCGCCTCAGTTCGATCCTTACCGAGCTATAGAACTTGAGGGCGCGTCCGCCCGGGGTGACTTCAGGGTTCCCAAAGAAGACACCCACCTTCTCCCGCAGTTGGTTGACGAAGATGGCGGCTGTGTTGGACCTGCTTATGGCAGACGTCAGCTTTCGCAATGCCTGCGACATGAGCCGCGCCTGAAGGCCCACCTGGGCGTCACCCATGTCACCCTCAATCTCAGCTCTCGGCACCAGGGCCGCCACGGTATCGAGCACGATGACGTCAATGGCATTGCTTCTGACCAACGCTTCGGTTATCTCCAACGCCTGCTCCGCCGAATCCGGCTGTGATATCAGGATGTCAGCGATCTTGACCCCACAGTGACCGGCATACAGAGGATCGAAGGTATGCTCCACGTCTATGTAAGCGGCTGTTCCGCCCGCAGCTTGAGCCTGGGCCACGATGTGATAAGCGAGAGTCGATTTTCCTGAAGACTCCGGGCCAAAGATCTCCGTGATCCGGCCTCGGGGAATGCCGCCTATGCCTAGGGCAAGGTCAAGAGAGAGGGAGCCCGTCGGGATGACGTCCACAGCCAGCATGGTGGTGGATTCGCCCAACCTCATGACAGCGCCTTTGCCGTACTGCTTTTCGATCTGGTCGATGGCCATATCCAAGGCCTTTTCTTTTTCAATCATCGTGATTCCTTCCTTCTTTCTTCAGCGGCATGATAACACAGGCCCCACAGCAGAACAAGGCTAGAACGGCGGTATGGGTGGAGTGGCGCGCTTGTGAGCATTCCGGGCTATTCTCTCTTCGACTCTCTGCCTAACAGCGTCGGAACCCTTGCCGGTGGCAAAGCAGGCATCAAGCTGCTCATAGGTCAGCCCCATTTCCTGCTCATCGGTCTGCCCTGCCCAGAGCCCGGCAGACGGCGGCTTGTCGATGATCACCTGGGGAATGCCCAGATGCCGCGCCAGATCCCTGACTTGCGACTTCACCAGATTGCCCAAGGGCATGATATCCACACCGCCATCGCCGTACTTGGTGAAGTAGCCGATGCTCAGCTCGCAGCGATTGCTGGAACCAACCACCAGATAATTCAGCCGATTGGCATAGAAGTACATGGTGGCCATTCTCAACCTCGGCTTCAGATTGGCCTCGGCCAGCTTCCTCCTTGGGTTCCCATCGCCAGGTAACACGGAGACGAGCGCATCGTACACGGTATCAAGGTTCACCGTCTCCGTCGGGATATGAAACCCCCTAGCCGCCAAGTGCGCGTGCTCCGTATCTTCCGAAATACTGTGACAGGGCAATAGGAGGCCGAGAACGTTCTCCGGAAAAGCTCGCTTGCAGAGCACTGCTACTACCGAGGAATCGATGCCGCCACTCATGCCCACCACGGCACCTTTGGCGCCCGCTTCTTTGGCCCTGTCTTTCAGCCAATCAACTAGTCTCGAACTCAACTGCTGCATATGAACCGTTCTCGTTGTGGTAGTATAACCTCTACCGATCGCATACGTCAAAATGCGAACGAGGTGCAGGATTCCTGCTGCCGAGGGTTTGGGGGTGTCCCCCAATTCCCTCAATCCCCCAGTGGGGGCAAGGGGGTTGAATGAAGGTCTTCATTGGAACCTCAGGCTGGATGTACGACCACTGGCGTGGGGAGTTCTATCCGCCCGAAATCCCGAAGACCAAGTGGTTCTCGTACTACTGCCGGCACTTCCCGACGGTGGAGCTGAACAGCAGTTTCTATCATCTGCCCAGCGAGAAGGCGTTCGGCACCTGGCGGGAGAAGTCGCCGGATGGCCTCGTGTACGCCGTGAAGATCAGCCGTTACATTACACACCTGAAGAAGCAGCGAGACGTCGATGAGCCGCTGGAGACATTTATTTCCAGAGTGCGCATCCTGGGAGACAAGCTCGGCCCGCTGCTGTACCAGTTGCCGCCCGCGATGAAGCGCAACGACGCCGGTCTGGAGGCCTTCCTCAAGCTGCTGCCGCACGACCTGCAGCACGTCTTCGAGTTCCGCAACGAGTCGTGGCTTGACGGCGACGTCTATTCTCTCCTGTGGAAGCACAACGCAGGTTTCTGTATCTACGACCTGCCCGGGACCACGACGCCACTGGTGGCCACCGCCGACTTCGCTTACGTCCGGTTCCACGGCAGCACTGGTCTCTATGACAGCTGCTACACGGACGAGGAACTGCTGTCCTGGGCCAAGAAGATTGCCAAGCTCGCCAAAGGCAAGTCCGTAGTCTACGTTTACTTTAACAACGACTCGCATGCCTTCGCGGTCCGGAACGCCAAGAAGCTGAGGGGACTGCTGGAATAGCGGGATGCGAGGATGGCAAGAGCCAGCAGCGCCTACCGCAGGAATGCTTCCCATCTAGGGCAGTTCGCTGCCAACGGCAAGAAGGGCGATAGGGCGTTCTAGGCTAGAGGAATCAGGGTGTATATGACCACTGATCGAAAAGTACTCTGCCGCAGCCTTGCTCGACAGGATGTATATCCCATATATTGAGACAATCTGACAACGCCGATCTCTTGACGGAGGAAGGAGTGTCATGCCAAAGCAGGCGAGGCGCGACGCTATCGTTGAGGCCATCTTACAGGGCATTGAGAATGCACAGCGTGTGTACAAGAAATGGTCTGGCGGGGACTGGCTCTGGGAGGCACCGGAGTATCTGATGACTGTCCAAGTCGCCAGAGCCATCGCATCGATTGAAGGCCCCAAATACGTCACCATCGAACGCAGCACCAAGGCAACAATGGATGACGCCTGCGCTATCACAAAGGGGCGGATTCCGAAGAGGGCACGCCCATCAGGCCGAGTTGACATCGTAGTGTGGTGGGCAAATGGATTCCCTCGTGGTGGTTGAGATAAAGAACCAGGTCCGTTCCTACTCGCAAATTGTGCGCGATGTGGACCGAATCGACGGGATGCTCCACAAGAATTACAGAGGTTCCAGCTTTCAGTTCGGGTGCGTGGCTTTCTACACTTCAGCAAGGACGGACAGAAAGGGGGAGTCAACGAAGAAACTCACCGATTGTTTCTCCCTGATTCAATCCGAGGTCGCGGACGGCGTCTGCGATGTCATCAACGCCAGCCTCTACAATACAACAATACACAGAGTCGGAGACAGCGCTTGGTCTGCTGGATGCCTGCTACTGAACAAGAAGCGGAAGGCACGAGTGTAGTTGATCGGGGTGTAAGCACAACGTCCCACTACGTGCTTCGCGATAATGCACGATGGCGCGTCATTGTGGTGCTTCCCACTTGGTGAATCCCGGAGACATCTGACGTCATGTGCCTTTCTAAGTGTCCTACCGTTGCAGTGAATTGGGATTCGTCGCCGTGACCAGACACGATTGCGTCGACCACGTAGCCGACGCGAAGGCAGCCCAACACCTGAAGGGGACAGTTGATAGACGAACCAGCCCGATATCATCGGCGATCGACACGCCTCCAGAGCTACGACTACGCCCAGCCCGGCGCGTATTTCGTGACGGTATGCACCCGCGATCGGGAATGCCTTCTCAGCGACATCGTTGACGGAGAAATGCAACTGAATAAGTGTGGCATGGCCGTCCGTGGGGAATGGTTGAGGACGGCCGAATTGCGGGAGAACGTCGAATTGGACGCGTCCGTGATCATGCCGAATCATCTCCACGGTATCGTCGTCATTACCAATGGTAGGGGCACGGCGCGCCGTGCCCCTACGGAAGAATTCGGCAAACCGGTGGCGAATTCCATCCCCACAATCATGCGTGCCTTCAAATCCGCCTCCACCAAACGCATCAACGAGATACGCAGCACGCCAGGGACTTTCGTCTGGCAACGCAATTACTATGAACATGTAATCCGAAACGACGAGGAACTGAAGGCGATCCGCCAATACATCCTTAGCAACGCTGCAAATTGGACCTCTGATGAAGACTACCACGGGTGATCTCGGAATTGTCTTACCGATTCTAGCGCCCCGACCGATCTGACCTCCGATCTCCTACGGTGCTTCCCCATGCGTTCCCTCCGTGCTAGAATGGGGCCATGACCCAGACCGCTGATGGCCCGTTGACTCAAACAGGGTCCGACAGGGAGGCCATCCTTCACCTGAGAGAGGCCATCGCCACCGGCAAGAACTGGTACGTGGCCCTGCTGGAAGCCATCGGCTTGTGGGGCAGCGCTGAGGAATTCCACGACGGCCGATACTACCGCTACCTGATCGGCGGCGAGGCCTTCGACTGGCTCTCACTGGTCGAGAGGCTCTGCCAGGAGATCAACGGCTTTGTTCCGGAGAATGAGAAGCTCGATCTCCTCTTTGCCGCCGCCCCACCCATCCAACTCCCCCAGGGCCAGTTCCGTCAAATCATCGGCGAAACCAAGTACCGCGCTTACCTCAACTACCTCTACGGAGTTGTCGTGGAGGAAGCCCTGCTTTCCGCGGTCGAGGAGGAGGTTCAGAAGGAAAACGGGCACATGAGCTTCGGCTTCACGCACCGTGTTGAAGAGGAGGCCTTCCGCCGCATCTACGACGTCGAGATGGCACATCTGCTGGCGCAGTTCAGGGGGCAGCAGGCCAATCCCGAGGACGACTCCATGACGCTCATGGAACAGAAGGAGTTCACTTATTGGCTCTTCAAACATCGGGTGGAATATTGTGAGAAGGCCAGAGTGGCCAGCGATACCCGGAAAGCCCTGGTCTGGTTGCAGCGGCAGTGGAACTCAAGTACCAAGCGCAGGCCGGGTCAAACTGCAGACGCATACCCTTTGCTCGGCCCTACCAAAGAGTAGCTACTCCTCGCGTTTCAGTTGGGCCAAACTTAGCAGCAGCTTCTTGATCCCGGCGTTCTCGAAGACCACCACCACTTCGTGATCGTCCCGTGTGGGCGTGCAGCTCACCACCAGGCCTTTGCCAAACTTGGCGTGTTCGACGTGATCTCCGGCTGACAGGCCCGGGCCGTTCGGCTTGGGCGCAGGTGCCGCCTTCGGCTCCTCCCCAAACAGGCCCGTGGACTGGACCAGATTCGACGGAATGTTCTTCAGAAAACGGGAGGCCGGATTGGCGTTGGTGCCGCCCATGAGGCTACGCCTTAGAGCCCGCACCAGGTAGAGCCGCTTCTTGGCGCGGGTCATACCCACATAGCACAGGCGGCGCTCCTCCTCCATCTGAGCCGGATCGTCGAATGACCTGATGTGCGGCAGCACCCCCTCCTCCATGCCCACGATGAAGACCACCGGATACTCCAGCCCCTTGGCCTGGTGCAGCGTGATGAGGGTGGCCACATCCTTCTTCTCGTCCAGCTCATCGGTGTCGGAGAACAGGCTGACTCCCTCCAGGAAGAGAGTCAAGCCCTCCGGCGGTTTCAGGTCCTTGTACTCGCCCGCTATGCCGCGCAGCTCCAGGATGTTCTCCCAGCGGTCATCGCCATCCGGTTGCTCTAGCGTGTAATCCTTGTAGTCCGAAGACTCGAGCACCGCATCCAGGAGTTCCACCACGTTGACCTCCTGGCTCTTCCGGGTCAGCTCTACGATCATGGTGTAGAAGCCATTCAGAGCCTGCGTCGATCTCGCGTTCAGTGGAGAGGAGGACTTGTCGTCGGCCAGCCTCTGCAACCCCGTGTACAGCGGCAGCCCGAGGCCCTTCGTCCACTGCTGCAGTTCGTCAATGGTCTTCTGCCCGATGCCCCGCGGCGGGACGTTGATGATCCGGGCCAGGCTGATGGAGTCCCAGGGGTTGTAGATGAGCTTCAGATAGGCGATGACGTCTTTGATCTCGCGCCGCGAGTAGAAGCGGACCGAGCCGATCACCTGGTAGGGCATGCCATAGCGGACGAACGCTTCCTCCAGGGCGCGCGACTGGGCATTTGTCCGGTACATGACCGCGCAGTCGATGGGCTTGGCCTCTCCTTGATCCAGCAGGCTCGCTACCTCACTCACCACGAACTGCGCCTCCTCGGACTCGCTGAACGTTTCAACGACTCTGAGGGGCATGCCTTCTTCGTTGTCAGTCCATAGGGCGTTCTCCTTGCGGTCCTTGTTCACCGAGACCACTTGGTGGGCCGCTTTCAGGATGGTCTTGGTGGAGCGGTAGTTCTGCTCCAGATAGACCACCTTGGCCTCGGGGTAGTCGTGCTCGAAGTTGAGAATGTTGCGCAGGTCAGCGTTGCGCCAGGAGTATATGGACTGGTCGGGGTCTCCCACGACGCAGATGTTGCGATGCTTGGCAGCCATCTGCCTGGCCAGAGCATACTGGGTGATGTTGGTGTCCTGAAACTCGTCGATGAGCAGGTGGAGGTAGCGCGACTGGTATTTCGCTAGAACGTCCGGATGGCCGTCGAACAATTGATAGACCTTCATCAGAAGGTCATCGAAGTCCAGCGCCTGTCTCTGCGCGAGAAGCGTCTCGTATTGCCGGTAGACCCTGGATACCACCTCCTCGAAGTAGCTGTGCGAGCGCTGGGCATAGCCCTCCGCCGTAACCAGATTGCTCTTGGCACTGCTGATGGCATTCTGGAAGGTTTTCGGCGGGTACTGCTTCGGATCCAGGCCCAGGTCCTGAAGGCTGCGCTTGATCAAATTGATCTGGTCTTCGTCGTCGTAGATGGCGTACTTCGAGCTCAGACCCATCGCCTCCCCGTCGCGGCGCAGAATGGCGGCGCATGCAGCGTGGAACGTGCCCACCGACAGGCGCTCGACGGAGCCGGCCAGCAGCACTTGCAGCCGCTCTCTCATCTCCCGGGCCGCCTTATTGGTGAACGTCACCGCCATTATGCGGCGCGGATTGACGCCCACCACCTTGACCAGATAGGCGATGCGGTGTGTAATGACCCGGGTCTTGCCGCTGCCGGGCCCGGCCAGGATCAGGAGGGGGCCTTCAATGGTCTCGGCGGCTGCGCGTTGCGCGGGATTAAGACCTTCCAGGATATCTATCATGAGATCAATCGTTCGTTGGCTTCATTCGTCCGTGCCACCTATCGGGGCGCGCAGAGGGACGAAGCCCATCTGCGTCCTTTCTTCATTCCCCCAAGAGTGGGGGATCAAAGGGGGTTGATATGGAGACTCTGAACCGGTCTCGCGCAGAATTCTGCCGGAATCGGGCTTCGGAGATGCCCACACATCACATTCAGCAACAGAGAGGCAAGTCATGAGGGTCCCGCGGTGGTGGCGATACACTGGCAGCCCGGCCTAGCTCACTTCAATCATCTTGTCGACGGCCTTCTTGGCCTTGAGGCGAACATCTTCGGGAACCTTCACTTCTGGTGACAGGTCCTCGAGTGACCAGAGGATGTTCTCCAGGCCGATCATCTTCATGTTTGGGCATACGGCCTGCTCCGAGACCGGAATGAACATCTTGTCCGGGTTCTCTTTCCTCAGCCGGTAGATGATGCCCATTTCAGTAGCGACCACTATCTGGCTGGCCTTGGTGCTCTTGCAGTGCCGGATCATGCCGCCCGTGCTCAGCACGAAGTCCGCCATCGCACTGACCTCGGACCGGCACTCCGGGTGTGCCAAGACCTCGGCCTGCGGGTAGGCCTTCCTCATCCTCTCTATATCCGCCACCTGGATGCGGGCATGCGTAGGGCAATACCCCGGCCAGAGGATCATGGGCTTTCCGGTCTTGGTGGAGACGTAGTGCCCCAGATACTGGTCAGGCACGAATATGATCTCGTTCGCCTCCAGCTTCTGGGCCAGCCGCACCGCATTGGCCGACGTGCAGCAGATGTCGGACTCTGCTTTGACCTCCGCCGTCGTGTTGACATAACACATGACCAAGGCGCCGGGATGCTGCCTCTTCAGATCACGCAGGCCCTGTGCCGTGATCATGTTCGCCATCGGGCAGCCCGCCTCCAACACCGGCAGCAGCACCTTCTTTTCGGGACAGAGAATGGAAGCCGTCTCCGCCATGAAGTGCACTCCACAGAAAACGATCACGCTGGCACTGGTCTTGGCCGCGTTCTGGCTCAGCTCCAGGGAATCCCCGACGAAGTCCGCGATGTCCTGAACCTCACCCAGTTGATAGTTGTGGACCAGGATGATAGCGCTCCTCTGCTTCTTGAGCTTCAGTATCTTGTCTATCAACTCCGCGCGACTATCCTTCATCGGTGGCTATCCTCCAGGCTCCCGAGTAGATGTTCATCCTCTTTCCCCTCACCATTCCCACCACGGTCATCCCTATGTCGTTGGCCATCCGCACCGCCACGTTCGTCGGGGACGCCACGGATATGACCACCGGGAAGCCTCTACGGGCGGCCTTCAGCAGCATCTCCGATGAGATCCGGCCACTGAATATCAGACCGTGGTCCTCTGACGGCACGTCTGTGAGTACGCACCGCCCGACAATCTTGTCAATGGCATTGTGCCGCCCGATGTCATCGGCGAACATCACTATCTTCTGCGCGTCGCACAGAGCGGCGCTGTGGACACCATGAGTCGTCTTGTGCAACTCCGAGCCGTGCTGAAACTGTCCCACCAGAGCCAGCACATCGCCGGCCAGCATCTGAAATCGAGACTCTATCTTCATGCCCACCTGTGCATCAGCCAGGCTGTAGAACGAGGCCCCTCTTCCACAACCGGAGGTGACGAGACGCTTGCTAAGGACACCGGCGTCAACCCCTTTGCCTTCCCTGGTCTCCACCCACGCGATGCCCTTCCGGTCATCCACCACCACCTTCTTGACCTCCTCCTTACTCTTCAGGAACCCCTCAGAGAAGAGAAAGCCGATGGCCAGATGCTTGAGATCGATAGGCGAGCACAGCATAGTGACCAACTCTTGGTTGTCCAGAACAATCGTCAGCGGAGCCTCCTTGACCACCAGGTCTTCGACGTCACTTCGGATCCCCTCGGTGATCCGCACCACCGGGAGCTTCTCCGCACCAGTCACCGTCTCCAGAACGTCCATGTCTGCTATGGCTTCACCTCGATGGGGTCCCCAGGCTTCACTACTCCACCCCGAATCACTCTGGCAAACACCCCTTCCAGAGGCATGACGCAGGTGCCCACCTGCTGGAAGATAGCACATCTGGTGTGGCATTCCTTGCCGATCTGGCTCACCTCCAAGAGAACCTCTTTCCCCACCATAAGCAGGGTGCCGACGGGCAGGGCCGGCAAATCTATCCCCTTGGTAGTCAGGTTCTCGGCGAAGTCACCCGGGCCCACCTTCAGGCCCATCAGTCTCATCTTGTCGATGCTCTCTTCAGCCAGGAGGCTGATCTGCCGATGCGTGGTGCAATCGGCATGTGCATCATCAACCAGTCCGAATTCCTCTTTGATCAAGCCGGATTCGACTGGCCTCTTCTTGGTGCCCTTGTCTTTACTCTTGCAGACCGCAAGTACTGTCGCTATCATTTCGAGGGTTTCAGATACTTCTCAGGATTCTGCAGAAAGGCCTTCTTGCAGCCTGGAGCGCAGAAGTAGTAAGTCTTGCCCTTGTAGTCAGCTGTGGCGGCGGCTTTCTTCTCATCAACAACCATATTGCAGACTGGATCCATGGCCATCTCGATCACCTCCCTAGTGACTGGGTACAACGATGCGCGAGCCACGGGAATGGCAATCCCATTATACAAGAAAGCTTGAATCAGGTTGCCTTTGATGATCTCATTCCCGCGCACGCGCCAATCCCGATGTGCCGTGCTCCGTGATGGCCAAGAACTCCACCAGCGCCTTCTCGATATTCTTCCTTCAACCCCCTTGGCCCCCAATTCTTGGGGGATGAATAGAAGAAGATTTGAGGGACACCCTCAGACTCCCGGTCCGCCTCAGGCGGACTGCACCTGTCCTGTTGTTCCCGCGGAGGTGAGAATCCAGTGGGTTCTGGACGCGGGGGCAGCCCCAAACCCTCGGCAAAGGCTCTGCACACACTTGTGCCGCGGAGAAAATCCACGAGCAGTCTCATGGCGGATCTGACAGGCGGCAGACCGGGCTGTTCTCACACTCTCCGCATTCCAGCTGCAGAGTAGAATGCCCGATGCCGAACTTCTGGCTCAGCACCTGGTTGACCGTATCGACGATGCGGCTGCTGCCGCTGACCATCCGGTCTTCGATCTGTAGGTGGCAACTCAGGGCATATATGCCCGACGTTATGGTCCACAGATGCACGTCATGAATATCCTTCACGCCTTCGATCTCTTTGAGCGCATTGCTGATCAGCGTCACGTCAAGGTGCTTGGGCACCGCCTCCAGAAGGATGTCACTCGATTCCAGCACCAACTTCACGGCTCCCCTCAAGATGAGAAGCCCTATGAAAATACTGATGATGGGGTCCACCATAGTCCAATCGGTAGCCAGGATAATCACACCGGCGACGATCACTCCGACAGAGGAGATGGTGTCGCCCCACATGTGAAGAAAGGCGCCCCTGATGTTCAGATTGTCACGACTGGCAGAGCGCAGGATCAGAATCCCGACCAGGTTGGCGAGTAACCCGACGGCGGCTACCCCCAGCATGAGACCGCCTCGGACTTCAGGCGGGTCCAAGAAGCGCTGATAGGCCTCGTAGAATATGAAGCCGCAGATCAGCACCAGTATCGTGCCGTTGGCCAAAGCCGCCAAAACCTCGGCTCTGTGAAAACCGTAGGTCCTCGTCTGGCTGGCTGGCCTCCTGGCCAGGCTGAGGGCAACAACACTTAGGCCCAGGGCCAGAGTGTCGGTGAACATGTGACCGGTGTCCCCCAGCAAGGCCAAGCTGTTGCTCATGAGCCCACCAACCAGCTCGACTACGGTCATCAAACCTGTGATCGCCAGCGCAATCAACAGTCGCCGCTGATTGGCGCTTGTTGAGGAACGGGGCTCATGCGCGTGATCGGTCATCTTGGTTCCATACCTTCAACTCACAGAGGCTCGGCGAGGGCGACTGGCCACTCTTCGCACGCGCTACGGAAATGGAGCATCAGCCAAGGCCTACCACAATGATAGCGCAACCGCGCACTGCGTAGGGTGGGTAGAGCGGAGCGTAACCCACCAGCGCCGGCCTCCACGCTCTCTTCAACCCGCTTGATCCCCCAAGAATGGGGGATCAATAGAAGAAGATTTGAGGGACACCCTCAAACTCCCGGCAGCGTTCCGCTGCACCGTCTCGTGTCACTCCCGCGAGGGCGCGCAAACCCCGGAGGGCCACGCTTCGTCGTGGCCGCGAAATCCAATTGTCGGGGTACAGCGCGAAGAATCTGGGGACACCCCAGACCCCGGCCGCATCCTGCTGCACCTGTTCTCCCCCGGCCTTGTGGCAGAGCGCTACGCTTTGCCGGTCCAGAGCGGCGATACCGCCCGCAATCTGCCGACTATACGGGGGAACACTTCCAGCACGCGGTCGATGTCGGCATCCGTATTGTCCCGGCCCAGGCTGAAGCGCACCGAGCCGCGCGCCAGTTCTGAGGGCAGCCCCATGGCCATCAAGACATGCGACGGCTCCATGGCTTCCGAGCTACATGCCGAGCCGGTGGAGACGGCAATGCCCTCCAGATCCAGACTGACGGCCAGGGACTCTCCCTCGACAGAGGCTACGCTGATATTGACGTTGTTAGGCAACCGTTGCGTCGCATGTCCATTGAGACGGATCTGAAGAATCCGCTCCAGAAGACCTTTGATGAGCCTATCCCGTAACCGGGTGAGCTGTTTCGATTCCGCATCCATTTCTGTCTGCGCAATCTCGGACGCTTTGCCCAAGCCCACGATTCCCGGAACATTCTCTGTGCTGGCCCGCAGGCCGCGCTCCTGCCCTCCACCGTGCATGAAGGAGACTATCCTGGTGCCCTTGCGAACATATAGGACCCCCACGCCCTTGGGCCCGTAGAGCTTGTGGGCTGATATGGCCAGCAAGTCGACTCCAAGTTCACCGACAATCGTTGGAATATGCCCGACCGTCTGAACGGCATCCGTGTGGAAATACACGCCCCGCCCCCTGGCCATCTTCCCGATCTCAGCGATGGGCTGTATAGTGCCCACCTCGTTGTTGGCGTGCATCACCGAAATGAGGATGGTCTCCGGAGTGATCGCCTTCTCAATATCCTTTGGATCGACCAGCCCATCCTTGTCCACCCCAACACGGGTCACCTTGAACCCCTGCTTCTCCAGATACCGGCTGGACTCCTCCACCGCATGGTGCTCGATTCGAGTGGTCACAATGTGCCTGCCCTTGTGAGCGTTCGCCAGAGCCACTCCCTTTATGGCCAGGTTGTCTGCCTCAGTCCCCCCGCTGGTGAAAATGATCTCGTCGCTGGTAGCGCCTATGAGACTGGCCACCTTCTCCCTGGCTTCAGCGACGGCCGCCCTGGTCTCCACACCCAGTGAGTGGATGCTGGAGGGATTCCCAAACGCATCGGTGAAGTGCGGCAGCATGGCCTCCACCACCCGCGGGTCGGTTGGCGTCGTGGCCGCGTGGTCCAGATAGATCTTCTTCATTACTCAGACTCCGGTATCGACCAGTCGAACGTCGCCCCAGACGCCGATCCGGTCATCTTTGATGATCACTACCCCTTTGATGCCTTCAACGCCCTTGGCGAAATCAATGCCCTTCCGGATATCGTCCGCTGACTGAATGAGGTTCCCCACAGCCGTCGCTGCTGCATCCGCCAGAGAAGCTGACGGCGAGAGCAGAATGGCTGCATCGCATTTGCCAAAGCTGAGCGAATGGCCCACTGTTCCGGCCGACGTACAGATGCCCAGAGGCGTGTCTTTGGGCTCGATTCTCAGGGCGAGCTTGCCGGTGAAAGGAGATGCCTCGCCGGCATATATGCCTATCGACCTCGTCTTCTGTGTCTTCAGGTATATGTCCCCGCCATTCTCCACTATAACCTCGCGGCTGAACGGGAGCAATTCGTTCCCCACGTACTCGGCGATGGCGCCGGCCACCGCCGCCATCGGTCCCACGCCCACCTTTTCGGCCGCCTGGGCCATCGCCTTGACGATCGACGGCGCATCCTGGCCCACAGCCAGAGGCTCCAGAGAAGTCAGGAACGCCGGTTGTCGCTGAATGTATTCTTCCAGTGAGGCCCGATGCTTCAGCAGCACCTTGAGTGCCTTGCGGCTCAAGTTGCGCGTTGCCCGAATGTAGAGATCTGACTCCTTCACCACGACGGTGAAGGAGATCAGATCTTTGTCCTGGCTCCAGTCACGATAGAATCTGGACTCATAGCCGGGCATAATCTAGACACGCATCTCCATGGCCCGCGGCGGGCAGGCCCTAATGCACAGCCCGCAAACCACGCACTTCTTGTCCAGGAACTTGATCTTCCGGCTCGGGGACTCCACCACAAAAGCGCCGGTGGGGCAGACGGTAACGCAAGCTCCACAGTGCGTACAGCGCGCATCATTCCGATTGATGTCTCGGCTGAGCGGCTGAATGCTGACACCAATGTCCGCCAGGTATCGGACGCCCTTCTCGTAGCTCTCCCTATCCCCGCTCAACTCCAGGACGAGCAGCCCTTCCTCGTTGGGCGATATGGAAGCCTTCAGGATGTTCAACATCAAGCCATAGTCCTTAACCAGATGGTAGATTATCGGTTGATCAACACAGGATCGCGGAAAATGCAGTACTATTCTCTTTGCTACAGTCATTTCAAGCCCCCTTTGCTACGAACGCTCGTCCAACGGTTTGAAGGTTATGCCGGATTCCACGCCAGGCAACGGTGCTACGGGCTCCGTCAGCAGGAACTGTCCCTTCTGTATCCAGTCCTTCAGGGTCTGAGCAATTTCGACGGCCTTGGGGTAGCTGGAAAGGGAACCGGTGGGAACTTCCTTGCCTTTCACATCTATCCTTCCAGTCTTCAGCTGAGCGTAGCTTACCTCGCCCAAAACGTCAGGCTTCCGCTGCGGGTAGGCCTCCGAGTAATCGACAACCCCAGCGAAGATGTCCTCATCCTTGACCGCCGCATACCGCATGTTCTCTTCGGAGAGTATGGGAATGGGCACCCCGATCCCCACCGTCAGGCTACATCCGTAACCCAGGAAGCTCACCCCGCGCAGCCACTCCGGTTTCATCTGCTTCAGGTCCCCGATAACCGCGAGTGTCCCCGCGCCGCGTTTCGGCACGCCGTTCTCTCCTCTCAGCACACCGGGGTTGTGCTGTGTACCTTGCCAGGCCACATAGCCCACGCCACCACCCAGGAATATCCTGGTCCCGATGCCAATGGTCTTGTAGTACGGGTCCTTCAGCAGCGGCGAAAGCTGTCCCGCCGAGCAGAAGTTGGCATTGCCGAGGTTCGGCTTCAGCACGCCCATGTAGGTGTATATCGTCTTGTCGGAGAGATTCACCGCGACGTTGTAATTCTGGTACACGTTCCTCATGTTGAAGAGCACCGCCTCATTGATGTTCTTCAGGTTGATCTTCGTCTCGATCTTCCTCCTCGGATAGCAGTCCGTTCCGTAGCCGGTACCCACAAGGCTGACATCCTTCCCGGCCACAAGTTCCTCGATAACATGGCCCCCGCCGTAGAGGAACTCACCGGGATGAATCCGGTTCCGGGGATCGTTGTCCGGCATGGCCGTGGCACCCAGGAAGAAGTCCACGGCCGCAAAGCCGGTGTACACCGGGATATCGTTCAGGTACGTGTTCCCGCCTCCGAGCTTTATTCTGGGCTTGGCATGGCCGACATTGAAGTAAGCACCGGAGGAACACATCGGCCCAAAAGTGGCCGTGGTCACTACATCCACTTCACGTGTTGCTTTCTCTATGCCCTTCTTCTCGACAATTCCTATCACTTCTTCGGCCGTCGCTACGACCGCCTGGCCCTTGCGTATCTTCTCGTTTATCTCCGATATCGTCCTCGTCATTTCTGCCTCTCTTCAAACTCGCCATCCGGCGTTCTCGTTTCCAACATGGCCTCCAGTCTCCTTATCCTCTCCTCCAACCCACCCTGCTGCTCGGCCATGGAACGCATAGCCTCGCTGACCGGATCAGGCAACTTGCCATGCTCCAGATCAGCGACTGGTCCTCTCTTCTCTTCGACTATCCGCCCCGGCACTCCCACCACAGTGGCACCAGATGGCACGGACTTAACCACCACCGAATTGGCCCCTACTCGGACGCCGTCTCCCAACGTGATCGGACCGAGCAAGATCGCTGCGGCACCGATGACCACGTTGTTCCCGATGGTGGGATGTCGTTTCTTCTTTTCCAGGCTGGTTCCGCCCAGGACAACCCCTTGATACATGAGCACATCATCCCCAATCTCAGCCGTCTCTCCGATAACCACGCCCATGCCGTGATCCAGAAAGAACCTCCTGCCGATCTTGGCGCCCGGATGGATCTCCACTCCGGTCGCGAACCGGCCAAAATGCGACGTAAGTCGACCCAACAGCCGCAGCCTGTGACGCCAGAACCAGTGTGCCCAGCGATAGAACCACAGCGCATGCAGTCCCGGATAACAGGTGAGCACTTCCAGCAGGCTCCTGGCCGCCGGGTCCCGGGCGAACACCGTCTTGACATCTTCCCGCAGCAGCTTGAATATCTTGTCTATCCCTTCTTCACTATGGTCTGAGCTAGCTCCGCCGCCTTCTTCCCTGAGATCAGCATGCCACCGAATATGGCCCCCATGCGAGGAGAGCCCAGGACGGCATTGGCGGCCATGCCCGCCACGATCAGGCCAGGATATACCTCTATGGTGTTCTTCACCAGATCCGCCTCACCCTTTTCGGCCCACATGGATTTCTCCCCCACCACACCCCCGGTCGTCGTCTTCAGCTTCGGCCCCGTCTTCCTGACCAGGATATGGCATATCTCGCTATCGTGACCGGTGGCATCGATGACCACCTTGGCCCTCACCGTCAAGGGATCGACATGGAGTTTGGCCATGTTCACCGCGCTCCACTGGAGGACCAACCCGCTGACTCTCCTGTCACCACGGATCATCAGGTCTTCCACAGTCATCAGGTTGAATACCTTGGCGCCGGAGCGTATGGCGGCCGTGCAAAGAGCGGAGATCGCCTCCAGAGCATCGGCTATGTAGTAGCCCCGCTTGTAGAGAGTGGTGCGCACACCGAATTCGTCCAGTATCTCCTTGCCTTCCTTCTGGAGAACGATACGGTTGAACATCATCCCCCCACCCGGCATGCCACCGCCAACCCGAAGCTGCCTCTCAAACACTGCCGTCTTGATTCCCGCCTTGGCCAGGTAATGCGCGGCTACCAGGCCGGAGGGTCCAGCACCAACCACCGCCGCATCCACTTCCATCGAGTCCATGAAGTCCTTCATGAAGCTCTCGGTAATGGCACGCGAAATGGTCACTTCATCCATCTAACAATTCTCCTTCTACTTCACTATCTAGAACAGGCCGGCGCTCAGATATCGCTCACCCGTATCCGGCAATATGACCACAATCATCTTTCCTTTGCTCTCTTCCCTGCCAGCCACCAGAAGTGCCGCCCAAGCGGCCGCACCCGACGATATGCCGGCGAGAATCCCCTCTTCCCTGGCCAGCCTCCTGGCCGTCACCTTCGCATCTTCGTCCTTCACCTGTACAACCTCATCTATCAAGTCAACCCTGAGGACGTCGGGAACAAATCCGGCTCCTATTCCCTGAATCTTGTGCGGGCCTGGCTTGCCACCGGAAAGAACAGGCGAAGCCGCCGGCTCAACCGCGATGGCTCGAAATCCCGGCTTCTTGCTTTTGATCGCCTCAGCTATCCCGGTGATTGTGCCGCCCGTTCCAACACCGGCTACGATCACATCCACCTTGCCGTTTGTGTCTCTCCAGATCTCCTCTGCCGTGGTCTCCCGATGCACCCGCGGGTTGGCCGGGTTCTTGAACTGTTGCGGCATGAACGAGTTCGGGGTCTCCGCCGCCAGCGCCTCGGCCCTTCTAATGGCTCCAGTCATCCCCTCAGTGCCGGGCGTCAACACAATCTCAGCACCGAACGCCTCCAGAAGCTGCCGTCTCTCCAGCGTCATCGTTTCGGGCATGGTGATGATCAGCCGATATCCTCTGGCCGCACATACAAAAGCCAGCCCAATACCGGTATTCCCACTCGTGGGCTCCACAATGACCGAACCCTTCTTGATGCGCCCCGCTCTCTCCGCGGCGTCGATCATGGCCAGACCAATACGATCCTTCACGCTGGACAAAGGATTGAACGACTCCAGCTTGGCTACCACAGTGCCATTGAGCCCCTCGGTGATCCTGTTCAATCTGACCAGCGGGGTATTTCCCACCAGCTCGGTGATATCATCGGCTATCCTGGGCCTCATGGCTCGTTCGATCGTCTTCATAGTCTTCTCACGCACTGCCACTTCAACACTCCCTACCTGTGATGTGAAATCGATTGGGGGATTCGCCTATATCGAGTATGTTCGGGACTTGGAGGGCGCCTTGGCCCTCTGCCGGTCCATCAAGTCCTTCAGACTGAGAGGCTCCAGGACACCCACCACCGCCGCCTTTATCTCCACCCACACATCCCGGGTCACACACTCATCCGAACGGGCACACAATGCAGCATTGTCAACGCACTCCACCGGAGCCACTGACCCTTCAAGGACTTCGATAACCCGGCTCAGTCCGATCTCCTCCGGTGGCTTGGCTAAGACTATGCCGCCCTTCGCCCCGCGAATGCTCCGCAGTATCCCGGCCCTTATCAGCGGCGCCACCAGATGTTCCAGATACTGCGCAGAGATGTCTTGCCTCTTGGCGATGTCCCTCAGGAGTACCGGCCCTCCATCGCTGTTGAGGGCTATGTCCACCAGCGCCCTAACCCCGTATCTTCCCTTTGTCGATAATCTCATTTCCTCATCTTCTATACTAAGTTAATCAACATTATGCTATTAACTTGGCCTCTTGTCAAGTGGTGCACCCACTAATGATCCGAAAAGAACAGATGGCGGACTGAACTAGGAGAGAAATACAGGGGACTGATCTGTGATGACGGATCTCGGCTCACGCATGGCATCGCGGAGGTATCGCGGCAGGCGAAACATGCCGTGGTGGGTCGCACCATCGTAGAACCGCAGTTCCTTGCCCACCCTCAGAGAGAGGCGACTGTCTATCTCGCCGGCCGACAGAGCCAGAGGATCCAGGTCATTGGCAGCCAGCATGAACCCCCACGCTCCGCCGAAAGATGGGACGCAGGCTGTGTAGGGAAAGACCTTAGGGAAAACCTCGCGGAGGGTGCAGCTGATAGCGGTGAAGACCGCCATGTCGTGAAGATTGCAGGGCCCGGACTGTACGGCCAGGACACCGCCGGGTGCCAGTCGCTTGGCGACAATTCCGTAGAATTCGCACGTGTAGAGCATCGAGGAGGGCCCGCCTTCCACGGGATCAGTGATGTCCATCACTATGGCATCAAATTTCTGCTTGGATTCACTAAGGTACTCCCTGGCATCGAGATGCAGCAGCTCCACCCGCTTGTCATCAAAACACCCTTGATGCAGAGAAGGCAGGAAACGCCGACAGACATCCACCGCTTCTTGATCGATGTCGACCATCACCGCCTTGTTCACGAAACGGTGGGCCAAGACCTCTCGAAGCGTAGCTCCTTCGCCACCACCCGCAATGAACACGGTCGATGGCTGAGAGTGAGTGATCAGAGCCGGATGAACCAGTGCCTCATGATAGATGAACTCATCCCTCTGACTCGACTGCAGCTTTCCGTCCAGCACCAGGCATCGCCCGAAGTCATGAGTGTCGATGACCTGCATCGACTGATATCGGGTCTGGCCCGTGTACAGAGTGCCCCGGACGCGGTACCGCTGCACGAAGTTCGGGTTTATAGTGTCAGAGAACCATACACTTGGGTCATCATCCATGATTTACGCGACCAGTTTCCTCTCCTGCACAAACATGCCCCTCTTGACCTCCAATGCGGAAGGATCCCTGCTACCGAGCTGCCTTATCAACGAGTCCGTCGCCACCTCGATCTTCACCGTGGTTCCACATGTGAAGATATCCACTGCAGCATAGGCATGCTCCGGCCAAGTGTGCAGTGAGAGATGTGACTCAGCAATCAGTACCACCCCACTCACTCCCTGAGGCGCGAATTGATGAAAGGACTTGCCGATCACGGTGGCACCGGCTTCTATGGCAGCAGACACGAGAGCATTCTCAAGATACTTAAGGTCATCCAGCACCGCTTTATTGCAGTCCCTGAGTTCCAAGAGCAGATGTCTCCCTAGCGCATCCAAATCACCTTCCCTCCTCGTTCAGATTATTTTTGTCCCATGTGGACGCCATGGAACCCGATCAAAGCACAAGTAGAAATTGTATACACCATGCCCTGTCTTTTGCAATACTGCTCGTGATTCTTGCCGTTCTCTCGGTTTCCCCCCTTTCTCGCAGCCGCGCTATAATGTAGGAGAAGGCACCTCCCACAAATGTATCACTTCCCCAATTTGCGCTTTCGTTCCTCCCGGCCTGACCACGAATGCTCTCCCTGCGTGGTACGCCTGGCGGCCACCGCCAGGGAGTCGGCGGTGCCATGGCCATAAGCACCATCTCTTTCGACATGAACGGCACAATCACCCAGGGCAGATTCGTTGAACTTGTCTGGGGTGAGGGTATACCCACTCTTTACGCCCAGAGGAGAGGAATATCTCTGGAGAAGGCAAAGGAATTGGTCTTCCGGGAATACGCCAAAGTGGGGGAGCAGCGAACCGATTGGTACGACATCCGATACTGGTTCAAGCAGTTCGGTCTTGGGCAAGACTGGACCGGCCTACTCATGAGTTTTCGAAATGATGTGGCACCATTCCCCGAGGCAGTCGAAGTACTGGAAGAAATAGGCAAAGAGTATCGCCTCGTAGTCACCTCAAATGCTTCCAGGGATTTCATGGACATCGAGTTGGCCGCCGCCGGGCTTGACGCCTACTTCTCCGACCTGTTCTCCTGCACTTCCGATTTCGGAGAGGTCAAGAAGACGCCGGAGGTATACGCCCAGGTTTGCCAGGCTCTGTCGATTTCACCCCAGGAAATGGCCCACGTTGGTGATCATCTCCTTTTCGATTTCACCGCCCCCAGTCAACTCGGCATCAGAGCCTTCCACCTGGATAGAGGCGCCGCTACCAATGGTGACTTCGTGGTGCGCGATCTGAAGGAATTCATGACCAGGATACGTCTAGACCGTCACCGGTCCCGGCCCAGAGAGGTTTCTTGAATGCGGATCGGCCTGCTTTCGGACACCCACGTTCCCCAGGCAGCCTCGAAGCTCCCGGTCGAAGTGGAAAGGGCCTTCGACGGGGTTGAACTCATCTTACACGCCGGGGACATTTTCCACTCTTCAGCCCTTGACCAGTTGGAGCGCATAGCACCGGTGTTGGCGGCACGCGGGGACGGAGACAACGGCCCGGTGCTGGCCGACAATAGAGTGAAGTGGAAGCACATTCTGAGGCTCCACGGCCAGACTATATGGCTTATCCATGAAGTGCTGTATCCCTATCCTGTGGCCCTCTGGAAGACCGGAAGGACCCTGGCGGGCGGAGTGAAGGACATCCCCGATGTGGTCGTGTTTGGCCACGACCACTGCACTATCATGGAGCGCCACGGTGGGATTCTTCTGGTTAACCCCGGCAGCCCCACGTTTCTGAATTACCGCACCGGCCTGGGCACGGTCGGACTGCTGGAGGTCAACTCCGGCGAGTCACAGGCACAGATCGTCGCACTGTGATTCCCAGCCCACCCACGATGTCGGATTGGCCAGTCCCCACCCACATGATCGTACGGCCAAGACACACCAAGGCTCCGTGCTGCGAACGCAAATCACCCAATAGGACGGCGCCGGCCGGTGTCTCTCGTTTGCGAACGAGGACCTGGGTCAGCGCATCTGTTGCACAGACTCGATTCGACTGTTTGCGCGTCCAGCGTTGTCAGTTCTAGGCTGATGTGAAAGCGTGCGGGAAGCGCCGTTTCAGTTCCTCTTGCTGAGACGCAGACGGTTCTACCAGTTCCTCAAGCCCTCTTGATGCCATCGGCGTGTTGGGGGCCTGTGCTTTCGGGGCTACCTGCCCCCTTGAAGAATCGGGGGCGGAACCACCCTTCAGCATCTCATCCGCCTTCGATTCCGCAAGAGAGACCAGACTCCGCAGTTCGCTTGCCTCACGTTCGAGACCCTGTATCCTCCCCATCGCCTCATTCTTGTCGCGTTCGAGCAGCCTGATCCTGCCCGCAGCTTCATCCAGTTTTCGCAGCAGTGACTCCTGAGCCATGTCTCTCCTTTCTCTGTCTACCTTTGGAGTACAAGCTCACTCCCCGGTTGTGCGCAGGGGTTCTTCTGATTGGAGTGGTGATGTCGTGGACTTGTTTCTCCCGACTTAAAGTCTATCCAAACACCCTCTCGTACCGATCACAGAATCACTGGCGGAACTCACAGATTCGTATCACATGTCCCTAAGGGTAGCTCCCTGCCGCTCACGAGTTCCTCTCTAAGTCAACGCGTGGCGGCATGTGGATTGTGAGACTATCGCAATCCTTGTGGCCAGTGCTATAATTCTGAAATTGATTTGTCTCGAACGGCGTCATTCAAAGCAAGCATCAAGTCTTTTGTACTTATGCACGAGTCACACAGGCCCGCGAAGCCAGAGTCCCGAGTTTTCTGGAAACCCCTGGCAAATAGCCAGTACTGGAGGGGATGCTAGGTATGGACAAAGCGTGGTATGAGGTTGGTAACTGGTCACTCGACGCCAACATGAGTCCGAAGTTGGACAAAGCACTCACGGAATTTACCAGCCGCATCGACGATGAGCTGTTTCAGAGGTTTGGTCAAGAGCTCATCTGCATAGTGGACTGTGCCATCGGAACCAGCACCATCCGCCCTCTCGATGTTGTGTGCGCCCCTCACAGCAAGAAGAAGTTCCGCCATCAAGTCTACATCATGGTATTCCGGCGCGAAGTGGAGAAACTGTCTGACAAGGCTACGCTTGGTGAAGTAGCCCACGAGTTCGCACATCTATTGCTGCGCCTTGACCACAAGATAGACAGCGAGACCATACCTACAGGAGAAGACATGGCTGACACTCTAGCCGTCAGTTGGGGCTTCAAAGAGGAAGTTGACCTCAATCTGGCCGAATGGGAGGCGTTAGAGGGGACAACCCGTGGCAGAGGGCGTGCCCCGAAGTAGCCCACACCGGAGTCCTTTGCCGTCTCCCGTCAAGACTCGGCCTCACACCTCATGTATCGGTCTCCCTATCCCCGGCTAACCCCCATACCAGAAGCGCCTTGAACCTCTCTGTCTGCGTGAGCCTGGCGACCACTCACGAGTGCTGTGAAGGCCTGACTTCCTCGCCCGGTGGCATGAGTCGGCTCGACTGCGGAAGATACCCCTCCCCGATGGCAAGTCAAGAGAGAGTGCGAGGCGTCGCAGAAGAGGCATTGAGCGTAGCCCACCTATGCGACGACCTTGATTGATCTGTCTCCGCAGAATGACCTCGTGGGACAATAGTGAATTCATTCGGTGTGGCCCACCAGTCTTATATCCGGTTCGGCTCGTGATAGCCTGGCAGACTACCTTCACTCTGTTCGCTTCGCGTGTCACGATATCTTCAAAGCGGCGTCAGCCCCGCTGGCTATTGCCCCCCTGATCAAGCCTGATTGGCCGGAGTCGCCCACCAAGTAGACCTGCGGGAACTTCCCTTCCACCGCCCGGAAGAAATCAGGGTTGGGCTCGATCCCGGCCGCGATGATAACTGTGTCCGCCTTGATGGTTCGCCTGCTACCGTCATTGGCTGTGATCAACACGCTGGCCGGCGTGATCTCTTCATATTTCACCAGCCTAAGTATCTCCACGCCTTCCTGGCTCAGGTGATCCATCAGTATCCACTTCATCGGCAGAGGCAGTTCCGCCGCTATCTTCTTGGTACTCTCCAGAATGGTCACCTTCCGCCCACGCTCTGCCAGGAATCCCGCCAACTCGCACCCCACCAGATCACCACCTATCACCACTACATCTTTCCCGACGGGCATCCAGTACCTGGTCAGCGACCTGATCAGCGGCGGGCTCAAATAGCGTCGCATCAGCGGTCCACCAAGGCTGAACAGGAATCTCTGCCAGGCCGCCACTTTCTTCGTCATATCGCCTATCAGCCGCCCCGATAGCATTTCGCGCATTTCTTTGCTGCCCCGGACGTTCCTCCCATCTATGCCCTTGATCGAAAGCGTCGGATACCGGCCTCCGGATGCTACTAGGAGCACCTCGGGATTCGCAGCCTTGAGCTCTTCCGGCGACAACTCCTCGGCCAGCCTGATGTCAACTCCCAGCTTCTTGATCTGCCTTGACAGGTAGTTGGGCAGAAGCTCGTTGTCGCTGCGCGCCACGGCGGCAAAGAACAGTGAACCGCCGAGATGACACTCCTTGTCATACAGCGTCACCTGGTGTCCCCTGAGCGTTGCCACGCGGGCGGCTTCCATGCCGGCCGGGCCACCGCCCACCACCACGACCCTCCTGGACTGGCTGCTCGGCATAAGTCTGAAATCCTTCTCCCGGCTCACCGCGGCGTTTATGGCGCAGATCAGGCTCTCGCGCTTGAAGTTCTGCCCGACACAGGTGTAGCAGTGAATGCAGTGCCTTATGTCTTTCTCGTTCCCGGAAGCCACCTTTGCCGGGATCTCGGGGTCGGCTATCAGTGCCCGGCCCATGGCGACAAAGTCGGCCTGGCCTGCCTGAATCGCCTTCTCCCCCGCCTCCAGGGTGATCCGGCCCACAGCAATTACAGGGATTTTCACTGACTGCTTGACGCCCGCGGCCAGTGGTATCAGCTCGCCGGGGGTGTGCACTAGCGGCGCCTTCGTGAAGGCTACCCCCATCGCCCCTGCATAGCCCGTGACGTGAATGGCATCGACTCCCGCCTTCTCGGCCATGCGGGCGATCTCACGGTTATCCTCAATGCTATTGCCGTTCTCAATGCCGAACTCGCTACCGTTCAAGCGGCACCACACCGGATAGTCGGCGCCAACGTGCTCTCTAATGGAGGCGATTACTTCCAGTAGCAGCCTCGCCCGGTTCCGCAGGTCACCGCCGTACATGTCGTTCCTCTTGTTGGTGGAACGCGACAAAAATCCGTTAATCAGATAACCATGAGCGCCGTGTATCTCCACCCCATCAAATCCCGCCTCCTTGGCCCGGGCCGCCGCCTCGCCATAGAGCTTGACTATCCGTTTGATCTCCTCAATCGTCAGCTCCTTTGGCACATCAGCCCCCGGAACGAGAGGAATCGGAGACGCGGCCACCGGCTGAAAGCCGTCGTTGATGTCCGATTGGCTGTACCGACCGCCGTGATGCAACTGAATCGCAGCCTTGGCACCATGCTGGTGCAGCACCTCAGCCAGACCGAGCAAACCTGGCACAAACTCGTTGCGCGAGATGCCCAGTTGGTCGTGTTCTGTTCGTCCTCTGGGATGATCAAGGCACACGGCCGCTACAATGACAAGGCCCACCCCGCCTTTGGCCCGTTCCTCGTAGTAGTCCGCCAGCCGATTTGTTACAAGGCCTTGCGGTGAGGCGTAACTGGTGCACATCGGAGCCATGACGATCCTGTTTCTGATCTCCATGTGCCCGATCCGGCCGGGCTTCATCAGGTTCTTGAATCGAGTCTTCGTGTTCACAGCAACCCCTTTCCATTCGCCGGGATTCTCCGCCTTCAACTTCGTGGGATCGATACCGCAGGACCGGCCTGGAAAAGACTGTGCAAATCAACCTCTGACTCACTCATTTCGTCTTCATGCTCCTTATCAAGGCTGAGTCTCCTGCCAAGCCCTTTCTGAGAGGCGCCACACTGGCAGGCTGGTTCTGTAGCCGTGAGCGGTGCCCATCAGGAAACTGGGATTTGGCAGCAGTCTATCGAGCTAGATAGCCTCCATCGACCGGCAAAGCATGCCCGGTAATGAAAGAAGCCTCATTGGTGCACAGCCAGACGATTGCCCTCGCGACTTCATCGGGCTCAGCCAGGCGGTCCATGGGTTGCATGCCAAGCGACAGGGCCTTCAGCTCGGGGTATTCGGCGAAAGTTTTCTCACTCATGGGCGTGCGGATGACTCCTGGACATACGGCATTCACGCGGATCCCTGCCTTGGCATACTGGATGGCCGCCGTCTTGGTGAGCCCTATTACGCCATGCTTGCTGGCGGCGTAGGCTGGATGCCGACCATCGGCGACAAGGCCCACCACAGACGATGTATTCACTATGCAGCCGCCACCGCTCTTGAGCATCTTGGGCAGTTCGTACTTCATGCATAGAAAGACGTCTTTCAGGTTGATGGCTATCGTCTTGTCCAACGAATCCTCAGTGCAGCGACTGACGGAGATGGGCGGCAAGCTGATTCCGGCGTTGTTGGCGGCGCAGTCCAGGCGACCGAAGGCCTCTATAGCTTTGTCCACCATCGCCTTTACCTGTTCGGCATTGCTGACATCGGCCTTGACGAACAGCGCTTGGCCATGTGCGTCACGAATCATCTTGGCCGTCTCTTCGCCACCATCGACCATGACGTCTGCTACCACAACTCTGGCACCCTCTGCAGCAAAGGCCAGTGACGTGGCCCGCCCAATTCCAGACCCTCCACCAGTGACTATGGCTACCTTGTTCTCCAATCTCACCGTGCTCCTCCAATCATCTGCAGGATTGCGGTTGCCAAGATACAGGTGTCCCGGAGAGCCCGGCATCTCCGGCACTCAGCGAGGTTGAACACGGTGTCAAGAGAAGGAACTCAGGTGCCGACTATCTGGGTTCGGCCAGGGCCCCGCTACCGCGCGCGCATGCGAACCTCAAAACCGTTCTCCCTCAATGCATCGATGAGCCCTACCGGATCCAGGACACTCAGATGAGCTATCAGGTCATTCTCTCCAGTATCCGGATGAGGCATGGTGTAGATGGTCACGATCTCCACATGGAACTGAGCGACGATCCCGAGTATCCTCTGCAAATCATCTATCCCACGCCATTTGTGGACGGAGAACCTTATTCCCGGCTTGTCGATACCCAGGATGGGATTGGCGATCTTGTAGAAGAAGTCGTTTGTCGTGGTTATCCCCACCAGCCGACCGGCATCCACCACCAGCAGCGTTCCCACTCTCTTGGCCTGGGCCAGAGCTACCGCCTCCTCCACAGTGGCATCAGGCGGCACCGTGACAAGATCGGTCTTCATGATCTCCCTGACAGTGATCTTGGTCAGCAAGTAGCTGAGTTCATGCATGCTGAAGGTCGTGAGTTTGGAGGGTCCGGCCTTGTCCAGTCCATCTCTGGACACCACGCCAACCAGTTTCCCCTTGTCGACCACCGGCAAGCGTCGTATGCGGTGGGCATCCATGATTCTTCTCGCGTCAGCCAGAGACGTGCTGCTGGGAATCGTCACCACATTAGTGGTCATAACATCGCGGATGAACATGCCTCTACCCCCTTTGAAGATCCATGGCGGATCTCCACACCAGCTGAGCCGAAGATCACAGCGTCAGAGCTTTGTCCTTGAATCCAGCCACCAGCGGACAGTCCGGCCATTTGCACTTCTTCAGCTTCTTCCTGCCGTCTTTGACCTTGCCATACCTGTTGACGAAAGAGCACTTCGCAGTGCCGTCCGGCTGGACCATGATAGTGGCAAAGTCAGCCACGTATTCACAGCTGACTGTCGTCGCAGTTACTTGCCATCCCATATTTGCCTGCCTCAATACCGGATTGCCCGCAAGACGGCCATCAACCCAGCCAGCGCTTTCTTCTGGCTTCCTTCTGTCCTCAGTTTCTTCCAGGACTACCGATGTGAACTCGTAGCGAGGTGACCTCGTCGCCTCTTGGTCTTCATCACGGATGATATATGCCATGCATGCGCCTGTCAATCTTCAATTGTGCGGTGTGGCATAATTCGACGAGCACCAGGGCCGGACCTTGTGGCGCAGGTTTCTTGTGCTACTCAGCCAGGATAGCGACACGCCAAACCATCTGCGGCTCCAGAGTCGTAGGAGGCGTATCGAAGACCGATGCCCAATATAAGGCGCATGCGGCACCACGAGTGCTCGCGGGACTTCTGACAGAACTAGCATATGTTCGCTTTGGACTTCGCTTCTGGCCCGAAACGAATAGCTGTTCTTGATACTTCCACTAGCCCTGATTCTTGGACTGACCCGGTCCGGCAGTAGACATGAAGACGTGAGTCCACTTGCCATGGAGGCGTGGGCAAAGGGAAGTGTTCTCGAAGACGGTTTCGCAGACATGTCAGGAAATGAACTGGCGGTAGTCGGTCGGCAGCTTCATAGGCCGCCGGTACAAACCAGGGGTAGTGTCAAAGCCGGCCTTGATCAGGACACCAATGCCATTCAGGCCGACGTCGCAGTGAATCCACCGGCGAGAACCTAAAGGAGCGCCGGATGCAAGGACCCCTCGGTCAACGCTGGTAAGAGAAGGGGTACAGACGGTAGTAGAGGATTATCCTCTGCACCCGGTGATAGAGACCCTTTGGCTCAACCAGTATGAAAAAGATGACCACGGCGGCGAAAACAATCAGGGAAAGAGCTGGAGCGACCTGCGTGCTCCAGCTCGGAAATGCTGCGCTCACCACGGGGGTCAGTTCGTCAACCAGCTTGTCCATGAATCTGATGACGACAACACCAAGGACGGCGCCAGTGGTACTCCCCATGCCGCCAATGATGATCATGCCCAAGAGCCACAGAGAAGTCTTGAAAGCAAACTGATTTGGCGAAAGATAGAAGAAGAAATGCGCCCAGAGCCAACCGGCTATGCCAGCAAAGAAACAGCCTATGAAGAAGGCCAGCAGTTTCGTCCTGAAGAGGTTGATCCCCATGACCTCAGCCGCCTTGTCATTGTCCCTCACTGCAACAAAGGTTCTGCCCACAGTGGTTCTCTGAATGTTTTTGACAAGGAAGATCGCCACCACGACCAGACCCAAGGTCAACCACCAGTATTGAACGTAGCTGAGCGCTTCGCCCCCGATGGTGATCTCGGGCACGGACATTCCATAGTAGCCACCGGTCAACGATTCCGCATACCCCAGATACCAGATAATTATGAACTGAGCGGCAATCGTGGACATCACCAGGTAGAATCCCTTTATCCTCAACGCAGGCACGGCAAACACAAGTCCAATGAGCCCGGCCGCTATGCCGGACAATGGTAGGGTAGCCCAGGGAGACAGTCCGTACCTCGTGCTCAAGATGGCAGTAGTGTAGGCCCCCACAGCCATGAAAGCGGCTTGCCCCATCGAGAACTGGCCACACAGACCGGTCATAACATGAACCCCCAGCGCTGCCATGGCGTAGATGCCTACAAGGATCAACCACGACTGCCAGGCTAACGGGATGTAGAGAATCAGCGTGAACGTGAAAATCAACCCCGCCACCAAGAGAAACCACTGGGTCTTGGTTCTCATAATGGCCATGTCTTGCTCGGGACGCTCGTTAAACGTGCCAGAAGGGAACATTCCTCTATATCCTTTCGATATCCCTCTGCCCAAACAGCCCGTATGGTCTGACCAACAGGATGACTAGCATGACTATCCAGGGAACGACATCTCTTACTGCCGGGGCCCAGTAGCCGCCGAGGGGCTCCACCAAACCGATGATCAATCCACCCACAAGGGCACCGGGGACTGAATCAAGTCCGCCTAGAATCAACACCGGAAGCCCCTTGCCCAGCACGATTTCCCCGAGACTCGGCGTCACCATCCACACCATGCCTACGAGGATTCCAACCACGGCAGCAAGAAAGCCACTCGCCACCCATGACAAGGAGAACATCCGTCTCACCCTGATTCCCAAGGATTGGGCCACCTCATGGTCAGCAGCGACTACCCTCATGGCGAGTCCGATTTTGGTGTAGCGAAAGACGAGGGTCAACAGAAGAAACACACCGAGGCACACCGCAAACCCCCAAGTAGTGGCGGGTGACACTTGCCACTCACCGATCGTCAACATGCCGGTGGGAGTAAACGGCATGTTGAATGATTCCACCCCCCATATCAGGATGATTATGCCCTGAAACAGGAAACCCAACATCAAAGTCATCATCAGTAGCATCAGGAACGATTGACCCAAGAGAGGTCGTATGGCAAGCATCTCGACGATGAAACCAAGGGCTGCGCCAAATGCGAACAGCAGAAGGATGCCAAGCCATGTCGGCACCCCGACAGAAGTCAGAAGCCAGTAGAGGACATAGGCGCTGACCGCAACCATCTGGCCATACGCGAGGTTCAGTATGTGCGACGACTTGAATACCATCACGTATCCCAGTGCGGCAAGGGCGTATACGCCTCCGGTAAGCAACCCATCCAACAAGATATCGAATGTCATCGCCCCTGCCCTCAGTCGATGTGGTTCACCCGGACGTCTGCCCTCACCACCCCTTGCCTGCCGTCCCGGTATAGTACCGGTACTTCCATCAACGCTGTTGCCTCGTCTCCGTAGAGGGCCTCAATCAAGCTCTTGTAGCGGTCTTCAACGAAGCCTCTTCTCAGCTTCATTGTCCGAGTCAACTCTGATTCATCGGGATCAAGCTCCTTGGGCATATTGATGAACCTCCTGATCCTCTGCTTCTCAGGCAACCTGTTGTTCACTCTTGAAATCTCTTCGCCTATGAGCCGACACACCTCAGCCCTCTGTGAAAGATCCGCAAATGTGGTGTACGGCATCCGCTTCCTTTCTGCCCAATGGCCGACATTCTCATAGTTGATGTTCACCACCGCCCCTACGTATTTTCTCGTCTCACCACCAACCACGAAGACGTCCTTGATGTACTCGCTGAACTTCAAACGACTCTCTATGTACTGGGGTGCAAACCTACTACCGTCAGCCAAGTGCCTCATGTACTGCAGCCTGTCGAGATAGTATATATGCCCGTCGTCATCCACATAGCCGGCATCACCGGTATGATACCATCCTCCAGCGAAGGCCTCCGCGGTGGCTTCAGTGTTCTTGTGGTAGCCTGCGGCGCAGGCTCGTCCCCTCGCCAGAATATGGTTATCATCCATGATCCTCACAATCGTTCCGGGGTAGACTCGCCCTACTGAATCCACTTTGATGTCACCATACATGTGCTGCGAAATACCCAGTTCACTTGAACCGTATAACTGCCTTAGGTCCACTCCAAAGGCAGTGAACAAACGGAAGACGTCTGGCCCGAGAAGCGATCCGGCTGTGAAAGCATAGCGGAGCTTGTAGAGTCCGAGCTTGTCCCTCAGTTGGTTGAACAAAGTGAGCTTGGATAGTGCATACATCGCCTGCCAGAACAGGTTCAGCCTCTCGCCTTTGAACCTCGCGTCGGCCGCTCTGTAACCTATGGGCAAACAGAGTCGGTAGATCAGCCTCTTCAGGAAGGTGGACTCCGCAATCCTGTTCTGGATGTCGGACCCCATCATCTCCCACAGCCTCGAAGGGTACATCAGAATACTGGCACCGACTTCCCTGACATTCTCTTGCACTGTCGCCTGCGATTCGGGGAAATTCATCCTCAGCCCCCGCTTCAAACTGGCCAGTAGACCGAGGCCCTGCTCTGCCATCCATCCCGGCAGAATGAAAGAAAGCCATTCATCTTTCTCAGATATGGGATTCACCATGTAGAAGACCTCGTTGGCAGAAAACAGATTGCCATGAGTCATCACCGCACCCTTGGGCAAGCCAGTGGTGCCCGAAGTGTACATTATCAGGGCTACGTCGTCCCCTTTCCCCAGTGAAATGTTCTGCTCAAAGAGCCCAGGACGATCCACCTCGCACTTTCTCCCCGCCTGAAGAACAACGTCGAAACTGGTCAGGATCTCATCATCGTAGTGCTTAAGTCCCTTGGGGCTCCAGTAGATTATCCTCTTCACGAGAGGCAAATCCCCTTTGATGCTCAGGAGCTTGTCCACCTGCTCCTGGTCTTGAGCAACCACAAAGGTGGAGTCCGAATGCTGTATGAGATACTTCACCTCATTCGGCGAGCTGTTCGAGAATACACCGGTAACGGCCCCGCCCGCAGCCTGCGCTGCAAGCTCAGCCCAGAACCAGTGCGGGTCGTTATCACCCAGGATAGCCAACACATCACCACGCTGAAAGCCGAGCGCGATCAGCCCCAGAGAGAAATACCTGACCTTCTCGTACCCTTCTTCCCAGGTGTAGTTCTTCCAGAAACCAAGCTCCTTCTTGCGCATCCAGATCTTGTCAGCCCACTTTTCGGAGTTGGCCTTCAAGAGCCGGGCTGTCGTGAGGTCAGTCTGGCTTTCCGTTGTCATCCCCATCTTGTATCCATGATCTTCTTGTAGCCCTCAGCCAGCGTGCCCTTGTCCAAGAACTCGACGTTGTCCATCCGGAGTTTGAACACATCCTGACACCGTCTGTTAACAGCCTCAGTGATCTCCTTTCGATTGACTCCAGGCTCAGCTTCGACGTTCAGAGTTATCCGGTCTCGATGCTCCTCCAATCGAAGAATCATCTGATACTTCGATATCTGCGGCAGCCTAGACATGGCCTCATCGAGCTCCCTGACATGAACAAACATACCCTTGACTCTAACATGTTCCCCAACCATGCCCAGAATGCGGGTGATCCTGTGGGAATTGCGGCCACAGCGGCAGGGCTCATCAGTATAGGAAGCCAGGTCACCAGTGCCGAAGCGGACCAAAGGGTAGACTCTGCTGAATAGAGTGACTACAACCTCGCCCGCCTGGAGAGGCCCAACCTGCTTTCCAGTCTTCGGGTCAACGATCTCGACCACACACTCCTGGTCATCATAGTGGTAGCCAAGGCCCAGTCCGCAATCAAAGGCGACCGTGCCCAGGTCTGCAGTACCGTATCCGTCGCTGACTGTCAGTCCGTATTCCTCCTCAAACACCTTCCTCAGCGTTTGAATATGTCTCTCACCTCCGCCAGAGACGTACTTGAGGTTGAAGTCCCTCTTCACGTCGTAGCCCATCTCCTCCGCCTTCTTGAGAATGGTCATGGTGAAGCTGGGAAAACTGAAGATGGCGGTGGCCTTCAGATCGTATAGAATCTTGACCTGAAGCTCCGTCTGCCCAATCCCGGCTGGCACTACAGTGCATCCCAGCATATCCAGAGCGTCAGTCAGGAATAGGCCGGCGGGAACCATATGATAGGCAGTCGATACGAGCACCACATCACCCCGCTTGGGCCAACCTGATCTGACAAAACCTCTCACGCCAGCCTTGACACGCTCCAGCCCCCAAGCATCATAGATGGGACCGGGGGACACATATATCCTGTTCAAGCTGCTTGGAAGCACTGCCAGGAAGCCGCCGAAAGGTGGTTTCGCCTGCTGAAGCTTGATCAGCTCGTCCTTGGCTGTGACCGGCAGCTTCTCGAGGTCCTTGATACAGCGGATCTCTGAGACAGACACGCCGGCTCTATCGAATTTCTCCCTCACAGCTGCGGCGGCCTTGTAGGCAAATCGCACTTGTCTCGCCAGTCTCTCGTTAAGCCATGCTTCCCTCTCTGAAGGAGGCATCTTCTCCTTCGGCTCATTGTAGAGGGCCGCTAGCTGCTTCTGGGTCAGCCGCTTCATCATGCTACTCCTCCACACATGGGTCTCTGTCATGCGAAGCTCAAGCTCGGATGCGGTGGCAAACCTGCGCGCTGACTGTTCTCACATCCGAAGGCAGATTCGGCTGCATGGTAGTTCAAGCCCAAAGATGATGTCAAATGGGTATTGTGCGGCATTGCGCTATGAGTATCAAGGCCAACGCCTGTCTTTGTGCCCGAGGTGATTCGTAGGGATTCGATTGACGATTCCATCAACATTTGACCAGACTTGTGGTAGTTCTGTCGCGCATTATACTTCGAGTATCGTATACTCGCAACGTTGCTAGCGCCACTGCTTGTCGCACGTTCAGTGCGACCCATTGACAGCCCTCGCAGCCCATGCTATAGTCGCGCCAACCGCAGCCTGCAACACCGAGACGAATGCTGTTTTGAAGGGGGTTGACATGAGGCGATTCAGAACACCGGCCCTAGCATTGCTTTGCCTGCTATTGGTTGCGCTGCCTAGTTTCCTTGGGTGTGGAGGCAAAGAGAGCACTACCAAAGAGATCAAGTATGGGTGGATCTGGGACTTCACCGGGCGGGCTTCGTCTGGGGTAAATCAGACATATGTGGGTTTCAAAGACTACTTGCGCATGGTGCGAGAGGAGGATCCGATTCCAGGCGTCAAGATATCCCTAAAGGTCTTCGACACGCAAAGCGACGCGGCCAAGGTCCCTCTTGGATACGACAACATGAAGGGCCAAGGCGTAGACATCATGTCTGCCGCGCCACAGGATACGGAACTGCTAAGAAGCAGGTTTGAGGCTGACCAGATTCCCTTCTACGCGCTTTCGAATATAAACTCGATGGTTGATTGCGAATGGCTCACAACTCTGTATGGACCTCCGGAACTACAGATTGAAGCGCAGTTGGAGTGGATAAGTCAGAACTGGGATGGCTATCCAACAAAGCCCAAGGTTGGCTTCATCGGGCTTGCCGGGGTCTCATTCTATGTGTCCCAGGAAGCAACCGTGAGACAATGGGTCCTGGCACATCCCGACGACTTTGACTGGCTGGGATCCTCATTCACACCAAGTACGGTCACGAGTTGGGCGCTAGAAATTGAGAAATACAAGAACGCCGACTTCATATTTGCGTCCATGAGTGGTCCGCCTCTGGTGAGCCTTCTGCAGCAAGCGAGGGCAAGGGGATACGCCAACACGTTTATGGGTCCGAGCGAGACCTGGTTCTCCTTCTACATGCTGTTGAGAGCCGGCGTATCGCCTGCAAACCTCGACAATGTCATTGCGGGAACCTACACGCCGTGGTGGGGTGATTCCAACTCATTCATGGATGAGGTCGAGGAATATGCCCAGAAATACCACACTGCAGACGAGTTGACAACGATCCATCAAGGCACCGGCCAATTCAACGGGTGGGCTGCCGGGATGATTTTCGTTGACGCAGTGAGAAGGGCAGTTAAAGAGGTGGGCGCAGAGAACCTTGATGGTATTGCCATACACAACGCCTTGATGGAGACTGATTTGTCTGTCCCGGGATGGGGGAACGCGTGGAAGCTGATAGAGGGGGAAAACTACTTCGCGCAAACAGTGAGGCTTGTCGAATACAAGTCAGACATTGACAATTGGGTGGCTATCACAGAGTTCGCGTATCCGCCCTCGATGAGGGAATAGCACCTGACCAAGAAGCTACCAGCCCTGCAATCAGCCTGTCGGTAGATCCCGACAGGCTGATATGCTTCTTGATGTCATTGAGCATGGCCCCTGTCTCCTCTTGCGAAGCATCTCATATCCGATTTGACGTTGCCGGCTGAGGTGTGTTCATCCACTTTCGGTACCCGCGTGCTGCCCAAGGGTCGAACAACCCTATTGTATGCATTGCCAGTTGTTCTGTGCCCCAAACTCAGAATGCTAGAACATAGTCATCGGTTGGCTCGCAGCGAAATTGTGATCGGTGGTCGGGAGTCATCAAGCGCATGGCACTGGAGGTATGAACGTGGCCGCGCTTTGCAGGGTAGGTGAAGGCTTGGTGTGAGACTTGGCTCCCGCTCCCCATGATCGAGAGAGCACTCCGAGGCCGCCCGGCAAGTGGTTCCTGTCAACTTCCGCTAGACTCTTGCAGCCAGTCGTGGCCAGTAGAAGTCTGCAGATCACTTGGTTCGTGCCCCCAGTTAGTCACAGCGCCAGGGCTTTTTGCTTGAAACCAGTCACCAGCGGACAATCTGGCCATCTGCAGTTCTTCAGTCTCTTCTTGCCGTCCTTAGCCCTGCCATACCTGTTCACGAAGGAGCACTTGCCAGTGCCATCGGGTTGGACCATGATCGTGGCGAAATCAGCCACGTGTTCACAGCTGACTGTCGTCGCAGTTACTTGCCATCCCATTATTGCCTGCCTCAATGCCGGATTGTCCCCACAATGGCCATCAACCCAGCCAGCGCTTCCTTCTCTTGTAATGTTTGATGCCCCGGTAGCTCTTGGTCTCCCCCACTGTACTCAGCCCCATGTAGAACTCGCGAATGTCCGCATTTCCTCTCAGATTCTCACCGGTGTCATCCAGGACAATCCGCCCGTTCTCCATCACATAGCCATGATGGGCCAGTGTCAGCGCTGCTCTGGCGTTCTGTTCCACCATAAGTATGGAGACCTTCTCTTCCTCATTGATTCTCTTCAGTATCCGGAATATCTCCTCCACCAGGATGGGGGCCAAGCCCAGTGAGGCCTCATCAACCAGCATCAGCTTGGGATGAGACATCAGGCCCCTCCCCACCACGAGCATCTGCTGCTCCCCTCCGGAGAGATAGCCGGCCGTCCGACCGCGCAGTTCCTTGAGGACCGGGAAGTAGCTATAGACCCTATCCAGGTCCCTCTTCAGGTTTGATCCATTACCGGCAATGTAGGCCCCGGCCTTCAGGTTCTCCTCCACGTTGAGGTGAACCAGCGTCCTCCGTCCCTCTAGAATCTGGATGATGCCCTGCCTGGCTATCGTCTCCGGGTCCCCGTTCTCTATCCTCTTCCCCTCAAACTCAATGCTCCCATCGGTGACCCGGCCGTCCTGTCCCTTGAGGAGTCCAGAGATCGCCCGCAGCGTCGTCGTCTTGCCGGCGCCGTTGCTGCCCAGCAACGCCACAACACTGCCTTTCTCGACCTCCAGGGACACCCCCCGGAGGACCAGGATGACGTCCATGTACCTGACTTCAACGTTATTCAATTGCAGCATCGGCATTCTGAGTCACCATCCTAGACGGGAGGAGCCGCCTGCTCCCCCAGGTATGCCTTGATCACAACGGGATCCTTCTTCACCACATCCGGCGTCCCTTCGGCTATCTTCCGGCCGAAATCAAGAACCACAATCTTGTCAGTTATGTCCATCACCACGCCCATGTCGTGCTCAATAAGGACTATGGTGATCCCCTTCTCTTCCTGCACGTCCAGGATGAACCGGGCCATGTCCTCTTTCTCTTCCATGTTCATTCCCGCCATCGGCTCATCCAGAAGCAGCAGCTTCGGTTCCTGCGCCAGCGCCCGCCCCAGGTCGATGCGCTTGCGAATCCCGTACGGCAGAGTACCTACAACCGATTTCCTGTAGCGCTCCAACTCCAGGAAATCGATGATTTCCTCCACCGCCCACCGCTGCTTCACCTCTTCCTTGTGCGTCCGGCCGTAATATAAAGCGCCTTCAATCCACGACGCCTTGAACAGGAAGTGCCTGGCCGCCATGAGGTTGTCCACCACGTTCATGCCAGTGTAGAGCTGAATGTTCTGGAAGGTCCGGCTTATGCCCAGCTTCGCCACGCCGTCCGGCCGAAGCCTGGTTATCTTCTTGTCCTGAAAGTAGACCTCTCCATGCTGCGCTCGGTAGAACCCGTTTATGCAATTCAGAGTGCTGGTCTTGCCGGCTCCATTGGGACCAATAATCCCCACTACCTGTCCCTTGTTGACCTCGAAGCTCAGGTCATCCAGAGCCTTGATCCCGCCGAAGCTGAGATCCAGCTTCTCCACCTTGACTTCAACACTGCTCGTTATCTTCTCTGTCATCTTCTGCGTTCCATACGATTCCACATGCACGTTCCCTGGCAAGAGATCCGCTGCCGGGCTCGCCCCCTGGATACTCTCTGGAGGGCACCATGCCCTCCAGAGAGTCAATCCCTCGCTCAAACGGCGGTCAAGGGGACCGCCAACACTGCCCCGGCTACACCGGGTAAGAGTACTCCTGAGTCTCGTCAGCGCTGGACACCTGCGCGTCTGCTGTGTAAGTCCAGACAATCGTGCCAGCCTGGATCTTGCTGAAAACTTCCGACGCCATGGCGCGGGCGGTGTTGCTGTCCTTGCCGTCCATGACCAACCAACTGATGAGGTCATACGCTTTGGTTGGCGCCAAGACCTTCAGGATGATCTCTCCCTCTGCCGGTACGCATATGGTTTGGAGAATTGCCCTAGCACCGTCAATCACATTGCTTGAGGCCCCGGCGGTGGTCTGGAAGTGGAATACGACTTCATCGATGGTAATCACGTACTTGTTCGGATTAGTGACCTTGAAGTAGAACTCACCTACGCTCTGCTGAATCAGCAGCGCTGCCGAAGCCGTTTCCTTTACTTTCTCCTTGGCCAGCCAGCGGTAGAAGGCCTGCCGCAGAAGCACTCCGGCCTCCACATCAGTCACAAAGTTCTTAGCCGCAGTAACAGTCCCTGCAGGGGGAGCGGAAAGCGCCAAATAGGCCATGTTCTGTGCCCAGGGCAATGCCCCGCCCAGTTCCGATCCCCAACCAAGCACAGCTCCCGTGAGAGCGGAGAAGTCGACATAATCCTTCTCCAAATGCGGGCCAAAACCAAGGGGTTTCGTGTAGAACCCGTACGTCGCATCCTTCTTGTCCAGTTGTGCTCCAACCGCTTGGTCAACCATGGCCTTCTCCACACCCTTAAGCAGGGTGTAGTTGTCTGACGAAAGGCCATAGTATGCCTTCAGGCTCGCAGCCATTGAGTTGCGGATGGCGCCACGCGTTGCATCAGCCATTGCCCCAGAGCCGAAGGCTGTAGGCAGACTCGCGTACACTTCCGCATCAACATACGATTTCTCGATTACGTTCAGGTTCGTGTAGGCCTTCGTGTACATGCTCTGAGCCTTCTCTTCCCGTTGAGTGGGGTACATCGAGCCGGCTATTCCATTCTTGAAGCTCGTCTCGCCAGCAACCCTGGCTACAGCTTCGATCTCGGCGTCACTGGGGCTCGTTGGAGGTGTCGTGTAGCCAAATAGTGCCACCCAGAATGGCGCGAATTGGTCTGGAAAGGCCGTCACGAATTGCTTGACTAGGTGTACGAAGAAGCGATCAGCGTAGTCCTTTCCTGCGGCTACGTCGGCGGCCCATGCGTTGGCTGCTGCCTCGCCGGCTCCGGCCTTCAGTATCGCATAGGCGGCCGTATTCGCCGGCGCCTTGGCCGCTGCCCTGTCATTGTCGACGCGAGTGAAGAACCCTTCCACAGCGGTGTTCACGTTGGCCTGCTCCGCCGCCGACAGTTTGGTGGCAAAGATGGTCCCGTCCACCGCGGTCTTGTCGGCGCTCGTCAGAAAGGAGTAGTACGTGTGGACACCATCACCTCTCCAATACGGAGCCGGGAACAAGGCCTGTGCCACCGTCTCCATGTTGGTGTTGTAGAGCGTGGGATAGATGGACTTCATAAGGCCGTACTTGAATCCGGACTCGCCACCGCCATCGGCCATGCTATTGAGCGTGGCATCATCGAAGTCAACCGTGTTGCCCTTGTTGTAGCTTGTGAACTCCAAATCTGGCTGCTGCAGCGCCTTCTCCTTCTTGCCGCAGCCGGCAAGCACAAGACCGGCCACAACAATCAAGCACAACACAATCAGTAGCCCTCCGCGTGTGGTTCTCCTCATTTCTCCTCCTTCACTCTCTGATATAGGTTCTTGTCTTGCAGGTATTATACCATCAGCCGGTCGGCCTGCTTAACGTAGGCTGATACACAGTCGGCAATGGCTTCCATACTCCCTCCGTCAGGCTATATTCAAACGCCCTCTGGGACCACTGAAGGCAGTTGGTGTTGGCCGTCCTCTGCCAGTGGTCAAGGTAGCCCTCAAGCTGCAAGTCTATCGCGTTCATCCCGTCCTTCAGGGCAGCGCCGTCCACGTTCTCTGCCCCCACTGCCTCTATGGCATTTCTGATGGCCTGCTCCACGGCGATCCCGAGTTCCCGTCCCGAGATAACGGATGAAGTCCCCCGCAACTCCTCACGATCCTCGGCTTTCACATACTTGTCGATGTAGTCCTTGCAGTCCTGTATCAAGGGCACGTCCTCATTCCACCAGGGCCACCAGGCCACGTAGTGGCAATCGTACAACTGGTCCATGGATCCTATTTGGCCGGTCACCAGAGGCCAGAAGCCGGGGAAGCCCTCCATCCCGGTGAGCAACGCGCCGGTATAGCCCCCGGCCCGTGCTTGACTGACGAAGCTGGAAAGCATCGGCCCGGCGACGCTTACGATGATGTAGTCACAGCTCTTCAACCTGGCGACTTGGCTGCCCCAACTCACGTTGCCGAGGGTTCCCTCTTCGAACCCGGCCCAGGTGAACTTGTCAGGGTACGCAGCTTTCGCAAGGTCGATGCCCGCCTGATAGTATTTCGAACTCGACAAGTTGTAGCCGAGGTGCCCCACTTTCGGGCTCCTCCCTTTGCCCACGTAGTCCCAGTCATCCATGATCCAGAGCATCTGAACCTCACCCTGGCTCTGGATCGGTGACCAGGTGGTAAGCGTCCACTCTTTGGCTAGCATCGACTGCAGACCCATAGTGCCGATAGTAGGCATTCCGTCATCATCAGGCCGGTTGCCCAGGAGTTCCCTGTCCTGCGCGTTCATGATGACCATCAGGTCCACCCCCCGGGATTTCAGCTCGAGGTACCCCGGAGTGGTCTTGGAGTAGTTGAGCTGCGTGTCAAAGTGCGTAAACTGCACCTTCACCTTGTCCGGGAGGGGATCATCGCTGTTTGGAACCACCTTCTCCAGATAGTCCTCAAAGGACTGTATGGTTGGCTGCATGGCCGACCCGGCTGTTCCGGTGAAGTCCGCCAGGACCCCTATCTTGATCACAATCTCCTCGCCCCCCCCTCCGCCACCACACCCGGCCAGTACCGGCAAGGCTCCCAGCAGGGCCACCAGCAACACTAGGATTCCCAGTCCCGCTCGTCTCCGTCTCATGCTTCCCCCTTTCGCTATTTACTCGTTGCATTGATTGTGCCATTGCTGCCGGCGGTCAATAGACCGCATCTTCACCCCGAACTTAGATATATCATATCCAAGACCTCCAGCCTAGTAGGCAAAAGGATTCAGGCGGTAGTACAGCTTGATCTTCTCCAGACGGTAGTAGAGACCCTTGGGCTCGATCAGCAGGAAGAACATTACGACAAGGGCAAACAGGATCAGGCCCAGAGCAAAGGGGATCTGGAATCCCAGCGATGGGAAGGCCTTCTCCACCACGTTTGACAGAGCTGGCACGGCCTTGTCCACCAGCATGATCGCCCCGGCCCCCATGACCGCCCCGCTGGTGCTCCCCATTCCTCCGATGATGACCATGGCCAGGAACCAGAGAGACAGATCGAAGGTGAACAGATCAGGGTTGATACGCAAGAGGTAGTGGGCCCAGAGCCAGCCGGCTATCCCGGCAAAGAAGCAGCCGACGAAGAAGGCCAGCAGCTTGGTGCGGAACAGGTTGATGCCCATGACCTCAGCCGCCAGGTCGTTGTCCCGCACCGCCACAAACTTCCGGCCCGTCGTCGTCCTCTGGATGTTCTTGGTGAAGAAGAGCATGACCACCACGATGCTCAGCGTCAGCCACCAGAACTGAGCATCTTTGAGGGCCGAGCCCCCGATGGTGATGGCTGGCACTTCGAGTCCGTATGTGGCCCCCGTATAGTCAGACTGTTTTATGGCCCACATGATGACGAACTGGGCCGCTATGGTGGTCAGGACCAGGTAGAATCCCTTTATCCGCAGGGCCGGGATGCCAAAGACCATCCCACCCAGACCGGCCACCAAGCCCGAGAGCGGCAAGGTGACCCAGGGGGACAATCCGTATCGCGATCCCAGTATGGCTGCGGTGTAGGCGCCCAGCGCCATGAAGGCCGATTGACCCATGGAGAACTGCCCGCAGAGCCCGGTCATTATGTGCATGCCGAGGGCCGCCACGGCGTAGATGCCCACCATGATCAGCCAGTTCACCCATACTTCCGACGTGTACAGCGAAAGCGTAAACAGGAAGACGAGCCCGGCGGCCAGCAGCACCCACTGGGCCCTGGTTCTCACGATAGCCATATCTTGCTGCGGCCGTCTGTTAAAGACCCCTGATGGTAGCATGTCTCTATATCCTCTCTATCCGCTTCTCTCCGAGGAGCCCATAAGGCCTGATCAGCAAGATCACCAGCATTACGACCCAGGAGATGATCTCTCCCAGATTCATTCCCCCGGGCCGATAGTAGTTACCCAGCGCCTGCGCCAGCCCGATGATCAGCCCGCCTACTACGGCCCCCGGGATGGACGTGAGCCCCCCCAGCAACAGGACCGGAAGGCCCATACCCAGTACCGACTGTCCCAGAACCGGAGTCACGGTGTACACCATCCCCATCAGAACGCCGCATACGGCGGCAAAGGCGCCACTCATGGCCCAGGAGATCGAGAAGACCCGCTTCACCCTTATGCCCAGGCTCTGAGCCACCTCGTGGTCAGCCGCCACCACTCTCATCGACAGTCCAACCTTGGTGTAGCGGAAGAGAAACATGAGCGCCAGGAAGATGAACATGGCCGCGACGAATGAGATGGCAGTTGCGGGGATGACGTTCACCGGACCTATGTCCCACTGCCCGCGCGGTGTGAACGGCAGCATGAAGGAGTCGGCCCCCCATACGAGATACCTCATCCCTCTCACCAGAAAGCCCACCATCAGGGTCATCATCAGCACCGACAGAAAAGGCTGTCCCAGCAAAGGACGTACGGCCAGCCTGTCAATCAGGAAGCCCAGTACCGCTCCGGTGGGGATGACCAGCAATATCCCGAGCCAAGCGGGCAATCCCCAGACCGCGAGGGTCTGATACAAGAAATAGGCGAGGATGGCAATCATCTCCCCGTGGGCCAGATTGAGAACACCGCTGGACTTGAAGACGAGAATGAACCCCAGGGCGACCAGGGCATAGACCCCACCCACCAGGAACCCCTGCACCAGAATATTCTCCATTCAACTACCTCAATTCACGTGATTGACCGTGATCTCGGCCTTGACTACGGCCCGCCGGCCGTCCCGGTAGAACACCGGCACATCCATGGCCACCTTCTCCTTCTCACCATAGAGGGCAGCTATAAAATCTTTGTACCGTTCCTCCACCAGGCGCCGCCTCAACTTCATGGTACGAGTCAGCTCAGCCTCGTCGGGATCGAGTTCCTTCGGCATATTGACGAATCTCTGGATTCTCTGTCCTCCCGGCAGTTTCATGTTGAGGGTCTTCACCTCGTTGCCTATCAACTGGCAGACCTCCGGCTTCTGCGAAAGATCGGCAAAGGTCGTATAGGTGATTCTCCTTTTCTCAGCCCAGTGGCCTACGTTGTCGTAGTTGATATTGATGGCCGCGCCTATGTAGCTTCGCGTATCATCTCCGACAACGAAGGCATCTTTGATGTAGGGGCTGAATTTCAGGCGGCTCTCAATGTACTGGGGAGCAAACTTTGTGCCATCCGAAAGGCGGTTCACGTATTCCAGCCTGTCGAGATAGTACAGATGGCCATCCTCTTCGAGATGGCCGGCATCCCCGGTGTGATACCAGCCCCCGGCAAAGGCCTCCTCGGTGGCTTCCTCGTTCTTGTAGTAGCCGAGCACTAGAGACCCACCCCTGGCCAGTATCTCGCCATCATCCGCAATCCGCACTATGGTGCCGGGGTATATCAATCCCACAGAGTCAACCTTAATGTCCGTGCCGGTATGCTGTGAAACGCCGATTTCGGTCATCCCGTACAGCTGACGCAGGTCCACCCCTATGGCTGTGATCAATCTGAAGACGTCCGGCCCCAGTGCCGACCCGGAGGTGAACCCAACGCGGATCTTGAGCAGGCCCAGTTTGTCCCTCAAAGGATCGAATACCAGGAACCTGGCAATCCCTTGCGGTATCCACCACACCCAGCCCAGCTTCTCTCCCCTGCACTTGGCATCGGCAGCCTTGTAGGCTATCGGAAGAAAGAGTTTGAACGCCTGTCTCTTGAGGAAGGTGGTCTCCGAGATCTTGTTCTGGATGGTAGCCGCAGTCATCTCCCAGAGCCGGGAGGGATACATCAGGACACTGGCGCCAATCTCGCGGATGTTTTCCTGGACGGTTGTCTGAGACTCAGGGAAGTTCATCCTCACGCCGCGGTTCAAGCTTCCCAGCAGACCGAGCCCCTGCTCCGCAGACCATCCCGGCAGGATGAAGGAGACCCACTCATCCTTCTCCGTAATAGGATTCATAAGGTAGAAAGAGGTGTTTGAAGCCAGCAGACTGGCATAACTTACCATGGTTGCTTTGGGCAGCCCGGTGGTGCCGGAAGTGTACATCAGCAAAGCGAGGTCGCTGATTCTGCCCTTGGCAATGCTCTCTTCGAAGACCCCGGGGTGGTCCTTACCGTATTCCACTCCAATCTCGGCGACGGAGTCGAAACTGACCAGGATGGGATCGTCATATCCACGCAGGCCCTTGGGATCCCAGTAGATCACCTTCTTCACCAGAGGCAACTCTTCCTTGATCTCGAGGATCTTGTCCACCTGCTCCTGGTCCTGAGCCACCACGATCTTGGCATCGGAATGCTCCAGGAAGTACTTCACCTCTTTGGCTCCGCTGCTGGAGAACACGCCAGTGACCACTCCACCCACAGCCTGTGCCCCCAGTTGCGCCCAAAACCAGTGGGGGTCGTTGTCTCCCAGGATCGCCATCACATCACCCCGCTGGAAGCCCAGGCTCATGAGACCTTGAGAGAAGTTCCGGATGTTCTCGCAGGCCTCCTTCCAGGTGTACTCCCTCCAGAAGCCAAGCTCCTTCTTGCGCATCCAAACCTTGTCAGCCCATTTCTGGTGGTTGGCCAACAGCAATTTGGGTGTCGTCAGGTCAGTCTCGGTATCGACAGCTACGCCCATCTCGTGTCCAAAACCTTCTTGTATTCCTGCGGCAGTTTGCCTTTGGGCAGAAACTCGATCGCGTCCATCCTAAGTTTGAAGACTTCCTGGCAGCGCTGGTTGATGGCCTGGGACAGCGATTTGCGGTCCACTCCAGGTTCCGTCTCGGCATTCAAGGTTATCTGATCTTTGTGCCCATCGAGCTTCAGCACCATCTGATACTTCAAGACCTCAGGCACCTTGGAGAAGGCCTCGTCCAGTTCCTTCATGTGCACGAACATCCCCTTCACCCTTACGTGTTCACCAACCATGCCCAGAATCTTGGTTATCCTGGGCGCCGTTCTTCCACAAGGGCAAGGCTCGTCGGTGTAGGAAGCCAAGTCACCAGTGCCGAACCTGACGAGCGGATAGACCTTGCTGAACAGCGTCACCACGATCTCCCCCTCCTCCAGAGGCTTCACCTGCTTCCCGGTGTGCGGGTCAACGATCTGTATGACACACTCCTCGTCACCATAGTGATAACCTTGCCCCAAACCGCAGTCCCAGGCCACGGACCCAACGTCAGCAGTGGCATAGCCATCCGCCACTACCAGCCCGTACTGGTCCTCGAAGACCTTCCTCAAAACCTGAATGTGCCTCTCACCGCCGCCGGTGGTGTACTTGAGATTGAAATCCTTTCTGACGTCATAGCCCATTTCTTCAGCCTTCTTCAATATGCTCATGGTGAAGCTGGGGAAGCTGCAGATAGCAGTAGCCTTCAAGTCGTGCAGCAGCTTGACCTGAAGCTCGGTCTGACCGATGCCCGCCGGCACCACGGTGCATCCCAGCACATCCAGGGCATCGGTCAGGAACAGCCCGGCCGGCACCATGTGGTACATCGTTGAGACCATCACCACGTCCCCCGGCTTCGGCAGTCCCATCCTGACAAAGCCCCTGACGGCGCACTTGACCCGTTCTTCACCCCAAGCATCATAGATAGGACCGGGAGACATATAGATCCTTCCCAGCGAATTCAATGGAACAGCCAGGAAGCCCCCGAATGGGGGATCGGCCTGCTGCAGCTTGACCAGTTCATCCTTTGTGGTAACTGGGAGTCTCTCCAGGTCCTTGATGCTCCTAATATGCCTGGGGGAGACGCCGGAATCATCAAATATCTTCTTCACGGCCGGAGCGTGTCTGTAGCCGTAGCCGACCTGCTTGGCCAACCGGAGATTCAGCCACTGTTCCCTCTCTGCCAAAGGCATCCTCTCTTTTGAATCGTCATAGAGAGATGCCAACTGTTTTGCATTCAGCCGACGCAACATGATCTACCTCCCAGACTACGAGTAGCTTTCCCCAAGGATCCCTGCTCCGTCTTCAACTGCACCTTGGTCAATTCCTTCGCACGCAAGTGCGCTGGGGCAGGCCCGTTGGAAGCCGCAACCCCATCGCACTTGCCACATAGGGGGGCGTCCGATCAGGCACTCTTCCCTTTCTTTGCGGGCTTCCTCTCCTTCTTCTCGGGGACAAGCGTATACTCCCACATGCAATCGACGCCCTCCACCTTCTTGTCGTAGGGAGCATCATACGGTGGGATCACCAGTGGCCTGCACTTCACGTTGGGGATGACTGCCTTGCCTGTGATCCCAAACATAGGGATATCCCAGTCCCGGCACATGACCCTGACGAACTCCATGTCGCCTCTGTCTCTGTAGACGCGCATAGCCTTGCATCGTGTGACTTTGACTATGCCGACCGTCGGGCTCTTTAGTTCAACCTCGTAGTCATAGAGGTATGGACATCCGCCGGCGGCAGGATGAAACTGGGTCACCTTGAGTATGGCCGCCATGTCCTTGGCCTCATGTCCCAGGGCCTGCAGGGTCCGCAGAGCAGTGGGCGGGATATTCCTCAGCCACACCTCTTTGTCGATATCACGAGCCACCTGGTGCCCGTATCTCTGCGCCACAGCGTCATACCAGTGTCCGTCAATCTGCTGATAGGCCCTGGCAGCCTGCCCGGTCAGCTTGACCAGGGTCTCCCGGTCAAGGTCTTCCAGACGAACAACGGGGCGTACCGCGCCACTGTAGTTCTTCAATGCTTTTGCCACCGACACCCCCTTTCTTCAGACGGCATGAGAGGTCATTCGCAGTCTGGAGCCGCCAACAGCACGTCTGGCCAGCCAGCAACCGAGTATCCCCCCATGAGTTCGGTACAAGGTCACCATACTCCGCTCAGTCAAAGGTGTCTGTCGGGTAGAACCCTGAATCCTTTGTAGGTGAATCCCCTACAAAGGCGGTGTATTTTGACTTGACAAGGCCCGAACAGAGTGAGATAAGGAGGGTTGGCGGGAAGCGCACTATCCTATTCAGCAATCAGGATGTCCAAGCATGATACGTTACGTCGCCATGCATCGTAAGGGTGGCCCGCTGCATGCTCTGGATGACACCGCACCCGCTCACCGCCAGAGTGCAGCGGAGAAACCTGACAACAAGCCGAAGGGAAAACCCCGGGGAAAGCACGCCGCGAGCCAGCCAAAGAAGACCTTTCTGGGGGGACGCGAGAGTCTCTATCGCCTGCTCGCGGAGAATGTTTCAGACGTCATCTGGGTCAGCGATATGAAAGCAAACCTGGTCTACATCAGTCCCTCCGTTCAACGGCAGATCGGGTACGCTCCTGACGAGTTAATGAGCCATCCACTGACTGTCACGACCAAGAGACATCTGCGTCAAGCCATGCGGAAAGCGCTCGACTGCGTGAGCCCTGAGCAGCAGCGCAAGGGCAACAGTGCCAAGCCGATCCGACTGGCCATAACTCACAGGGACGGTGCCATAGTCTGGACCGAGACTTACATGAGTGTCCTCCGAGATCGCAGCGGCCAGCCGGTTGGAATTGTGGGGGCCGTGCGCGACATAACAGAGCGCAAGACGTACGAACAGGCGCTGGAGCGCTCCGAGTCGCAACTGAGGCTGCTCTCACAAAGAGTCCTTCAGATCCAGGAGGATGAGCGAGCTCGGATCGCGCGTGACCTGCATGATCAACTGGGGCAGGAGTTAGTGTATCTTGGGATCAAGGCCCAGTCTCTGGCGGAGCAATTGGGAGATTCCACAGACGCTCGCGATTCCATGTTGGAGCTCAAGAGCCTGATTGATCAGACCAGGGCCACTTCGCACCGGATAGCCCTCAGCATTAGCCCTCCGATCCTGGATGATATGGGTCTCGCCAGGGCGGTGCGATTGTGCGCCGGGGATTTTGCCAGGCAAGCTTCGATAGCCTGCTTTGTTGACTCAGCCATCGATGACCTCTGCGTCCCAAAGATCGTGGCTACGGCGGCCTACCGTATCCTCCAGGAGGCTCTGACCAATGTCTGGAAGCATGCCAGGGCATCAGAGGTGCGCGTCAGCATCAAGAAGAGAGGCAAGACGCTAGTGCTGCGCATATCCGACAACGGTATAGGTTTCGACAAGGGGGCTCTGGTGGATGAGGGTTCGCTTGGTCTCGTCGGTATGCGAGAAAGAGCCCGCCTCGTAGGGGGGTCAATTGAAGTCACGAACAGGCGCGCTCGCGGTACTCAGGTTGTGGCGCGTTTGCCGCTCGACGGGTGCTAGGGGGTTACCCGCGTAGAGCGCAAGGATATCCTGTGAGGTCCCGGCCGGTAGCCGACAGACAGGCTGGAATCTGACAATAGCCATACGGATTCTGCTCCGAACATGAAGGTTGGCTTGAAGGGGAGGCCATGATCAGGGTTCTCTTGGCAGACGACCACAACTTGGTTCGAGCTGGGATGAAGAGCCTCTTGGAGAAGAGCCCGGACATCCGAGTGGTCGCGGAAGCGTCAGATGGGCAAGAGGCCATAGCCCAGTTCAAGGCACTGCGCCCCGACGTAGTTGTCCTGGACATCTCTATGCCCAATATGGACGGGTTGGAGGCCACGAAGTACATATTGTCTATCGACAAGACCGCGCCCATACTGATTCTCACGATGTACCCGGAGAGGCAGTACGCCGTGAGGGCCGTCAGAGCCGGCGCTCTGGGATACATCACCAAGGGCTCTTCCACTTCCGAACTGCACGCGGCGGTCCGCAATGTAGCAGCCAGAAAGCGCTTCCTCCTGGAAGATGGTCTGGATGCCTTGAGTACCAGACTCGCTTCAAGCGGCTCCGAGGTTGAACTCGTTGACAGCCTATCCGACCGCGAACTGCAGATACTGTGCTTGATCGCCCGCGGTCGCAAAGTCAAGGAGATATCACAGGAGCTTGACGTCAGGTCCAAGACCGTCGAGACCTACAGATCGCGCCTCCTGCGGAAGCTGGGCATGCACAACAATGCGGAGCTCTGCCGATTCGCGTTCGAGAACGCTCTGCTCGACGGTTAGTGCAGCGCCCCAGAAGAGACTCAAGAAACCTCTCTGACTGTTATCAACCCCCTCACCCCCACTCCTCCTGAGGCGGATCTTCGATCTTGGGGGGAGATTACGGGAATTTGGGGGACACCCCTCATCCTGAGGCGAGTCTACGACCAAACCCTCGGCAGGTACGCTTCCCTGCACCCTCTTATGACGGCTCAGCAGGCCCCTCGGCAAAAGAAATCCTGCACTTCTTTTGATGGAGCCACCTGCGTCACTCCCATACAGCTTGTCCTGGTGAAAACACAGAGCGGGAATCCAGAATATCGGAAGAACGCTGCAATGATTCAGGGCCACTGTGTGGTGGATTTCGCATCAAGGACAGAATGACATACTGCACAGCGATTCCGCTGACTCTACTCCGGAATGCCCAATAGCCTAGCGTTACTTCAATCGGGCGCGTCTTTACTCCGAAGCTCTAGGACAGTCGTTCAGGCTGAACGTTGTCTCTTGCTGGCCATCGCCGTCTTGATGAAATCTGCGATGTCTTGCGTCACTGCACCAGGGCGGAAAATCGCCTCGATCCCCAGTTTCTTCAGTACGGGCACGTCTTCTTCCGGTATGATGCCGCCGGCGACGATGAGGACATGGTTCAGCCCTTTCTGCTTCAGCCCTTCCACAATCAGCGGGAAGAGTTCCATGTGTGCCCCGGAGAGAATGCTGAGTCCGACGACGTCAACGTCTTCCTGAAGGGCAGCCTCAACTATCATTTCGGGTGACTGGCGAAGCCCTGTATAGATCACTTCCATACCGGCTTCACGCAGAGCCCGGGCAATCACCTTGGCCCCACGGTCGTGGCCATCCAGCCCCGGCTTCGCGACCAGGACACGGATCTTCTGCTCCTTCACTCGGATATCCTCTCTATTGCTCATGTCTTTCTCTCCTGTACGGCGCTACCCGATCAACTGCCTGGCAATGGTCATACGCTGCATTTCGGATGTTCCCTCGTAGATCTCCATTATCTTGGCATCTCTGAAATACCGCTCGACGGGATAGTCCTTGATGTACCCGTACCCGCCGTGAATCTGGACAGCCTTCGTCGTGACGTTCATGGCAACCTCAGCGGCAAAGAGCTTCGCCATGGCGGCTTCCTTCAGATACGGCAGACCCTGGTTCTTCAGGAAGGCCGCCCGGTAGGCCAGAAGCCGCGCCGCATCAACGTGCGTTGCCATATCCGCCAGCATCCATTGGATAGCCTGGAAACCGGAGATGGCTTGTCCGAACTGCTGGCGGTCCCGGGCATAGGCCAGCGAGGCCTCCAGTCCGGCACGGGCAATGCCAACCGCTTGTGCCGCCACATTGATCCGGCTCGCGTCTATGGCCCCCATGGCCACCTTGAAGCCGCTGCCCTCGTCGCCCAGCCGGTTTTCGACGGGCACCTGGCAACTCTCGAAGATGAGTTCCGCCGTCGAGGAACCCCTGACTCCCAGCTTGCGCTCCTTCTTCCCTACCGAGAACCCAGGGGTGCCCTTGTCCACGATGAGAGAGATGATGCCCTTATGGCGAAGCGACTTGTTCACGGTGGCGAAGACCACGACAGTGTCAGCTTCGGCCCCATTGGTTATGAATGTCTTCGTCCCATCCAAAACGTAGTGGTCATTACGAAGCGTGGCTGCGGTCTTTATGGCTGCGGCATCGCTGCCAGCCCCGGGTTCAGTGAGCGCGAAACAGGCCAGCTTCTGTCCTTTGGCCAGAGGAACCACAAAGCGCCTCTTCTGTTCCTCTGTGCCGAATAGGTATATCGGGTAGCAGGCCAACGAGAGTGAGGCCAGATAGATGGTGGAGGTGCTGGCGCAGGCTCGAGCTATTTCCTCAGTAGCGATGACCAAGTGGAGGCTATCGCCGCCACTACCGCCGTATTCCTCAGCTATAGACACACCCATCAGGCCCAGTTCGCCCATTTTGCGCACGCTATCGGCCGGGAACTTCTCTTCATCATCCACCTGAGCCGCCACCGGCTGGAGTTCATTGGTGGCGAATTCCCTCACCATCCTCTGGAATATCTGCTGGTCTTCAGTCAATGCGAAATCCATCAGATTCCTCCCCTCGCTTCTCTCTATGTTACGAGCAACTCGGTGTGCTCGCCGAAAACACCTCGAAGCACGCCGCACATCTCCCCCAGTGTGGCATAGGCGCGAACCGCATCCAGGATGTAGGGCATCAGGTTAGCGTCGCCCCTGGCCGCATCACGCAGTTCATTCAATCTGCGGGTGACCTCTCGATTGTCCCTCTCGCGTCTGACCTGATTCAGCCTGTCCAGGTGCCGTTGCTGGCCTTTGGCCACATCTGTCAGGAGCGCTATCCCGACCGGTTCATCCATTGTGTAGTCATTCACACCCACCAGTATCCGCTCTTTCGCCTCAATCTCCTGTTGGTAGCGATAGGCAGCCTGGGCGATCTCTCTCTGGAAGAACCCCTTCTCAATGGCAGGTACCACTCCTCCCAGTGAGTCTATCTTCCGGAAGTACTCCCGCGCGGCCTCTTCCATCTGGTTGGTAAGCGACTCAACCATGAAGCTGCCCCCCAGCGGATCGACGGAACTGGTCACTCCGCTTTCGTGAGCTATGATCTGCTGAGTGCGCAAGGCAATACGCACGGCCTTCTCCGAAGGCAATGCCATGGCCTCGTCCATGGAATTGGTGTGGAGTGATTGTGTTCCTCCCAGCACTGCCGCCAGCGCCTGCATTGTCGTGCGAATGATGTTGTTCTCCGGTTGCTGTTCGGTCAGGCTGCACCCCGCCGTCTGGGTATGGAACCTCATCCAGCAACTGCGGTCCTTCTTCGCTTTGAAACGCACTTTCATCTCCCGCGCCCAGATGCGGCGCGCTGCCCGGAACTTGGCGATCTCCTCGAAGAAGTCGTTGTGGCAGTTGAAGAAGAAACTCAGCCGGGGCACGAAATCGTCCACATCCAGGCCGCGCTCGATGCCCAGTTTCACATAGGTGAAGCCATCAGCCAGCGTGAAGGCCAGCTCCTGTTGAGCTGTTGATCCGGCTTCCCGGATGTGGTAGCCGCTGATGCTGACGGTGTTCCACAAAGGCAAATGCTTTGTGCCAAACTCGATGGTATCGGCCACCAGCCGCAGGGAAGGCCCTGGCGGGTAGATATAGGAAGCCTGAGCAATGTACTCCTTAAGTATGTCGTTCTGAATGGTGCCGCCCAGCTTCGCCATGGGTATGCCCTTCTTCTCTGCGGCCACAATGTACATGGCCCACATGATGGCGGCGGGGCCGTTGATGGTCATGGAAGTGGTTACCTTGTCCTGCGGGATGCCGTCGAAGAGTATCTCCATGTCACGCAGCGAAGATATGGCTACTCCGCACTTGCCAAACTCTCCTCTCGCTTCTTTCGCATCCGTGTCGTAGCCAACCAGCGTCGCGTAGTCGAAGGCGGTGCTGAGTCCGGTCTCACCATGGCCGAGCAGATACCGGAAGCGCGCGTTCGTCTCCTCCGCCGTTCCGAAGCCAGAAAACATGCGCATAGTCCACAGTCGCCCTCTGTAGCCGGTGGGATGGATAGCTCTGGTGAAGGGATACTTGCTGGGCAGACCCAGATCGTCGAAATACGACAGCTCCTTGACGTCCAGAGGTGTATACACGCGTTTCACAGGCAAGCCCGATCCGGTGATGAACCTCGGCAGCCTCTCCGCAGCATCCTTTGAGTCAGCCTCAGACTGTGAAGTCTGTCGGTCAAGTTCCTCCAACTCTTTCTTGTCAAACAGATGATGGCTCTCCAAGGTCACTCCTTTCCGTCGGTTACACTCACGCGTTCCCTCCACAATTTGGCCGTGAACGCCAGAAGACGCGTCAGAGAATCACGGTCAAACGAGAACGATGCCGGTCGGGCGCATAGTACATGATAACTCAGGTCTGTGGTTTTGTGTATCGGGGGATTCCTGACAGGACGATTTCAGGATAGCAGCTATCCGGGGGTACTGCCACCTTTGCGTATGGCCACAATCTGCCGGATATCCGTGCAGACTTCGTTGTCGGTGCACACATCGCAGGCAATGCCGGACTGGCACTCATAGACGTCGTCTGACACCTGCTTGAGACGCTCCCGGCGCAAGTCATGGGACAGCTTCCTCACCTGGGTGCCTATTCTCTCCAGGCTCTGCACATCCTCAACGGATGAGGTCACAAAGACGATCTCCGCGGAGGTGACAACCGCTTGATTCTGGTGGAGCTGGCTGAGAATGGTGCTTCCCAGCCGCGGCAAGGAGAAGCCCTCTTCGCGGGCTTGACGGCTGACGCGGGACCAGATTCGCCCGCCGGTGCTGCGAACTGCGTAGCCAGGAACGCCTTCAGCATCACGCAGATCTCTCTCCAGTCTCGGCTGGCATTCCTTGTTGAGAGACACACCACCGATCAGTATGACCTGACCGAAAGGAATCACAGTCTCTACTGTCTCAGTGATGTCTGGGCCGATCAGGGTGACTCTTCCATCCGACACCAGGGAGACATCATCAGTCCAGAGCAGGAAGGCGGCGCCAGCCGTCGCCGGTCCGCCCAGTTCGATCGCGGTGTCTTCTTTCAGAATCAATGAGGACTGCGCTTGGGTTCCGACTTTCTCTTCAATGCGCGATTGATCGGCAGACCAAACGCGCGCGTTCCTGCCCTTGATCCTCAAGTCATCTTCGTAATCGCGTATCAGCGCGAAGTACGGATCGAAGAGCGCCATCAGTTATCCGCTTAATGCCAGATCGGCCCGCCCGATGTCCTTCAGATACATGGGGTATCTCTTGTACATCGGCTCTATTACAGGCAGCAGCTTCAGAATCTTGGGGATAGGCCCGCGGGCCACGATGGTCTTGGTGGTCAAGGCCTTGGCCAGGTTGATCTGACCATGCCAGAACTTGTGACCGTTGTCCGCGGTCAGAGTGAAAGTGGCCGTCGGATTGATGGTTTCGTCGTTGGCATAGACTCCGAACGGTTCTTTGGTGAAGTCCAGCGTCAGCGAAAGGACCGGCTCTCGCCAGACGAATTTCACTATCAACCCCATCTCAGCCAGCTTCCTCTGAATCCCTACCAGTACTTCGTCCTTGTTTGTGACACCCTCCGACATCTTGCGGAAGAAGCCACCAAGAATCTGATCACACTCCTGGGAATCCTTGAAATACGACATGCTCCCTCCTCTCTGCTAGCTCCTGTCCGGTCTAACCTACTTGCCGCTCCGCTTGAGATGCTTCTGCCTGGCTATAACGGCCGCGCCGATGGCACCCACCATTTGGGGGTCGATGCCGTCGGGAAAAGTCTTGACTTTGACGCCCAGCTTGCGCTCCAGCTCATCCACCACACCGGCGTTCTTGGCCACGCCTCCCGTAATGACCACATCCTCCACCAGCCCCATCCTTGTCACCAGGGCCGCCACGCGAATGGCCACGGATTGATGCATGCCCTGAACGATGGATGCCAGGGGCACCTCCTCGTTGACCAGGTTGATGACCTCCGATTCGATGAAGACGCTGCACATGCTGCTGAGGCTGGCCGGCTGATGGCTGCCCCCCGCGTGCAGCTTCGCCAGGTCTTTGACGCTTACCCCCAGAGTGCGTGCAATGAAATCGAGGAAGCGGCCTGTCCCGGCAGCACATTTGTCATTCATGCTGAAATCGAGCACTTCTCCGGCTGCATCCATGACGATCACCTTGGTATCCTGTCCGCCGATGTCGATGATGGTACGTGCCGACGGCAGCAGGACCCTCGCTCCTTTGCCATGAGCGGAAAGCTCAGATATGTTGTCATCAGCAAAAGAGACTTTGGCCCGGCCGTAGCCTGTGCCGAACACGCAGGCAACGTCTTCCGCCTTGATGCCGGCCTCCTGCAGAACCCTCTCGTAGCATTCCCGTGCTGTCGCCCTTGGGTTGGTGGTGCTGGGGCCAATGGAGCAAGCACCCAGGTGGTCGTCAACCCACAGAGCGGCTTTGCTTGTCGTAGAACCGATGTCTATCCCGGCAGTAATCAAAGTCAAGCCGCCTCCTTCCTGGGCCTGACCACATCTTCCACAAAATGAGTAATGTAATCCTGGATCGTTTCTATGGGGGTGACCCGCGGGTCGAACATGTCGAATTCAAAGTAGAGAAGAGGGATGCCCGCTTCTCTGGAGGCTTCCCGGAACAGTCCAATGCCGCCCAGCCCATGCTTGCAGGCGACGTGTCCGGCAAAGATCCCGAAGTCCGCCTGATAGTCCTTGCACAACCGCAGGTAATCATCAATGAAGGAGTCTATCGGCCCTTTGAACTGTCTCGACATCGGCAATACGCGGAGGTCCTTGCGCGCCAAACCCTCCAGCATCGATTCCGGGGTTGAAGTGTCAATGAACGCCTCCGATGCATAGTAGCCGAAGAGGTCCATGGGTATTACCAGCTTCAGCTCGCTTTCCATCCAATCGTAGAACTGCAGGTCCCACCACACGGGGTCTTGATACCAGACGGCGCGGTAGAGCTCCCCACCTTCAACGGAACTCTCGCCTCGCTCGATACGTTCCTTGGCCTCATCCCGGAATCCCTTGGCGATGGCCGTACCTTCGGGATCGCCTGAGAAGGCCACCAGCAGGGCGGTATTGAGGGCGACCATCTTGCTCACCTGAGGGCAGGGTTTGTGCCGCCGGAGTTCATTCCAGTCGCGCAGATACTCGCCGGTCCGGTTCGACTCTTCGCACACCTCCCGGAACTTGTCCCAGTCAAACCTCTTGCCCGTATGCTGCTCCAGGAACGGGATGGCTTCCCGCAATTGCTTCGCCAGGTACTTGACCTCGCGGTCTCCCGAGAGGTAGGGGATATCCATCAGACGCATGGGCTTGCCGGTCAGTTCTGTCATCGCCTTGATGGCCGCGATCTGAGAGTCGCAAGGAGTGTTGTGGTAGAGCATGCAGGCCGGTTGGGGATAGAGGTCTTTGAGAACAGCGCCGATAGCAGCCTTGTCAATGGAGCAGACCTCCGGAGCCACTCCATGGGCTTCCGCTCCGTCTATCAAATCCGTTGTGTGCTTCACATCACCCAGCAGGTCCTGCAAAACCGTCAGCACCTCAATCGGCATAGGCTGGACATCCTCCAAACCCCTGATCAACTCCGGAGAGCACCCGCAGTTGTGCCAGACGATCGGCCTCCCCTCGTCTATGGCCGCAAACAGGTTATCAGTGAACTGACGGAATCCTTTGATTATGGCATTCATCCCCTTCGACTCGGGGTCCTTTTCATACAGGTCAAGCAACCCGTTGGCTCCTTCGTACACCACTTCCCAGTCAACCTGCCGCTCTTTTCCTAGTATGGACACCTTGCCCTCCTTCCGGTCACTTGCTCACTACTTGAACCATGACCGCATGCCCTCGTTCTTCTCTTCACCATCTTCACAGGTTGACTTCTGGAAATCACTTCCCGATCTTCTCCAGGAACGCTTGAACGCGGGTCTTCACCTGTCCGGAGGCGGGAACCTGATACTCCCTGTCCAGAGCCAGGAAAGGTATGCCTTCCTTCCTCATCCTCCAGTGCATATTGTGTGCGTCGCCGGCCCAGGGGTCGCAGAACTTCATTCTCTGAAAGATGATGCCATCGGCCTTGAACTCCCTGACGGTGTTCTTGAGCGTAGCCACCTGGTCGTCAAAACACTCGACCATACGGGCACACGGCACCTGGAAGAACCTGTGCCGCGCTATGCGCTCCAGCGGGTCACCTGCGGCATCTGGTATCGGGTCGCCAAAGGAGCGTTGACCGAAACACACCACTTCTGCCACCGACAAGGCTCCCTGCTGTTCTATGCCCGCCAGGAATTCGGGGTTATCCAACTCGCCGCCCGTGATGATAACCCGTGCTCTGTAGTCCCCGGTTCCTTTGGCGTCTTTGAGATGACCCAGCAATTCGTCTATCAAGGCATTGAATTGCTCTTTCGGCATGAGATGTGCCGCTGTGGTGACCGTCAAAGCCTCCTCGCCGGTTATCGGTGGAGCGTCCTTCTTGCGCAGCTCATAGAGTCTGCGGATACGCTCTCTGGTTTCGTTGTGCAGAGCGATGGATTCGTTCAACTTCTGATCAGTAATGGCCAAGCCGAAATGGCCCTCGATTTCCCCCTTCAGTCGCTTAAGTTCGGCCAAGTACCACTCAAACAGCCTTTCCTTGGGAGCGCGGGGGATCGAGATGAAGCTATAGAAGGGAAGCTTCACCTTCTTCTCGAAGAGGTCACCGGCGCGACGAATGTGGTCGCAGTTCTGGGCCAGCACCACTCCATCCAGGAAGTTCATCTCGCCCCTCAAGGCCAGACTCATCGTCTGGCGAACGAAAGTGCACAGTCTGGCGCTCATGTAAGCATCGCCCTCAGAGCTGTCCCTGCTCCCTGCCCCCCGGATGCGATAGGGCAAGAAGCCGGCAGCAGTGAAAAGCTCCTCCGGTATGTAGGAGCAGTAGTAGCCCATCACCTTGTTTCCCGTGCTGATCCACTCATCGAGGTAGACATTCCTGGGCTTCTGGATCACCTCCTGGAAGGTCTTCATCAGTTCATTCTTTCCCACAGATACCCCTCCGTCTCTTGAGAGCGCCTATCTACACCTAACCTGACAACCCCGCTTCACAGAGGCAGGTCATAGTAGGCCCGGCAGACATCGAAGCGGCCAAGTTGGGCCCCGCCTTCCCAAAGCTGTATGACCTTGCAGTCCCGCCAGTATTTCTCTACGTCGCATTCTCTGACGTAACCGTAACTTCCCATAAGCTCCATAGCCCGGTTGGTAACCATAACGGCCATGTCGGCAGCGTAGACCTTGGCGATGCTGGCATAAGAAAGCTGCTCCAGGGAATGGATGGCCCCGTACTGCTCCGGGTGGTCAAAACGGTACGCCGCGGACAAGTAAGTCATCCGGGCGGTCTCAATACCAATGGCCATGTCAGCCAGCATGCCGGCACAGATTGAATGATCGCGGATCGGCTTGGCGGCCTTTCCGACCACCCTGTCAGCCGTGAAATCCAAGACGGTGTCGAATGCCCCCTGGGCGTTTCCTACGGACATGGCGGCGCTGATGATTCTGCCCACTGTCAGGTTGGCATGGAAGAACTTGGCATCTTCGCCGGGCCCGGATACCCGGAAGCCCTTGGGCACGGTAACGTTCTCAAGATAGGTTGTCGTGTTTCTGTCTGCCGCCATCCCGGCCTTCTTCTCAAACTTGCCGAATGACAGCCCTTTGGCGTCTCCGGGGACGTAGATCAGGGCAATCCCTTCATCACCTAACTGGGGATCTGTAGTGCAGACCATGAGGTATGCATCGGCAATGCCCGAGTTGGTGGCCCAGATCTTCTGCCCGTTCAAGATCCATTTGTCGCCCTTCAGCACGGCTCTGGTGGCTATCTTGCGTCCTTGCATCCCCGGATTCTCTATGTCGCACCCACTGCCGCCGGATGAACCGCCGGGCTCCGTCATGTTGAAGCAGCCTATTCTCAGATCGTCACCGCAGAATATGGGGCCGAAGTGATCCAACACAGCTTCGTTATTGGCCCATATGGCCGGCGTAAACGGCCAGATGCAGCAGGCCACCGCCACCGCTATGCCGGAGTCGCCGCGGGCGACCTCTTCCAGGGGAAGCGCCATTGTCACCACCGAGTGTATGTCTGAGCCGCCGTATTTCTCAGGGAATACCGCCTTCATGAAACCAAGATTGGCCACCCCCTCCAGAATGTGTCTGATGATTTCGTGGTCTTGATCGTCGTCAATCTTCTGACGCACGGGCATGATCTCCTGGTTGACGAAATCCCGGGCCAGATCCCGGAGAATGAGGTCTTCTTCCTTGCAGAGTACTTTGAGAATGCTATGCTGATACACTATCGCCCTCCTCGCCAAGTCTCGGAAACACCGTCAGCAGCCACTATGCCTCGCAACTCCCCTCAACACAGGGGGAAATACTGCACTCGTTCAGACGGAGAAGACTCGAAAGGACGGGAGAGCACTTGCCCGGGAAGAACGGGTAAAGAGATATGTAGCGCCCCCCCCTCACCCCACCCACGTAATGGCGAATGCTAACGGAATTCCGTATCCAAGTCAAGGCAACTTGAAGCGCGGTTGATATCGAATTGACCGTAAGATGACCTTGCACGGATGTAGGCTCGAGCCGCGGGTCGAAGTGGGAAAGATGGTGGCCTGGTGGGTACAGTATTTCATTCAGACTTTAACCGGCCTGTTACCACTCACCATATCATATGCCTGATCGTTTGTTATTTGGTGAAGTACAGTATCGTATCGACCGGATCGACATCCTTGGCCGAGACTTCAATGCGCAACACGGCTCCTTCGCGCTGAACCGACACCTTTTCTTTCTGTGGCACGATCGACACCTCGCGCACATCGTTCCACGTCTTTCCGTGCAGGGTGAAGGATAGTTCCTCCTTCGAGCCCCTTCGATTAATGAGATGAAGCAAAACGCCATCGCCATATGCGCTGGTGACCGCATCGAAATTCCTTGAATTCACGCGAACGCTCAGAGGGCGAAACCAGCGGTAACGGATCGGTGCGGAGTTGACATAATATTCTTTGCGGGGCTTGTACCATTCGCCCAGCATCACGAGCTGTTGTACCTGGTCGGGGAAAATATGACCGTTCATCTGCGAGGTGGCGCCGATGCACAGTTTGCCGCCGCAGGCGAGAACCATGGCCGTCAGCCTGATGAGCTCGAGGGGATCGTCGCGCAGGGTCTGGTCCTGCCACCATTTGCCGGCGGGCGTGCAGACCTCCCACTGATGATTGAATATCCACCTGAAGGCGTTTGACCATTTCTTCGCGCTGGTCAGCACCGGAACCTTGACTGAATCCTCTTTGCGTATCGTCGCCCACGGCCCGTCGTAGCGGTGCGCCTCACCGGAGGTGATGTGAATCTTGTTATATGACGCGGGGAACAGGTTAGAAAGATTGAACGTGGTCACGACGTCAGGATATTTCTTTCTGAAATAGTTCCAGGTCTCCTTCGTTGAACCGTCGGCCCACCACCAGTCGAACCACATGCCGTCGGGGCGGTACTGCGCGATGATTTTATCATAGTGTTTCACCAGGTAGTCGCGGTATTCCTTTCTATTGCCGATGAGAGACGGCAGGGAACGCTGCACCGGCTGGATGGAATCGAACTGCGGGTTGTGATCGAAAACCGAGGAATAGTAATACATAAACGGAATGCCGGCCTGGCGGCTCAGATCGGGGAATTCCCTCGCGTAGTCATGGTCCGCAACCCATTTGGTGGTATTCGTCTTGAAATAACAGATACCGTCGCACCACTTCACCTCGAACACATGATAATCGAGACCCATCTTTCGGCTCAGCTCGACACATTCTTTCATGTTGCAGAAGGGCCCGTTGAACCGGATGGCGCCCTTTTCGTCGGTCATACTTCTGTTGAACTCGCTAAAGTCCCTGTCCCACTTCCATCCGGGGCGGGTCTCGATCTGGTACATGACACTGAGCCCGGGACGCTGGTGCCATTTTCTGTTCTGCGGCACCGGGTGCTCTTTCCCCGCTCCGCGGACCAGGGCGAGGACCGCCATGCCCGTCCATCGGAGGGCCGATACGATGCCGAACAATATCATTCTTATGTTAAACACGGCAGTTTCTCCTTGTTGAATTCATGCTCGAGGCCCGGCGGCCATCAGCAGTCCGTCGTCCAACGCGAATCGCTACCTGTCGGACGTCAGCTAAAATGGGACACTTGCAAAGCCATTTAGACCGTACACTTCGGGCGCTAGACCGGGCTCCTTTCAGACAGTAGACTGACCCCAAGTGGAAAGGAGCAGATTGTGTCCCAGGAA
>Ga0315291_10000139_pt1 | contig 84340 bp, 82 predicted proteins | sample YL17G12_20_MG_FD_203070 | JGI IMG/M metagenome (GOLD analysis project Ga0315291, IMG submission 203070) | Sediment microbial communities from Yellowstone Lake, YNP, Wyoming, USA - YL17G12_20 | ecosystem: Environmental > Aquatic > Freshwater > Lake > Sediment | place: USA: Wyoming | collected... | reverse complement strand
CGGGAGGCAGAGGTTGTCCCAATAGGGTGCAGGGCGAAGTCCTGCCGAGGGTTTTGGGGTATCCTGGGCGCATGCGGTGCGGCCCCCACAGGCCTACGCCGTCACGGTGCAGCCCGCCATCAGGCGGACCGGGGTTCGGGGTGTCCCCGAAACTCTTTTCTCTATCCCCCCAAGAGTGGGGGCCAGGGGGTTGACCTCAGCCATAGACGCTGTGCCGTTGTCATGCCATCGTCAGACCTGACGCTTACGAGACACACGGGCAACCACGGAAGGTTGCCCCTACGGGTCGTATCCAGAGGTGCAGGATGCTTCCTGCCGAGGGTTTTGTCGTAGACTCGCCTCAGGAGAGGGGTGCCCCCCAATTCTGTAGTCTTCCCCCATGAATGGGGCCAGGGGGTTGAATAGGGAATCGCGAGCCTCTGTCGGCTTGCCCGAGGGCGCCAGGGGAATCACACCGGTTTCAAAGGTGAATCCTCAGAGTTGCAGGCCGGGCCACCTGCCTTTGGCCAGATGCGCATTCCGATCAGCAGCAAGGCCGCTGCGATCAGACCCAGGGAGCCACCATAGACAAATGTTGCCCAGGGAGCAATGTGCTCCCACAACAACCCCGCAACCATTCCGGCCGGCAAGGCTACCAGGCCGATGGCAGTGTGCAGGGTCCCAAAAGCAGTACCTCTAGTATCCTCAGGGGCCATATCACACACAAAGGCCCTTTCCGCACCTTTGACAATGGCGTAGATCAGCCCGTAGAGAATGAAGAATATGACGAAAGCCGCGACGGAATGCAGCAAGGCAAATCCGAGGAGCGTGATACCGAAGAGCGCATACCCTGCGAGAAGGACTCTACCCCGGCCAATCCTGTCTGAGAGAATCCCTACCGGAATCGAGAAGCCCGCGTACACGACATTGAACAGGCAGTAGAGCGCAATAGCTATGGCCACTGCAGCCCTTTCTGAAACCAAATCGCCGAAGAAGTCGCTGGCCCTCAAGACGAAGAACCAGGAAGTGAAATTACCCAAAGCGAACACCGTGGCCACAAACACAAAGTACTTCAGTTCTGTTGGCAGCGCCCGGAAGCTTAGGCCCAGCCCCCTTTTCTGAGGTTCCCGCTCCACATCCTTCATCCACACAAAAGGAACGAGCGAAGCGAAGGCTACTATGGCACAGACCAGGACGATGGTTTTGGGCTCGAGATCAAAGACCCAGAAGAGCAGAAAGGCTGAAAGAGAGCCTCCGATGGCGCCCGTCGTGTCCATGGCCCGATGGATGCCGAAGGCCTTGCCCCTGACTTCCGGTGCCGTGGAGTCAGCGATAACGGCGTCCCTGGGGGCGTCACGCAACCCCTTGCCAGTTCGCTCCACTGAGCGGAAGATCAGGATGTGCTGCCAGGCTGTGGACAATGCCAGACCCAGTTTGGCCACTGCCGAGACGCCGTAGCCAAAGACGACAAACGGTTCTCTCTTCCCGGTTCTATCTGACCAGTATCCCGAGAATACCTTGAGCATGCTGGAGATGCTGTCACCCAGGCCGCCGGTCAGGCCGACAACGAAGGCGGTTCCGCCAAGACTCGTGATATACGTGGGCAGAATGGGAATCATCATCTCGCTGCTGAGGTCAGCCAACAGGCTGACTATCCCCAGCAGCAGGACGTTTGTCCCTATGCCTGCGAAGAACCGCTTCCTCATGGTATCGTGCCGTAGTATAGATGGCGAGTGAGGCGCATGTCTAACGGATGGCGTGATACGGAAGCGCAGGATGCTTCCTGCCGGGGGTCCAAACGTGTCCCTATGGGGGCGCGATTAATTGGCCAGTACAGGGGATATCCCCCCGAGAGCGTGCAGACGGACGAAGTCCCTTTGCCGGGGATTGGGGGTGCCCTGGGCGCATGCAATGCGCCCCTAGGTGGCTATGCCGTGTCGGTGTCCGCCTGAGGCGGACCGGGAGTCTGAGGATGTCCCTCAATTCCCCTTCTTCTTCCCAATCCGCCTCAGGCGGACGCCTCAGGAGGAATGGGGGATCAAGGGGTTGAAAGGAAGTTCTGAGACAGCCTCTCTCTGGTGCTTTCAAACTGTTTTGTCTTTGTGAGGAGTGACACTCTGCGAGGCATCTCTGTATGGGCAACATTGCACCAACTCCGTGTTCACGGTACAGTTATGGGACGAGACAGAGAATGTGGGGCGTTCCTGAACGCCGAGGTGTCCAGAGGTCAATCTTGCACATCGCCCATCTGAGCCTGACCAACTTCCGCAACTACCGGCGTCTCGACTTGGACCTGCCCGCCAGCGCCGTCGTGATCCAGGGTGACAATGCGCAAGGCAAGACCAATCTGCTGGAATCCATCTTTCTGCTGGCGACCACGAAATCCCACCGGGGGGCCAGCGACGGAGAGATGATGCGACAGGAGGCTATGACCGAGGACATTCCCGTGGCCCGGGTCTGCGCGGGTGCCTGGCGAGCCCGAGGTGAGGTGAAGGTGGAGGTGGTGCTGCGAGCGGACACAGCGGCGCCGCCAGACATGACCAGTGAAACTGACGCGGCCGGCTCCACTCTGCCGGTGCGGAAGCTGGTTCGGGTGAACGGAGTTGCTCGGCGGTCGGCCGACCTGGTGGGACAAATCAACGTGGTGATGTTCACGGCCCAAGACATAGAGCTGGCGACCGGCCGCTCCGCCCTCTGCCGGCGCTACCTCGATCTGGTGAACTCCCAGATTGACCGAGACTACCTCAGGTCACTGCAGCGCTATCAGAAGGTCGTCGTGCAGCGCAACCACCTTTTGAGACTGCTGCAGGAAGGCCAGGCTCAGACGGATCAACTGGAGTTCTGGGACAACGAACTGGTGAGAAGCGGGTCGTATCTCATTGTGCAGCGCAAACGTTTGGTGGAGGCGTTGAACGGACACGCCCAGGAGATTCACCGGCACATCAGCGGTGGCGCGGAGGATCTGCGTGTCGCCTATGCACCCAACGTCACGGCAGACGGCAGCATGCCTGAGATCGAGTCCGGTTTCAGAGAGGCCCTGCAAAAGAGGAGAAAGAGGGAGACTCTGCAGGGAATGACTTTGGCTGGCCCTCACAGAGACAGCCTCGCGTTCTCTGTCAATGGGATCGACGTCACGAGATTTGGGAGCCGGGGGCAACAGCAGACGGTGGTGTTGTCTTTGAAGCTGGCGGAGGCGAAGCACATGCAAGCGGAGGTCACGGACTGCCCCATCATCCTGCTGGACGACGTGTTCTCGGAATTGGACCTGCAAAGAAGAAAGCACCTGCTGGCTTTGGTAACCCTCTACCAGCAGGTGCTTATTACGGCCACTGATATCGACTGTTTCGAACCCTCGTTCCTGGCTGGGGCCGCGAGGTTCCGAGTCAGCCAGGGCGTTATCGAATCGGCCTAGCGATCAACCTTCGGCAGCTTGGCCAGCGCCTCCTTGATCTTCTGTTCCGGGTAAGGATAGTCGACCAACTTGCCGCTGAGGAACTCTTCGTAGGCACCCAGGTCAAAGTGCCCATGTCCGGATAGCCCGAGAAGAATGGTCTTCTTCTCACCAGATTCCTTGCACTTCAGAGCCTCGTCGATGACGACCTTGATGGCGTGGGATGGCTCTGGTGCGGGCACGATGCCCTCGGAGCGAGCGAACTGCAGCGCACTCTGGAACACTGCTGTTTGAGCCACAGCCCTGGTCTCGATGATGCCCAGCTTCTGGCACAGCGACACGATAGGTGCCATACCGTGGTAGCGCAGCCCTCCGGCATGTACCGGTGGCGGCACGAAGCTATGGCCCAGGGTGTACATCTTGGCGATGGGCGCCATGCCAGCAACGTCGCCGTAGTCCCACGTGTAGGGTCCCTTGGTGATGCTGGGGCAGGCTTCAGGTTCAACGGCAACCATCTGAATCTTCTTGCCTTTGAGCTTGTCCGGCACAAACGGCAGGAACAGGCCGGCGAAGTTGCTGCCGCCACCGACGCAACCGATGATGATGTCAGGATAGCATCCGGCCATCTCAAGCTGCTTCCTGGCTTCTATTCCTATCACGGTCTGATGCATGAGGACGTGGTTGAGTACGCTGCCCAGGGAATAGAAGGTGTCTTCGCGGGCGAAAGCATCCTCGCAAGCTTCGCCGATGGCTATCCCCAAGCTTCCCGGCGAGTTGGGGTCTTCCGCCAGGATGTTGCGGCCGACCTGCGTGTCCTGACTGGGGCTGGGCACAACCTTGGCTCCAAAGACCTCCATCAGGATGCGCCGGTAGGGCTTCTGGTGGTAGCTGACCTTCACCATGTAAACCTTGCACTCCAGTCCCATGAAGCTGCAGCCCATGGCCAGGGCGCTGCCCCACTGTCCGGCGCCGGTCTCCGTGGCTAGTCGCTTGGCGCCGGCCTTCTTGGCATAGTACGCCTGAGGGACAGCGGTGTTTAGCTTGTGGCTGCCCGCGGGGCTGGTGCCCTCGTACTTGTAGAAGATCTTCGCCGGCGTGCCCAGGGCCTTCTCCAGGCGGAGTGCCCGGTGTAGCGGGCTTGGCCTCCACAGCCGGTAGATCTGCTGCACTTCCTCCGGTATCTCGATGTACCGCTCCTTGCTGAATTCCTGGTCGTTTATGGCTGCCGGAAACAGCGGCGGGGGCAGGATGGTCGGCTCTTTGGTGCCGGGGTGCAGGATGGGCGGCAGCGGCTCCGGGAGGTCCGCCTGGACGTTATACCAGGATGTCGGTATCTCCTTTTCACTCAGGATGAACTTGGTTTGTTCCATGGTGTCTCTTCCTCCTTATCAAATGAGTAGAATCTCTATCTGCTGTGAGAGCGTGGCCGTCACCATGGTCGAGTCGCCCGGGAAAAGACCGGGCTCCTGAGCCCATAGTGGCCTGACTTCAGGTCCATTCCTTCGCTCATCATAACATGCCCCGAAATAGATAAGCCCTCCGTCCCGTGAGGGGCGAGGGGCTTTGTTCGCGGTGCCACCCTCTTTGGTTCGCCCGGCGAACCATCTCTTTGGCGGGTACAGGATGTCCCATACCCTGGGCTGTGGTAACGGTGCCCTTCCGGCAAGGCCTACTCAGCTTTTGCTTTTCGGGTTGCGGCTCCCAGGTCCATTCAACTCCCGCTCCGGCATCGGCTCACACCTGCCCCGACTCTCTGTGCCTGGCTTGAAGCCTACTATTCCTGTTCTCAGCCTTTTGGCTATTCAATTGTGGCAAGGATTATAGTGGCATCGAATCGGAGTTGTCAACTTCGGTGATCAGGCAATCGGTGACGGGCGGTCACTCGATGTAAACCTTGGTCATGATGACGTCTTCTAGAGGCTTCTTGTTGGCATCAACCTTGACGGAAGCGATAGCCCGTACAACCTCCATCCCTTCGACAACCTGGCCGAAGACGGCATAGTTCCCGTCAAGGCCGTGCTGAGCACCATCGCAGATGTAGAACTGGGATGAGGCACTGTTAGGGTCTTGACTCCTGGCCATGCCCACGGCTCCATCGGTGTGGGTCAGACCCTCAACAGCTTCGAGGGGAATGGTCTCGGCTGAGCCGCCCATGCCTGTTCCCAGGGGGTCGCCTGTCTGAATGACGAAGTTGTCAATCACCCTGTGGAATATCAGCCCATCATAGAACCCGCTCTCGGCCAGCTTGATGAAGTTGGCGGTGGTGATGGGAGCCTTGTCCTCATATAGGTTGAACTTGATGGTGCCGAGGCTGGTTTCCAGAACGGCGACGGGAGAACTGTCACTGCTGCAGGCCGCTGGGAACGCGGATGCCAGGGCCAAGACGGCGATGAGGAGGAACGACAGAAGCTTGTTCACGGTTGTGGTTAGTCATGATACGCCCGTTGGTGCATGCAGTCAAAAGGTGCTGATGCTCCTGGCCATCGGTCAATCGTCAGCCAACGGGTGCGCCGCACTTGGGGCAGGATTTGGCTTCCTTGGTGAGAGCGGCGCCGCATTTCGAGCAGACAGATGATGAAGAGAATTCCCTCGATTCACCGCGGGGGGATGGCTTCTGGCCCTTTCTAACGGCCAGAAGGAGCACAGCGAACAGAAGGCCCACAATGACCAGGATGCCGAATCCCAACATTGTTTGATAGAGAGTCGTCATGCGTTGACCTCTGCCTAGAGCATAACGCCGTTGGCACCGGCGTGCAAGGGTGGGCTTGTGCAATGGCTCATGCTCTTGCCCGCGGCGGGCGGTGGTGGAGTTACGTAGGGTGGGCTCGGCCCACCATCCCCGCGACCCCTGTGGCGGTGGGTTTCGCCATGCTCTACCCACCCTACCGGTGGGGAAAGCTACTTGATTGTCACGTCCCCGTTGGAGGTCTCGACGTACAGCTCCGCTTCTCCAGTGCCAATTGTGCCAATCACATGATCCGTGTCGGTCTTCGTGGCCAGTATGGCCACATCCGGGTGCTTGACTTCGCCGTTGCTGGTGGAGGCATCGATATTGAGGCTGAGCGTTCCCGTCAACTCCACCTCGATGCTCCCGTTGCTGGTGACCAGACGGTTGCTGCCTCCGGGCGTCATCTCGCCGCTGAAGGAAACAGTTCCGTTGCTGGTTCTAGCGTTGAATTCCCCTTTGGCTTGCCTCAAAGTCACCCTGCCGTTGGACGTCCTGACGGAAGCCTTGCCGTCAATAGTATCGATCTCAACTGCGCCATTGCTCGTTGTGGCATCAAATTCACCTTTGACATCATCGAGGACTATGGCTCCGTTCGATGTCTCCAGTGTGCCGCCGCGCGTTGTTCCGCGGATGTCGATCCGGCCGTTGCTGGTTTTCAGCTTGAGAGCGGTGTGAGCAGGCGCAGTCACATAGATGTCCGCTTTGGTATTGCCGGCGGGAAACCACCAGTCCCCCGTCTTCTCAGCCGTAACGATCACCTCGTCGCCGTTCTTGATGGCCTCGTATTTGATGCGGCGGATGTCTTTCAGTTCGGCCCTCACTGTGACAACGTTGTCCGAGCCGGCTTCGACCTGGATTCGACCGTTGAGACTCCTGACGATGAGAGTGGCCGAATCACCGACGGAGAAGTTGTCGGTCTCGGTGCTTGTGGCAGGCGCCGTGGTGCACGCGGAGGATGCCAGCGCCATGACCCCAATGAAGAGGACCAGGGTAAGGACAAGCAGAATCGAGATGGGGCTCAATGGCGGCCCTATTCGATGAACCCAGGGTTTGTGATCATTCCCGCCTTTGTTGCATTCGTGCGAAGGACCAATCACTGACTTCCTCATCTGTCTCCTCCTCATTTGTCTACCAGGTTCTGTGTCTACGCGTCGTTGCAGCTCTCGATTGTCTTAGGCCTTTTCGCTGACCAGCATGAACTTGGCCAGCGCGCCGTGTCCCCTGCCCACCAGCTTGGCCAGGTGCATGGTGGCGGTGAGCAGGAGTATACCCGACAGGAAGAAGAAGGGTACAGACCAGGCCTCTGCCAGGTACTCAGTGTCTCCCAGTATGATGTAGGCCGGCATGTCAAGAACAAGCACCGTAATGGGCATGGCGATTAGATAAATTGAGAGGCCGACCAGAACGACGAACACCGTGAAGTAGACAATGCCGAGGCCCAGCCGCAATACGCAGTATGCCAGCGCCGTCCACGTGATCCTTTGTGTGAACAGGTTCTTGATTCTCTTCCAAAATGCGGTACTGTCATCGGAGAACATCCGCCTGCGCGGCATGCGGACTCCGAGCAATGCCTCAACGAGGCGACCTTCGATGAAGGCGATGCCTCGAATGGAAAGAAGGAAGAGGACGGCAAATGGCAGTCCCACGATGAGAACCAGCAGCCCGAGCGACAGAGAGACGCCGACGACGGTCCAAGTGAAGTAAACAATGCCGATGCCCAGCGAGAGAAAAAGATAGAGCAGGGCCCCCCAGGCCCTGACATCGGTGAATACCCCAAAGAACCGGGAGAGGATGGACTGATGGCCCGTGTACGCGGGTCTGCCAAGGCCCGTCGGAAGGCGCGATTCCATCTGCCTGTACGCGGTGGCCACTTCCTGGGGCGAACCGTACTTCTCGGCGATCGCCGGGATGGCCTCCGCTTCCGAGGTGTTGGGGTTGCCGTCAATGGCCTGGGCGAGTGCCATGCGAAGGTGCTCTTCGGCATCGGCGAGGGCGTCCTGGACCACGGCGGCATCGCTTCCGGCCAGTTCCTTCCTGAGCAGCCTCAAGTACTCGTCAATGCTCTTGACCATTGCCCTCTCCTTTCATCACGGTGTCCACGAACGTCCTCATCTGGTTCCACATCTCCCTCCAGCGCGCCAGGGTAGTGCGACCCAACTCTGTGATCTTGTAGTACCGCCGCGGAGGCCCGGAGACGGAGGGTTCGACGCGGCTGTCCAGGAGGCCGCTACTCTCCAGCGATCGGAGGACCGGGTAGAGCGCTCCCTGCTTGAGCACACCCGCATCTTCTGCTTGTCCGTCGATGACCTTGGCGATCTGATAGCCGTACATTGGCTCTCCTGCCTCGTTGAGGATGGTCAAAAGAACCAGCGCGGCGACACCGGAAACGAGCTCCTTCTGGAACTTCTTGTCAGCGGATTCTGTCTCGTCAACGTTCTTCTTGTTTCCCCACATACTCAGTGACCTCGATTTCGTCTGCTGTGCAGTATTTATCAGCGACTCCGGGACCCGGTATTGCTAGGCTACTACTATGTACTGCATAATACTGACAAATGCATACTACCACGGAAAAACGGAGTTGTCAAGGGGGCGTATCCCGGATCAACAAGGTGTTGCGGCGGAAGTCGTATGCGGAGATAGGCGTGTAGTTAGAGTAGAGCAGTCTGGTGGGGTGGGGCCTAGTGCGCCTTGATGTGGTATGAGGGCAGAGTGAGGCCTAGAGTTCCACCTTGAATACCGATACCGCTCGTTCCATCTCGTCTGACATTTCGGCCAGCGAGTGCGCTGCGGACAGAGCCTCTTCGGCCTGGGCGGACATGTTCTCAACGGATACGGATACTTCTTCGGCCGCCGATATGTTCTGCTCAGCCACGCTGGCGGAACTGTCCACAGACGCTGACAGCTCCTTCGAACCGCGCACCATCTGCTCGGTAGCCGCGGCATTCTGCTCTATGATGCGGTTGATCCTGTCTATCGCTTCTACAGTGCGGGCACTCAGAGTGTTCAACTGGTCCGCTGCGGCCAGTATTCGGTCGACCTGCGTGTTGACGTCCTTCGACCTGGTCAATATGGTGTCCAGGGCTTGTCCGGCGTCACTCGCCAGCCTGTAACCGCTGTCTACCTCTTTCCCACCCTGGTGCATGGCATTCACGGCCTCTTTGACTCCGGCCTGGATTCCGCTCACTAAGACCGCTATCTCCCTGGTAGCCACGGAAGCACGCTCGGCCAGTTTCCTGACTTCGTCCGCCACCACGGCAAAACCGCGTCCCTGGTCGCCGGCCCTGGCGGCTTCGATCGCTGCATTCAGGGCCAGCAGGTTTGTTTGCGCTGAAATGTCATCAATGGTGGCCACTATCTTGCCGATCTCCTCTGACCGGCTGCCCAAATCTGTCATCTTCAGTGCCACGAGGTCCATGGCGTGCTTCACCTTGTTCATGCCGGTGACGGTGTCATGCGCCATGCGGGCGCCTTGTGCTGCAGAGCCTGCTGTGGTGTTCCAGGTTTCGACTCCCGCGCGCGCGTTCTCCGACACTTGATCTATCGCCGCAGAGACCTGTTTAACTATGGTGGTGGGATCTTCCACACCCTTGGCCTGCACCTCTGCGCCTTCGGCTATCTGCTTGATCGCGCCCGACAGCTCGACCATCCCCGCTCTTGTGCCCAGAGTGGACGCCGATTGATCCGCCGCAGCCTTGGCCACCTGCTGAATTGTGGCCACGATCTGGTGCGTGGCGTGGGCTGTCTGCTGAGACGCTTCGGTGAATTTGTCACTGGCGTCGGCCACCTGTGTCGCTGTGCTCTTGATGGCAGTGATCAATTCCCTCTGTTGAAGGACCATTTGCGAGAAGGCGTTTCCCAGGACGTCTCTGTCGGACTTCGGCGTGACTTCGACCGTCAGATCGCCGCTGGCCACTCTCTCCGTCACTCTTGCCATGTCTTTCATGTAGTCGAGGAGGCTGGAGTATGCGGCTGCCAGTCTGCCGATCTCGTCCTTCGAGTCTACTCTGATCTCCTGTTCTTGATCTCCGGACTGGGCTATGCTTTCGACGTGCCGACCGAGCCGGGTCAGGCGGGACAAGACGGTTATCTGGAGCATGACGATGATCGCCGCTCCCACCACCAAACCGATCACCGCCAGAGAGATCAGAGCATAGACAACTGTGCTCTGCCCCGCGCTATATATATACCTCGGCATTTCAGCCCTCAAGATGAGCGCGGGATTCCCGTCGATATCATCCAGAACGGCGTAACCTGCAATGGAGTCCTTGCTCAAGGCGTGGGTGACTATTGTCTCTCCCGCAGCCAGTGATGCCTGGGCGGTCTGGAAATCGGAAGGAAGGCCGGCGGCGTCAAGCGCATATGAGGTGAGGGGCAAACGTGTCAGAGTGCCGACGTATTCGAGTTCGCTCGCGTCAAAATACCGCGCCATGATGAGCGTCCCGTGGATTGGTCCTTCTCCCTGGCTGTTGAGGATGGGCTGAGATGCAACAAGCAAAGGGCCCTCTGGAAGAAGCAGTATTCCGGCAGTGCCGGTGTCCGTCTCTGCGTGCTGAATGAGTGGAGTGTCGCCCGAGAGGTGCTGTAAGACGCCTGAAGGGACGGGAACCATCTCTCCGCTTTCAAGATCAAACGCCTCACCGTGAATCAACTGGCCGTATGTATTCAAGACCAATATCATGTTCATCCGCAACGAGTTGAAGCTCGAGGCTTGGAAGTTGGCGTCAATGTAACCCTGGTTGAGATCCTCGGCAAATATGTAGGTGTCATCCCATATCGCCCAATCGGAGGTGCCGGTAGCTACGCTGGTGATGTCCTGGTCCACGGCCGAAACCGCTCGCTCCATGTTCTGATTGGCGTACTCTTTCTCTACCTGGCCGAAACGGTCAACCACAATGTATTGCCAGACCAGGAACAGGGCGATCATCAGGACTAGGAGAGATCCGCAGACGCAGAGGAGCGTCTTGTAGTGAAGCTTCACCGACAACCTCCGTTGGCTGAAGGCCTGACGCGATTGTGTTTCCTCAAGTACACCTGTCCTTCAACAAGTAGGCCTTTAAGACTACGCCTACAACATACGGCGACGGGATCACGATTGTGTCTCACTGCGCGACTTCAAGATTACATTGACGTCTCATTGTGAGCTTTCTACGAGGTGGGTGCAGCTCACCCCGCAGATAGCGCGCGGTGATACAATGTCCGTGTCGGACTCACGGAATACCAGCATGGACGAGCGGCACGTAGTCACCTGCTTCCTCGAGCACGGCGGCCAGATCATGCTGCTGAGGCGGAGCGAGCACGTAGGCACCTACCGGGGCAAGTGGGCCGGCGTGAGCGGTTACATCGAAGAAGGCAGCAGCCCGTCCCAGCAGGCGTGGACTGAGATCGAGGAAGAGGCCGGCCTAGATGTCGATGACGTTGAACTGGTGCGGGAAGGCCTGCCGCTGGAAGTCGAGGACACGCAAATCGGCAGGAAATGGGTCGTCCACCCGTTTCGGTTCCGGGTGCAGAAGCCCGAGAAGATCAGGATTGACTGGGAGCACACGGAGGCGAGATGGATCGCCCCGGAAGACATCGGCCGGTTCGAGACGGTGCCCAATCTGCGTGAGGCCTGGCAGCGGGTCGCCGTATAGGTTTCAGTCTGCCTCAGGCGGATGGCTAGGGTTTGGTGGCATCCGGCGAGGGCGAGTACAGGACTCGCCCCTACAAGGGCCGATCCGGCACTTCGCTTCGCCCGTGCCACCCAACGGGGCGTGCAGAGGGGCGAAGCCCCTTTGCGTTACTGACGATCCCCCATGTTTGGGGGACAGGGGGTTGAAAGAAGAGAGTGAGACATTCTCCATAATCCTTGCTCTCAAGACGCCTTTTCAATATACTTTTCTTCATCACTATGACTGGCGACGAACTCCGGAAGGCATTTCTCAACTTCTTTGAGGGGAAGGGGCACACCATTGTTCCCAGCTCTCCCCTCATTCCCCAGGGCGACCCCACCCTGTTGCTGACTACTGCCGGCATGGTGCAGATGAAGCCCTATTTCCTGGGTCTGGCCACGCCGCCCAATACCAAGTTGACCTCCTGCCAGAAATGTTTCCGCACCACTGATGTCGATTCGGTGGGTGACAACCGGCACCTGACCTTCTTCGAGATGCTGGGCAACTTCAGCGTGGGCGACTACTTCAAGAAAGAGGCCATTGAGTGGGGCTGGGAGTTTGTCACCGAGTGGCTGAAGTTTCCACATGAGAGACTCTGGATCACCATTTTCCTGGACGACGACGAGGCGATGGTGCACTGGCGCCGCGTTGGAGTGCCGACGGAGCGCATAGTAAGGCTCGGCGAGAAGCAGAACTTCTGGGGGCCTGCGGGCGATTCCGGGCCCTGCGGCCCTTGCAGCGAGATTCACTACGATTTTGGTCCGGAGTTCGGGTGCGGCCGGTCCGGCTGCGGCCCGGACTGCGACTGCGGCCGCTTCTCGGAAATCTGGAACCTGGTATTCATGCAGTTCAACCAGGACCCGCAAGGACATCGGGCGCTTTTGCCCAAGCCCAACATCGACACGGGCATGGGTCTGGAGCGCGTCGCGGCCATCATGCAGGGGAAGAGGACTGTCTACGAGACCGATATCTTCGGACCTCTGGTGACCAGAGTGGCTGGCTTGACGGGAACGCACTTTGGGAGAGACGAGGGAGTCGACAGGTCCATCAGGGTCATGGCGGAGCATTCCCGGGGCATCACCTTCCTGATTGCGGATGGCGTGGTGCCGGGCAATGAAGGCAGAGGGTACGTTTTGCGCCGGCTGCTGCGCCGCACGGCGCTGTTCGGCAGGAAGCTGGGGCTGGAAGAGCCTTTCATCGGCCGGTTGGCGGATCTCGTAGTAGAGCAGATGGGGCACGTTTACCCCGAGCTGCGCCACAACCAGGAGATGGTGCGCAGCGTCATCGATCTGGAAGAGAAGAGGTTTGGCGAAGCTCTCAGCAGCGGCCTCAACTGGCTGGACAAGATTATGGAGGCGACCGGGGCCGACAAGAGAATATGCGGCGAAGATGCCTTCATGCTGTACGACACGTACGGTTTTCCCAAGGAGCTCACCATCGAAGTGGCCTCCGAGCGGGGGTTCACGGTTGACGCGGATGGTTTTGAGCGCGAAATGGAGCACCAGCGGGAACGGGCGAGAGCGGCCCACAAGTTCGGCGGTGGTGACAAGACCGACTTGAAGGCCTATGAGCATCTCGGCGTTACGGCGTCGAGGTTTGTGGGCTATGAAACCTGCTGCCACGAGTCGGTGGTGATGGGACTGATAGCGGGTGGCAAGCCTGTGGACTCGGTCTCCGAGGGCGATGAAGTGGAGGTGGTCCTCAAAGACTCGCCGTTCTATGGGGAGATGGGTGGCCAGGTAGGCGATACCGGGGAGATTCGCGGCGCGCAGGGCAAGATCAGCGTGCGCCAGACGAACAGGCCTCTGCCGGATCTCATCGTTCATCAGGGGAAGGTTGTCAAAGGTCACGTTGCTGTGAGCGACAGTGTGACGGCTGAGGTTGACATAAGGCGTCGCCTGGACATTGCGCGCAATCACACGGCGACACACCTGCTGCAGTCGGCATTGAGAGCGGTGCTGGGGGAGCACGTCCGGCAGTCCGGATCCATGGTGACTCCCGACAGGTTCAGATTCGACTTCAATCATCTGGAAGCGATGGGCAAACATCGTCTCCTGGAGATACAGCATCTGGTCAACGAGAAGATCAGGGAGAACTTGCCCGTAGCGGCGACGGTGACCTCCTACAAGGAAGCGGTGGCCAAGGGGGCGACGGCGCTGTTTGGCGAGAAGTACGGCAATGAGGTGCGCATGGTGCAGGTGGGCGATCCGCCGTTCAGCACGGAGTTGTGCGGCGGCACGCATGTTCATTCGACCGGCGAGATCGGTCTGCTGCACATTGTGTCCGAGGAAAGCGTCGGCAGCGGGCTGCGACGCATCGAAGCGATGACGGGCAGGGCAGCGGAGCGTCTGGTTGAGGAGCGGCTGTCGGCGCTGGATACGCTGGCGCAAGAGTTGCGTACTTCGCCAGCGGAAGTGGCCGAGAAGGTGGCAGGGGTTATTGCTGAACGTGATAAGGAAAGGAAGAGAACTGCCGAGTTGGAAAGAAAGCTGGCCCCGAACACGGCGAAATCTCTGTTCGAGAATAAGATAGATGTTGGGGGCATAAAGGTAATCTCAGCGGTAGTCAGCGGTGGAACACCGGCTGCACTGCGAGAGATTAGCGATCAGTTGAAGGGACAGCTCTCTAACCTCAAAGAGAGTGGCGTCATTGTTCTGGGTAGCGTGCACAACGACAAGCCGGTGTTCGTGAGTACTGTTACGCCCGACCTGGTCAAGAAAGGGTTCAGTTCTGGAGATATTGTGAGCGTCGTAGCGAGTTCAACCGGTGGTGGTGGAGGTGGGAGGGCCGACTTCGCGCAGGGGAGTGGGAAAGATCCCAACAAGATGGAAGAAGCGTTGGAGGAGGCAAAGAAGTACATTGGAGATCACTACGACAAGGCATCCGGTACCTGGAAGAAGTGAGGAGTGGCGTGGTGGAGGGGCGGACTCTGGGACTGGACGTGGGGGATAGGTGGATCGGGGTGGCCCTCAGTGATCCCCTGGGCATACTGGCCAGCCCGCTGACGCGCATTGAAAGAACGGACGACGAAGGGGCGGTGAAGGCCATCGCGGATTTGGTGCGGAAGCACGAGGCGAAGGCCGTAGTGGCGGGGTTGCCCTACACCATGAGTGGGAATGTGGGGCCACAGGCAGTCAGCGTGCAGGACTTCCTGCGAAAGCTGGGTCAATCGCTGAACGTGCCAATAGAGACATCGGATGAGCGGTTGTCGACGGTGGTCGCGACGCAGGGAATGATCGAAGCTGGCGCCAGCAGGGAAAGCAGGAAGGGAAAGATAGACGCGGCGGCAGCAGCCTTGATTCTGCAGTGGTACCTGGACAGGCTGCGCCACGAGCAGGCAGCCCCAGGATCATAGTCCCTCCTTTGGCGCGGATTAGGAACCTTCCTCTGGTTATCATTGCAGGGTCTCCTGCGATAGAATGTCCGCTGCGATCAGAGTAAGATCGAAACAACGTACTGAAGGTAGGTAGGCACAGATGTCGAAATCCGTGGCCCTGATTGGCGAACCTTTGAAGCACTCCGTATCGCCGGCGTTCCAGCAGGCGGCTTTCGATCACCTTGGGCTCGATGTCAGGTATGAGAAGTGGGAGACACCGGGGGCGGAACTGAAGGCGACAGTAGACCGGCTCCGGCATCCATCGATGCTGGGGGCTAATGTGACCATACCGTGCAAGGAGAAGATCATCCCGTTGCTGGACGAATTGAGCGATACGGCGGTGCGGATTGGTGCGGTAAACACGGTGGTCAACAGGAGCGGCAGGCTGATGGGCTTCAATACGGATGTAGAGGGATTCATCACGTCACTGTCTCAGGATGCGGATTACCGCCTGCACAACCGGAAGGTGGTGCTCCTGGGAGCCGGCGGTGTAGCCAGGGCCGTGATGTTCGCGCTGCTTAATGAAGAGGTGACATCGGTGACGGTGTTCAACCGGTCTGTGGAGAGAGGGAGAATGCTGGTGAGGTCGTTTGCCAGGTCAGCCGGGAAGATTCCATTGGCGGCTCCACCTTGGGGCGAACTGGAAACCAGTGCGGCGCTGCAGGATTGCGATTTGCTGGTCAATTGCACCTCCATCGGCATGAGATACAACGCGACAGAAACGGAGAGTCCGTTGAGTGCGGCTTTGATTCCGAAGGATGCCCTCGTCTATGACCTGGTGTATAATCCTGAAGAGACGCCGTTCTTGAAGGAAGCGAAGAAAGCCGGGGCCGAGACACTGGGAGGGCTGTCCATGCTGGTCTATCAAGGGGCAGCCTCCTTTGAGTTGTGGACAGGCAAAAAGGCACCGGTTGACATAATGTTTGGGAGCGCCAGAGAGGCGTTGAGGTAAGCAGTGCACATGGGAGGCAAATCGAAGCTGGTCTCGGTGTATAGCGGCAACTATCTGCAGGCCCAGATCGTGAAGGGACGATTGGAGAGCGAGGGCGTTCCGGTTCTGTTGAGATACGAGGGCGCCGGGCTGATCTACGGCATAACCGTGGATGGGTTGGGTGAGGCCAGAGTTATGGTGCCGGAGAACCTGGTGGAACAGGCGGAGACAATACTGGCCGATCAGGTATATGAGGAACCTGACGACATGACGGAAGATGAGAGCCCGGAGCAGCAGTAGAATGTTTCGATTCTTGACTGCGGGTGAATCTCATGGGAAAGCCCTGTCGGCGGTTGTCGAGGGCGTGCCGGCCGGCCTGCGCCTGGACGAAGATTTCATAGCCGTTGATTTGAAGAGGCGGCAGGGTGGGTATGGGCGCAGTTCCAGGCAGAAGATAGAACATGATGGGGCGGAGATACTCTCTGGTGTGCGCCAGGGACTTACCATGGGCAGTCCGATCACGCTGGTGATCTGGAACCTGGATTGGGAGAACTGGAAGGTGGCCATGTCCGTGTCTCCGGTCGAAGGTGACACCAGGAAGATAACACGCCCTCGGCCAGGACATGCCGACCTGGCCGGTGTGACCAAGTATGGATTTGACGACGTTCGGCCGATCCTGGAGCGGGCCAGCGCCAGGGAGACCGCAGCCAGAGTGGCGGCAGGTGCGGTGGCGCGCCGGTTCCTGGAGGAGTTCGGCATCGAGATTCACAGCCATACACTGGCCATTGGCGGCCAGCGGGCGAAGGTGGCAGACCCCGTCGACTGGGAGCAGGTGGAGAAGTCCTTGGTGCGATGTGCCGATTCTACAGCGGAGAAGGACATGATGGCGGCCATTGATGAGGCAGTAGGGTCTGGCGATACGGTGGGTGGCGTGAGCGAGGTTGTGGCCTTTGGCGTTCCGGTCGGGCTAGGGAGCCATATCCAGTGGGACAGGCGGCTGGATGGCAGGATCGCCCAGGCGATGATGAGTATCCAATCGGTAAAGGGACTGGAGATCGGGGATGCTTTCAAGGTGGCTGAGGTGCGAGGTTCTCAGGTGCATGACGGCATTGAGATGGGTGGAGAGTCTCACTATCCGTGGCAGCGGAAGAGCAACCGCGCCGGGGGAATTGAGGGCGGGATAAGCAATGGCGAGCAGATTGTCTTGAGGTTGGCGGTAAAGCCGATTCCCACTCTTGCCAAGCCGCTACCTTCGGTGGACCTAACCACGGGTGAGAGTGTCCAGGCCCATTTCGAGCGCAGCGACGTCTGCGTGGTTCCTGCAGTGGGCGTCATCGGTGAAGCCATGCTGGCCGTGGTTCTGGCGGACGCCATGCTGGAGAAGTTCGGCGGAGACAGCATGGTGGAGACGCGACGGAACTTCGAAGGCTACCTGAAGTCGATCGAGGGATCGTATTGAGCAGTCTCGGCTACCACTGTCATGAACTGGACCATTTTGAGAAGGTCATATTGTCCAACGGCCTGCAGCGCGGCGAGTTCTATAACTTCTTCCCGGAGAACATGGCCGACCTGACCAGGCGGATCGAGCGGCACAACCTGGCGGCCAGCATTCACGCGCCGCTGGTCAGAATGCCCTGGTATCCCTCGCCTCCTACGCTCTCCTTCCTGTGCGATGTCGACGAAGAGAAGAGGCATTTGAGCCTGGCGATGGTCGAGGAGACCATGAGAACGGCAGAGGGTTTTGGGTCCGAGTACGTCGTGGTTCACTTCCCGGTGACTCCCACGACGGGGGTCAATGGCCTGGGTTATGCCCAGTTGAAAGCGATTGCCTGGGATAGCGCCTACCACCTGGCGGAGTACAGCCAGAGACATCGTGTGCCGATTCACATGGAGGGCTTTGGTCCCAGCCCGTTCCTGACGGTGGATTTCTTGAACGAAGTGGCGCGGAATTTCCCGTGCCTGCGCTATTGCTTTGACACCGGGCACATGCACATCGCTTCTCAACGAGATGGCTTTGACCTGTATGATTTTGCCCGCCGACTGGCTCCAAACATCGGGTCCGTTCACGTGTGGAACAGCCGGGGCATCCAGGACTACATGTCATTTGGCCATATCCCGGTTCACCCCATGCAGAAGCACGAGGATGGATGGGTAGACATGGCTCGCATTCTGCGCATCATAGTTCCCAACAACCCCGGCTGTCGCGTCATCCTCGAGAGCGGCAGTCGGTATCCTGAGTCGCTGGGGGCGCACGATTTCCGAGATGGTGTTGAGTGGGTAAAGGATCTGACAGCCCCATTATTCTGATCGGCTTCTCCGGCACGGGAAAGTCGATGGTGGCCCAGGAGGTGTCGAGGAACCTCGGCTGGGAGGCGATCGACACCGACGAAGAAGTCGTCAGACTCGCCGGGAAGAGCATCCCGGAGATCTTCGGCCAGGACGGAGAGCCTCACTTCCGGAAGCTGGAGCGGCAAGCTCTGGCGGAGGCGTGCCAGAAGAGCAGGGTGGTGATTGCCACCGGTGGTGGGGCCATCCTTGATCCGAACAATCGAGTGATGATGAGGAGATCAGGGGTGGTCGTCTGCCTGGAAGCCAATCCAGGAACCATCTACCAGCGACTGCCTAAGCGGGATGAGAGTCCAGAAGCGGTGCGCCCTCTCCTGGCCATGGCCGATCCAATGGAGCGCATCGTGGAGTTGAAGCAATCGCGCCAGGCTTACTACGCCATGGCCGACTGGACGGTGCAGACCGATCACCTGACTCTGCCCGAAGTATGCCAGGAAGTAATCCGGGGCAGGCACTACTGGCTTCGGTCCCATCAGGCGAGCGATGTGCCATCCTATGACCGTGATCACGTTTGCGACGTGGTGACAGCTAAGGAGCGCTACCCTATCTACGTAGGTGGGGGTTTGTTGATCAGCCTGGGCGAGAGGGTGAGACAGGCTGGGCTGTCCGGCAACGCCTACGTTGTCGCTGATGCCTCGGTCTTTTCGCTCTACGGCGATACCGTCATGACGAGCTTGCGGGAGGCTGGCTTCGTGGTTCAGAGCTTCGCGGTGCCTCCAGGCGAGATGAGCAAGACGCCGGACACGGTCTCTCGCATCTATGACTGGCTGGTGGATTGTCGGGCGGAGAGAGGCGACGTGGTGGTGGCGGTGGGTGGGGGAGTGATCACCGATATGGTGGGATTCGTGGCGGCTACTTTCCTGCGCGGGCTGCCTTTGGTTCAGGTGCCCACGAGTTTGATAGCGATGACGGATGCTGCTCTGGGTGGCAAGACGGCGGTGAATCACCCCAAGGCGAAGAATCTCATCGGCGCCTTCTATCAGCCTCGCCTGGTTCTGGCCGATGTTCAGGCTCTGACCACTCTTCCCGAGAGGGAGTTGACCTGCGGATGGGCCGAGGTGATCAAGCATGGGCTGGTTCTGGATGGTGAGCTGAATACATTTCTGGCAAGGAATGCGAAGAAACTGGTGAAGCTCAATCCGGAGGCCACCACGGAAGTCGTCCGTCGCAGCGTAGCCGTCAAGGCCCGCATAGTCAGCGAGGATGAGAAGGAACAGGGGCGGCGCATACTGCTGAACTACGGACATACTATCGGTCACGGGCTGGAAGCGGCCACCGACTACGGGCGCTTTCTGCACGGCGAGGCTGTAGCTGTTGGGATGGTGGGTGCGGCCATGATCAGCCATGAGTTGGGTTTGCTGTCGCCCGAAGTGGTGAAGCAGCATCGAGATATCCTGAGGATGTTCGGCCTGCGCATCTCGTGCTCCGATGTGGATGTGAAGGCCGTCATGAAGGCCATGGAACTGGACAAGAAGGTCAAGGGCAAAGCGGTGCGATGGGTGTTACTGGAGGGCATTGGTCAGCCGGTGATCCGGCAGGATGTGCCGAGACAGGTCGTGTCGAAAGTGCTGGAGGAGTTGCTGGGGGTGTGAACACGGTGTCGGTGGGTTTCGCTTCGCTCTACCCACTCTGCATCTGGGTCTCCGCTTTAGCGGGCATGACAGAGGAGTTGCAGGGGTACGACGTTGGGAGTCGCCGTTGAGGGAACGGAGTGTGGAGAGGGGCAGAGCCCCTGTGCTGGGAGTCCGTGTGTGCGTATGATTGGCGGGCGTCGTTTGGTCCGTTGTAGACGTCGATGCAGCGGGACGCTGCCGGGAGTCCGAGGGTGTCCCTCGGTTGCTTCTTGTCTTCCCCCAAGTGTGGGGGATCTAGGGGGTTGAAAAGGCCGGGTATACGGACAACCTTGATGACGAGGAGATGACTATGAACGAGAATGTCAGAGGCACAACTGTTGTAGCCGTGAGAAAAGGCGGCCAGGTGGCTATAGCCGGAGACGGACAGATTACCACCGGCGACGTGGTGTTGAAGCATGGTGCCAAGAAGGTGCGCACTCTCTATCACGACCAGGTGATCGCCGGGTTCGCGGGATCAGTGGCGGATGCCTTGACCCTGTTCGAGAGATTTGAGATGGAGTTGGAGAAGTATGGCGGGCAACTGCGGAGATCGGCCATTGAGTTGGCCAAGGAGTGGCGCACGGATCGAGTGCTGCGGCGCCTGGAAGCCTGGCTGGTAGTGGCCGACCTGAAGGAGTTGCTGGTGCTGTCGGGCGAGGGCGACGTGATTGAGCCCGATGAGGACGTGGTGGCCATAGGCTCGGGCGGAGGCTATGCACTGGCCGCCGCCAAGGCTCTGCTGCGGCACTCTGACCTCAATGCCTCCGAGATAGCGCGTACCAGCATGGAAATCGCGGCCAACATCTGCATCTACACCAACGACCAGATAACTGTTATTACTCTGGGTGAGAACGGCGAGTGATGGTGCAGCGGGACGCAGCCGGGAGTTTGAGGGTGTCCCTCAATTCTGCCGTTCTCTTCCCAATCCGCCTCAGGAGGAATGGTGCCCAGGGGATTGATAAGATTGCCAGCGGCAACCAACCGAAGGATATGATCCATGGATTTCAACCTGTCTGAACGGGAAAAGATGATCCAGAGCACGGCGAGGGCATTTGCCGTGAAAGAAGTGCTTCCCCGCGCCGCGGAAATCGACCGCACTGCCGAGTTTCCCAGGGAGCTGGCTCGCGAGATGGGCCGGATGGGCTATTTCGGCCTGGCTTATCCGCCGGAATATGGTGGGAGCGGTTCAGGCTATGTCAGCTACGCGCTGGTGATCGAACAGTTGGCTCGCGCCTCGATGACGGTGGGCGCCATTGTGGCCGTGAGCATTCTTTCACAGGAATCCTTCTTCCGCTTCGGGAGCGAGGCCCAGAAGAAGAAGTTCCTGGTGCCCTTGGTGGAAGGGAAGATGCTGGGCTGCTTCTGTTTCACGGAGCCGGCCACGGGGTCCGATCCCAAGGGCGTGGCCACGAAGGCGAAGCTCGACGGCCGGCATTACGTGATCGAAGGGCAGAAGAACTTCATCTCCCTGGCGCCGGTGGCCTCTCAGGCGCTGGTGTTTGCCAGGGACGAGACCAAGAGGGTCAGCGCGTTTGTGGTGGCGACATCAACTCCGGGCTTCCAGCTGAGGGAACCGTGTGAAACGCTGGGGTTGAGAGGGTTTGGCGCCAGCGTGATCTACCTGGACTCGGTGCGAGTGCCGAAGGGCAACTTGGTGGGTGACAAGGGTGCCGGGTTCGAGATCATGCTGGAGGCGATCAGCGTCGAGAGGGTGGGCGTGGCCACCCAGGCCGTCGGCGTCGCCCAGGCGGCACTGGATCTTTCCGTCGAGTATGCTGGGCAGCGGATCGCTTATGAGAAGCCCATCGCCGGGATGCCCACCATTCAGTGGCTCGTGGCGGAGATGGCGTCGAGGATAGAAGCGGGCCGGTGGCTGGCTTATCGGGCGGCCTTCATGCGCGACCAGGGCCAGAGCATCCGGAATGACTCGGCGATGGCCAAGCTTTTCTGCTCGCAGATGGCGGTGGAAGTCACTCGGATGGCCATGCAGGTCCACGGCGCGTACGGGACCATGAAGAGCCTGCCCGTGGAGCGCCTCTATCGGGATGCCAAGATGACCGAGGTCTACGTGGGCGTCTCTGAGATACAGCGGGCGATTATTGCTAGTCATCTAGTCAAGTGACAGGAACAGGGTAGCCACACGTTCGAGATCGAGAAGGCCTGCCCCCAGACCAGCGCCCGCGCCGGGTTCATCACTATGGCGCATGGAGTTGTTCCGACCCCGGCGTTCATGCCTGTCGGCAGCCAAGCCACGGTGAAGGCGCTTACGCCGGACGATGTCAGGGACGTTGGGGCCAAGATTCTCCTGAGCAACGCCTATCATCTCTATCTCAGGCCCGGCGTCGAGGTCATCGAAAAGATGGGCGGGCTGCACCGTTTCATGGGCTGGGATGGGCCGATCCTCACCGACAGCGGCGGTTACCAGGTATTCAGTCTGGCTACACTGCGTCGGGTTGGCGACGAGGGTGTCAGATTCCGGTCCCACATAGACGGGAGCGAGCATTTCCTCACTCCCGAAGATGCGGTGAGAGTACAGGAGAGACTGGGCAGTGACATCATCATGGCGCTGGACGAATGCCCGCCTCATGATGCCGAGATCAGCCGTGTTCGGGAAGCCACGGGCCGGACCCATCTCTGGGCGGAGAGGTGCCTCAAAGCTCATCGTCGGGAGGATCAGGCTCTCTATGGCATCGTGCAGGGAGGCATGTTCCCGGAGCTGCGGCGGCAATCAGCCGTTCATCTCACCTCGCTGGACTTCCCCGGCTATGCCATAGGGGGCTTGAGCCTGGGTGAGCCGAAGAACGTGATGCTGGCCATGGTTGAGGAAACGGTGTCGTGTCTGCCCATTGACAAACCGCGTTATCTCATGGGCGTGGGCTCGCCCGAGGACCTGGTGGAGAACGTGTCCAGGGGCGTGGACCTGTTCGACAGTGCGCTGCCGACGCGCACGGCCCGGAACGGGGCGCTCTTCGCGGCCGCCGGCCGCCTCAATATCCGCAACGCCGGCTACAAAGGGCTGGACCAGCCGGTTGACCCCGGCTGCGACTGCTACACGTGCCAGCGATTCTCGGTGGCCTATCTGAACCACCTTTTCAAGAGCAAGGAGCTGCTGGCCTACCGGCTGGCCACGATTCACAACCTGCGCTTCATCATGAGGTTGATGGAGCGGATGCGCCAGTCAATTGTCGGGGGAAGCTTCAGGGAGTTCCAGAGGGCATTCCTGGCGAGCTATCAGACCACGGACGAGGAAGTGCGCTTGGCCCAGAAGCAGCAGTGGCTAGCGAGGTCGGTCAGAGTCGACGACGAAAGCGACGGCCCCGAAGACCCCGGAGTTGTCGCCTAGCTCGCTGGAGACGATCCGCACCACGCTGGCGGGGAACTGGAAGGCCCTCTCGGAGACGACCCTTCGTGCTGGTTTGAGCAGAAGGTCGCCCATCTTGCCCACGCCTCCCCCGACGATGATCATCTCCGGGTTGAAGATGTTCACGAAGTTCACCAGACCTACGCCCAGATTGGCGGCAGCCTTGTTGATGACGGACAAAGCCACTGCGTCGCCTTTCTGTGCGGCTGTGGCCACTGTCACTGCGGTGACGAACTGGGCGTCACCTTCGGCCAGGTCGAGCATGATGGTCTTGGCTCCTTGGGCGATAAGGCGCTGCGCTTCCCTGGCAATCGCCTTTCCCGAGGCCAGCATCTCCAGACAGCCGATGTTGCCGCAGGCGCAACGGGGGCCATTCAGGTCTATGGTCATGTGGCCCAACTCTCCGGCAGCACCCGAAACGCCCTCGTACAGCTTGCCGTCGATGATGATCCCACCGCCGATGCCCGTGCTGACGGTGAGATAGATCAGGTTGTTCACTCCTCTGCCCGCCCCGAAGCGGTGCTCACCCAGAGCGGCCGCGGTGGCGTCATTGATGACGAAGGTCCTCACTCCGGTGGATAGCTGTATCTCGTCCTTAAGGGGGACATTGTGCCAGCCGGGGAGGTTGGGGGAATCGGTGACTATGCCCTTTTCGGAATCGATGGCCCCTGCGGCGGCGATGGCTATGCCTGAAAGAGACGGGTATGGCAGGCTGGCATTCCTGAGTACTCCACTGGCTGCGGCCAGCATGCGTGCGATGACCGCTTTGACGCCCTCTTCGGCCAAGGTGGGGGTGTACTCGCGAGAGAAGATTTCGCCCTTTGGGGAGATCAGGGCGGTGACGATCTTGGTGCCGCCCAGGTCGACGGCCAGGACTGGTTTGCCTTCGGCTGAGTCAACCATTACGAAAGGTCATTATAGCCCCGAAGGGAGAGGGGGATCAATGAGCGTTGGCTGTGACAAAAGGGAAACCCTGCGTTGTCTGTGCCACCTGAGGTGTCGTGTCGTTAGAGTATTCTGGGCCTGTTCTTGTATCGCGGGTGCACTGTCATGACTTGGCACAACTTATCAACCGGCACGCCGACCTCTCGCAACAGGAGAAACTCCGTGAGCAGTTTCAGACTGACGGATGCGTCGAACATCCCACTGAGGTCGAGAACATCGGCTTTGTCCGTCTCATCGCGATGAGTGAGGTAGTTGCGAGTGGCGACTACTTGCGCGATGAACTTCTTGTTCTTGTTTGTGATTTCTGTGACGAGGGACTCCGGGATAGACTGCACTGTGATCTCGAGACGCTTTCTCAACGAATACTCGTTGCCGTACTTGATTCTCCCTTTCAAGGCCTCTCTGTGGTCCGGATTGATGTTAGAAGGGATGGCCTCAAGCAGGGCCTTCTTGATTGGCTCGTAATCCTTGTCTGAAACGTATTCGTCATCTCCGTGAGTCCTATGATATGACTCGATGCCTTGGATCAGCGATAGAAACTGGAACTCCACCGGGATGCTGCGGTTAACTGACACACCGAACAATAGGCCCGCGAGCGTGTCGAGAGACTGGCTCTTGCTAAACCAAGTCTGAACTACCTGCGGCCAATCGCCGGACAGCAATGGATGGGGAAACGGCATTTCCGGCGTGAGCATGTCTTTCTGTTGTCTGTATCCAACCTGTCTCAGACACAGATCGACATAACGGCGGATTGGCTTGCCGCCGAATCCCTCTTTCTTCTCTATGCTGGTGCTCAATTGTACGCGCCTCAGGTGAACCGGTCGTCCAACCAAGAGGCTCAGGAGGATGCGGAAGCGGAACAGCGCTTGGAGATACCATTCAAGAGCCTGCGGCTCCTTGGGGCTCATTCGCAGCAATTCGTCATACGTTATGGTCCTGCTGGTGTAGTCCATGCTTGAACCAAAGCCGGCTTCGATTGAGATGACTGCGTCAAGAGCCGCTACGTAAGTCGTGACGATTGAGGGCGTGGTGAAGGTAGTCGATACGCTTGAGCCGCCAGGTCCGAACTGATCAGTGAATGGCACCCGTCCCATCCAGGCGCGAAGATCCGTAAGCGTTATCAGCGCGGATTCGTACGTCTTCGAATTTGGGTCGACGTGGTCGTCCCCTATGAGTATTTGGCTGACAGAAAACCTCGTTGTCGCAAGTCCAGGGAAAGGGAGCAGAAGGCTTGTCTGGTATGCGTCAACCAGCGTGCAGGCTTTCCCATCCAGTGTCTCGCCCAGGATACACGGTAGATTCAGTAGGCCAAATTGGCCTTTCGAAGAGTCGTGCTGCAATGACCCATCGAGCTCAAGTCGCCGCTCTCCCATCGGATCATACGAGAGAGTTCCGGGGACACGATTCTCTGGCGCGCTGGGGATCCACCAGAATCCCCGACAACTGAAAGTGTCTGAAATCGTTGTCTCTTTGGGCATATTGTGACTCCTTGGTAGAACCTCTCTTGATGGCCGTGAGGAACCAGTGAAGTGTACATCATAATCCGCTTGAGCGTCCACGTCACGGCACGATAGGGTACCTCACGGCCAAAGAAAAGAGCGTCCGCGACTCATCGCTGCGTGCTGCCCCAAGCCTGAGATCGCCTATTGCTTTGCGAAGCTGGCCAAGCCGCTCTACTTCATCCACGCACCCAGGAAGTACGGCCACACCACCAAGCCCAGGATGACCTTCCACCAGGCCAGATTGACGAAGCCTATGGTGAACAGCCAACCGGCAAACCAGAGGACTCCTCCTGTTGCCCCGGCTGCCCCACCACCTCCGCCGTGTGAGTGCTTGTGTTCGTCTGACATGGTTTCCTCCTCGATTCTCACGGCTAGGAAAATGGTACTTGCATTATACAGGCTGGTGGTTAGAAGCCATCAACCCCCTTTGTTTCCCCACTCCTCCTGAGGCGTATCTACGATCTTGGGGGATTCGTGTAAGGGCGTATCATCATACGCCCCTGCGGACACCCTCAAACTCCCGGTCCGCCTCAGGCGGATCATTCCCGCGGAGCTTGTCCTCGTGGAGACGAGGAGCGGAAATCCAGCTCGCGTCATGGTCGTCGCGTCTGCCGCTTCTTCTCCGCGACCACCATGATCTCATACTCGTCGAGGTTGATCTGGCCTCTTCTCCAGTCGCCCGCTGTGCCGCCCGAGATGTGAAGAACGCTTAGGCCCGCCGCCTGGAACAGCAGTGTCAATTCCGTAGGGACAAAACCGCGCTCCCTCATGGTCGCCGGAAGGCGGACATCGGGGACTTCAGAGAGCTCGGAAAGCGTGAGCGGGTCGAACGTATTCTTCTCCACGTCTGCTTGGGAATACCGCCGTGCCATCCTGTAGCCATTCAGCACCGTGAACAGGCATCGTGTTCCTGGTTTCAGCGCCTTGGCTACTCCGCGCAAGATCGCCAGCGGCTGCTCCAGGGCATCGTCTCCACGTCCCAGCAGGCCGAAGGCCCCTTCACACAGGCAGATTACCGCGTCGAAATGCTGGTCGAACCGCATTCTCGTGGCATTGGCCTGTACCCATGTCACGGCCACCTTGGCCTTCTTGGCCGACTTCTTAGCCTCGGCCAGCATTCCGGTCGACAGGTCCACGCCGGTGATTATGTATCCCCGACGGGCCAGCTCGATAGCATGTCGCCCCGTGCCGCAGCCGACATCAAGGATCGTGGCGCCTGGCTTCAGCCGCAGTTCCTGGACCAGGAAATCGACCTCGTTGACCGTGTTCTTGGTGAAGCAGTTGTCCATGTAGACCGGAGCGTGGCCGTCGAAGAACTTCTCCCAATCGGCTTTCTTGGTCATATGCGATGTTCCCTTTCCACAGCGTCAGAACGCCTTGATGGAGGTCCATGAGCTCAGCGCAAATGCGCCAGCCTGAGCCGGATGGCGTCGTAGCGGCTGGTGATGCCCAGCTTGGAATACAACCGCGTGATGTGGTTCTTGACCGTCTTCTCTTCCAGCGTCAGGGCCTGGGCGATTTCGGCATTGCTGCGGCCGTCAGCGATCAGGTCCAGGATCTCTGTCTCTCTGTCGGTGAGCGGCTCGACGACCGGCAAATCCGGCAGCGGCTTGGTGCCGGGTTCGTCAGCGGGTATTTCACCCAGTGCCAGCGCCACCGCCGGAGATGGCGCGATCTCTTCACCTGACGCGACGGTGTAGACCGCTTTCAACAGCTCATCAGGATCGAAACGGCTGTAGACCAGGTATCCTCTGGCGCCGGCGTGGAGCGTACGCGCAAGGGTCTTGGGGTCCTCGGTGACTGTGAGGATCAGTATCTTCGCCTGGGGATGGCTGCGGAGAATCTCGGTAGTGGCGTCGATGCCGTCAATGATGGGCATGCGGATGTCCATCAGGATGACATCCGCCGAATGCTTCTTCATCCACTGTATGGCCTCGGCGCCGGTGGAGGCCTCGCCGGAGACCTCGAGTTGCTCCTCCGCTTCCAGCAGGCTGCGCAGGCCCTGCCGGATGACGGGGTTATCGTCGACAATGAAGAGCTTGGTTCTGGTCATTCAACCCCCTTCGTCCCCCACTCTTGGGGGATGAGGAAGAGAGAATTGGGGGACACCCCAAAACCCTCGGCAGGGACGTGTCCCTGCACCCTCTTTGCGCAGTGACTCCCGCGGAGGCGGGAATCCAGAAAGTAGCCCACTTGTATCAAGACTCCTCTTCAATCCCCTTCGTCCCCCACTCTTGGGGGATGAGGAAGAGAGAACTGGGGGACACCCCAGACCCCGGTCCGCCTAAGGCGGACTGCACCGCTTCTCTGTCCGTCACTTGGCCGGAGGCAGCGGAACCGAGATCATCAGGCGGGTCCCATGACTGGTGTCGATGGAGAACTGCCCGTTGATCTGCTCGACCCGTTCCTTCATTCCCAGCAATCCGTACTTGCCTTTAGACGCGAGCGTGTAGACTTCGCCCGGCGGATAGGAGATGCCCTTGCCATCGTCCGCAATCTCCAGCCGCACCTCGCCCGGCTGCAATTCGATGGAGACGCTGGCGCGGGAGGCGTGCGCATGCTTGCGGATGTTCTCCAGGGCTTCTGACAACACATTCCGCAGATTGTGGCTGGCCATCAACGGCAGGCTCCGATCCTCGCCGGATGCCGTGAACTCGGCTTTGATGCCGGTGGCTTGGCCCCATTCCACCACCATCCGTGACATTTCAGACGCTATTCCGGCTTCTTGGCTCTCACCGCGCAGCTCATGAATCATGTCTCTGATCTGTTGAGTGGAGCGCTGGCACACGCCTACCATGTACTGCGCCTTCTCTTTGGCTGCCGGCGAGGAGGCGTGTCTGCCCAGAACATGGGCCTCCAGGGCCAGCCCGTGAAGGGTCTTGAGCACCGTATCGTGCAAATCTCGCGCAATGCGATTCCGCTCCTCCAGCAGGGTGCGTTCCCTCACCAGGATCGCGCTGCGGCGGCGTTCCCGTCTCGCTTCCTCGGTGACTAGGCCAACGGACAGCGCAATGAAGAACAAGAAGAGCGCCCAGAAGGCGAACCCGGTCGTGCTGAAATTGAGGCCGTACTCGGATACCCGATATTGCATGGCCACGGCCAAGCCCGCGACAAAGATGGCCTCCATGAACAGACTCGCTATCAGGCCGAAGCGGACTGCGCCTTCGATAATGACGAAGGCGAACCCGCCGTAGGCGGCTGTCTGGCCTTCCAGAAACTGGAACATCATGGCCCAGGCGAATACCGGCAATAGAGCCTGACTGACGATTCCCAATAGTACCTGTGCCTCTAGAGTGGTGATGCGGCGGTTGAGGAATGCGGCGATGGCGCTCCAGACAGCCAAGAAGGCAGTGAGGACAACGACAGTGACAGTTGACGCTGGGTGATAGGTGATTCCGATGGCGACCAGGGCGGGCACACCCAGCCAGTGTATTCCGATGAAGATCCATTCCAGGTTCTTCATGTCCCTGAGGCTGCGCCCGCCGGAAAGGGATGTCAGATTCGTGCCAACCTTTGATCTCATGTCGGATTGCCTTCCCATGCCATCTACAGCGCCGAAGGCTGACCATATTGTACACGATTGAGATCCCTGCGTCTGGTGGATTGGGAATAGGGACCAGGGTCTCAAGCCAGTGGAATGACCGATCTGAAAGACTGATAATGGAGCCGCCGCAAAGGTGCTTTTGTGAGATGGTCTTGAAAGATGCTATGATTGCAAGTGGAAGCTGTCCGCTCGGACCGGAGTGTGAAATGCGCAGAGAAGTGATTACCGATATCAAAGTGGTCTATTACAGGGGGCGCTATCGGGCCGCCACAGCGTGGTCGAAGATTGGCAGGGCTTCTGGTGCCGAGAAGCCGCCGATAGTTGAAGCTCACAAGATCGGGCAAGGCGAAGCAGTTGAGCGTCGTCGCAAGTCCAGGCCCAGCCTTGAGCCGGCTGCTTAGCAAGCAGACTTCGCAACTAGTCGCGGGCCACTCCGGCCTGCTTGCCTGGATTCCAGCTTTTGATTCCCCGAGCCCCGCGGCTTGGGGACTATCAAACACGCTCTCTCTTAGAACTTGTCTCCCTTCTGACTGACCAGGCGCGTCTCTTGCCGCATTGCCCCCACATTCTTGGACCAAGATCGTCCGAAACTCCGCATTTGTCCAAAATAGGGACTAAGGTCTCAAGACGGCGTTGCGGGCTGCGTGGAATACTGATCGTGCGTTAATCAAATGGTGATATGTGGGAGGCAAACACTATGAAATGTCCGAGATGCCAGAAAGAGAGTCTGATTGGGGCGGACTACTGTGTCTGGTGCGGAGCGCCCTTGTCCAGTAGGACTGACGCCCGCGGAATGCCGCCGTCTGATGGCGAGGGTCTGCCGGGCATCAAGCGTCACCTCAAGGAGATGGGGATTCGTCTGTCGGTCGTCGAGGGACGTGTGATGGTGATCAGCGAACGGCTAGGTCTGGAGTCCGTTGAATCCCAGCCGGCCGTCAGCAGGTCCGAAGAAGCCCCGAAGGGCGAGTTGCAGCCGGAGGTTCGCGGGAAACCCTCTCAGATAAAAGTACCTGCGATGGAGGCTGTGGCTGCCGCGGCAACACCTGAGCCGGCGCCAGTGGTTACGAGACCTGCAGAAAGCCCGGTAGTCGCTCAGTTGCCTCAGAAGCCGCCGAAACGGCCCGAACCCTCCGAGGTGGCAAGGAAGGTGCGCGACTGGGAGCAATCCCTGCCTGGGAACTGGCTGTCACGCATTGGCATGCTGGTTCTCTTCATCGGCCTGGGGTTCTTGACCCAATGGGCCATCGTCAATCACAAGCTCGAGCGGCTTCCTCTTCTCTTGGTCGGGCTGGCTTGTGGCGGAGTGCTCCTGTTCGCTGGACATCACTGGAGAAAGGCATACGGCGCCTGGGCGCAGGCGCTCACTGGCGGCGGTATCGGCGTGCTGTATCTGTCGTTCTTCGCCTCCTATGCGCTGTATGACGACCCCGTGATGCCTTTTCTAGCGACCTTTGGGATGATGTTCCTGGTTACCATACTGGCGGTAGGAGTCGCCCTGCGGCGCGAGTCGATGGCCATTGCCATCATCGGCATCGTCGGTGCTTTTTTGGTTCCCATCATTCTGAGTGCTTCTGACCTGCACAAGCCAGCCGAGGCTGGTGGTGAGAGCAATCCGGGGCTCATGATCGCCTACATTCTCGTGCTGGATGTCGGGATCGTCTGGCTTTCCACATTCCGCAACTGGCGGTGGTTCACCCTTTTGGGCTTCGCCGGTTCGCTGGCGGTATATGGACTCTGGTATGCGAACTCCGGCCATGATGGGCCCGTGTCTGTGGCCGAATGGGGGCTGACCGGGATCTTCCTGTGCTTCGTTGCGGCGACGACGCTGTTCCATGTTGTGGGGCGGCGCGCCCCGCAATTGAGCGACCAGGCTCTCATGTCCGTGAACGCGGCTGTGTACTTCTGCATCAGCTATGCCCTCCTCTGGGGGAAGTACCAGGAGTGGCTGGGGCTTTTCAGCGTTGGGCTGTGCGCTCTCTATGCCATGATCGGATATCTGGCCTTGCGGCGGAGTGAAGACAACAGGCTTCTCTCGCTGTTCGCGTTCGCCATCTCGATCGTGTTCCTGACGATTGCCATTCCCGTTCAATTGCACCGGTCATACGCGTCATGGATCACTGCGGCCTGGGCGGTTGAGGGCGCGGCTCTGGTGTGGATCGCAGTGATCCAGAACATGCCCAAATGGCAGGCCTGGGGCCTCGGGGCTTTTGCCCTGGCGCTGGTTGGCCTGTTCGCCTACAACCGCGCCATAGACGCCGAGCAGTTCCGGCCATTCATGAACGACACTTTCTGGGCTTTCACCATAAGCATCCTGGCATTGTATGCGGCGGCCAACTTCCTGCGGGAAGAGAAGGATGCGCTGCAACCGTGGTTCTTCCCGGCGATGGTGCTGACGGCCAGTCTTCTGACGATGTGGCTGTTCAGTGCCGAGATTGTGGGCGCCGCCGGAAGCAAGATTTACGAGGTGCGTGATCCTGGGTCGATTCGAGGGATCGAGAATGCGAGATCGCTGGGATTGGTCAGCCTGTGGGCAGGCTACGGATTTTGCCTGTTGGCTGCTGGCACGTGGAAGAAGTGGAACTGGCTTCGAGTTGCCGCATATGCACTTGTGGCGCTGGCGTGCGGCGTGACCGTCCTCTTCCTTAATCACCGTCACGCCCTGGTCACGAGCAGCGATTCTCTGCCATTCGTCAACTACGGATTCGGCGCCTTTGCCGTCTGCACGGTGGCACTGTACCTCATGGCTCGCGTGGTCGCTGAGAACCGGGAGAAGCTCAAAGAGTTCGACAGGCTCGTCTGCCTGGTGGCGGTGTGTGCCGCCAACGTACTCACGGTCTGGGCCTTGAGCGCCGAGATCGTCACCTTCGTGGACGGGCCCAACGTTGAGAACGTGCGGAACCTCCTACTGGTGATTCTATGGGCAGGATATGGGTCTGCGCTTATAGCGATCGGCGTTTGGAGAAGTGCTCTGTTGCCGCGCATCGGAGGCAGCGGCCTGATGGCCGTAGGTGTCGGTGCAACTGCGCTGCTCCTGAACCACTGGCACGCGCACATCCTGCGCGGTGACTCAACGCCGATAGTCAACGTCAGCTTCGGCGGCTTTGCTATCTGCGTTGCTGCGCTATACCTCTTCGCCTACCTGGCGTCTCGGCATCAGGGCAAGTTCGAAAGCTTCGACAGGCCCGTCTGTATGGTGGCGCTGACAGTGGCGAATGTGCTGACTCTCTGGGCTCTCAGCGCCGAGGTGATGACTTTCCTAGAGGAGCCGGGCAGGGAGAACCTCAGGAGTCTGATGCTGGTGATTCTGTGGAGCGGGTATGGTCTGCTCCTGACGCTGGCGGGTGCCTGGAAGAGCGTCCCTGCTGCGCGATTCTGCGGATATGGGCTGATCGGCGTCGCTGCCGGGATGGCGTTGACCTTGCTGAATCACGGTCATGCGTCGGTCCTGAGGGGGAATTCGGACTGTCTGGCCAACTACAGCTTCGGCGGACTCCTTATCGCCATCTGTGGCGTCTATGCGGCAGCCTACCTCATGGCCAAGCACAACGAGAAGCTGCTGCCCGGCGAGAAGACGGTCTTCCCGATACTCATCGCGGTGGCGAATGCGCTGACCCTCTACGCGCTGAGTGCCGAGATCCTGACCTACGGTGCCAACGAGAACTGGAAGAACATGGGTTTGACTATGCTATGGGCTGCGTACGGGCTGGTGCTGGTTGTCGCTGGAATAATGGGCAAGTGGCCGTGGGTTCGCGTGGGAGGGTTGGCACTCGTGTCCATAGCCGTTCTGAAGCTCTTCATCCTGGACACGCTGCGCCTGGACCCTGGATACCGGGTGGGAGCCTACGTCACCGTAGGTGTTCTCCTGCTCGCTGGCGGCTTCGTGTACAGCCGCTATGCTGATGTCATCAAGGGATTCATCATGGACCGGCCGGAGAAGGAGAGCGGTTCTGTTCGGAAATGACGGGGCCCAACCGCGGAGCGGAGGCGGCTAAGCCGAGGTCACCTTCTCTACGGTGACCTCGGCGCCCGATCTGACCGACTTGAGCACCTTGGGATCGCCGAGGATTCTGCCCAGGACGGTGACAGGGCTGGCCGCGCGGATTTCGTCGCCGCGGCTCGCGGGCGTCCGCCCGAAGAACAGGCACAAGGACGGCCCGTCCGGCCAGTAGGCCACATCGCCCATCTCCACCACCTGTTTCCCGTCTTCGATCTGCACGGTGAGCGGGACGTCGAAGTAGATCTCATCGCCCCAGGTGTTGGCCGTCGCCTTCACCGGCAGTATCGTCAGGAGAGCCTGCGACGTCCTGGTGCTGTTCAGTTCAGCCTGCACTTGGATGGCGCCGGACTTGATGGTAATGATGTCAGGCATTTACGCACCTCACTTGGAGACAGTCGCCTGTACAGGCTCCTCTTGTCTTTGCGTCGAGTAAGAACATGGAGGCTAGTCACCCTTCGTGAAGTGCTTGATCTGTTTCATCCTTGTTCGCGCTTGTTCTTCCGTATACTCATCACGCCTGAGGTGTTCAATCCACTTGTACTGTCCAAAGCGCAGCCTCTTCACACCCGGCCCGTGGTTCAGCAAATTGTATTCGCCGCACGTGTTACACTTTACAACATCCCATCCTGGGTCCGGAATGCCGTTTCCCCTTTGCAGAACGAAGGTGTCAAGCTTGGGTCCACAATTCGTGCAATCCCGTGAAATGGTTTCGATCACTTCGTCTTTGCCGTTGAAGAACGAGAACACCTTGAAGAAGGTGGTGCTGGGTGTGCCATGGAGCCAACGGTTGAGATCATCCTTGAGATCAACCTTGATCATCTCGGCGAGTTGGAGGTAATAGTCACATATGAACTCGCGTTCCTCTGTATCATACTGGTACCTATTGACTGATGAGAGGCTTGCCTTCAGTATCTTCCTGTATCGTGTTGGGGAAGGACTCTGTTCTGTCGCCTCAATCAGATTGTCTGAGCATCGGTTGAACAGATCGCTGAGACGCGAGCATATCTCAGCATCGGATGGAATCAGCCCTCGTTTATCCCATGCTGAAGGAGAGAGCTTGTCCTTCGCTCTAAAGGCTTTGAGTTCCTCCAAGATGTGACTGTCGGTTGACATTGCGTGCAATCTCCGATCAGGTCAGTGGGCGCGTACCACGCCCGGAGTGCAGCCCGCCTATGATTCCAGTGTCAACTCGCGCAGCATTTCCAGTAGCTCTTCAGGTTTCGCTTGACCTCTTCTACCACCTGCTTGGTCTCTTTGAGACCGGAGGTTGTCTGGATCGAGGACAGGAACGGTTCTTTGAGATCAAGGTCGAGTCCGACTGACCCCGCCACGAGGGCCAGCCATCCGTATGGGAGAACTGTCTGGTTGTATCCGCTGCCCAGGAGATCAACCCTTCGTCCTTCGCATACTTGTTCGGCGACCTCGCGGACCTTCCTACCGATCATGGTGAAGCCCTCAAGAGTAAGACCCAGGTCGGTCAGCTCGTCGGCAAAGTGGGGGTCGGACCCCCCATTGCGGATGATGATCTGCGGCTGGAACTCTTCAGCCAGGGGCGCAAAGACGTGGTCCAGGGCGTACTCGTAGGCCTCGTCGGATGCCCCTGGAGGCATGGGCACATTGACGGTGAATCCCTTCCCTTCGCCCTCGCCGATCTCGTGGGCAAACCCGGTCCCGGGGTAGAGAGTTCGCGGGTCCTGGTGCAGGTCAATGAACAGAACTCGTGGTTCCTGATAGAGGATGTGGCATGTGCCATCCCCGGCGTGGGCATCGGTGTCCAATACAAGGATTCTCTCCAGGCCGTGGTTCTCCAGCAGGTTCAAAGCCGAGATGGCCACATCGTTGTAAATGCAGAAACCGGCGGCGTAGTTGCTCCTGGCGTGGTGCAGGCCGCCGCCGACTCCCACCGCGTGAGCCACGTCCGATTTCGATACCAGTTCGGCGGCTGTCATCGAAGCCCCAACTATGAATCTGGCGGCCCTCTCCATTCCCGGTTGGAGAGGGGTGTCCGGGCTCATGTAGGTGTAGCTGGGTATCCAGGCCCCATCGGATGCAGCGACCAGGTCCTGGATGTAGGCTCTTTCATGAACCAACGTCAACTCCTGGTCAGAGGCGCGCCTGGGCTCGATCTCCTCGTGCGCGTCGAGTTTGGCCCGAAGCAGGTTCATGAAGTTGACATAGCGGTCGCTCCGGAAGGGATGGCCGGGACCGAAGTCATATCCCTTGATGTTGTCACTGTAGACGATAGTCACTGGCATGTCATCAACCCCCAGCCAATCAGCACAGTCTACGATATCGTAGCATCGAAACCAAACGCCTTTGTTGCCTCCATTCGCATCCTATACAATGATACCAATCATCTTGCCGGGATTTCATCTTGAAGATCGATCTGCACGTTCACACCAATCCGCTATCACCAGATAGCTTCATGACCGCTGACCAAGCCATTGAGACAGCGAAAGAGATCGGATTGGACGGTATTTGCTTTGCTGAGCATGATCGCGCATGGCAACTGTCTGAGATTCACTTGTTAAGAGAGAAGCACGACTTCCCCATCTTCAGAGGTGTCGAAGTCATGCTGCGGGGCGGTATCGAAATGCTTGTTTTCGGTTTGAATATCGACTTTACCAGCCTTCTTCAGATCAGTGATCTAAGGAAGATGGTCACCGCAGCGAAGGGATTCATGGTCTACGCACACCCCTTTCGCGGGCTCCCGGAACTGGCAATCAGTGATGCAGCTGCCGCATCGGAGATCACGCTGGGCAAGGTAGACATCGCCAGCATTGATGCTGTGGAAGGCTGCAATGGGCGCAACAAAGACATCTGCAACCAACGGGCCATGGAGATGGCTGCGAGGTACGGCTTGAGAACCACGGGCGGAAGCGATGCCCATGAAGTTGGTGAAATCGGCACATGCGTCACGGTTCTGGAGAGACGCATCTCCACGGATGCCGAGCTGTTGGACGAGCTGAAGGCCGGCAGATTCACCAGCGCCCCTTTCAGGGTCAGGGAGAGATGGACGTGGCAGCAAGCGCCAAAACCGTAGAGGCGCGGGCGCCGGAGTCCAAATTGACAACCTGCATCGCAATGGCATAGCATTTACTCTGAGCCTTGTTCATGAAGTGGAGTACCGCAGCTTCCCGGACAAGAAGGCAACCCTGTTCCGCCGTGCCGTCGACAGCGCGGTGCCCCGATTCTGATTCCCCAGCCTAGAGCGCTCTGGATGTCCTGCTGGACAAATACGGAAATTAGGAGGTATGGAGCAAGAAATGGCAAAGAGAATGGAAGGCAAAGTAGCGGTAGTCACGGGCGCCGGTCGCGGAATCGGTGCCGCGCACGCCATGGCGCTGGCGATGCATGGGGCCAAAGTGGTGGTCAATGATCCCGGTGTGAATCGCGACGGGACCGGTTCCTCGAATGTGGCTGACGACACCGTGGCTGCCATCAAGAAGGCCGGCGGAGTAGCGGTAGCCAACTATGACAGCGTGGCGACTGCTGAAGGCGGCGAGGCCATCATCAAGTGCGCCGTCGAGAAGCTTGGCGGAATCCACATACTGGTGAACAACGCCGGCTTCCTGCGGGACAAGACATGCTGGACCATGACTGCCGAGGAGTTTGACCTAGTGGTCAAAGTACATCTGTACGGGCATTTCAATACCATCAGGGCGGCAGCGCCGATCATGAGGCAGCAGAGGTGGGGGAGGATAATCAACACCTCCTCTGAGGCAGGCGCCATCGGCAACTTCGGGCAGATCAACTACTCGGCAGCCAAGGAGGGCATCGTCGGTCTGACCAGGGTAGTCGGCAGAGAGATGGGCAAGTACGGCGTGACCTGCAATGCCATCCGCCCGCAAGCGGCCACCCGCATGACTATGACTGAAGACGTGCTGAAGAATATCGCCAACATGATGGGGCTCAAGGACGCGAAAGAGGCTGAGAAGGCATTCATCGCCATGTCCGCACCCGAGCATATCTCTCCCATCCTGATATTCCTGTGCTCCGAGGAAGCGGCCAACGTCAATGCCCGCGTGTTCAATGTCGGCGGAGGCAAGTTCGGCCTCTACAATGAGCCGGAGGTAATTGCCTCTGTCGAGAAGGCCGGCCAGGTCTGGGACACTGAAGAGCTGATCAAAGAGATGGTTGCCAAAGTGACCGGCAAACTTGTGAACGTGTCCCCGGTGCAGCCGGCGAAATAGAGCGAGGTACCATCTGAGCAAAGCAAAGCCGCTGCAGGCATGAGAAGCCTGCAGCGGCTCTTGTTTCCATGGTCCGAGACGGGCCGCAGCGTCTATCTGGTCTTGATCTTAATCAGGATGTCCCCCGGACAACCGTCGGTTACCTGGCAAGCATCGCCAAGCCTCAGAACGTTGCCGGATTTCACCCCGGGAGGCACTTTGACCTCAAGCTTCTTGCCCTTCCGGATGAGCATCTTCTTGGTACCCTTCTTGGCCTCGGCCTTGGAGATCGTCAGCTCGTAGCGAACGTCCTTTCCATGAGGCCCTCTGGTCTGATGGAAGAGATACTCCGGATTGGCGTTGGCGCCGGGAAACGTCTCGAATCTGACGGTCCGTCCGGGGCCGTAGCTCCTGAACGTAAAATGACTGCCCGATCCCCTCAGTGCATCACCGAAAATGTTCTCGAGGAAGTCATAACCCAGGCCGGACTGGCCGAACTCTCTCATTAGGTCTTCGAAAGTAGTCCTTGTGCCGGCGTTCCCAAAGATGTCGCCTACATTGCCCACTGTGCCGAATCGGTCATATTGCTGCCTCTTCTCCTGGTTGCCCAGCACACCGTAGGCCTCGTTAATCTCCTTGAACTTCTCGTTGGCCCAGGCTTCCTTGCCCGGGTTCTTGTCCGGATGAAACTGCATGGCCAGCTTCCTGTAGGCTTTCTTGATATCGTCTTCGCTGGCGCTCTTGGGCACACCCAGTATCTTATAGTAGTCTTTGGCCATTCATCATTGCTTTCTCTGCTGCCGAAGCTGGCTTGTCCTCGTGCTGGAAGTCCCTCGTGCGTCGAATCCTGGACACAAGTATAGCATCAATGTTCTTTGCCCTCTAACCGGGAGTCGGATTCTGGGGAATCCTTAATTGAGTCTCATCAACCCCCTTGATCCCCCACTCTTGGGGGATAGGAGAGAAGGACTGAGGGACACCCTCAGACTCCCGGCGGGAAGCATCCCGCAACTCTCTTGATAGTACCTTCACGGAGGCTGTCTCACATCCATCTTTTAACCCCCTTGGCCCCCATTCGCGGGGGTAGAAAGAGGACGGGAAGACTGAGGGACACCATCAAACTCCCGGCAAAAAGGCCTCGCCCCTTTGCATACCCCTGGCGGATCCGTAACGGTGAAAGGGCACCCAAACCCTCGGAAGGGGGCTTCGCCCCTCTGCCCGCCGCCCAACCATCGCAGCAAGCACAGCCTGCAATGCCCTACACCCGCCCCAGGGGAGGATGGCGATGCCGATGAGGGTGAAGTGGTCCAAAGAGAAACGCCATCCGCAAGGATTGTTCAATAGTCTTGCGGATGGCGTGCAGTGCTAACCATTCAGTTGGACAGGGTCTCTTAGCCGAGGTTCATCACGCGGCCACTGGCCACGGCCACTACTTCTTTATGCTGATTGGTGAACGTGGACTTCATGTGGAAGAGCAGCATCTTCCTCTTCTCGTTCGACTTGTCCTCGGTGCCAGTGAACTCATTCACAACCGTGATGGAGTCGCCCGCCTTTATCGGCTTGAAGTATTCCCAGTCGCCGCCGGCATCAACGATGCCTGGATACGGAAACGGAGGCATCTGCGCGCCCTCTCCCATTAGCATCGCGGCAGTCAACATTCCTGGCGGCAGGCGATCGTGCCACATTGGATTAGTGTCACCAATGGCTTCGCAGTACCGCTTGATCATGGTCCTGTCTATCTCGAAAACGGTGGGCCTACCCTTGTTTCCGACAAACTTCTTCATTTCATCCATGTTCACCATATCCCGTTCTCCTTTCGTGGGCTTCTGCGATAGAGACAGCCCAGATGACTATTCTATAGTTGCTACCAAGCCTTGGTCAAAATGCAGGCCGCATTGTTGCCGGCATAGCCATAGGTCTGAGCCAGACCGTTGACGAGCTTGGTCTTCTTGACCTGGCCTTTACCGGCCTCACCGCGCATTTGGCGGACGAGCTGGCAGACCTGGGAGAGACCCTGGGCCACCACGGCCTCGCCCTGAGCGGCCACGCCGCCACCGGAGCAGACCGGGAGATCGCCGTCGATCGGGTGGACCTTGCCTGACATGAGCATCTTGTCGGCTTCGCCGGGTTTGAGACCGAGGATGCACTCCAGATAGACCAGGTAGTGCCATGACGAGTTGTCCGGAAGCTCGATGATGTCGATGTCCCCAGGCTGGAAACCCGAATTCTTGTAGAGAACCTTTATAGCATTGCGGGACTCGGACAGGTCGGGCACGCCCGGGCGCGGATAGGAAGAGCAGAAGGTCAGGCGTATGGTCGGGTCGCCGAAGGTGGGGGTCCCGATCGTGATGGCTTTGACCAGAAGCGGCTTCTTGGTGTACTTCTTGGCATTCTCCAGGGTGGTGACGATAACCGCGCCGGCACCGTCGGAGGTGGCGCAGATTTCGAAGAGACGGAGTGGCTCGGCCACGTATTTGGAGGCTTTGATCTCCTCCATGGTGAAGACCTTCTGATAGCGGGCATACGGGTTGTTCACAGCGCCCTGGGATGTGATGTGCTTGGCGTAGGCCAGCACTTCATCGGTGGTGCCGACGTCGTGCATACGGCGCTTGAGTTCCATGGCCCAGTAGGCCGGGTTGGTCTCGCCGGTCATGCAGAAACGGACGTAGTCGGTATCATTGAAGCCGCCCTTGTCGAACTTGGTGGGAGCAGCCTCGCGGAGCTGGGGCCGGAAGAACCCGCCAGCGGACTTGTCGGCGGCGATGGCGATGGCAGTGTCGGCGTATCCCGAGGCGACCGCCAGGACCGCTTCACGCAAGATGGCCTGGCCGGAGGCGCAGGCGTTGACGCAATTGACCATCGGGATGCCCGTCTCGCCCATCATGCGGGCGATGGAGGTGCCCATCAGCAGGGAAGGTACGCCGCCGCGATCGGCTATCCACATGTAAGCGCCGAAGGCTGCGCTTTCGATTTCGCGCCAGGTCATGTTGGCGTCCTTCAGAGCGGCGCCGATGGTCTCCACTCCCATTTCCTGCATGGATTTCTCGGGGAACTGCCCCCATGGATGCTGGCCGATACCAACGATTGCAGCTTCACGCATTGGTTTCATCGTCATAATCTCCTATTTCCCCACCGGCTTCCACATCCAGGTGATGTACTCGTTGTCGGCATCTTCGTAGAGCTTGCCGATCGTCATCTCCACCGTCTGCCCGATCTGGAGGCCTTCGATGGTAGTGGTCATGCCCAGTACGCGCATGCCCTCTGGGACGTCAACCATGGCCACGCCGTAGGGCTTGAACGGGTCCATCTTGAAGGGCTGGGCCGGCTGTGCCGTGTGAATAGTATAGGTGTACATGGTGCCTTTGTTGCTCAGAGGCACGACCTCCATGTTGGCCTTGTCCTTGGCGCAGTCAGGATTTCCGCAGAAGGGGACTGTCGGGAAGAAGTACGCACCGCACTTCTTGCACTTGCTTGCCAAGAGCTGGGGTTTGTCAGCGGGCCAGGTGAATAGGCCGTCTATTATCGGGACTTGCTTCTTTGCCATGCTTCGATCTCCTTTCTGAGTTTGTAACCAACCTTAGGCGACTCTGGAAACGGACAAATGTGGTGGCTCTATCTACAGCCCGATCTCTTTCGCCACGAAGCGTCTCTGGAAGCGAGCGTCTCCGAAGGCGAACTCCGACACTTTGGATCGCTTGGAATACAACGGCAAGTCATGGTCCTCGCAGAAGCCAATGGCACCATGGCATTGATGGGCCAGGTCGCAGATTCTCCGGTAGGCTTCACTGCACCAGGCCTTGGCCATGGCAACATCCTTGGCAAACGGCTGATTCTCGTTGACCTTCCAGGCCACCAGATAGGTGATGTACTTCATGCCTTCGAGGTCAACGGCCATGTTAGCGGCGTGGGTCTGGAGTGCCCCCAAAGTGCCGATAGGCTTCTCAAACTGGATCCTCTCTTTGAGGAACGTGACTGTCATGTCGAGGACTTGCTGGGCTCCGCCTTCCATCTCGGCGCACTTGAGGACGGTGGCCTTTTCCAACAGCCTGGTGATGCGGTCCTTCCCCTGATGAGCCTCTCCCAGTCTCTTCGCCTCGGGCACCTTCAGTCCCTTGATGACGATCTTGGACTGCTTGTCTCCCGAGAGGGTCTCGATAGGCGTGCAGGTGACGCTGGGACTCTTGGCATCCACCAGGAACAGGTCAATGCCTTCCTGCTTGGTGGCATGCTTGGTCTTCGTGGCGACCAGGATGATATCGGCCACGTGGGCATTCTCCACAAACAGCTTGGTGCCGTTGATGACCCAGTCGTCTCCCTCCGCGGTGGCCTGGCATTGGATGGCGTCGAGCTCAAAGCCCACACCGGGCTCGCTGACTGCAGTCGTGACAACCAGTTTACCGGAGGCGATCTTGGGGAGCAGGTCAGCCTTCTGCTGGTCGCTGCCCATCTCGAGTATGGCCATCGTGCCCACCAATGATGAGAACAGTGGCCCTACCATGGCGCCCCGCCCCATCTCCTCCACCAGGGCGACGATGTCCATGAAACTGCCGCCCACGCCGCCGAACTGTTCGGGAATGATCAGGCCCGGCCAACCCAGTTCGGTCATCTTGTTCCACATCTCGGGGGTGTACCCCTTTTCGTCCTTGATCAGCTTCCGCACCGTGTCCCTGGGGCATTCCGTGGCCAGGAAATCGCGGGCCATCTTGCGCAGCATTTCTTGTTCTTCAGTGAAGGTAAAGTCCATCTCTCTATCCTCTTCCCTCTAGCCTCTCGGCAGGCTCAAGCCTCTGGTGGCTATTGTCATCCTTTGGATTTCCGAAGTGCCTCCGGCGAGGCTCAGACCTCTGTTGAACTTGTAGAGGAAGGTGAATCTCTTTCGCAGCTTGGTCCATTTGGGGTCTTCACCGAGCTGTACCTCTGGGCCCAGTATCTCCAACCCGACATGGGCCAGGCGCTGTCCCAGTTCATCGGCGAAAACCTTGACCACCGAGGACTCCCAGCTAATGCTCTTTCCCTGGTTCAGCAGCCAGGCTGCCTTGTAGTTGATCATGCGGCTGACCTGGAGTTCGACCGCTATCTCGGCCAGCGCATCGCGGAGAATCTGGTTGTCCTTCAGGCGATGACCGTCGTACTTGGCCTCATTGACGTATTCGACGAGCTCTTCCAAATCCTTCCGGCTGCCGGCATGTCTGATACACCTGCCCCAGAAGCGGTCTCCTTCGAGGGCCTCGAACACCAGCGGCAGACCGCGGTTCTCCTGGCCGAGCAGATACTTCTTGTGGACGCGGGCGTCCTCCAGGAATATCTCGGTGAAGGACTTGGCGCCAGCCATGTCGATTATGGGGTTGACCGTCACACCGGGCCACCTGACGTCCACCAGGAACGTGCTCAAGCCCTTGGACTTGGGGGCGTTGGGGTCTGTCCTGGCCAGAAGCAAGCACCACTCTGCCAGGTGAGCACCGGTGGGCCATATCTTCTGCCCATTGATGACGTAGTAGTCGCCATCTTTCACGGCGCGGGTAGCTGTATTCAGGAGGTCGGAGCCGGCTCCGGGTTCGCTCAGCCCGGTAGAAAAGAGTATCTCGGCCTTCGCCATCCTGGGCAGGAACTCCATCTTCTGTTCCTCAGTACCCTTCGACAGAAGACCGGCAGCAACGGCATCGCCGAAGAGGTGCCCGTATTGGGGCGCTCTGTGATAAGCCAACTCTTCCGCGGAGACATAGCGCTGCATGACAGTTCCGCCCATGCCGCCGTACTGCTTCGGCCAGGATATGGAAAGCCATCCCTTCTGGCCCAGCCTTTGCGTAAAAGCACGAGACCATCCACCGAACCCATATCCCTCATCCTCGATTTCATGAGGGAAGCTCTCCGGCGGTTCCTTCTGACAGAACTCGCGGACCTCTTGTCTGAGTTTCTCTTCGTCTTCCGAAAATCTGAAATCCATTACTTCTTTGACCCCGCTTTCATTGGAGGCATGATAACCACCTCTTCCACGGTTACCTTGATGACAGAGCGCACCTTCATCTTCATGGGGGCGAACTGCGCTTTGAACGTTTCGACCAGGTCGCCCGAGTCGAGTATCTCCGCCTTGCCCTTGATCCGGCAGCCTCCCCAGGTGTCCGGACTGAAGACCATCACCTCCACTTGAGGATTCTCCTTGATATTGGCGATGGTATTGGGGGAAGCGATCTCGGCGAAGGCGACGTGCTCATCGTCTAGTACCTTGAAGGACCCTTTGGGAGAGACATTGGGCTTGCCGTTCTTGCTGGCGGTGGCTACGAAGGCTGGTTGCGTGGCCGCGATTATCCTCTTGGCTTCCTCAGATAACTTAGCCGTGGCACACCTCCTGATTGAGAGAATTTTAACATCGGCGGTCTTGAAAGGCAAACGACGCGTCGAGCGCGGATTGCCCGCGAGTCAAGCAAGGCTTAGAATGAAGGCTGGCAAAAGATGGATGCCGCATCAATCGGACCGGCGAAATAGTTCGCATGGGGCTGAGACGGAGCTCTGTGTGGGCGATGGTCGCCTCGCGAACAATGGCGCTATAATGCTTTAGTGAGGTGTTGATCAAGATGAACGAGCCGCCTGCTAAGCCCAAATCTCTCTTTGGCCGATTGCGGTCGCTGCCACTCAGGGCATGGGTCGTCTTTCTGGTCGCTGAATCTGTCGTTTTCCTTGTGCTGATCGTGGTTCTGGTGCTGGTCGTGTTCAGAAAGTAGCGGCGGAGAGTATTCTGAGCTGTGGTTGTCCACGGTTTAGTCAGGCGTGGCTATCTCTATTTGCGTTCATTTGGCTAGAGACCAGGCATTCCTCAGGGTTGGTCAAGGGGATCGGGACAGCGCGGCTCCAGACTGTTGCAAAATGACGGGTGACAACGAACTTCTTTCGCTTCAGAACCTGGCCCGAGCCTACGGCGTTGAGACCGAGTATCGGGACAACGATGGCCGCCGCCAAGAGGCTTCTGCAGAGGCACTGCTGGCCGTGCTCAAGGCTCTTGGCGCGCCGGTAGAAGGACTCCAGGACATCCCGATTGCGCGCCGGGAGCGGCGGCAGTCGTACTGGAGGCAGCCTCTGGAGCCGGTGATAGTGGCCTGGGACGGGGTATTCGCTGAGACCGACCTTCGGCTGCCATCTGACAAGGTTTCGGGCGCTCTTGAGTGTCACCTCAAGCAGGAGACCGGTGAGGTCCAGCACTGGACTGTCGACTTGGGCGGCCTGTGGACCATTCAAGAGTCGGCGGTTGAGGGAACCCGATATGTGGCGAAGGCAATTGTCATCCCGCAGACTCTACCCAACGGATTTCATAGACTGACAGTGGAGACGCCGGACCGGTTGGCTGAGGCCATGATTATCTCGGCTCCGGGCAAGGCCTACTCGCCTTTTGGGGAGACGTCCGGTGGAGTCTGGGGCGCGTTCCTGCCGCTGTATGCCCTCTATTCCAAGCGCAGTTGGGGGAGTGGCGATTTCTCCGATCTTGAGGCTTTCATGGAGTGGGTTTCCAGCCTGGGAGGCAACGTGGTAGGCACGCTGCCGTTTCTGGCCTCTTTTCTGGATGACCCATGCGACCCCAGCCCTTACACGCCAGTGAGCCGCCTGTTCTGGAACGAGTTCTACATTGATGTGTCGAGAGTTCCGGAGATGACACGCTGTGCCGAGGCCCAAGCTATGGTAGAGGCAACGGAGTTCAAGAATGAGATTGAAGCTCTCCGCGGCCTGCGCTTCGTCGACTACCGGCGGCAAATGGCGACCAAGCGCAGAGTGCTGGAGAGGCTGGCGAAGAGCCTCAGTTCGGAATCAGGCGAGCGCTATCAGGCTTTCCAGCGATTTCTGAAGGAACACGATGGACTACTGGACTACGCCCGTTTCCGCGCCACGTGCGAGTCGCGTGGCGAGACGTGGCGGACCTGGCCGCAGGTTCTGCGGGACGGAGTGCTGCACGAGGAAGACTGCGACGGGGAGACGGAGCAGTACCATGCATACGTGCAATGGCTGGCGGATGAGCAGTTGCAGCATCTTTCTGCCCAGGCTCGTGGGAAGCGCATGAGCCTGTATCTGGATCTCCCTCTGGGCGTTCATGGGGACGGGTACGATACCTGGCGTGAGCGTGATCTTTTCGTGGCCGGTGTAGCAGCCGGGGCACCGCCGGATGCCCTGTTCCACAAGGGACAGGACTGGGGCTTCCCGCCACTCCATCCCCAAAAGATGAGAGAGCAGGGCTACCGATACCCCATGACCTACTTGAAGCACCATATGAGGTACGCCGACATTCTACGCATTGATCACGTCATGGGCATGCACCATCTCTTCTGGGTGCCCAAAGGCATGGAGGCGACGGAAGGAGTCTATGTTCGCTACCCCGCGGACGAGTTGTATGCCATCCTCTGCGTTGAGTCACACAGGCACCAGTGCCTGGTTGTGGGTGAGAACCTGGGCACGGTCCCATCGTATGTCAATGATGCCATGGCGCGGCACAATGTCTCCGGCCTGTACGTGACCCAGTATGAGGTGCCGGAGGATCCCGCCAACGGTCTCCGTGACGTGCCATCTCATTCCGTGGCCAATCTCAACACGCATGACATGCCGCCCTTCTCGGCCTTCTGGCAGGGTCTCGAGATAGAGCGCTGGAGAGCGCTTGGGTTGGTGACCGAGCTTGAAGCAAAGAGCAGAACCGAGGGCCGCCACGCGGCCAAGAGAACGCTGGCCAGATTCTTGCAGCAGCATGGGTACCTGTCAGGCGATCCGGGCGATATCGGTCTCGTTTTCAAGGCCTCCCTGTCTTTCCTGGCAGACAGCCCGGCTCAGATGCTCCTGGTGAATATGGAAGACCTTTGGCTGGAGACGGAGCAACAGAACGTTCCCGGCGTTGTCGAAGGCCATCCCAACTGGCAGAGAAAAGCCAGGTACGACTTCGACACCTTCTCGCAGAGTTCGGAAGTACTGGATTTGCTGGGAAGGGTGAAACGCCCACCTCGCACGGGAGAATTGCCCTAGCAGGATGTCTCAAGAGAGGCGCAGGATGTGCCTCGTGCCGGGAGCCTGAGGCTGTCTCTCATCTCACTATCTGGCGACGACGCCGCCGTCCACGGCGAAGAGAGAGCCTACGACAAAGGAAGCCTCGTCGGAGCATAGCCAGAGCACGGCAGCGGCGATCTCTTCGGGCTGGCCCAACCGCCCCACCGGTTCCATGTCCACGTAGACCTTCTCCATGAACGGTCTGTCCTTCAACTGATGAGTGATCAAAGGGGTGTTGATCACCCCGGGGCAGACGGCGTTTATTCGAATGCCTGAAGTAGCGTATTCCAGGGCTGCGGACTTGGTCAGGCCCATCACACCATGCTTGCTGGCGACATAAGCGGCCTGACCCGAGAGACCTCTCCGTCCTGCCAGAGAGGATGTGTTGACGATGGCCCCTTTCTTCTGCTTCAGCATGTGCGGGATTTCGTATTTCATGCAGAGGTACACGCCCTTGAGGTTGGTGGCCATCACTCGGTCCCAGTTGTCCTCGGTGGTCTTGGCGACTCTCTTGAGCGGTTCTCCGACGCCGGCATTGTTGAAGGCGCAGTCCAGGCGACCATAGGTCTCGATGGCCTTGTTCACCAGGGCTTCGACCTCGGCCGCCTTTGAGATATCTGCCTTGAAGAATATGGCCTCGCCGCCGGCGCTCTTGATCATCCGCAGCGTTTCCTCGCCGCCCTCCACATTGATATCGTCAATGACGACCTTGGCACCTTCGTTGGCAAATGCCAGCGATGTGGCACGGCCTATGCCGGAGCCGCCCCCTGTCACCAAGGCAACCTTACCTTCGAATCGTCTCATCGGGTTACCTCCTCAGACTGAGCTAATGTCAGTATATTGTTTGCCGGAATTGCGGGTCAATTCGGGCAGTCTGCCAGTCCGGGCCTTGCTTTCCACCTCCACGAGGGGACATCGTTGCTAGCGGGCCGCTGGTGACTGTGTGTCACGAACAAGCCGAACAGGGCTTCTCACGGCTGCCATTCAACCCCCTTTGTCCCCATTCCGCCTGAGGCGGATCTTTGATGCTTGGGGGGATAGAAAGAACGCAGAGGGGCTGTGCCCCTCTGGACACCGCAGTAACCGAAGAGCCGCATCGAAGAGTGGCCGACGGGTCAGGTTGACCGTCCGGAGATGCAGGAGGAGACCTCCTGCCGGGGGTTTGGGGGTGTCCCCCAGTTCTACTCTCCCACCTCCAAGAATGGGGGCCAAGGGGGTTGAAAACAGACCTGCTGGACGGCCGCCCGAAGGGTGCATGTGGCGGATTCCGTGCCAAGCACGGAATGACGTATTGTATAGTGGTTGCGGTGACACTTGTCGAGTTGACTTGGACCAGCACCCTGGGGGGGAATCCCTTCGGCAGTGAGTTTACGGCACAACGTGAAAGTGATAGATTTAGCAGACAGGACTAAACCATGAGCGGAGAATTCACACTCTACAAAGAGCCAAAGCTGAGGAACCCGACACTTATCATCGGGCTGCCGGATGTGGGATACGTTGGCCTGGCGGCCATTGATTACTTGAAGAGCAAGTTGGGAGCCGAGGAATTCGGTCAAATCGAACCGCGCAGTTTCTCCACGGTTCCATGGGTATCGGTGAAGAATGGGGTGATCGAGGAACTGGAACTGCTGAGGAATGGGTTCTACTTCTGGAGGAACACGGGTGGCGGGAACGACCTGGTGATCTTCAAGAGCGAACAACCTACGGCAAGGCTCTATGAGTACGTTGAGGCAGTTCTGGAGGTGGCACAGCGCGTGGGAGTCAAGAGGATGTACATCGTGGGCTCTTTTGGGGCCGTTGGGGTATCTCACCTGGAACCGCCTTCCTCCCTGGGTGTGGTGAACCTGCCCCGTCTCACGCCGCTTCTGCTCGCCTCCGGCGTGGAGCCGTATCCAGAGTACAAGGGCATCGGCACCGTACACTCTTCTTTCCTGTGGTTTGCCAAGGCCAGGAAGTTGGAGGCGTTAGGCCTGTGGTCGCCGATACCTCACTATATCGCCAGACTTCCTTTCCCGTGGAGCAACTACCCGAGGGCTTCCCTATGCCTCTTGCAGAAGCTCAACGCCATGGAGGGACTGCGGGTTGACACCGCAGAGTTGGAAGGCCTTTCCAAGCGGACAGAAGATGAAATGAGCAAGATCTACGATCAGCTCCACGAGGAAGCCAAGAACGAGCTGGTCTATCCATCCGGAGAACAGCCGGACGTTTTCCCCGAACAGCGTACAGCGACTATCAGTGACGAGGAACTCAGGAGGATGATCAGGGACATTGAGGACTTCTTCCGGAAGCGGAAACAGTGATACGGCTATGAAGAGGGTTGGAGTCATCTATCATCCCAAGATAACGGCAGCCAAAGCGCTGTCGGAGCGGTTGGCCGAGCTTCTCCCTACTATGAAGGGGAACGTTTGGCTGTGTTCGTCCTGGGATGAAGAACACATGAGGGCTCATTGGCAGGGCACCGACCTGGCCCTCTGTGTCGGTGGTGACGGCACTATCTTGCGGGTGGCCCGGATGGTGGCGGCATGGGGAATCCCCATCGTTGGGGTGAACATGGGGCACCTCGGCTTCATGACCGAGTTTTCGGCCGACGAGGCTCTGGAGAAGCTGCCGGCACTGCTGGCTGGTGAAGGCTGGGTGGACCAGCGCAGCATGTTGCAGGTCGAACTTCTGAGTGAACCCAAGGGTGGCGATCGAAAAGAGAGCACCTTCCATGCCCTGAACGATGCGCTGGTGGGCAGGGGATCAGTGCCCCGGATAATCAACGTGGTGACTACGGTCAATGGCGCTCCGCTCTCCAACTACAGAGTTGACGGAGTCATCGTCTCGACCGCTACCGGCAGTACGGGCTATTCACTGGCTGCCGGAGGCCCAATCCTTTACCCGCAGGCAGAAGAGTTCCTTATCAAGCCGGTGTCTGCGCACTTAAGTCTGCCCTACGCCTTGGTCTTGCCTCCGACCGCTGTGGTTCAGATGGTGGTCCACACCAATTACGAGGCTGTGCTGAGTATAGACGGCCAGGTGAACGTGCCATTGCGGGATAGCGACACCGTCACGGCCAGGCGCAGCCCGCACCATGCGCGCTTCTTGAGAACGTCGCCCCGTGATCTCTTCTACGCCGCCCTCGAGCAGCGGCTGAAAGTGAGGGAGTGAATGGCCGGCAAAGCAGTGAAGAAGGAAAAGACGCTAGTCGTGGAGAAGGCCAAGATCAGTGACGCGCCGCAGATACACAAGCTGGCCAACCACTTTGCCCAAAAGGGAGTGATGCTCCCACGAGCACTGAGCGAGATCTATGAGAATATCAGGGAGTTCTTTGTGATTAGAGACGGCGAGAAGGTGATTGCCTCTGTTGCTCTCCACGTATATTGGTCGGACCTGGCCGAGGTCCGGGGGCTGGCGGTGGCTGAGGACAAGCAGAACCAGCGGCTGGGTGCGAAGCTGATTGAAGCCTGCATCAATGAAGCCAGGGAACTGGGTATTCCTCAGGCCTTCTGTCTGACCTATCGGGCATCGTTTTTCGAGAGGCAGGGCTTCAACCGCGTCGACAAGGCGGAACTCCCGCGCAAGATCTGGTCTGAGTGCTATCGTTGCCCGAAGTTCCCCGACTGTGACGAAGTGGCGATGATATATCGAGTGGAGTGACATCGCCACGAAGCGGGTGTGTGCAGAGGGGCAGTCCGCCTCAGGTGGATGCCGAGGGTTTGGGGGTGGCCCCAATTTCCTCAAAATCCCCCTTCGAATCCCCTTTTGCCAAAGGGGGATTCTGAGCGGGATTTCCCAGGTCTCTTCTGACAGACTACGCTAGGCTGTTCTTTCTGCGGAGAAAGTGCATCGATGGAAGAGAGAGAGCGTTTGCTGGACAGTCAATATGTGTACCATGGCCGTGCCATCCACGTGCGCGTTGACAGCGTGGTGAAGCCAAATGACATCAAGACCACCCGCGAGGTGGTGGAACACGTCGACTGCGTGGTTATTCTTCCCATTGACTCCAAGGGCAACATCTTGCTGGTGCGCCAGTTCCGTCATGCTGTGAACAAAGAACTTCTGGAGCTCCCAGCGGGGAGCATAGACCCGGGCGAGACTCCGGAAGAGGCAGCCTCCCGTGAGCTCAGGGAAGAGACCGGCTACAGGCCGGGCAAGCTGGAGAAGCTGGGCGGATTCTATGCTGCGCCGGGGTACTGCACGGAATACCTGCACTTCTTCCGGGCGAGTCAGCTTGTGAAGAGTCCGCTCAGGGCTGAAGACACGGACGAGATAGAATTGGTGCCCGCAAGCCCCGCTGATATCACCGGCCTTGTCGCGTCGAGCAGGATATGCGACGCGAAGACAATAGCCGGGTTCCGGATCGCCTTGCTGTGACGGAGACCGGAGTCTACCGGGCGCTGGTCAGTGAGCCGTCGCCCTTGCTGCAGAACCGTATGATCTCGCCGAAGTTGCTCAGCTTCACCAGGTTGTTGGTTTCCATGAAGCCGTCATACGTGAGGTTGATCCACGGCTTGCCGTAGATTCGGCTGAACTTCTCAGACATAGCCGCGACGATGCCTCCGGGCATGCAGCCGTGCGGCATCACCGATATCACTCCGGCGAAGTGCCGGTTCTCCATCCACTCGATTCCGGCGCCTATGCTGATGACGGCCTCGCTACCGCATTTCGGTGAGAGGTGCTCCTCCGATATCGAGAGGAGTTCCTTCAGTGAAGGCTCCTCAGTGTCAATGAGCTCCTTGAAGTTGACGGTGACCGACTTCTCGTCGCGATGCTGTTGAACCTGCCTCAGGTAGCTCAGGATGGTCTTCTTGAGATCGCGGTCGCGTATGCCGTCCTCCAGGCTCCGGTGGGTAATGTAGTTCAGCCACTCTCCTATGGGTGAAACGACCACCTCCAGCCCGACCTTCTCACATTCTCTGACCAGGTGGCTGTTGGCGAAAACGTTGGAGCGCAGAAATATCTCGCCGTTGATGCCCACCACCGGCCGTCTCGGCTTATCGGGGTCGATGAGGAGTCTGAACCTGTGAGTGGCTTGTCTCAAGTAGTCGCCCGCTGGTTCAGCCCGGCGGATGAGATCAGACACCCCGCCCAGACATTCGTGGAAGAGCACCTCGGTAGATCCCGGTGCCTTCTCATACGGACGGGTTCGCCAGAGGAGCTTCTCCAGATAGTCAACGGCCACGATGCCTTTCCAGGCGAGGCGCTCGAAGCCGGGGCCAAGGTGCAGGTCGCGGTAGGCGTTGTTGGAGACCGTGGTCCGTATCTGGAGATCAAAGCCGATTTCCCTCAGCAGCCGGGCCTGCTCCACGGCGTACTTGCCGAAGCGACATGGGCCGTATGCGCTGGCCATGAAGCCCTCAACGTCCTGGGGGCCGAAATCGTATCCGTCGTGCTCATAGTAAAACCTCATGAAGTCGCCCAGGCTGACGCGATAGGGCAGACACTCCTTGCCCGAAGTGACCTTGTTGGCATAGAGGAGGTTCCTCTCGTCTGCCTCCGGCAGAAGCACAGCTCTGACACCGAAGTGCTGCATGGCGGCCGCCAGTGCCGACGCGTGGCTCGCCATATTCGGTATCAGTACCACCTTGTGGGAACTGATGGCGCTTCGGGAGACCCGGCGGATGGCTTCTATGTCGGTGGGGAAACTGTAGGATTTGGACGAGCGAGCATACTCCGTAATCGTGTCCACGAAGGCTTCCAGGCGGGTAACGATGCCTGCCTCGGCCGCGTGTTCGTCTATCTCCAGTTGACCCAGGGGCTTGTCACCCATGATGTCCCGGACGATGTTGAGTATGAACGAGTTGGGCCCGCAGCCGAAGTTGGTCAGCACCAGCCCGTAGAGCTGGGGGTCCTTGGCCGCGATCGCAGCAGCGGCTATATGCTTGCTTTCGTAGAGCCAGTATGGCCGGTCGGAGTATTCCTTGACGTTGATGGAAGCCAGGGGCAGGTAGTCGAGTGGTATGGGCACGACACCCAGTTGCGCCAGCTTCTCGGCAATGCCCATGTTGGCCCCCGAGTCCTGGAACATGTACGAACGGGCGAAAATGACCACGCCCAGTTGCTTGCTCTCATGAAGTTGTTGGAGCAATCTCTGGCCGTTGGCAGTCAAAGACTCTTGATACCCTCTCTGGGCCGCCAGCCCGGCAACGGCTGCGGCCTGGCCCTTCTTCGCCGAGAAACCCATCTGGGTGGCGGCGCGCGAGAGGTTCTTGATGGCATCCTCATCGCCGCGGCTGAAGTCCAGCGACGGGACCAGCAGCTTGTTCTCGAGATACATGACCTCCCGAATGATATAGGGCGCAGCCTGCACCAGGGGGCAGGAGTACTTCTGGTTCTCATCCCCGTCCTTCAATCCCAGGCGAATGGCACAGGGGAAGAGAATATGGTCGACGTCCTTCAGGTTGGCGGCATGACCATGGAGCAGCTTGACCGGGAAGCAACTGTCGGTGTAGCCCAGCTCTGTCGACTCCTCCGTTATGTGCTTGGTGGTCTTGCTGGAGAGCACCGCTTTGGCGCCCAGTGCGTTGAGGAAACCAATGAGCAGCGGGGCGTAATCATATACCAGCAGCGCTCTGGGAATGCCGACGGTGGGCTGGCCATCCTTCTCAGCATACTCTGCGAACAGGAGCCTCTCACGTTCGTCGAAGGCCGTCTCCACCTTCTCCTTGTTGGTGATACTGCTGTCGTAGAGGTCACAGCGGCTGCCATAGAAGGTGGCCTTCTCTCCGGGTATGTCCAGCCGGCTGATGGTGCAGTTATTGTCACAGCTCTTGCAGACGAACGTGCTCAGCTTGTGGTTGCTGTCGATGACCTTCTGAAAACCCTTGAACCTGGAGCAGTCGCCGTTGCCTCTTTCCTTGGCCAGAAGCGCCGCGCCGATGGCACCGCTGACCTCCTTGTGCTGAGGGACAATCGTGGCCTTGCCTTCCAACGCGCGCTGGAAAGCGGAGACCACGGCCTCGTTATAGAAAACAGCGCCGGTGAGTATGACCTTGTCACCGAGCTTCCGTGTTTCCACCACCTTGGAGAGGTAGTTGCCGGCAATGGAGTTGGCCAGGCTGGCAGAGATGACCTCCAGGGGCACGCCCCCCTGTTGGGCTGAGGCCACTGCCTGGCCCATGAAGGCCGCGCACCTCGTTCCGAGGTCGATGGTGTGGGGCGCCTCGAAAGCCAGCCGGGCGAAGTCGCCGTTCTTCACGCTGACGCCAAGTTGCTCGGCCAGCTCATCGATGAAGCTGCCGGTGCCGGCGGCGCAGGCCTTGTTCATCTGGTAGTCGACCACAACGCCGTGTCGCTTTATGACGAGCTTCGAATCCTGCCCGCCGATTTCGATAATGTCCGCCTCGGGATCGAGTTCCGCCGCAGCTCTGGTCTGGGCCGTGATCTCGTTCTTTATCAGGTCGGCTCCAATGAAGCTGCCTACCAGATACCTTCCGGAGCCGGTGACCCCAACCCCGGCGATATTGGCCTTCTCTCCCACGTCCTGGAGAAGGTTGCGGAAGACTTCCTTGACGGCGTCAACGGGCCTTCCAACCGTCATCAGGTAGTTCTTGGCTACCACCTTCTTTCCGGACTCGTCGAGTATGACGGCCTTGGTGCTGGTCGAGCCGACATCCACCCCGAGATAGCCGGTGAACGAATCTTGGATCGGCGGGCGAGTCCAGGCATGATTCTGCCGAGAAGTCTTCTGGAGCTGGGGCATCTCGAAGTAGTGGAGAGACGTCTCCGCGTCGGCCAGCTTGGCGACGGTCGAAACCCTGCCGGCGGCTCTGGCCAGAAGTGCTGCGCCTACGGCTTCGATATGGAAATGGTTCTCAGGAACGATCACGTTCACTTGCGGGCCATTCCTGGCTGAAAGCATTTCTTTGAGGGCCTTGATGATGGCCGCATTGCCGGCGACGCCACCGACGCAGTAGATGGGCTCCTCAAAGGGCCCCTTCTTGAGGGAGACGACCATTCTGGCAATACTCTCGCACAACGCGTAAAGCATGGCTTCCACGGGGACGCCCTTCTGCTGTAGATGGATGAGATCGGTCTTGGCGAAGACGCTGCACCTGGCGGCAATCCTGGGTGGCTGACCCTGGAATTCAAGCGCCTGGCGCGCAAAGTCCTGCATGGTAATGCCCAGGCGATAGGCCTGCTGCTCGAGGAACATCCCCGTGCCGGCGGCGCACAGGGGGTTGGAGGCTACCCGCCACGGTTTGCGGAGTCCATCTACAAGCTCAACGACGAACGAACTCTGTCCGCCGATCTGGATTATGGTCTTGGTATCCGGGTGGAAGTGCAGGACGCCTGAGGCAATGGACAGCGAACTGCTGTACTCCGACCAGTTCAGTTCCTTGGGCACCACGGCAGTGGCCGAGCCGGAGACGGCAGCACAGCCGATCTCGTGGAGTGGGAACTGGTGCCCGAGTCTGCCAAGAAGGGAGGCGACTGCGGCCTGGGAACTGGTAGTTACCTTCTCAGTGTCGAGCCGTACTATCTTGGTTTCTTGGTCGATCAGTGCCAGCTTGACGTTGACGGAGCCAATATCTATACCTAGCGAGTAGGTCATTCTTCACCGGGCGGACTGCCGAATGCAGAAACACAATGCATGACGCGATAACGATTATAACATCCGGATGCTTGGTGTGCTAATGAATTCGGTACGTGGTTAGGAGTCCCTTGGAGTTGAGCACAGCGTGGAGTTTCAGAGAGTGGCGGAGACCTTACGTCATCGCGAGTCCAGCGCGGTTCAAAGCCGCCATAAGGCTGAGAAGTTTGTGAAGCGTATCGCGTACCGGCAGGAACCGTTCGCAGGATATGCGGACCTATTCTCCCTCTGTAAGCCTGATCTGAATCCCTTCGGAACCTAGAGCTATGACCCTAGCGATTTCTGACCACCGAACCGTCCGGCCGCCGCGAGCCACCTTGGAGCATATGGCATCTATTGTCAACAGGCATCCGCTTTCAGCCGACCCAAAGAGTGCACCGTCCCAGGGCGCCAGAACGTCGTCGCATTTGAGGCCGGCACCATACCTCTCTATCACCCCATCCAACTTTTGCTGCGGAATCTGGGGATGGAGGTACCATCTGTTCTTTAGATCGTGCGGCGTCAGTTCAGTCTGTAGTCTCCCCCATTTCCCTTTGCTTCGAGACATCGGAGTGATAATATCTCCTGGAGAGATGGCAATCTTCCTTCGGAAGGTGGCTGAAGAGGTTGGGGCTCTGCGCATTTGAGCTGCTGGTAGCATCAATGGCATGTTCAGGGAGGTGTTTCAATCGTGGATAGCATGAACGTTCTATATTTGGTCATAGCTTCGATCTGCGTGATGGCGTCTGCGTTCTTCTCAAGTTCGGAGACAGCTTTCATATCCCTGCAGAGGATCAGGGTGAAGCAAATGGAGAGCCAAGGGGGGGCAAAGGCAGGCAGAATAGCGAAGATGTTGGAGAAACCGGAGAAGTTCATCTCCACCGTTTTGTTGGGGAACAATCTCGTCAACACCGCTGCGGCAGCTCTAGGCACTACAGTCGTCCTGTCTTTGTGGAGAGGCAGTGAACAGATGGCCGTCCTGCTTTCAACAGTGATTGTGACCATCGTCCTTCTTGTTGTCGGTGAAGTCATGCCCAAGATCGCCGCTGCACAGCACAGCGAGAGAGTAGCTCTGCTCTTTGTGACGCCAGTTTCATTCCTCTCCTGGGTGCTGACACCGGCCACGGCAGTCCTGGGTTGGATCGGCACCAGCTTCAGCAAACTGATAGGTGGAACGCCAACGCGGAGGACTCTGGTAACAGAGGAGGAAATCCGCACCATGATCACCGTAGGCAGGGATGAGGGCGTAGTAGCGGAAGCTGAGGCCAAAATGCTCGATAAGGTATTCGAATTCGGCGACCATCCGGTTCGAGAGGCTATGATCCCGAGACCCGACGTTGTGTGGGTCGAAAAAGGGGCCACCTTGGCGGATTTCCTGACAGTGTATTCGGATCATCCGCATACCCGCTTCCCCATATACGAGGAAAGCCCCGATAACGTGGTAGGCGTACTTTCGATCAAAGACGTGCTCATGGCCCAGGCCAAGGGCGAAGTTGACGAAAAGACAACCATCGATAGACTGACCCGACCGATTGTCTTTGCACCAGAAACGAAGCGTATCGGCCGCCTATTCACAGAAATGCAGGACTCCGGCAACCAGATGGCGTTAGTGGTTGATGAATACGGAGGCATTGCTGGGATAGTGACGTTGAGAGAACTGCTGGCGCAGCTCGTTGGACGCTTCGGCGATGAATTTCCCAGGGAGTCCCAAGAATTTCAGGCCATTGACGAGTACACCTATGACATAGACGGGAGCATGCGTGTTGAGGAAGTGAATGAGGAACTCGGGATGAGCTTGCCAAGCGGGGACTACGAGACCATAGCGGGCTTGGTGCTGAACCGTTTGGGCCACATCCCAAAGGAGGGAGAACAATTCAGATACCACGACATAAAGCTGACCGTCAGAGAAATGAAGGGCTTGAAGATTGAGAAGCTTCGTATCGTCAGGGAGAGCAAATGACACTGATGCTCTTGCCAACCCCGTGATTGGCGATCAGCAAGGGATCGCCCCTTCCTTGCCTGGGAAGTCAGGCTGTGTTCTAGGCATCTCAAGGTGGAGGGGCATGAGTCCACTGGTGATGCGTATTGACGGTCCCTGCGCGCAGTCTTGCCTTACGTGCAGCATGCCTCTACAAAAGTGAACGTCGCCCAACTCACCGACGTTACAAAGTGCTTCCTTATCGCGGGTGTCAGGATGCGAAACGTCGCCGTGCTTGGCTGCCTCAGAATGAATGTGCTATACTAACGTGCTTGCGCTACCGGCGGCCGCTGGGGCTTGGATTGGTAGGCTTGAGGTTGCTTCGCGCCAACGGGGGTTGGCAGCACGGAGCGGTAGTTGATAGGTCGAATCTGAATCGTGGGGGGTACCATTGTCCATGAAGATATGCCTCCTATCGTATAGAGGGCATCCCTTTGGTGGTGGACAGGGTATCTATATTCATAATCTTTCCAAGGCATTGGTCAATCTTGGTCATGAGGTTGACCTTCTGTCAGGGAATCCGCATCCCGTCGTCGTTGACGCAGTCAGGGTACACAAGCTGGAGAGTCTTGATGCCTACAGCTGGACGGGGCATCTTCCACCGGAGCCGCTGCGCCTTGTCTATCCGCTCAACCTTTATGAGGTGGGCTCGGTGCTGCTGGGTGGATTCCCGGAGCCTTTCACGTTCAGCATAAGAGCACACCGGAAGCTCTGGTCTCTCTCCAGGCGGCGAAGGTTCGATGTCATTCACGACAACCAGTGTCTGGGTTACGGCATCTTGCTGATGAAACAGTTCAAGATCCCCATTGTCTGTACGATTCATCATCCTGTCTCGGTGGATCGGGAACTGGACATACGCAACGCCAAGGGCTGGATGAAATTCAAGCTCTTCAGATGGTACTCCTTCCTGACCATGCAGCGTTTTGTGGCGCGGCGCATGGACCGGATTCTAGCCGTGGCTGAGAGCTCTGCCGACGACACCTCGAAGTCATTCAAGATACCGCGGGAGAAGTTCAGAGTGGTCTACAACGGGATTGACTGTGATCTCTTCCATTCGAACGGTTCGACCCCCAAGAAGCCGAACAGCCTCATCGTGGTGGGCGGGTACAGCCCGATCAAGGGTCTGACCCATCTGCTGAAGGCCATGACGCTTCTAAAAGATGAAATGGACCTGAAACTAACCATTATCGGCGGGCCTCCCGATGGCAAGTACTCGGGCGGTCTGGTGAGAGAATACGGGCTCCAGGATTCGGTGGCCTTCACCGGCAGAATAGGCCATGAGGAACTGGTGAAACACTACGCGGCATCCCAGGTGGCTGTGGTCCCGTCGCTGTACGAAGGATTCGGCTTCCCGGCTGGTGAGGCCATGGCCTGCGGACTACCGGTCGTCTCCAGCAGTGCCGGCGCTCTCCCTGAGGTGGTGGGACGTGATGGTGAAGCCGGAGTCCTGGTGCCGCCGGCCGATGCCGATGCCATAGCGGCGGCCTTGAAGAGACTGATGTCTGATGAGGGGCTTCGCCGGCGCATGGGCGCGGCGGCACGACGGAGAGTGGAGACGCACTTCACCTGGGAGCAGGCGGCCAGGAAGACAGTGGGAGTGTACGAGGAGCTGATTGCCGATGCTCACCGTTGACTACAAGCTGATGGAAGTGGGAGCAGGCCAGCGGGTTCTGGACGTTGGCTGCGGCAACGGCCGGCATACCTGGGCGGCGTATTGTCTGTATGATTGCCGGGTGCTGGCCTTGGACATGCTCCAGGCGGATCTGCAGAAGACCAGGTATATGCTCTATACTCTGGACAGCGAGAAGGAGCGGGACAGCAGTTGGCTGACCGTTCGAGGCGATGCTATGAGACTGCCCCTGAAGAATGGCTCCTTTGACCGGGTTGTCTGTTCGGAAGTACTGGAACATGTGGGAGATGACAAGCAGAGCGTGGGTGAACTCGTGAGAGTGCTGAAGGACGATGGAGTAATCGCCGTCAGCGTGCCGACGCGCCTCACGGAAAGCGTATACTGGCGGATATCGAAGCAGTACAGCCGGAATCCGGGTGGCCATGTGAGGAAGTACAAGGCCAAAGAGATCATCAAGCTGCTCCGGGATCATAACCTGGAGATATACAGTATTCGGCACAAACACTCCCTGCACTCCATATACTGGCTTCTCCGTTGCATGTTCGGCGTGAACAACGAGAAGGCGCTGATCCCCCGTATCTATCACAGTTTCCTGGTCTGGGATCTTAAGACCAGAACGGCGCCGGTGCGTCTGCTGGATGACTTCTGCAACCACTTGTTCCCGAAGAGCATCGTGCTCTATGCCAAGAAGGGAGAGAATGGAAAGCATCCCCAAGCTGCTTAGCGATTTGGCCGATTTCATCAGCCGTCATCAACTCCCTTCGGGAGCCATTCCGTGGTATGACGACGGGATGACCGATCCCTGGGATCATGTAGAATGCGCCATAGCTCTGGACCTGACGGGTCGTTTTGACCGGGCCGCTATGGCGTACAGGTGGTTGAAGAACAAGCAGAATCCGGATGGGAGCTGGTATTCCGGCTATGTTGGGGATAATCCGAAGGACCTGACGCGGGACACCAACCAGAGTACATACATAGCCACCGGCGTCTGGTATCACTACCTGGTCACGAAAGACGAGGGCTTCCTGCGGGAAATGTGGCCGAGTGTACAGGCCGCGATAGACTTCGCCCTGGGCTTGCAGCAGTCCGGCGGCGAGATTCTGTGGGCCTGCAACGGACACAAAGGCACCTGGCCGGGGGCGATCTACGCGGCATCGACATGTGTCTGGCAGAGCGTCAGAAGCGGCCTGAAGATCGCGAAGAAGGTGGGAGTCAACAGGCCGGATTGGGAGATCGCTAACGCCAAGCTGCTCGACGCCATGAGAGAGCGCCGGGAATCGTTCGATAGATTTGGTGAAGACAGCCAGGGATTCGCCACCAACTGGTACTATCCGATTCTGACGGGAGTCGTTGATGGAGAAGAAGCCCGTAAACTGATTGTCGATAAATGGCACGACTTTGTGGTAGACAACTGGGGATGCAAGTGCGTCACCGGAACGCCTTGGGTCACTGTGGCTGAGACCTCCGAACTGATCATGTCCCTCTATCGTATCGGCGATCGCGACAGGGGCAGCCTGCTCATGAAGTGGATGCTCCGGCTGAAAGACCACGATGGCGGCTTTGAGACCGGGGTGAAGCTGCCGGATCAGATGATATGGCCGGAGGAGAAGAATACCTGGACATCGGCCGGCGTTATCATGGCCATTTCCGCCTGGGCCAAGGTGGAAGGACTGACTATCGAAGGTCTGCATGTCCCCTGAAGAATATGTTGGCTACGAGAACCTCATTCGCTTCATCGAAGACCGGGCGCTGCAGCATCTAGACGGCGACATTATCGAGATCGGTGCCTACATGGGCGGAGGCACGGTCAAGCTCGCCAGATTCGCCAAGAAGTACCATAAGAAGGTGTTTGCCGTTGACACTTTTGATCCGGGTGTCGACCTGACCGTCGGTCGTGGCGGTGTTACTGCTGGAGAGGTCTATCAGGCGTTCCTCGAAGGCCCTTCTATGTTCGAGGTCTACGAGAAGACGACTCACGGATGGGACAACATTGTTACCATCAGAAAGGACTCCAGGTGTCTGGCTTTCCCCAGGGAACAGAAGTTCTTCTTTGGATTCGTTGACGGTTGTCACCAGAAGTCGTACGTAGAGAACGACTTCGCGGTCATATGGCCCCAGCTGGTGTCGGGAGGCGCCATCGGATTTCACGACTACAAGTTCGATGACTGGCCAGAGGTTACGCCGGCGGTGGACCAGATTGTCTCAGACCACAGAGGCGAGATAGTCGCCATCGAAGAGATCAGAGGCAGGGGCGAGGTTGCTACGCTGCTTCTGGTGAAGCGCTAGAGCCGCGTGGGCTAGCGCGCGGCCTTGCCGTCTGTCCTCAAGCTGCACTTCAGTACCACCCCGTCGCTGAGTGACGGAATGTGGCGGGCGACGGCGTCCAGGATTCTCAGTATGCCTCTGGAAAGAGGCCTGGGCAGTTTCGAGAGAATCGAGCCCCACCACGGTGAGGCGAAGAACAACGAGATCCCGATGGAGTCATCGACCCTCATGTGTTGCTTGACCATCTTGTTCAGCGTCTTATAGTCGAACCGGTAAGTGTGGTCAAAAGGCGTCTGCCATATCTTCTCGTAGATAGACTCCTCCCGGTGCAGCATCTTCCTGAACCTCACAAAGAAGGTCCGGCCCAGTCTGAATCCGAGGCAATCGAGGTTGGCCACCGTGATGATGACGGTGCCGCCCGGCTTGACCACTCTGGCCATTTCCCGTATGGCCTTCTCGGGCGTGGGGAAATGGTCGAGGGCTCCCTTGCAGACCACTTTGTCGACCGAATGGTCCTTGAGTGGCATGTCCTCGCCGATCCCGCGCAGCAGGGCCACGCCGGTGCCATTCTTGGCGATCTCCTTCTTAGCATGGCAGATCATGGTCTCGGACGGCTCCAGCCCCAGACAGCTACCGCCCCGCCTCGCCAGGTCCATGGCGTCGTTGGCCCTTCCGCACCCGACGTCCAGAACCCGTTCGCCATTCCTGGGGTTCACCGCATCGAATGTCGCCTCGCTCAGGCGATCGAAAAAGAACTCCAAATCAGGGAACATGACCTTGGGCACTACGTGGTCGTCGTGCCAATCCAGGTCGAAGTCGCTGTCGTGCGTGTTTCTATCGATGTCTTCAGTCATGTGCTTACCTGATACTTGGGGTAGGACCCCATGACCTTAAAAAATGACGTCTTCACTCTGACTCTACCCAATACCTCGTCAATCAGCTTGTCCTGGCGGTGGCCCTCGAGGTCAATCAGGAATACATACCTCCCCAGGGCTTCCTTGGAGGGGCGCGACTCAATCTTGGCGAGGTTAATGCTGTGCTTGGCGAACTCGCCCAGGACTTCGTACAGTAGACCCGGACGGTCATCGGCGAACGTGAAGGCGAGTGACGTCTTGTCCCGTCCGGTTGGCGCGTGGTCATCCGCCGCCAGAACTACGAAGCGGGTCACATTGGGCGAGCGATCCTGGATGTTGCGAGCCAGTATCTGCGCGCCGTACAGCTCGGCGGCCCTGGCGTTGCCCACGGCTGCTGCGGGTTCTTTGGAGGCCATCATTTCCTCCACCGCGGCTGCCGTGCTCAATGCGGCCACGGCCTGTGCCTTGGGATAGCACCGCTCAATGAAGCGGCGGCTCTGGGCCAGCGCCTGGGGATGAGAGAAGATGACTTTGAGGCCCGCGGCTGAGGTCCCAGGCTTCACCAGCAGGTGATTCTCGATGTCCAGGACCAGCTCGCGGCAGATGAGCAACCGGGACTCGTGAATCAGGAGGTCCAGCGTGTCGTTGACGGAGCCTTCGAGGCTGTTCTCGATGGGGACCACGCCCTCGCCGGCTATTCCGGTGTCCACGGCGGAGGCTACCGCTGCCACACTGGGGAAGGGGATGAGGTGAGCCTGGGAATCGTACTTCAGGGCAGCCTGTTCGGTATTGGTGCCCGGAGGTCCCAGATAGGCGATGCTCTTCTTGCTCATCATCAGCTACCGGTGAGGGCCAGGTGCAGCGCTTGCTCGGAGGCGCGATCGCTGACAACAACCACTCTGTCACCGGCTTCCAGCACGGTCGTCGACGTTGGCAACTGGATTCTCTCGTCCCGGCGGATCAACAGGATTATGAGGCTGTTCTGGGGGAGGCTGATATCCCTGATCTTCTTGCCGACGACCACCGATGTTGGAGGTATCTTAACATCGGCTATCTCACGGTCGCTGCCTCTCAGCACCGCCAGGCGGGTGAGCATTGGAGGTTTGCTGGTCTGGCTCTCGATGTACTGCAAGACCAAAATCGTACTGCTGACGGTAACGTCTACGCCCAGCTTCTTGAACAGGGGCTCGTTTTTGAGGTCGCTCATCCGGGCCACGGTCCGGGGCACCTTGAAACGGTGTTTGGCTATCTGGCAGGCTACCAGGTTATCTGCATCCTGGTCGGTGACAGCCACGAACAGATCGGCCCTGGCGGTTCCAGCTTCCTCAAGGATGTTCGCTTCGCAGCCGTCTCCCTTCAAGCCGATGCTGCCCAGTTCATCCTCGATGCGCTCCAGGGTCGCTGCATCTCTGTCTATCAGCAGAACCTCGTGCCCCTTGCTCAGCACGGCCTTGGCCAGGTGGTACCCGACATTTCCTGCGCCGATGATGACGATATACATGTCCTACCTGTTCATCCTGCGTCAAGTACCTCTGTCAGAGTCTCTTCCTCACCGACTCCGCAATAAGCGCTGTGGGACAGACGGTGTCGAGACCCAGCTCGCGGTAGAGCTGTTCGCGTGTCGGGTCATACACCCGGCAGACAACTTTAGGGAGATTGAAGACGCGTTTGGCGATCTGGGCCGCCATGATATTGGTGTTATCATCCTCGGTCAAAGCGATGAAAGCGTCCATCTCCTGTATACCGGCTCTGCGGAGAGAGTCTTCATCCGTGCCATCGCCCAGCAACGCGTTACCCCTGAAGGTGTGAGGCAACTTGCTGAACCCGGAAGGATCAACATCCAAGAGCGTCACTTCGTGCCCATCGGTCTCCAGTAGAGAAGCCAGGTGTGCCCCGACTCTGCTGCAGCCCATGATAAGCACTTTCATTTGGCGCCGTTCTCCAGAGGTTGCCGCAGAACCATGACACGGCAGGGGGCGTTCTTCAGAACATAGGGGATGGTATCCCCAATCTCGAAATGGCCGAACTTCGTCCTGTAGCTCATCCCCATCATAACGAGGTCAATCTGTTTCTCTATGACTTCGGTTACTATGGCCGGGCCCGGCTCCCGTGCCTGAAGGAGGTCGGTCTCTATTTTGCAGTCGTGTTCGTCAGCGCAATCCTGAGCCCGACGCAGGATTCTCTCTCCCTGTTCCGCATCCGACTGCAGTTCGGCATTCAGGGGAAGCGAGCGTCTCACCTCGATGATATGGACGACGAAGACCTTGCCCTTGGTCTCTCTGGCCAGCCTGCAGGCCAATTGGATCGCATCCTTGTCGGCATCCCCGCCGTCTACGGCGACGAGTATTCGATAGAACTTCATATTCTAAGTCACAGCACAGTCATGCTGTGATCTGCCCCACCTTCACCGCATCCATTATATCAACAAGCACAAGCGTTGTCGTGCGGGATGGCGATTGGTGCTTCCATTTGCTCTGCCCGTCGTAGGCTGTCAGGCGATCTTCCCCGGTTCACTCCCTGGCACCAGTCTCCCACCCGGTCCGGCTTTGGGCACTTCCTTTCCGGTCAGCCAAGCCTCCATCATGGCATTGACGGTCTCCGGGGCCTCCTGCTGTACCCAGTGGGACACGTCCGGCAGATAGCGGAGCGTGAAGTCCTTCACCAGCTTCTCAGTCCCATAGGTCAGGTGCTTGCCCAGCGCGATGTCTTTTTCCCCCCAGATCATTAGCGTGGGAGTGTCCAGGATGGACTCGATCGCCCGGCGGTGTTCTGCAAAGAGACCTCCCTTCCGGATTCCCCAGTTGGCCCGGTAGTAGTTGATCATAGCGGTCAACGCCCCTGGGATGAGAGCATTCTTTCGGTAGACGTCCAGCACTTCCTCCGGAAACCGAGTCTTGTCGACGGCTGTGGCGTAGAAGGACTGCCCGACTATTTTGGCCCGTCTCGAGCCCATCATGAACTCGGGAAACCAGGGAAGCTGAAAAAGAAATATGTACCACGATTTGCGAATCTGAGGGCAGTGGCCGATTCGGTCACGGAACAGCCTGGGGTGCGGAATGTTCATGACAATCAAACGATCGAGGGGCCGGATCTTCTGAAGGGCGAACACCCAGGCGACGACGCCACCCCAGTCGTGCCCGATGAGCAAGGTGGAGCGAGCGCCCGAGGCGTCAATGAGGCCGGCCACATCCGCAGTAGGATGCTCAATCTTGTAGTCGGACTTCTTGGGAGGGCGGCTCGATCCCGCGTATCCGCGCATATTGGGCGCCCAGGCCGTGTGGCCCAGGTTGGCCAGAAGCGGCAACTGGTAGCGCCAGGAAAAGGAATGCTCCGGATAGCCGTGCAGGCACAGTGCGAACTTGTCGCCGGTACCGCAGGTATCGACCTCGAACCTCAGGCCGTTGGCCTCAATGAAGGTCGTTTTGATTTCGCAATCCACGACATCATCTCCTTGCCAGGTCAACTGACGTCTTCTGCCCGCTTGCAGACTGGTCTGTGGGGCAACACCTGAGCTAGGCGTTGGGTAGTGGCATGCCCCTCCTTTTCATCTCCTCAGCAATCTTGCCGTGAATGGGTCGACACTGGCAGTTCTATGCGTGTTCCAAATGCCATTCCAGCCTCTGTTCCAAAGTCGCCTTAACCGGCATTCGGTGACTCAGGTGCCATTCTCTATTCAGTTTGGACTTCTTCATTTTCACCTCTACGTAGCGTCGGATGTCTGGCTGTCAAAGCAGTCTGCCGTAGGCCCCCTTCCATTTCTTCGCGGTTTTGAGAAAGCGATCGTCCCCGTGGGTTCTGATGAACTCCATCGATTCCCGGTACTTGCGGTACTTGTAACCGTTCTTGGCGTAGAAACCCTGGAGCGTGTCACAAATGAGGCAGTCAAGGCAGTCAGCACAGGTAGATGCAGTTCCCAGTCTCCTGATGCAGCAGGACTTCATCTTGCATCTGGCCTTGTCGATGTTCCACTGGCCGTTGTCGTAACCCAATCGACAGCCACGGCATGTGCCATCTGCCAGCGCCAGGCATGTTCCGCAATAGGCAGCGCAGCATCCAATCTCAATGGACGACAAGGGTATCCTTCCTCCGGAAAAACATATGACGACTTGGGTCAGCCGCGCTCAGATCCACCAGCTATTCATTGTACATCTGCGCCCCGCTCCAGCAGCAAGGCGCGGAGGATCGATCGGTGGCAGCGCTGCTCGTCAGCGCAGTAGCAGCCGACGGAGAAGTTGGTCTGGTGAGAGAGGGCGGCCAGCAGATCAAGGATCCTGCTCTTCTCCGGATCGGCCATCTCGGCCCGGTACTTGCGGAGGAAGACCTTCCACTCACCCTCGGTCTGGGCGCTCCGGCCCAGTTTCAATGACTCAGCACTCGGTGCCAGGTTTGGGAGCCACACGTCGTACCAGTTCTGCGAAGCGTAAACGGTCTTCGGCACGCCGCGGGGCGGGTGCCTCACCGTCCCGATGCGAAGACCCTCGCCCTCCGCTCTCGATGTTCCAAGACGGACAATACGCACTGCCATAGTGGACTGCTTGGCTAGACTGAATCTGTGTGATGGAAGCTTGCGGCCTCAGCCTGCCTTACACAATCCCGCCAACAAGATCCGCTCCTGCTATTGCCTCACCTGATGCCTGGCCGGTGGTCAGCGTGTGGCCTCGGGTCCGATGCCGTCTGCGATGGCGCGGGCGATGGCGCCGGTGTTGCCCCAGAGGGATTCATATACCAGGACGGCTTTCACTGCTCTCGCCTCCCTTCGCGCGGACTAGATGGTCAGCGTTGGCTCGGTTGTCTCCGGCGAGTGGCTAGGCCGCCCGGCAGCAAGGGCATCGCGACGGGACTATTTCAAGCGGCTCACTATCCAATCTTTCGCATCCTCGAGGTTCTCCAACATACGTGTGTCTGGCCTGATGAGTTGAATGGCCAGTACAATTGCCTTCTGCAGTCCCGACAAGCCAATCAAAGCTGCCGGACCGTCCGGGACCCCCTTCGCCTTCGCCGTTTCCATCATCTGCTTTCCCCTGTTGCTCACCGTCTTGTTCAAACGCGTATCGGTCACATCCAGCAGCAGTGGAATAACCTGCCCCTTCGGCTGCCTGAGAATCTCGCGTTCCAGGTCAGCGATGGCCTGCATGTATATCCCTTCCTCCTTAATCCCAGCGAAGTTGGCAAAGAGAATCCGCTTCCCCCTGTGTTCAATCCACTGCCAGTGCTCACTCATTTGTTCCTCCCTCACAGCCAGCGGCTTGGCCTTAACCTCAGATTACCACACCCTGTCTACATGCAAGTTCATACGAGCACAGACCGCATCAGACCGGCATGAACCGTGCCTATGGCAGGCGAACCGGCAATTGCTCCGGCTGAGTCGGCTGCCGCAATTGCCCGAATCTTGTTGTGCAGCGGCGGAGGATGTCAACGGAAACATTGCGCGGTGGATGGCTTCATTGCGGATGGTGGTCATGGCGCACCCTACGGTGCTGCCTGTCGGCTGCGTGTCCAAAGGTTGAGCGGACGCAACTCCCTTCTCAGATGCGCGTTGCCAGCTGTGCGGAATGAGCGCCGCAGGACTCAGGTCTATCCTCGGGGGTGAACTCTCTATAGAAGCCGAACTCCTTCAATGTGCTCAGCTTGGGCCATACGTTGTGCTCTAGGTCATAGTGAAAGAAGCCAGGGAAGATGTCCTTGTTTTGGACAATGAAATCGTAAATGCGGGCGTAGGTCTCTTCGATCCTCATCCCGTACCCACTGCAGGTCTCGTGGCCGGTAACCATGTATTCGGGGATCATCTCATAGCTGAACTCCAGCCTGGACTTGTCTATCTGGTCGTAGATGTCAGTCTGAGGCAGATAGCAGAGCAGCGACGGAAGAACTCGGACCCCCATTGACCGGAAGGAATCCATCAGGAAGACCGACTGATAGAAATGCTCCATGGTCTCAAAAGGGAAGCCCCAGATGAAGAAGGTATCAACTCTCGGCATAATCTTGGAAGCCAGGGCCACCACCTCGATCGCTTTCTCCGAGTTGAAGCCCTTCCGCGTCTTCTCCAGTATCTCGTCCGATCCTGACTCGATTCCAAACCGCAGCTCAACACAGCCTGAATCAGCCATCAACTGCATCGTCTCCCTATCCACCAGATCAACTCTACCAAAGGCCTTCCACCGAACCTTCAGACCGGATTGAAGCAGCTTCCGGCTGAAGTCCTTTGCCCTCTCCGGGCTGGCTAGGAAGAACTCATCCTGAAAGAGGAAGAGGTTCCGGCCCCTGGAATCCAGGATGAATCTCATCTCATCGATGATGCTCTCCGAAGTGCGCAGATAGGACTCCCGATCCCACACTGGAGCTACCGAGCAGAAGGTGCACTTGAAGGGACAACCGCGCGAGGTGATCATGCCGACCCCACTGTATTCGGGGATGTCCACGCGGTCATAGGCAGGAAACGGTATCTGATCTAGATTGCGTATCCGCTGCTGGCGTTCAGTCTGGATGATGGATCCGTTGTGGCGATAGAAGATGCCCGGGCATTGCCTCAGGTCTCCACCATGGATGAGGGCATCCAGAAGAAGAGGACCAGATTTTTCCCCCTCCCCACAGGCGATGATGTCAATCTGGGGGAACCTCTCCAGAAGGGTCGTCTCCACGGATTTTGGGCCGACTCCTCCCATGATGATGGTCTTCTCCGGATGGCGTTGTTTCAGTGCTTGAGCTAGCAGGATGGCAAAGGGCAGCAGATTGGCCATGACGGAGATGCCGACAATCCGGGCACTTCCGTCCAGAAAGCTCAGGCAGTTCTCAATCTTGAAGGGCTCCTCAAAGGAGTTCCTCTGATAGTCACGAAAATCCACCTGAAAGCCGGCATCCTCCATGGCTCTGGTGAGGTATAGCGGGCCCAGGGGGAGGTGCAACTCCCTATCGACCTTGTCATAGTACTTGAGGTACAGCATGTTCAGGTTCAACAGGGTGATGTCTGCGCTCTTCATCGAGTCCCGCTCCTTCAGCAGTCAAGATCTCCTACCAGCTATGTTGGTCCGGATCTATGGGGCACCGGACATCATCTTCGGAATCCATTCCATCAGGGCCGCAGGACTTCAGACGATAGTTGATGACGTGGCCGTCCTGCTCAATACTCTCGTAGCGAAAGGCGTTGTTCCACGGATCATACAGCTCGTTTGTGGTGACGTACTCCTTCAGAGGGCTATTGGAACTGTTCCATTCTGCCGTCTTAGGGTAGGACAAGTTGTGGTCTGCCTTGTATGCCTCCAACGCTTGCTGAAGAGAGCCCATCTTCGCTGCGACTGAGGCTGGGGCATCGTAGGCAGTTATCCCCAGTGTTGGTCCGGAGTCGTCGCAATCGCAGGCGGTGCTGCCTACTGCCAAGACCGCTGCCAGCATCAACGAGGCGCTCAGGGTCCTGAAGGCGCCCAACTGGTGACGCTTCACCGTTGTATGGCGAATCATGGTTTCGAGGGTGGCCCTCGGCGTATTGAGAAGAATCTTCCTTTCGGAATCCTGAAGACCCAGCGAGATAAGTCGAGCCGCCTCCTCCGGTGATGTCAAAAGGACCCCGGCGAAGTCGGCGTCGACCGATGCTTTCTTCAGGAGAATCTCTATGCCGCGTGGAGAGTTGCCCTCCGGTCTGTTGTCCGCGGACCTTCCCCCAACGATGGTCTTGAAAATGTCTTTCACGTTTTTCCTCCCACAGTTGTCGCTGTAGGCTGCATGAAGGCTCAGGTCCTTCAGTAGTCAGAGACTCCTACCAATTCTGAGAGTCCTTTGTGCACTTGATGTCATCCTCGGAATCAACTCCATCGGGACCGTAGGACTGCAGGCGATAGTCCACTACCCTGCCGTCCTGCTCAATACCCTCATAGTGGTAAGGGTTGGCCCAGGGATCATATGGCATCGTCCTGAGATACTCCCTCACGGGATTGTTCGGACCATTCCAATCCGCAGTGCTGACGAAAACGCCATTGTGGTCCGCTGCGTATGCCTCCAGGGCTGCTTGGAGAGTTACCAGTTGGGGGTAGACCATTGCCGGGTCATCGGGGCTTATCCCCTTTGATGAAGCTGACTCACAAGCGCTGGGCAGGCTACTCACTGCCACCACTGCTGCCAGCATCAATGCTGCGCTCATAGTCTTGAAGGCACTCAACTGGCGACGCATCACCCTAGTATGGCGAATCATGGTCTGGAGGGTGCTCCTCGGGGTACTCAGCAGAATGCTCCTTTCGGAATCCTGGAGCTCGAGGCAGATGAGCCGGGCCGCCTCCTCTGGTGATTGCAGGAGGACCCTGGCGAAGTCCTCGTCGACGGAAGCCTTCTTCAGGAGAATCTCTATGCCCCGTGGGGAGTTGGCCGTAGGTTTGTTGTCTGCCGACCTTCCCCCAACGATGGTTTTGAAGGCGTCTCTCATGGATTACCTCCCATACCGGTCGCTACGAGTTGCATGGATGCTCAACTCAACCTGCGCGCAGCACGTCCCCTCTTATCTTGCTGCGACAATTGCGTAGATGTTATGCCGCGGTCGGGCACGATGTCAACCGTGGATTGAGTTGTCGGCGATGGCGGCAGTGTTGCCCCATGGCGATTCATAGACTACGATGGCTTTCATAGGACTGTCTCCATTCACGTACTGAAAGCAGGCATGCTCAGCCTGGCCCCTTGTACCAGAACAGTCTCCTGTTGAACGTTAACTTCGACAATGTTCACCCGAATCTAACGGAACACATGCTGAAGGCGGTCAGAGTCTACGTCAAAGGGAAGATGAAGAGTGGGCAGTGTCTCGAATCGCTGTGGGACGATGGCGTTGGTGTATTCTGCGCCAGGCAATGGACTCGCTCTATCCGAGATCCGTGAGGTGTGACGACCCGTCGCTCATTGCGCGCTGGAGCTAGCGGTGCCACAGAGCCATGTCAGGGCGCTGTTGGAATTCGAGAAGATCCGGAGATTGATGCCCATGTTGACGGAAACGTTCTCGAAGAACTGGAGGCGGTGTATGTTCTCTTCAGCGTCAAGAATAGCCGCTCGTAAGCCGAGGCCGCGCGCCAGGGGAGGCAACTGCCTTGCGGCGACCTCATACGAGTCAAGAATGCTCAACTCGCCTGTCATCCGTTGTACATCCAGCAGAAACTTGGCATATCCGTGCTCTTTGCAGGCGGCAGCACAAGCATTCGCCACCGCGACGAGACTGTCAGGCGCGCGGTTGCCTATCGCTTCGATGCAGAGGTGGTCCGGCTCCTTCCTTATGTTGAGCGCATATGACATGGCTGTCTCCTGATTAATATTGTCTGGGATTGCATCGTCCGGCTGCAGTGACTGCCGCCATGATAATACAGATGGATTGGGGATGTCAACCCTGGGCTGTAACAAAGCAAGTGGTGGGCCGGGCCCACCCTATGGCGCCAGTTTCCTCGCGAGCAACTCCCGTATCACCTTCGGATTGGCTTTGCCGCCTGAGGCCTGCATCACCTGGCCGACCAGAAAGCCCATGGCCTTGCCCTGGCCCTTCCGGACATCGGCCACGGCGGCCGGTTGTGTGGCCAAAACCTGGTCGATCAGCGAATCGAGGGCAGTGGTATCGGAGACCTGCCGGAACCCGCGGGCGGCGACGATCGCTTCCGGTGCTTCGTCGCTGTCAAACAGATGCACCAGCACCTCGCGCGCGGCGTTGGCGTTGATCTCGTCCTGCGAAAGCATCTTGAGCAGAGCGGCGAAGCGGGCGGGTGTCACCGGCGAGCTGCTCAGTTCCTGTCCGCGCTCTTTGACGGCCGGGATGAGCTGCGTGGTGAGCCAGTGCATGGCCGTGCGGGGCGCGATCCCCTCCTTGATCAGCGCCTCGAAGTAGCCGGCGACCTCCAGGTCGGAGCTGAGGAATCTCGCCTCTTCGGCCGTCAGCCCGTGCTGTTTGACGAAACGCTCGGCCCTGGCGGCCGGCATCTCTGGAAGGCGCGCGCGCATCATCTCGATCCACTCGGGCGTCAGCTCGATAGCCGGCACGGAGGGGTCAGGAACACAGGGACCTTCGAACTTGGCGCGCATCGGGAGCGTGGCCTTCTTGTCCGGGTCCCAGAGACGGGTATGCAGAATCACCGCTTCGCCCGCTTGCACGGCGGCGGTTTGCCGGCTGATCTCGTATGTGATGGCGTCGCCCACGTGGCGGACGGAGTTCATGTTCTTGACTTCCACCTTGGTGTTCATCTGGGTGGTCCCCCGGGGACGGATGGAGATGTTGGCATCGACGCGCATAGTGCCGTTTTCCATGCTGCACTCGGAGCATCCCGTGTAGCGGACCTGGGTCCGCAGTGCCTTGAGGAACTCCATCGCCTCGTAGGGCGACCGGAAGTCCGGTTCGGTGACTATTTCCACCAGTGGTGTGCCGGCGCGGTTGAAGTCCACCAGGCTGATGGGTAGGCGACCTTCCATTTCATGCACCAGTTTGGCGACGTCTTCTTCCATGTGGATATGATGAAGGCGGGCTCTTTTGGGTTTGCCGGTTTCATCCGTAATGTCGATTCCGCCGCCGCGGGAAAGAGGCAGATGGGCCTGGGACAACTGGAAGCCCTTAGGCAGATCCGGATAGTAGTAGACCTTCTGGTCGAAGGCGCTTCTGGACTGAAGTTCAGCACCCAGTCCCAGACACAGAAGGGATGCCTTCTCCAGCGCCTCCTGGCTGAACCGGGGCATGGCGCCCGGAAACCACAGGCAGGTCGGACAGGTATTGACATTGGGCTCGTCGCCGTAACGGTTGGGGCAATCGCAGAACATCTTGGTCCTGCAATTGAGTTCAGCGTGGATTTCCAGTCCGATGACCGCTTCGAATTCCATGACTAGTTGCCTCCCCGGCGCATGTTCAGAAGGTGTTCGCCCAAGGCAAGCAGCCTCGCGTCACTGAGCCGCGGCCCCGCCACCAGAAAACCTGAGCGCCCCGCGCCCGGCGCCGGCGGCAGGTACAGGGCTGGCTGGCCGGTCACATTGGCAAAAGCCGTTGAGGCGAATTGGGCGTACGTATCGGCCAGCAACGCGGGCGCGCCGGATGGGGCACCGTTCGCTGCCGGGAAGACGAGGAAGTCCGCCTGCTCAGTGAGCCGCTCCATGCCCGCCACCAGGCGCGCGCGGATGCGGCAGGCGTCTTCAAACGCCTCATAGCGTTCAAACTGGAAGAAGGCGCCCTGAATCAGATAGCTCTTGAGGAGGGGGCCAAAGGCCGCGCCGCGCGAGAGCAGATACATCTCGTTCCAGTTCTTGCCGCCTGGTGCGCGCGGACCGTAGCGCACCGAATCATAACGTCCGGCGGCGCATGAGGCTTCTACGGAGCCTACGATCTTATGGACGAGAGAAAACAGAGGAAAGTCGGGGAACGACATCTCCCGCAGCGAGAAGCCCGCCTTCTTCAGATTGTCGAGGCACCCGCGGAATACCTCTCGCTGGTCGGCGGGTAGGCCGCTCAGCGCTTCCGCAATGACGCCGATGGTCGTTTTCTGCGGGTCAATCTTCTGCGGGGAGAAGTCCGGGGTCTCTTCATCGGGGAGTGAGAAATCCAGTCCGTCCTGGCCGGCGATGGTCTTGAGGATCTCGCGAATATGCTTGAGGCTTCCGGACAGCAGTCCGCAGCATTCCATCGACGGAACCAAGTCGACAAGGCCGAAGCGCGACACAAGCCCCCAACTGGGCTTAAAACCGCAGACACCCGCGCGCGAGGCGGCCAGGCGGCTCTCGCCCATGAAGTCCAGAACCAGTTCAGCATCGGCGGCCTGCTGTTGCAGCGCCCCACCGGCCCGGCTGCCCTGGAGGCCGAAACCGAATTCACTCATCCGGGTTGAACCGTGTAGGGACGCGCCGGCCTGGCGCAGCCGCTGCACAATGGTGGCATCTTCCAGCGCTTTGAAATTGGCCAGCGCGTTGGAGCCGGCCTCGGTCGGCCAGCCCGCCACCGAGATGTTGGGTTGGATCGCAATCCTCAATCCCTGCAGAGGACCGCCGCTGGGGGCGGCGCTCTCGGGATGGCGATAGACGAAAACTGAATCCATCAAGATGTCTCCCGTTATTCCAGAATGGTGGTCGTTTTGAAGTAGTTGCCCTTGACCGCGGGCGCGCTCTTCAGCAGTTGGCCGGTTTCGGACAGCGCCGAGCGTTTCTCTTCAGTCCCCGGACGCGTGCGGTTGGCCAGAGGGACGACGCCGTACATCGGCTCTTCTTCCCCGGCCTTCTCCGCAGCCAGCAGAGCCATCTCTTCGGCCTGTGCCAGGGTGTCTTCCATCAGCGCGCGCTCCTCGGGGGCAATGCCCATGCGCGATACCCAGGAGACGCGGTCGATCCTGTTCTCCTTATGGGCTGTTCCGGGCAAAACAGCCTGGCCGCCCAGGTTCAACAGCCCCAGTTCCGCCAGTTGCTCACGTTTCACCGCTGAGGGTGCCCCAGTCAGAGGACAGGCGGCGCTGCGGTTCTTGGGGAACGCGATCACCTCGCGGATGGACGGAGTCTGCAGGATCATCGACACGGTGCGGTCCATGCCCAGCGCCAGCCCGCCATGTGGCGGCGCGCCGAAATCGAAAGCCCGCAGGAAGAAGCCGAACTTCTCCTTCGTTTCTTCTTCAGTGAGTCCGAGCGCGGCGAATATCTTGCGCTGCACCTCGCGGCTGTTGATGCGTATGCTGCCGCCGCCCAGCTCCTCGCCGTTCATGACCAGGTCATAGGCTCGTGAGCGCAGCGTCAGCAGTTCCTCGATGTTCTTCGGGTCGAAATCGGTGCGGTCCGGCGCGGTAAATGGATGGTGGCTGGAGGTTACGCCTCCCTCCTCGGTAGGCTCAAACAGCGGAAACTCGGTGACCCAGAGCGGGCAGAAGGTGTTGGCGGGAATAAGGCCGAGACGGTTCGCCAAATGCAGGCGCAACTGGCCGAGCGCCGAGGTGACAATGGCATACGAGGGATCGGCGATCATGATGAGAACGTCCCCGTCGGCAGCGTCGAATCTGCGCTGCAGTTCCTCGAGTTCCTGGGTGCTGAAGAACTGGACGATGTTGGATTCCAGCTTGCCGTGCTCAGCGCGCATCCAGGTCATGCCCTTGGCGCCGAACGATGGCGCGATCTCCTTGGCGTATTCATTCTGCAGCACATTCTTGCTGAGCTTGTCGGACTGGCCCTTGATGTTGATGCCCTTGATGCAGCCGCCGCGCTGCAGGATCTGGCGGAAGATCGAGTAGTTGGTCTGGGAGAACACGTCTGTTACGTCGACAAAGCGCAGGCCGAAGCGCAAGTCGGGGCGGTCGGAACCGGTGGTGTCCATGGCGTCCGCCCAGGTCATGCGAGGGAAGGGCCGGGAAAGCGCGATGCCGCCGACGGCGAACATCTTGACGGTCAGCTCTTCCAGCAGTTCATAGAGGAACTCCTCATCAATGAAGGAGGCTTCAATGTCGAGCTGGGTGAACTCCGGCTGCCGGTTGGGACGCAGGTCTTCGTCGCGGAAGCAACGCGCCAACTGGAAGTAGCGCTCCATGCCTCCGATCATGAGCAGCTGCTTGAAGAGCTGCGGCGACTGGGGCAGGGCGTAGAAATTCTGGGGATGGACGCGGCTGGGCACCAGGTAGTCGCGCGCGCCTTCGGGAGTGCTCGCCGTCAGCACCGGCGTTTCGACTTCGACGAAGCCCCTGGAATCGAGGAACTCGCGGACGCACTTGAAGATGCGGTGCCGTGCCATCAGGTTGTCCCGCATCGAAGGACGGCGGAGGTCCAGGTAACGGTACTGGAGCCGCAAATCCTCAGCCACATTGTCTCCGCCTGCCGATGGGGCGCCCGCGACCATAGCCTTGTCGGAGATGGCGAACGGCAGCGAGTCCGATTCGGAAAGCACGGTCAGTTCAGTGACCATGAGTTCAATACTCCCCGTTTCGATGTTGGGGTTCTCCGTGCCCGCCAGCCGCTTCTTGACCTCGCCCCTGACCGCTATGCAGTACTCGGCGCGCAGAGAGGCCGCCTTCTGGCAGAGATCGGCCCCCGCGACCCCCGGGCTGAAGACAATCTGCATGATGCCGCTGCGGTCGCGCAGATGGATGAACAGCAGGCCGCCGTGGTCCCGGAAGGCATCCACCCAGCCGGCCAGAAGCACCTGGCGGCCGACATCATCCGAAGTCAGGTGCCCGCAGAAAGCACGTTGGGAAAAGAGCATGAGAGAATCCCCCTTTGTTGTCTGGCTGCAACAATTGCCTGAATCTTAGGGTGCAGGGGCAAGGGATGTCAAACGTGGATCGCAGCACGATGGGGATGGTGGGCTCAGCCCACGCTACGGTACTATCTTGACGTCATGGGCGTCCCCGCTGCCCTATTTCCTGGGGAAATACTTGACGTTGTTCACGTTGTCAAAGTCCGAGTCCTGGGTCCAAATGGTGGCACCGGACTCTTGGGCCGTGGCGAGAATGATACTGTCGGCCATTGGGAGATCATGTTCCAGACTCAGCTTAGAAACGGCGATGGCCAATGATGCGGTCAGATCCACGACGGTGCCCTTCTGCATGGCCATGGCCGCAAGCAGCGCGTCGTTCTCACCCGATTCCCGGAGAATCACCTTGAAAACCTCGTATATCGTCACGGTGGGGACAACGAGCGAACCAGGATCACTCAGTGGGGCCAGGAAGTGCTTGGCATTGGGCTCATCTGCGAAGTATGCCAGCCAACCGGAAGAATCAACAACATTCATACCCTGTCTTTCTCCCGTTTGAACTCGGTGTTGATACCCTTGACGAATCCGCGGAGTTCTTTGATTTCGCGTTCCGGCACAAGTTCGATGCGTCCGTCGTATTCAGTGATCTGCATCTTCTGCCCGGGGCGAAGTTTCAACGACTCCCTGATTGTCTTCGGTATGACGACTTGATATTTGGGTGATACAGTTACTGATGGCATACCGTCACCTCCATCGATCTGGCGCGTAATACGATATCATGATCGATCGGCCTCCGTCAATTGGGTCGGTAGCCTGGCACTGCCTGCTATCTTGCTACCACGGCTGGCTGGATCTTATGGCACAGTGGCACGCGGCGAATTCACTCGGATCGTGGCCGCAGCCCACGTCACGCCTCCCGGGCGGGAAAGGCCAGCGGCCGGAGGTGCTCGGGAAGACGCCGGTGCTGCCACTTGTCCTCCAGTGCGGCGCCGGATGCCGCGGCAGCCTTGTGCGCATAGGAGGCAGCGCCGCGGGCGTGACCGGCGACGTGGGCGGTGGCGGCGGCATGGCCGGCCGCACGGGCGGCAGCGCGGGCAGCGTCATCATCGGCGGCACGGGCGGCAGCGTGGGCGGCTAATGCGGCGGTGCGCGCCCCGCTCACCCGTATCTCGCCGCGTGTCCATGCTCTCGCCGCCTCGATAGCTTTCCGAGGTCGGTCGTCCGTCGGATACTTCTCCTCGAAGTGCGGGAGCACGTGCTCGGCGCAGTCCGCGGCCCACAGCGCCAATACCTTGTGGTCCTGCTCATCGAGCCGTTTGGCTGGCGCAGGCTTCATCAGGCTCCTCCATTGCGCTCTCTCCCTGTTCAGCCGCAGTATCCCTTCAATACCCTGAGAGCATTCAAAGTGATCCATTTGCTGGGCTGGCCCTTGGTCTCAATATCGACTTGAAAACGTCCGTTGAAGTTGTCGGCCAGCTTCCACCTGCCACTGGAGTCCTGCTTTGAAACCACCACGTCAATGGCCTCCTGCATTCTCTCGTCTCTGCAGCCCAGCCGCGTCAGTATCCCCAGTATCTCCAGGACGTCTGTCTGGTACATCAGCGGAAAGCCGAATCGCCGCCATCCGGGCTTGGATACTTGGGTGAGATTGTGGCTTCGTTTGTGGACATGGTGTTTCAGAATGTACTCAACACCGTCGGTGATCGTGCGCTGAACGTCTGCCGACCTCTCACGGCCGGGGATTTCCGACAGGGCCTTCAGGGCCTTGACCGCACCCATGTGGCAGGAGTGCTTTCCCCAGCAGATCTCCCACTTGTCGTAAGGCCAACCTTGAGGGGCATTGGCTATGCCATCATCAAACCTCTGGTATCTTGTCATCCAGCCGATCCCCCGCTGGACTCTGCGGTCCTTCAGATACCCGAGCCTGATCAGGCTCCACACCATGTTTCCGGTCAGGCAAGGTATCACTTCGCTGTGCCTGCCGCCGCCCGTCTTGACGGCGTGATGCTGGGAGAATCCGCCGCTCTCGAGGTCCTGGGAATGCTCCAGCAGGAACTCGCAGGCCTTCTTGATGCGCGGGTCTCTTGGGTCAGCCAGGTGCTCGGCCAGAATGATCAGTTGCCACACGGTTCCTTTGTACTTGGCCACATACAGCCTGTCGGGCTGGTCCCAGTAGCCCCCTTCCTCCTGTTTGGCCAGGATCAGCGGGACGGCTCCCTTTGCCATGATATCGGCCCTGGCTTTCGCCACCTCCCGATCGGTCGCGGGCCTCCCCAGGATATCCACCAGGGTCAGATACCGCACCGATGGATTGTCCTCTTCCAACAGCCAGTCTGTCGGGTCCACCTTCAGTGCCGATTTCCAGTCGCTCATCCGTACTTCTTCCCTGGGCAAGACTCAGAAACTGCCGCCCACCGATCCATTTGAGGGAGCCCAAGGGCATAACGCAGAGGTCAGGCTCCGACATGGCGGTCGCCTGCAACGACTTGTCAGGTGATGCTGTTATGCTCCATGGTTATGACTACTTTACCTCGGGCGTGTCCTTCACCAAGATACCGCAGAGCTTCAGGGACCTCACTTAACGGGTAACGTGTATCTATGACAGGCTTTACTTTGCCGGCTTCAAGAAGCTGTTTCACAAAGGCCAGATCTTTCGGGTTTGCTTTCGCCGACAGGGCCCCCATCTTCTTGCTCCCGATCATTGAAATCCATGGTCCCAGGAGCATAGCCTGGAACATTTGAGCCCAGGAACCTCCGGACATGACATAGATTCCCTTGGGGCTCAATGCGCGCCTGTAATCTAGAATCGGATGATATCCGTTAGCGGCAAGAATCAGGTCATAAAGCTGCCCACTCTTCGTGAAATCCTCTTGAGTGTAATCAATGACCTGGTCTGCACCAATCGAGCGCGCCATGTCCAGATTCCTTGTGCTGCAGACGGCAGTGACTTCAGCCCCGAACGATTTGGCAATCTGCACTGCAAACGTACCCACACCACCAGAGGCACCATTGACCAGGACCTTCTGCCCGGGCTGAATCTTCCCTTTATCGCGTAGACCCTGCAGGGCGGTGACTGCCGCCAGAGGCACGGCCGCTGCTTCCTCGAATGTCAGGCTGGCCGGTTTCAACGCCAACGCATCTTCGCGAGCACATGCATACTCGGCAAAACTGCCCCCACCGGACTGGAATATGTCCCCGAATACCTCATCACCTGGCCTGAGCTGCTTCGCGTTTCTGCCGACCGCTTCCACCCGCCCCGCTACGTCAGCCCCGAGTATCTTGTTTTTTGGCCTTAGAAGCCCTCTGCCCATCAGGCGGATCAAGAACACGTCAGCCGTCAGGAGATGCCAGTCAGCTGCATTTACAGATGCGGCATGAACTCTTATCAAGACTTGATCGTCGCCTGGGGTCGGCTTCGGAACCTCTTGAAGTTTCATTACATCAGGTGGGCCGTATCTTGTCCGTACGATGGCTTTCATGGGACACCTCCTCGTATTCGAAGCAACGCGATCTTCAATCCCCGTTTCTTCCCAAACACATCGGCGATCTCAGGCAGGTGGCCAACCACCTCAAACCCGAGGCGCTTGTTCACTTTCTCGGTGGCCTCGTTGTGGTCGAAGTACATGCTGATGACGTTCTCGACCCCAAGCCGCGGGCAGGCCTCGATCATCTTGGTCTTGAGCAGGGTTCCGAGTCCCTTTCGTTGGTAATCTATTGCGATGTAGGTGCTGATCTCCGCGGTCTTGTCGTACGCGGGGCGGGCACCGTAGAACCAGGAAAGGTAGACGCACCCCACAACCCGCCCCGCATCCTCTGCCACCCAGATAGGTCGTCTCTTCGAGTCGAAATTCCGGAACCACTCGACGCGGTCAGCGACCGAAACGGGACGCGTGTCTGCAGTCGCCCGGCCAGAGGGGATCGACTGGTTGTAGATATCGATGATGGCTGGGAGGTCCTCTTCGTTGGCATCACGAATAGTAATCATAGCCTCGCCAACTGTCCCCCTGTATCTTGCTGGAAGAACTGGCTGAATCTTAGGGTGCAGTGGCAGAGGATGTCAACGCATGATCAGATGTTGGAAAGGATGGCCGAGGCCGGCCTGCGAGACTGCATTATCTGGTTCAGATGTAACTGCCCGTCACTATCAGGATTGAGGCTGTGGTGAAGATGACCGGGCAAAGCTTGTATGGCAGGAAGTTGACCTTGAAGCCAGTGAATAGAGAAACCACAGACAAAGTATTGAGCATCACAAACGACAGCCAGTAGACAGTTCTCGAAATGGCACTGGCATAGTCGAAGTAAGTCACGGACGCAACCACCGCTGCAATGAACATCAGCGCCAGGCCTTCAATGATCCATTCCATCGTTATGATGCGCCTGTTGTCCAGGGAGATGTCGCCGAAGCCCTTGACCACCGACTTGGTGGGAAAGAGGTGAGCAGCGCCCCAGAAGAATAGGAACGACGAGCCAAGGTACAGCAATACTTGATTTGTCATCCTCACCCTCCTGTACTAGACGATCTTGATGTTCTGCAGGTTGGCCCAGGTGTGTTCGGAGTACCAGATGTCCACGAATTCCCTGATGGACTCTGCCTCCCGGCGCATTATGTCTTCGGCAACGGTTTTCCTCAGCAACGATTTTATGCCGGCAAAGGCCGGCGGGTGCTTGGAGCCCAAGGTGGACGCCATCTTGACTGCGGCATCCATCAGATCAGGCTCGGTGGCCACTTCGTCTACGAGCCCGATGCCCTTCGCTTCCTCGGCGGAATACATGGTTCCCGAATAGAGGACCTTGGTGGCATTGGCGCTGCCAACCGAGAATCGGAGCATCTCAGTGATTCCGGCAAACACGGAGGCACCGAAGCCGAGCTCATTCAGCGATACCCGGGCCTTTCCGGTAGCCATCACTCTGTAGTCGCAGGCCAGGGCCAGCATGCAGCCTCCGGCAATGGTGTGGCCATTGAGTGCGGCCACCACGGGCTTCGGATAGGTGAAGAGGTAGGTGTAGAGATCGGTGAAGCCGGTGAGAAACTGCGTAAACTGTGTTCTGTCGAAGGAGAGGAACACGGGGACATCGAACCCGAACGAGAAGAACTTCCCGGCGCCGGTCAGGACTATGGACTTGGCCTCAGGGTCATGTTCCAAGGACTTGAGCCGCTCCCGCATCTGGTCAACCACCGGGCCGTTAATGGCGTTCACCTTGCCCCTTCCAAGAGTCAAAGTGGCGATCCCATCGCGCTTCTGCAGCTGCACGAAGTCCATTTTCCCCTCCATCAGACAAGCTCCATAATGTCATCCAGGATTTCCACCACGCTCCGGACGCACGGCTTGCATACGGTGTCCGACAGGTTGTTGTCCTTGAAGTGTTTCTGGCCTTCTTCTGTGGTCAGTTCACAGCCATGGAGCAGCTTGCGGCAGAGGAAGGTGCCGTGCTTCTGCTCGAACCGGTCCATAAGTTCTCTCGTCTTCTTGTAGGTCAGCTCGGTGGCTGCCCGGTCGTCTCTTTCGCCTCTGCCGTACTTGGCTCCAATCACCATAATCCCACCGGTCACGGCGCCGCAGACTTCTTCCTTGCGGCCCATGCCGGCCCCGAATCCGCAGGCCATCTTGAGCGCGGTATTCTGGTCAAAGTGAAGGTCATCACAGAAGGAGTGGAAGACTGACTGGGCACAGTTGTAGCCCTCCGAGAACTTGGAGACTGCTACTTCGGTTCTGTTCTTCATTTAGCCCCTCTTTGCTCAAGACTGGCGTTTGCCTGCTGCAATGGTAGCACGAATACTGGGTGCTGGGGGTGAGGATGTCAGACGTGGGTAGCATCAAGAAGAGAGGCGCGCCGAGCATATCCTACGGACTTCTCTTCTGACTAGACAATGAGGATTTGAGAACAACCCAGGGATGCGCACGAGTTTCGACATTAGCCCCGTGGTATCTTTAGCACGCGTGTACTGAAGGGTGAGTCGCTCTTCACTTCTCGAACCTCTCGAAGATTCCATTGACTGTGATGTCCTGCTCAATCGGGTGTTAGGCACAAGCCTGCTACCTTCCTCTGACAACACTGTCCATCCAATCCCTTGCTTGTATCTCGTTTGAAAGCATACGCACCTGTTCATTGATCATGCAGGCACCAAAGACCACCCTGATGTCTTCTACATGCGGCTGCGGATGAAGCGGATCAACGAAGAAAATGACCACGTGACATCCGCCACACAGGATCTCCGTCGCAATTTCAATATCGCCGCCTTTGGGACCGGAGTGATACTTCTGTACCTTGTTCGCAAGCAGCGGTGATGCTTCTTGGATCAACTTGCCAGTGGTTCCAGTTGCGACAATAGACTTGAACCTAGCCAGCTCATGCTCATAATCGAGAACAAAGTCTAGCATTCGATTCTTCATTTCATCAAGAGAAATCAAGGCGATGACGGCTTCCTGCAGTTGCTTATCCAGCTGGTCTCGTTCTCCTTCCCCAATGACGAAGTCCGGGGGGCTGACTTTTGGCCAATGCACAGAATGCCATCGTTTTGATTTTCTGTTCCCCTTCTTCATTGCCTCGTATCCCACAGTCCTGTATTTCACTGGCAAACCGCTTCCAGAGAAGGTTGTCTCGATAGGACTTGGCTGCAGGTTGAGTCTGGCGTCTCGTTTCGCCTCAATGCGTAACCATTCATTGACAGACCCTCTATTCATAAGCTTCTTCACACGCCACTGGTCGGCTAGGCGCAGCAAGGCGAGATTCTCGGGAAATAGCAGGTGGGCAGTAGTTGGCGACAAGAATGGCGAGACAAGGCTTACTTTACGTTGACTGATCAGGTGCGACAACATCGTCACTCCGCCATCCTTGGTAGAAGGCAACCGGATAACGCCACATTGTTCGTGAAGAAACTTGACTATGTTATGCTCGAGATGATGGGGAACCTTGCCTTTTCTTGTAGTTCCCTGGGCTGGCTCACCTCCAAAAATGCGCCCATAGGTTCCACCCGTAACTACAAAGCGGAAGTTGGCTAGTGAGTTGCGAAGTACCTTATTCTCATATGCGTCACGAAAGACACCAGCAAGGGCTTCATTCTTCTCCGCACTATCATGACTGGCCAGGACGCCGATCAAGGTTTTTTCGTTATTCATGGAAGCCGCCTTTACTCAGTTGGTTTATACATGTCAAGCCCCAACATTCGCCTTTGTCCTGCTGCAACAATCGCCTGAATCTTATGGTGCAGTGGCCGAGGATGTCAACCCGTGGGCCGTGGACGCGAGACTAGAGGCAGATCAAGGTTGACTCTGAGGCTGGTGCATTGCAGTCTCCTGCCCAAACACTGACTCAACAACCTCAATAATCCTGTCGACTGGCACAACGATGGCAAGGCCGGTGTTCTCTTCGAAAATCACTCTGCGACGGTTGGTTTGACGACTATAGGCAATGTCGTTGTAGGGCACATAGCCCGAAACCATGCCAATCAGACTTGCCTTCGCATATGGCTTCGTACCTGAAATCGCCATGGCTTCTGGCCTCGTCACGACGGGGCCACCGCTATTGCCGGGGAAGACCGAGGCGTCTATCAAGAAGGTCTGGGTGGAACCAGCTAGCGTGTCTCTGATGCGAGCCACCACACCCTCACGCACAACCACATAGTTGCGCTCCCCACCCGTGTCACCCAACGGAAAACCTAGAACAAAAACGCCATCCCCTTCAGTCAACCCTTGCTCGCGGGCTCCGGCGGTATCCAACACGTGTTGGTCACTATGGAAGAACGCAAGCTGCATGCCCTCGCTGTTGAGCTTCTGTACATCGATAGGCACAGCTGCGACATCAATAGAGTCATCCTGGGGAACATACCAAAGCTGCTTGCCTGCGTTGTCAATCAGTGGGAGAGTGTACAGCTTGGCGGGTGTTCCTGCCGCTGGGTTGAAACGCAGAATCGCGAGTCGTTCGCCTTCAAACACGTGTCGGTTGGTCAGGAGGCACACATTGTACATAGACGGGCGTTCCGCAGTGGCTGGTTTGGCAAACCTCCCATAGAGAAAGCCTGTCGCGGAGAAGTCAATACGGGAGTCGTCCTCTGGGAACCCGATAGCCGTCACGCAATCTAGGAAGAACGGCGGAACCAGAGCCATGCGGTGCACTCCCCTCTCTCGCGGTAGTCTGCTATCACTCTGCGTTGCGATCCGGCAGTTCGGGCTCGAGTGTGCTCAATCGATTGGACGAACTCTACTGTAGACTCGGACAGGACGTCAACAACACCCATTGGTAGGGTAGCGTACCGTAAGTTGTGTAAATTGGTGGTGAACAGACAAGGGCGTATCCTTTCAGTGAAGAGAGTAGAGAAAGGAGGTACGCCCTGTGGTACAGGTCAAAGACCTGACCGATCTGACAT
>Ga0315291_10000138_pt1 | contig 84384 bp, 77 predicted proteins | sample YL17G12_20_MG_FD_203070 | JGI IMG/M metagenome (GOLD analysis project Ga0315291, IMG submission 203070) | Sediment microbial communities from Yellowstone Lake, YNP, Wyoming, USA - YL17G12_20 | ecosystem: Environmental > Aquatic > Freshwater > Lake > Sediment | place: USA: Wyoming | collected... | reverse complement strand
GTTCTGCGCGGGGTCTTTGGCGAGTACGCGGGGGCGGGCCGGTGAGGCAGACCGGCTCGGCGAAAGATGCGGGGTCGGGCGCGGGTTAGAGCGAAAGAAGGTGTCGAGCGTGGCTCGCAGTGGTCCGATAAGGGTGATCGTGGCCAAGCCGGGTCTCGACGGTCACGACCGGGGGGCGAAGGTCGTGGCCAGAGCTTTGCGTGACGCGGGCATGGAAGTTATCTACACCGGACTTCGTCAGACTCCGGAGCGGATCGCCGAAGCGGCCCTGGACGAGGATGCCGACGTCGTCGGCCTTAGTTCTCTATCTGGGGCTCACCGGGTTCTCTTCCCGCGGGTCGTGGACGAGCTCAGAAAGCGGGGCCTTGGTGACGTCATCGTCATCGGCGGCGGGATAATCCCCGCGGGGGACACTCCCGCTCTCATCCAGGCGGGGGTGCGGGCCGTCTTCGGTCCCGGGTCGCCGACGTCCGAGATCGCCGAGTTTATCCGGGGAGCCGTTAAGGAACGAAGAGGCTAGGGAGGGGTGGTGGGGATGATGAGAGTCGACCACATCGGGATCGCCGTGCGAGACATCGAGGTCAGCCAGAGATTCTACACTGAGGTCTTGGGTCTCAAGATCGCCACGCTCAAGAACACGGCTGACCTCAAGATCGCATTCATCCACGCGGGAGAGACTGAGATTGAGCTTCTGGCGCCCGTCGGGACAACCGGCGCCGTGGCCAAGTTCCTTGAGACCCGGGGCGAGGGAGTCCATCACCTGGCCTTCTCCGTACCGGACATTGAGGCGGCTCTAGCCAAGGCTAAGGCGGCCGGATACGCTCTCATCGACGAGAAGCCACGCCCGGGCGTGGGCGCGCCCAAGATCGCCTTCCTTCACCCCAAGAGCTTGAGCGGTGTCCTGGTGGAGCTTTGCCAGCACGACGAAGTCTGACCGCCCCGCCCGATCCGGCCGGACGGCCGGGACCGGGCCACGGCAGGGGGGATTGCTCTCGATGGTAAGCGACAAGCTGACCGCGCTGGGTGGGCGGCTGGAAGAGATCCGGGCCGGAGGCGGACCGGATCGGGTAGGTAAGCAACATGCGAAGGGCAAGCTGACGGCCAGAGAGCGGCTCGACATCCTTTTCGACTCCGGTAGCTTCGTCGAGATCCAGACCTTCGTCGGCCACCGCTGCCGGGATTTCGGCATGGACCAGGAGCGAGCGCCGGGGGAGGGCGTGGTCACGGGCTACGGTCTCGTGGATGGACGCGCGGTCTACGCCTTCGCTCAGGATTTCACGGTCATGGGCGGCGCCTTAGGGGAGATGCACGCGGCCAAGATCTGCCGGGCGATGGACTTGGCCCGCGCGGCCGGCGTGCCCTTCGTGGGTCTCAACGACTCCGGAGGCGCCCGCATCCAGGAGGGCGTCGACGCCCTCAACGGCTACGGCAATATCTTCTACCGCAACACGATCTCGTCGGGGGTCATTCCCCAGATCTCGGCCATCCTCGGTCCGTGCGCCGGGGGTGCCGTCTACTCGCCCGGCCTGACCGATTTCGTCTTCATGGTCGCCGGGACCAGCCAGATGTTTATCACTGGACCCCAGGTCATCAAGTCGGTGACCGGGGAAGAGGTGAGCATGGATGACCTCGGCGGAGCGGCGACCCACAACCGCGTGAGCGGAGTGGCCCACTTCTACACCGCTGACGACAGGGAGTGCTTGACCATGATCAGGCGGCTCCTGGCTTACCTGCCCTCGAACAACATCGAGGATCCACCGCCGGCCCCGATGGCGGACGACCCGACGCGCACCCACGCGGCCTTGCGCGATGTGGTTCCGGCCGAAACGAACAAGGCCTACGATGTCCGCGACGTCATCCTGCCCATCCTCGATCTCGGAGACTTCTTCGAGAGCCAGGCATTCTGGGCCGAGAACATGGTCACCGGCTTCGGACGGCTGGGCGGCCGGACCGTGGGCGTCATCGCCAACCAGGTCAAGGTTCTGGCCGGTTCCATTGACATCAACGCCTCCGACAAGGCGGCGCGTTTCGTGCGGTTCTGCGATGCCTTCAACATTCCCCTCCTGACCCTGGTGGACACACCGGGCTATCTGCCCGGCGCCTCTCAGGAGCACGGCGGCATCATCCGCCACGGGGCCAAACTGCTCTACGCCTACGCGGAGGCAACCGTACCCAAGATCCAACTCATTCTGAGGAAGGCCTACGGAGGGTCCTACCTGGCCATGTGCTCGCGGGCCCTGGGGGCCGACATCGCCTTCGCCTGGCCGGGAGCGGAGATCGCCGTCATGGGCGCCGCCGGAGCGGTGGAAGTGATCTTCCGTGAAGAGATGAAGGCGGCCGAGGATCCGAGGAAGGCTCGCGAGGACCGTGTCGCCGAGTACCGGGAGCGGTTTTCGAATCCCTACGCGGCCGCGGCCCGCGGTTTCGTGGACTCCGTGATTGACCCGGCCGACACGCGCCCCGAGCTCATCAAGGCATTCACGGTCCTGGCCAGTAAGCGAGAGACCCGACCGGCCAAGAAGCACGGGAATTTCCCGGTCTAGACGCGCATGAAGGGGGACGGAAACTTGTCCACCAGGCTTACGGGCGGTGACTTCATTCCACCCCGTCATCTGGCCGTGATGGCCGCGGCCATCTCGGCCCACCTCGAGGCCGAAGCGGCCGGCCGGGCGTCCGAGGCCGGGGATGTTGGCCTGAGGCCCACACGTGGCCCGTGGTCTGATCGCCCGGGCGGTGTCGCCGGTCTGGGCTGGGCCGCGGTCGGCCGGCTGGAGAACATGCTGGGGCGTCAACAGTTGGCAACAAGGAGGGGAACTTCCCCGCGATGAGCACGCGCAGATATCGCGTCACCGTAGATGGGGAGACCTATGAGGTTGAGGTCGAGGAGTTGGCTGGCGCCGAGCCGGCTTTCGTGACCGAAGCAGGCCCGGCGGCTGCTTCTTCGGGGGCGCTGGTGTCGCCGCCGAGGGTCGCCGCAGGCCAACCCTTGGCCGTCCCGCGGGGGCGGTCTCCCGCGGGGACGGGTGGCCCCGCCCCGACTCGCTCGCCCACGGGTGGCGGGGAAGTAGTCAGGGCGCCCCTGCCCGGGATCATCCTGCGCGTCTCCGTGGCGCCGGGACAGGCGGTCAAGCACGGCCAGGTCGTCGTTGTCCTGGAAGCGATGAAGATGGAGAACGAGATTGTCTCTCCCCGCGACGGCACAGTCCGCGAGGTTTTGGTCGGCCAGGGTGTCTCGGTCGCTGTCGGCGATCCGCTCGTGATCCTCGACTAGACCAAGACCGGCGGGGTCCCCGGACGGCCGTGGGGCATACTGGACCCATGAAGTTGTCTAGGCCGGCCTGGCCATCGCGGGAGGAGTTTCTCGAGGACCTGCGTACGATACGGAGACGCCTGGGGCGGTGGGTCCGCTCCTTGGCCGCGGCGACGCGCCGCGAGTACGGCGGTCTGGACCTAGTCGAGATTGCCCGGCGTCTCCGGCGCGAGGTGTTTGGAAACCCGCTCGCGGGTAGGGCGCTCTACGGTCTCACCGTAACGGCTTGGGCCGCTTTCATCGTCTGGGGCCGCTTTCTCGTGCCCTTGGCTACAGCTCCCTACTTCCGCCCCGAGACTCGTTTCCAGGTAATCGGTTTCTTCGAGAACGGGACCGGCCCGCAGTTCGTCGACTCCTGGCCGACTTTCCAGCGCTATGCCGACCTGTTCGACGTGGTCTCTCCCTTCTGGTACTCTGTCGACTCCTCGGGGAAGATTGTCGGTGACGGCTATCGCCCCGAGGTTGTCAATCTGGCCCGGTCGCGGGGAATCAGAGTCATTCCCCTGGTCACCAACCTCAAGCAGAGCTCGGGCAACGGCTTTGACGCCATTCGGACCGCCTCGGCCCGGGCCAAGACGGTGGAGAATCTCTCCAACCTCGTCGCCGCCAGGGACTACGATGGTCTGAATCTTGGCTACGAACTCCTGCCACCGGAGGCCCGCGAGTCCTACTCGGCTTTCGTAGCCGCTCTCGGGGGCGCCCTCCGCGGTCAGGGGCGAACCCTGCTCGTCTCGGTTTTCCCGGACGTGGAAGTCTCGCCGGCGGTGAGCGGGTTCTTCGACTACCGGGCCATCGGCCAGGCGGCGGATGGCATCATCCTCTTGGTCTACGATCTTCACTACTCGGCCACCGATCCCGGACCGGTGGCGCCTTTGCCGTGGGCGGAAGCCGGCGTGGATAGCCTTCTCGGTTACGTTTCGCCCGGAAAGGTCATTCTTGGGGTGGGGAGTTATGCCTACGATTGGCCGACAGCGTCCGAGAACGGGATCGCCGAGTACCTGTCCGCGGCGACAGCCCTGGCTCGAGCCCAGGCCGAAGGGGTTCCCGTGCACTTGGATCCGGCCAGCCGCCAGTCTTTCTTCACCTACGTCTCGTCGACCGGGATCAAGCGGGAAGTCTGGCTCCAGAACGCCCAGCATCTCGCGGACAAGGCCGCCCTAGCCAGAGCCAAGGGGCTTTCCGGACTGGCGGTTTGGCGACTTGGCTTCAGCGAGGACGGCGCCCTCGACTTGCTGGCCGAGACCCTGGGGCGCCGGATCGACCGGGCGGGGCCGTAGGCCCGAAGCGCCGGGCGGGCAGGCGGGGCTCAGGAGGGCTGGCTCTTCTGTCCCGTTGGCCCGTGCATCAACTGGCCGGAGAGCCGGATCTCCCCGTGCTTTTCTTCCCACTGGCGGATGGACTCGGTCAGAATCTGGGCCACGACCTTGGCCATCTGAGGGCTCATCACCAGATGACAGCTTACGGTGCTCTGATCGGTCGGCGCGCTCTTCACCCCGGCCTCCAGCACAACGTCGAAGGGCGTGGCGTAGATGTTGGCGTGATTGGTGTAGAAGCGGGGAAAAGCCGGCTTTACGTTTTCGTCCAATTGAAGCGCCTCCCTGGTCCCCAGGAGTTCGGAGCGAGACCTGGAACCCCGGGGCATAGCTTGGGCCTTTGCCGGAGAGTTCGGCCCGGCCGCGCGCCAACCTCCAAGGGCTCACACATTCGCTGTCGGTGCGCCCGCTTCCGACGGCCGGGGAGGGAAGGGGGGTCTCTCGCCGAATAGGACGGCAAATTGCTGGAGGGGGTGGGCTGGATGAAGGCCCTCAACTTCTACTCCACCGTTTACCACGGCAACATTCTCACCCAGAAGAAGAGTTGCACGATCCGCCTGGGAGACAAGACCAAGAAGTACCAGGAGGGGGACGTTGTCCTCATCACCTACGGAAACCGCTTCGAGCCCAGGAGGCGGCTCTTCGAAGCCGTTCTCGACCTGGTCGAGGTTAAACCGGTCTCCAAGCTCTCGGTTCGAGACATTAGTGGCGAGAACCAGGACATGCGCGGTGTCGACGACGTCCTGGATTTCCTGGGTAAGGTCTACGGTCGGACGATCGGTCTGGAGGAGTCTGTCACGGTCGTCTATTTCTCCTGCGTCGACGATTGACCCGAGGTGACTATCTCGCCTGGTTTGCCGGACAAGGCCGAGTTGCGACGAACGTTTCTTGGTTTTCGCTTGGGTCTTGGCGACCTGGCTTCCGCCCTTGGCGCCGAGGCGCAGGAGCGTCTCCTCGGGCAGGCCGTGTTCGACGAAGCCCGGGCCGTCATGGTCTACCTGGCTTTCCGCGGTGAGGTTCCCACCTCACGGATCATGGAGGAGGCCCTGGCGGCGGGGAAAATTGTTTGCGCCCCCGTGACCCTTTTAACGGAGCGGCGGCTTCTTGCCCTTCGCCTGAGGGGCGGCTTCGCGGAACTTCGCCCGGGGCCTTACGGCATCATGGAGCCCGACCCATCCCGGTGCGAGCCCTTTGCGGTCGGGGGTCTCGATCTTGTCGTCGTCCCCGGGGTAGCCTTCGACGCTACTGGTGGACGGCTCGGTTACGGCGGCGGCTACTACGACCGCTTCCTGACGGGGGACGCCATCTCCGCGGTGAGGGTGGCCCTGGCTTTTGAGGTCCAGATCTCGCCCGAGCCATTGCCCCTGGACCCCTACGACGCTCAGATGGACTTGGTCTGCACGGAGAAGCGCATCATACGGGGCGTGGGCCGGGAGCGGGAGACGGCGCGCCAGCGGGGAGAGTGGGGCGATGGTTGAGGCGTCGGGTCCTCTTGCGGCCGTGCTGGAGTACGTCCGGCGAAGCCGCGGGCTGTTTGCCGACCAACTGGTGGCCCTGTGCCGGACAGAGAGCGTCTCGGCGACGGGGGCCAGTCTTGGTCCCACGGCGGAGGCTGTAGCCGGCCTTCTCCGCGCCGCGGGGGTCGAGACCTCACTCCAGGGATCGCGGGGTCAGCCCATCGTTGTCGGGCAGGCCCGGGGTCAATCCGACCGGACCATCCTCTTCTACAATCACTACGACGTCCAGCCACCCGATCCGCTGGGGGAGTGGGCTTCACCGCCCTTTCAGCCCACGATGCGGGACGGACGCCTTTTCGCCCGCGGCGTGGCCGACGACAAGGGTAACCTCCTGGCCCGCATCCAAGCCGTGGCGGCCTGGACGCAGGCGGGTGGCGGTCTGCCCGTATCGGTTGTCTTCGTCTGCGAGGGCGAGGAGGAGACCGGCAGCCCGCACCTTGAGGAGTTTGTCCGGGCCAACGCCGACTGGCTGGCCAAGGTCGACGGTGTCGTCTGGGAGTCCGGCTACCGCGACGCCGCCGGACGCCCAACGGTCACCCTCGGCGTCAAGGGCATCTGCTACCTCGAACTCGTCGCTCGCGGAGCGCGGGCGGACATTCATTCCTCGCAGGCCACCCTGGTTCCCAACCCCGCCTGGCGCCTGATCTGGGCCCTAGCGACGATCAAGGACAAGGATGAGCACATCCTGGTTGATGACTTCTACGATGCGGTGCGGGCGCCGAGCCAGGCCGATCTTGAACTCCTGAGGAGCATACCGGACACTAGCGCCGCCACGGCCAAGAGTCTGGGCCTCCCGGGCCTTCTCCTCGGGCTCAAGGGCTTGGAGGCCAACCGCCGCAACTTCTATGAACCGACGGCGACCATCTGTGGTCTCGTATCGGGCTACACCGGGGACGGGGAGAAGACAGTCCTGCCCTCGCGGGCCGTGGCCAAGCTCGATTTCAGACTCGTTCCGGACCAGGATCCGGTGGAGATCGCCGCCCTGGTCAAGGCCCATCTTCGCCGGCACGGCTTTGGGGACATCGAGGTCAGAATCCACGCCGGGGAGCGTCCGGCCCGCACCGACCCGAGGTCGCCCTTCGTTGGCATCGTCACCGAGGCCATCCGGGAGACCTACGGGCAGCCGGCCGTGGTCCACCCGACGATGACCGGCTCCGGGCCGATGCCCATCTTCACCAATCTCGGACTGCCCGTGGTCGGCTTCGGCGTCGGCAATTCAACCTCGTCCGTTCACGCCCCGAACGAGAACATCATTCTGGAGGACTACTGGCTGGGGATCGAGACGGTGGCGACACTGCTTCACCGGGCGGCGGGACGGTGGGAAGAGCCATGATCCGGGCCATCACCTTCGACGTGGGCAACACCCTGCTGCCCTTCAACCAGGCGGAGATGGGCGCCCTCCTGCGCGGCTTCGTGACCTTCCTGCGAGAGCGCGTGGGTCCGTGCGACGCGGAGGAGGTGATCGCTCGATACGACGCGGTCAGGCAGGAGCAGTACCGCGTCAACCTGCCCCATCTTCGGGAAAACGATCTCGTCGACCGCCTTCGACTGACCATTGAACCGGTGGCGGGAGGCCAGGGCAGGGTTTCCCCGGAGCTTCTGGCCGAGGCCGTCGAGGCCTACGTCGAGGTCCTGGTGGACGCCTTACCCCTGCCCGAGGGCATCAGGCCACTTCTGGCCGGGCTCAAGCGGCACTACCGCCTGGGGGTGATCACCAACTACCCCTACTCGCCGGGCACGCGACGGGTCCTAGCCGCTAAGGGGCTCGCGTCTTTTTTCGACGCGGTCGTCATCTCAGCCGATTGGGAGTTCGTCAAGCCCCACCCAGTCCTTTTCCGGCAGGCCGCCATCGGGCTCGGCGTGGAGATCGGGGACCTGGTTCACGTCGGGGACGACTGGGAGGCCGACATTGTCGGGGCGACTGCCGCGGGGGCGCGGTCAGTGTACTTCACGGGCCTGCGCGAGGAAAACGATCCCAGGCGAGGCGACCCCCTGGGGTTACCTTTGGCGATCATCAACGACTTGAAGCAACTCAATGAGATTTGCCGGCCCTTACTTGGCCACGAGGCGAGTTCCGATGATGAGCAGAGCGATCCCTAGAAGCCTGATCCAGGTGATGGCCACTCTTGGCGTCTCGAACCAGCCGAAGTGGTCGAGGACCACGGCGGCGGCGAGCTGGGCGGTGATGATCATGGAGACCCCCAACCCGGCCCCTGTGACCGGAAAGGCTGAGGCCACCCCGATAATGATGAGAACGCTCAGAACACCGCCCAGATAGGCGTACCAGGGAATGCCGGCAAGGTTGAGCCTTGCCGGGAGCCACTCGTGGGCGGTAAGAAGAGCGGCAACCAGGATGATCCCGGTCAGGACGGTTCCGATGACGTGGACGGCCACGCTCGTCCCGATGAGGCTCACCTTCTTGCTGAGGGCCGCGTTGAAGACCCCCTGAAACGACATGGCCGCCCCGCTGACCGCCGCGGCGACGAGAGCCAGCGCCATCTTGCCCGCCAGCTAAACCACCTCCATGTTTCCCGGCCCCGGGCTAGTCTTCCCCGCATTGCCTTGACAAAGGGCGTGGCCACTATGTACCCTTCTCCTTGGGAGGTGGACCGATGACTGAGGGCACGAAAGTCCCGCGTTACTTCGGAGAGCTTGTCGAGACCGCGTGGAAAGCCCCTGATTTCGTCGAGTCCATTGTCTCCAGCCGCTACGTGGTCAACTGGCTGAATGTTCAAGTCCCGTCATTTAGCCAGCTAGAAGTCTTCCTGGCGGCGAACTGGTTTGACGGCAATGTGCGGCGCCGCTACGCGGGCCTGACCCGGGCTCTGGCTGAACTGCACAAGACCTGGCCGGGCCACTTCCGCCTCGACAGTGTCTCGCCCGAGGCCATGGGTCTTGAGGACTGGGAAGAAGTTTTTCTGCGCCTCATGCAGCGAGGCTATCCCTCAGCCGCGGTCGGCGACATCCTGCGGGCCATCTTCCCCTACATCACCGAACTGCGACGAGACGACGTTTTCCTTGGTGACGAGATCGAGATCTACTTTATGATCCCCTACATCGGGCGCAATCGGGAGATACCCCAGGACCAGATCGTGAAGGAAGCTTTGCGCTACGGGGCCGACCGCCAGGAACTCGAGTACCACTTGCATCGCCGCAAACCGCCCAAGGCGCCCTACCGCGGCGCGATCGTCCTCACCTTCAAGGACCCGGCGGCGCCGGCGTTCACCTGGCGGTCGCGGCGGGTGACCTCCGGCTGGCTGCGCGTTCCCCTGGGCATCTCTCAGATAAACATCACGACCAAGCTTGAAATCTGGATCAACTACAATGTGGCCTTCCGCGGCTACTGGCTGGCCCAGATGTACCTTTTGGCCTCGGGTATGGGTCAGGGCCGCCGCGGTCTCGTTCCACCGGAGATCGAGGCCGAGTGGGCCGACTTCCGAACCCGGCTGGGCGGGCGCCAAGGTTGATGCTTTCGTCCTCCAAAGAGAGAATAGGGGAGCGGCTGCTCGCGGCAGCCGCTCCGATGTTTCTCCGACCCGTGGGGGCCGGTCGATCCGCACCATAGAGCCCGGTTAGACGGTCGGGCCGCCGGTGCGGAGACCGGTTCCGCCCGCAAGGCGCGACTCAGCGTCCTGAATCATCCGGCGGACCATGTGACCGCCCATGGCGCCACACTGCCGCGCCGGATAGTCGCCCCAGTAGCCATCGGGGGGAGTCTGGAGGCCGATCTCGCGCGCGATCTCGTACTTGAACTGATCAAGCGCCTGCTCGGCACCCCGAACCAGGATGCGGTTAGACCTTTGTCCCGTTCCCACTATGTCTCACCTCCTCTTCTGGATGGTTTCGGTTCCCTAAACCCACAAACTTTCGAAAATCCTTTGGCCGGCCTAATCGCTCTCGCCCCTGGCGAGGTCTTCTTTCTCCGGCGGCTATCTTGCAGATTTACCTGCTCGTTTGCCCTTCAATGACGGAGCGGCTGATGATAACAGCCGCTCCGGTCTTGCGCATCTTCACTTGGTGGCTTTCAGCCTTACCTAGTGGTGTACCCCGGTCCAGTGTAGCCGCCGCCGAAGCCTACTCCCATAGTTCCAGCGAACCCGCCTCCGACCAGCCGGAGTTCAGCGTCCTGGATCATCCGCCGGACCATGTGACCTCCCATCGCTCCGCACTGACGAGCCGGATAGTCGCCCCAGTACCCGTCCTGGGGAGGGGTCAACCCGATCTCCCGCGCGACCTCGTACTTGAACTGGTCGAGAGCGTGCTCCGCCCCCCTAACCAGGATGCGGTTCGACCTCTGACCAACACCCACTGTGCTCACCTCCTCCTGGTTTCTGTTGCCGTCATCTGACCTTTGTTTACGAGTCTAGGTTTGGCTGACCGCAGACGGTCCTATGCTGGTGATTTGTTGGGGTCTTTGGGAGTAATCCGAGCGAGAGAAGAGGGTATCTAGCTGGGCAGACTATCCGCGACGGCGAGGCGACAGTGGCGATTTGCCGCCCATTCGCAGGTCGAGGGCGGCTTCGAGGCGGTTGGCGGCCGCTTCCAATTGTAGCCCGGCTGGACGTGTGAGTAGGCGAGGTCGATCCGGCGGTCGCGGTCGATGTTGGACCAGGTCACGCCAAGGCTTCGCTGATGCGCATTCGTGAGGAGAGGGCACTCGATCGGGAACTCGCCCTAGTGGCCCTGAATCTGGCTTCGATAAGCATGACGATCCCCGCCTGGTCGAGGGTTCGCCTTGGGTCGAGGGTCTCGATCATGCGGCCGTGCAGGAGGCGTTGCCCGCGGACGATGGGCGATGACCTCCCGGCCGCACGTCGCTGATCGGCATCTGGCCGATCCGGAGGACGAGATGGAGATCAATCTCCGCCCGGTAGCAGCGCCGGGTCTCCAGCTCGAGGAAGTGTTCCCTGCCCCAGTACCACCGTTCCAGGCGTGCGATGACCGTTATGGCCGACGGCTCGACGTAGACCCCGCCGTCGGGCTTGCGACCGTAGTCGAGGACCAGGGTGTTGTAGCCCTTGGTCTTCGATGGCTTGCCGACGTGCCCCGTGACCATCGCATCCGCCTTCCGTACCTAGGGACCAAAGCTGGCCACTCTGCCGGTATTGACGAGTTCAACGAGCTGACCCCATTCGACGGCGAAGGATCTGGAGGCACGGGCCCCGCCCTTGGTGCCGGGTCCGAAGACGTCTAGGTCCAAGCTACTTAGCGCGAGGAACTGGGTCAGCTTCTCGAACAACTCGATGTAGGAGTAGCAGGTTCCTATCACTGACGAAACGGGAGCCGCATTCTTCAGCCAGGGCGGTATGCCCGATGCTTGTAGAGGCATCAACGTACCATAGTGGGCAACCTGGTTTCTCAGGCCTGCGAAGATCAAAAGCCTGTGGTGGTTGACCTTCCTGCTACTGCCGAAGAAGAACTCCTTCACTAGTACGGGAAGTGCATCTGCGAGGGTTGATCCCGCTGGCAACCTCGATTTCTTCCCCATGAACTCCCACATGGAGGAGTAGAGCAGGAGCCGTGCCTCCGTGTTGGCGAGCTGCGAGCCGTGGTACAGCATCGCGAGGTGGAAGCCCTTCGCCCATCTGGCCTGCCAATCCCTGGCGCAGGCAGTGCGCAGTGCCGTTGCGAGCGCAGCTTCAAGTTGGGATGAGGCCTCGTAGATACGTTGATTGTGGTTAACTGGGAGAACCGGGAACCCTCTGTATTTCCTGTCGCTCGCCCGGACGACATTGCTTCCAGTAAGTAGGGAAAGAAGCAGCAACATGTCGTCAAGCAGCTTCGCCCGGCGTTCAGCTCCGGTCCGGTACCTACGGACGGGCCTGTTGAGAATAGTGTCTTCCTGCCGTCCGGTGAACGTTACCGTTGCGGTGACTCGATGATTGCGCAAGAGTCGTCTTGTGCCGCTAGGCGTGATGCCCATATGAAACCGTCTCAATGGAGCCAGCGGCTCGAGGCGGAAAGTGTACCCCCGCACACTGAAGTCCTCTACCGGCCAAGAACAAGCGTTCGGCAGATAGGCGGGCACCCCTGCAGCGGGACGACTTCTCCTAAAGGCCGGGAGCGGAGCGGCCGACATCCTTGGCGGAGCTGTTCTCCTTGCGGCTATGGAGGCTATCCACCTTGTCGGCGGCCGTCCGCAGACCCGATGACACCTGCCTGAGCGATACCTCCACGGGAACGAACCCCCATGAGGTGAGCACTAGAACCACATTGGCGAAGGAGGCAACGAGCAGAGCGCTCAGAAGGAGAGTCCTCAGCCAATCCGCTTGACCCAGGGCATTGAATAACACGTTGAGCGCGGCGTCGGAGGCCACGTAGAATGTGGGGAGACCGATCAACCGCAAGAAGCGAAGTCTCCACGCCGTTCCCGGCGAGGCTTGGAAAGGCAAGAGCCACAGAACCCCCGCCAACGCTGCCAAGATGAGGGTTCCTGTGATAATCCCATTCACGGGACCGAGCCAAGCCCAGAGGCACGCTGCGGTCGCCGCAGCGAGAGTAATCGGCTGGCCGACCATGAGATGCCACTGCCAGCGGATCTCGGCAACGAGGAATGCCGGGCTGCTCAGGAAAGGCTGAGGGCCCGGCAGCTGCTGCTTTTCTGGAGGCGATTCCTGCCAACGACGTACAGCCTCCGTGACCCAGGATCGGAATGCGAAGATGAAGCGCGACCAGACCAGACTGAACACTGAGCCCCTGCGGATCAGCCCCACGGTTGTGCCGCCAACACGCTCCTCGATCAAGAACGACCTGTCCATGGTTACTCCAGTCATTTTGGACTGACTCCGCAGCATACGGCGTGCTGCGGCAGCAGGTCTGTCGGCTGCAGAGTCCTGGCTCCACAGCATGTGCCATAGGAGTGCGAAGTGGTCTGCGGCAACTCTGTCGGCTGCAGAGTCCTGACTCCACAGCATGTGCCCTAGGAGTGCGAGGTGGTCTGCGGCAACTCTGTCGGCTGCGACTGCTCCCGCTGGCTGGCGCTCAAGCAGCCCGTCCTTCATGGTTAGTTCAGGTGACCCGGGTCGCCCGAGTTCTGGGCAAGAAACTCGGCACTCAAGCAGCCTGTCCTGCATGGTTAGTTCAGGCTCTCTGGAAGAGAGCTGACTCGACAGCATGTGCCGTAGGAGTGCGAGGTGGTCTGCGGCAGTTCTGTCGGCTGCAGAGTCCTGACTCGACAGCATGTGCCCTAGGAGTGCGAGGTCGTCTGCGGCAGCACTGTCGGCTGCGACTGCTCCCGCTGGGTGGCGCTCAAGCAGCCTGTCCTGCATGGTTAGTTCAGGCTCTCTGAAAGAGAGCTGACTCCACAGCATGTGCCGTAGGAGTGCGAGGTCGTCTGCAGCAGCACTGTCGGCTGCGACTGCTCCCGTTGGCTGGCGCTCAGTAAGCGTTTCAAGTTGAGGCATTTTCTACCCCCTGCGCGATATAGGCCCAGGAAACGAGCTTGCTCAACCCGCTAGACAGACGGCGCCAGCGTCGGACCAAACCGGCAGCGTCGTTCAGCGAGCACCTAAGGCCGGCAGTAAGGAACAGCTTCGACTGCGGGCTAGGATGTGGCGGCAGTTGCAGGGCATATCCGCGCCCCCAGAGCACGCTCGTGCTTATACGAACATCCTTGGAGACCATTCGTTCTAGTGGTTTGACGGTGTCTGCTCCCAGGAGCTGACTTACGACTGGCTGAGGAAATCGCACAAGGATTGTGGCAGCCAACACGATACGGGAGCGGGTCAGCTTATATGAGGAGAACGCTTCCTCTGCTATCGAGAGGAGCTTGCCCCCGAAGGTCTCCGGATCCTCCGACAGGTCACGCTCGATTACCTGAACGTGGTCCGGGCCTGCAACAATGTCCCGCTTCCCGCCGAAGAAAGCATACCATCTGCCCCTTTGAATCTCCTCCACCTTCTCGAAGCGCTCACGAACCAGACAGACATACTTCTCAAGGCCAATGCTATCTGCGGGCTCGGGGCGGGCCTTCCAGTCGAGGAGAAGTTCGTAGCGGGACACCTCGGTGCGGGTGGGTTCCATTCGGCTCTCGCCTCCGGTGTCCGACCTGTCCCGCCTGTCGTTAGGTATTCGACGACGAATGCCGTCTCTTCCTTCTTCTGGGTAGACAGGAATCTTCTCAACCGGGTGAGGAACTGCCGGCGCTCTCAACAGCTGGTCAGGGCTGCCCGGCGCGGTCGGCCTCACCTACCTCGCCTGCTCTCTTTCCGATGACCCAACTCGCCGCCACTCGACGTGACCGGTGACCAGGGGTTTCCCCCTCCGCTCGCAGCCTGGCTAGCGTCCTCTCGTGGCGTTGTTGTCTAGCCGGGCGAGAAGCTTGTCGGACCCAGGGTCATAGACCCATAGGCGGTCGTATGGCGAGCGAGCCAGGGCTTCCTCCAGGGTGGCCAGGCAGGCTCGGTCGTCAGGGTCCCACGGGCGGCGTAGGTAGGAGAAGTGGGCTAGGATATCTACGGGAAGCTCCGGCGGCTTGGGTTTGGCCAGATGCACCTCAATCTTGGCTGTATCATTGGACACCCACGCTCCGGACATGGGCGGCAGGAAGATCGGGCGGGGTAACGATGGGTAGTGGACTCGAATTGCTGCTACGCCCGGCGGCAGTGATGGTCCCTCAAGGACCACCTCTTCCTCTTGCGGGACGTTCCTCAGTCTTTCGACCAGGGAAGGGACTGAACGCCGCACAAGCCCGGGCCGGCGCCGACCCTCCGCAGAGAGTTCCAAAGAGATGAAGGCCAGGGGGACACCGCCGACGCGGGCCGATTCTCGGTCGAACTCCTCACGGAGCTTGGAGGCAGACCCCCAGCCCTCTCGAGCTGTTCATCGGTGACCTTGACCGAGGAGAACCCTCTTCTCCCAGATGCGAAAGTGGCGATGACGTCAGGCGACGGCGGTTCTGTGGGGGCGAACTGGGACATCTGTCCATAGACCTCTTCCGCGTGGTGAACGAACTTCCGGAAGGCATCCTTCTCTTCTTCCCTCTGTGCCTCCGCATGGCTACTCACTGGTTCACCCCCACCAAACCTGCTCCTTGCCGAGCCCCAACTCCGCCATCCTGAGGCCCGCCGCCTGGGCGCTGACCCCCAGAACTCGCCCGATCTCCTCCGGCGCGCAGAACCCCTTGTCGTAGAGTCCGCACGTCTCCGGCGGCATGAGCAACTCACGGGCGAAGACATTGACCGCCCGCTCGATGGCCGTGTCGAGGCGTTGGCTGCAAGTAGATACCGGCGCCAGGTGCCGGTCGGTCAGGTAGTGCTTGAACTCGTGCGCGGCCGTGAACCGCTGTCGGGTCCACGACTGGTGAATGTTCGTGACGATGCAGCACAGGCCGTTGACCCGCACTAGGGCACCCGAGAGGCCGGCGAGATCGCGGCGGTGCCAGACAAGGGAGAGCTGCCGAAAGGCGTCCTCAACGTCTAGGCGGAGGTTGGACCCCGACGCCGTGAAGTCCCGCCGCACGCGGAGGGAGGAGGTGTCGCGGAAGGGCCAGCTAGACGCGATGTGCTTTGCGGGAGCACAGGTACAAGAGACCCTTTCTGCTAGTGAGTTATTGGGGTCTTTGGGAGTTGCGCCACGGACCGATGACTGCGCATAGCTGGGCAGTTGCGCGAAGCCCCAGGGCATAGTAGAATGAACCCAAGGTGGGACAGAGTGGGATGGAGTGGGAAACCTTCCTATGCTTTACGGGGAGTACCGCCACAGCCTAGATGATAAGGGACGCGTCAGCCTGCCGGCCAAGTTCCGGACCGAGTTGGGCGAGCGCGTCGTTGTCTCCAAGGGCCTTGAGAAGTGTCTGTTCATTTTTTCGACCAAGGAGTTTGAGGCTCTAATGGAGCGCTTGGGCGATCTACCCCTAGGACGGAAGGAGGCCCGGGAGTTCTCCCGTTTCCTTCTGGCCGGGTCGGCCGACGCCGACGTAGACAGCCACGGGCGGGTTCTCCTGCCCTCGGGTCTCCGGGAGTACGCCGGCTTGGAGAAGGAAGCCGTGCTCATCGGTGTCTCGACCCGGGCCGAGATCTGGGACCCGGTCGCCTACGAGTCCTTCAGCCAGCGGGTCAAAAACGAGTACGAGAACATCGCCGAGAAGCTCCTTGATTTGAGAATTTAGTTTTCAAGCGCTTTGAGGCCATGGGATAGGCGGCCGGACAGGCTGTCCCCCGCGGTCCGAAGTTGCTGCTCCCCGATGCGTGGCCTGGAGCCGTCCGGAGTTCGGAGGGTTATGTCCGAGCCACGCTCCTTTTACAGAGAGCTGCTGGTCCGGGAGGGCAAGCGGCATGACATACGGGCACCGACCGGTGATGCTTGAGGAGGTCGCCGGCCTCATCGACGCCGGACCCGGCGCGGTCTATGTCGACGCCACCGTGGGTTTCGGCGGGCACGCCGAACGTCTGGCCGAGATGGCCGGACCCGGGGGCAGGGTCCTTGGCCTGGATCGAGACCCAATGGCCCTGGAGGCCGCGGGCAAGCGGCTGGCCGGTTTTGGTGACCGGGTGACCCTGGTCCACGCCCGTTTCTCCGAGATAGACGAAGTCGCGCGGACGGCGGGTTTTGGGGGTGTCCAGGGTATCCTGTTCGACCTGGGGGTCTCCTCGGCTCAATTGGATGTCCAGGAACGCGGTTTCAGCTTCCACGGATCAGCGCCTCTTGACATGAGAATGGACACCACCCGTAGCGGGCCATCAGCGTCTGATTTGCTCGGCGCTCTGTCCCTGGACGAGTTGACCCGCGTCTTCCGCGACTGGGGTGAGGAGAGGTGGGCCTCCCGTATCGCCGGCTTCATCGTCCGGGCCAGGCGGCGGGCGCCGATCGAGACCGCGGATCAACTCGTGGCCATCATCAAGGAGGCTGTCCCGGCCTCGGCGCGGCGACAGGGCCCGCACCCGGCCCGCCGGGTCTTTCAAGCTCTCAGAATCGCGGTTAACGACGAGATGACGGAACTTGAGGCGGCCCTGAGCAAAGTCGCGGATACTCTGGCGGTGGGCGGCCGGGCGGTTGTGATCTCTTACCACTCGCTTGAGGATCGAATCGTCAAGCTGGCCTTTCGCGCCGCCGAGCGCGGGTGTCGTTGCCCGCCCGGTCTGCCGGAGTGCCGGTGTGGCGGGAGACCTACTCTCAAGGTTCTAACCAGGCGGCCACTTCTTCCGAGTGAGTCGGAGGTAGCGGGCAATCCGCGGGCTCGAAGCGCCAAGCTCAGAGCCGCGGAGCGGGTCTAGGCTGGGGACCATCCGTGCCCGCCGGGCACGAGGGTCATAGGTCTCGAAGGCGGTGAATAGGGTGATGGGGGTTCCCCCGAGGGTCGGACACCGGAACAAGCGGGCGGCCAGCGGGTCTTTGCCCTTCTCGCCAAGCCGGGCGAGCGCTCTTCCGTGGCCGGGCCGGCCGAGCGTTGCTCCCTGGCCGAGCCGGTCGAGCGCCTTTCCGTCACCGAGCCGGTCGAGCGCCATCACGCCGCGCCGGGAGACGGTTCGGCCCGCCGAGGGTGAGGTCCGGGCCCAGGTTGGAATTCGTTCCTACCTGGTCTACCTGGCCGTGGCCTTTCTCTTGGCCGTGGCCTTGTCCTGGAGCTACACGACCACGGCCCGCTTGGGCTTCAGAATCAACGAAGTGAAGACCGAGATCGCTTCCCTAAAGGCTGAAAACGAGAAGCTCGGCTACCAGGTCTCGGGCTACGAGTCACTGGCCCGGGTCGAGAAAGAAGCCGTGCGACTGGGTATGGTCAGGCCGGAGTACGTGCGCGTGGGCGCCGGCTTGGAGGCCCTCCCGGCGCCGGGCAGCGGCGCGGCGGGCGGCGGGACGGACGGCGTGGCGGGTGGCTTCGCGGACGGCGGCGAGTCGGAGTCCCTGGCCCGGATCATCACTCTGGTCCCCGGCGCGACCGGCGCGACGCCCGGTGACCCCGTCCTGGCCGGCGCCACCGGGCCGGGTGGCGGGCAGGCCTCGCTCTGGGATCGCTTCTATCGCTGGCTGACCGGTGTTTCACAGACCGAGGCCCGCGAGTGGCAATAGCGAGGCGGGGATCCAGCTTTGACGACACAGCCGGGCATCGGCCTGCGAAGACGTGTTCTCGTTCTTCTGGTCCTGTTTGCCCTCTTCGCTCTGGTCCTCGCCGGACGCCTCGGCTACCTCCAGTTTGTCCGGGGGGCCGAGCTTCGGGAGAAGGCCTTCAACATCCGGACCCACGAGGTTCCCGTCGAAGCCAGGCGGGGCGCCATCTACGATCGAATGGGTCGCGAGTTGGCCGTGAGTGTCAACGTGGACTCCATCTTCGCCGTTCCCTCCGAGGTGAGCGATCCACCCGGCACGACCCGCAAGCTGGCCGAGGCCCTAAGCCTGGACTACGACTGGGTCCTGAGGCAACTGACACAGGTCCAGGCCTTCGTCTGGATCAAGCGTAAAGTGCCCGATGACGTTTCCCAGGCCGTCAAGGTCATGGAACTGCCCGGCATCGGGTTCACTCAGGAAAGCCAGAGAGTCTACCCCAAGGGGTCGGTGGCCGCCCATGTCCTCGGTTTCGCCGGAATAGACAGCCAGGGACTGGCCGGCGTGGAGTACACCTACGACAAGGAACTGCGTGGCGCCCCGGGCTCCATCGTCATCGAGTACGACGCCCTGGGGCGTCAGATTCCGCAGGCCCTGCACCGCTACATTGCCCCCACGGACGGGCAGGGTCTGGTTCTGACGATCGATGAGGTCATTCAGAGCCTGGTCGAGCGGGAACTCGACCGGATCATGGGTGAGAATAAGCCCAAGCACGCAACCATCCTGGTCATGGATCCCGACACCGGAGACATCCTGGGGCTTGGTTGTCGGCCAACGTTCGACCCCAACCACTTCGCCGAATACCCCGAAGAGAATTGGCGGAACTTCGCTGTCAGCGACACCTACCACCCCGGGTCGACCTTCAAACCGGTCACCGCCGCGGCGGCTCTGGACGAGGGGGTCGTCTCCAGCACCGACAGGTTCTACTGCCCGGGCAGCATCGTCGTCGACGACCGCCGCATCCATTGCCACCGCGGGGACGGTCACGGTTCCCTGGACTTCACGGAGGTTGTTGAGTTCTCGTGCAACGTCGGCTTTGTCAACATCGGGCTGCGCCTTGGTCCCGATGGCTTCTACAAGTACTGGCACGCCTTCGGGCTCGACTCTACGACAGGAGTGGACCTGCCCGGGGAAGCCACGAGCCTGATCATGTCCAGAAAAGAATGCAAGAACGTCGACCTGGCCGTCATGTCCTTTGGACAGACCCTGACCGTCACGCCCCTTGAGTTGGCCAGGGCCATGGCGGCCATCGGAAACGGCGGGCGTCTGGTCACGCCCCATGTGGCCAAGGAATGGATAAGCCCCGACGGCAAGGTCGTGACCAGCATCGAGTGGCCGACGGGAACCCAGGTCATCTCGGCCGACACGGCGCGGGAGGTCGGCCTGGCCATGGAGGCCGTCGTGACCGCGGGCACGGGAAAGGTTGCCTACATGCCGGGTTACCGCCTGGCGGGCAAGACGGGCACCTCCCAGAAGACGGTCGGAGGAGTGGTTTCCTCGGATCTCTTTGTCTCTTCATTCTGCGGTTACGGCCCGGCCGAAGACCCGAAGATCCTGGTCCTTGTGGTCGTGGACGAGCCGCAGGGGGCCTACTACGGCAGCCAGGTCGCCGCGCCACCCTTCGGGCGGCTGATGCGTGACATCTACCGCTATCTTGAGATACCACTGATCTATAAAGAGGGGGAGGGGTCGAACCCCGGCGACAGGGAGACCGGGCCTGCCAGCGAATTGACGGTGCCGAGCGTCGTCGGTCTGCCCGTGGGTGAAGCCCTGGCGAGATTGCGTGCGGCCGGCCTCAGGGCCGAGGTCGCCGGGGAGACGGCCGGCATCGTGTCGAGCCAGATCCCGGGGCCTGAAGCCAAGGCGACCGCCGGGACTCTGGTCCTTCTCGAAGCTCAGGGCTTGGGCCCGTCGCAGAGTCTGGTCAGCGTTCCCAGCGTGGCCGGACGGAGTATGGCCGAAGCGGCCACCCTCCTCGAACGGGCCGGCCTTCTCCTGGTGGTGGAGGGAACCGGGGTTGCGGTGAGTCAGGATCCTCCGGCCGGAGCGTCCGTCGCCGCGGGAAACTCCGTGAAGGTTGTCTTTGCCCCGCCGCGACGCTAGACGCGAGGCCACGGCAGGGGCCAGGCCCTGGAGGGGCCCCCGCTCTCTTGTCGCGGCATGTCCCGCCAGGGAGTCCGGAAACGATAGGGCCAGACCGCGTGGTTGGCCGGTGGTCCGGCAACGCGGTCGGCGGACCCGATCGGGGTTACGGGGGGAATGGGCAACGCTTCGACTCTCCGAGCTAGTTGAGGGACTTGAGATCCAGGCTGTCCTGGGTGACGGGGCTACTCCGGTGGCCGCGGTCACCTACGATTCGCGCCAGGTGCGCCCCGGGAGTGTCTTTTTCTGTGTGAGGGGTTTCGTCCAGGACGGCCACACCTTCATCCCGGACTCCATCGGGCGCGGCGCGGCGGCCATTGTCGTCGAGGGTCCGGCCGGGCTGGAGGCGGCGCGCACCGCCCTGACCGCCCGGGTCGCGGCCCCGGGCGGGCCGGCCGCGTCTCCGGGGGTGGCGCCGGTCATCGTCGCCGTGCCGTCGGTGCGCCAGGCCATGGGCCGCGCGGCAGCGAACTTCTTCGAGCATCCGTCGCGCAAGCTTCGGGTGATCGGGGTCACCGGCACCAACGGCAAGACCACGACCGTCCACCTCGTCCGCGAACTCCTGGTCGGCCCCCGATCCTGCGGGCTGATCGGCACGGTCCAGACCGTTGTCGGCGGGGAGACCTATCCGGCCGGAAGGACCACGCCGGAGGCCTTTGACTTGCAGAGTCTCGCGGCCAGGATGGCCGGCGCCGGCGACACTCATCTCGCCATGGAGGTCGGTTCGCACGCGCTCGCGTTGGACCGCGTCGGCGGCTTTGAGTACGACGTGGCCGTCTTCACCAATCTGACCCAGGACCACCTCGACTTCCACGGGACAATGGAGGAGTACTTCCTGGCCAAGGCCAGGCTCTTTGAGGGCCTCGGCCGGTCGTATCTGGGGATACCCAAGCCGGGTCCCAAGGTCGCCGTGCTCAACGCCGACGATCCCTACGCGCGGCGGCTCGCGGCTGTGGCCCGCGTTCCCCTGGTGACCTACGCCCTGGAGGCCGAGGACGCCGGGCTAAGAGCCACCGACATCAATCCCGGTCCCGACCGGACGACCTTTACCCTCACGGCCAGAGACGGGCTTGGCGCCGGACTGCCGGCGCCGGCGGCATTCCGCGTCCCGGTTGCTCTGTCGCTGACCGGACGGCACAACGTGGCCAACGCCCTGGCCGCTCTGGCGGTCGCTCTCGTGGAGGGGGTTCCCGCCGAGGCGGCGGTGGCCGGCCTGGACGGCGTGAAGGGGGCCGCCGGTCGCTTCGAAAGCGTGAACGCCGGTCAGGACTTCCTGGCCGTGGTCGACTACGCCCATACGCCGGATGGACTTGAGAACGTCCTCCAGGCGGCCAGAGCTCTCCATCCCCGGCGCGTCATCACCGTCTTCGGCTGCGGTGGGGACCGGGACCGGGCCAAGCGTCCCCTGATGGGTGAGGTCGTGGCCAAGCTCTCCGACCTGTGTGTGGTTACCTCGGACAACCCCCGGAGCGAGAGGCCCGAGGCCATCATCGAGGAGATCAGACCGGGACTCGAACGCCTCGGGAGGCGGGAAGGGTCCGGCTACCTCGTCGACCCCGACCGGACCGGGGCCATCAACCTGGCCGTGGCCGCGGCCGGCCCGGGCGATCTCGTCCTAGTGGCCGGCAAGGGTCACGAGACCTACCAGAGCTTTGCCGATAAGACCGTCCCCTTTGATGACCGGGAGGTCTTGCGCGAGGCCATTCTGCGAAAGATCGGGGCGGGCGCGGATGCGGCGGGCCCACCGGCCCCGGCGCCCCCGGACCGGAGGCGACGCCCGTGAGCGATGACGAGCGCGCCCGGAGCGGCCGGCCCCGCCCGCTTTTCAGCCTGGCCGAAGTCGCCGCGATTACCCGTGGCCGGGTTGTGGACGGCCGCGCGGAGGAACTCGCCGGCGTAGTGGTCACCGGGGTCGAGGTCGACTCGCGCTTCGTCCGGGCCGGCGATCTCTTCGGGGCCCTGGCCGGTGAGCGGGTCGACGGTCATTCCTTCGTTGAGCGAGCCCTCGATGCCGGGGCGGTCGGCGCCCTGGTGACGCGCGACCCCGGACCCAAGGCCCATCGAACCGGCCGGCACCTCCTCGCCGTCCCCGACGTTGTCAAGGCCCTGGGCCAACTGGCCAAGCATCATCGGGACCGCTTCTCCCTGCCGATCGTGGCCGTGACCGGCAGTGTGGGCAAGACCACGACCAAGGATCTCATCGCCTCGGTTCTTGGCTCTTCCCGGCGGGTGTTGGCCAACCGGGGCAACCTGAACACGGACATCGGCCTGCCCTTGACTCTTTTCGAACTCGGACCCGAGCACCAGGTGGCTTGCCTGGAGATGGGCATGCGCGGAGCGGGGGAGATCGCCCGGTTGGCGGAACTCGCCCGCCCTGTCGTGGGCGTCATCACCAACGTGGGTCCGGTCCACATCGAGCTTCTCGGTTCGGTGCCGGCCATCGCCCGGGCCAAGGAGGAGCTTCTCTGGGCTCTGCCCCGGGAAGGCACGGCGATCCTCAACGGGGACGATCCCATCCTGGCCGGCCTGGCCGCAGGCCACCGGTCGCGTTTGGCCAGGGTGATCATCTACGGTCTGGACCAGCCCGCGGACCTATCGGCGGAGGAACTCGCGTCCTTGCCTGATGGGGGGATGTCCTTTGGCGTGGTCCACGAGGGCCTGGCTCTCGGCCGGTTCAGCCTGCCCCTGGCCGGCCGGCACAGCGCCCTCAACGCTCTGGCCGCTCTGGCCGTCGGGCTCTCCCTGGGCCTGGATCCCGAGGCGATGCGGGCCGGCCTGGCCCGACCGCGCCTCTCGGCCATGCGGCAGGAGATCATCGACAGGGGTGGAGTTCGGGTGATCAACGACGCCTACAACGCCGGTCCGGCCTCGATGACCGCCTCGCTCGAACTCCTGACCGGGACGCGAGCCGGCCGGGGTGGCCGGGCCGTGGCTGTCCTGGGCGACATGCTCGAACTCGGCGAGCTTACGGAGGCGGCCCATCGCGATCTCGGCCGGGCGACGGCGGCCGCGGGTCTCGACTACGTCATCGCCGTCGGCCCTCGATCCTCAGCTCTGGCCGAGGAGGCCCGCCGCGGACTGGGGGAGGGAAAGGTGACCCACTTCGGTCCGGGCGTCGCCGACCCCAACCACGAGGCCGCGGCTCTGGCCCTGCGTCTGCTCCAGCCGGGAGACACGGTGCTGGTGAAGGCCTCCCGGGGGATGAAGTTCGAAGAGATCGTGGGACGGCTTCTCGGCGGCCTCGAGCAGCGGGAAGCCGGCCCCAAGCAGCGGAAAGGTGGCGACAGCCAATGACGGAGATCGAGCTTGTCTCCTTTTGGGCCTTCGTCGCGTCGTTTCTCGGCGTGGCCCTCATCGGCATCCCGGCGGTGCCTCTTCTCGCCCGTCTCCGCTGGGGGCAAACGGTCCGCAGCGACGGCCCGGTCACCCACCTGGCCAAGGCCGGGACCCCGACAATGGGCGGGCTCGTCTTCGTGCCGGTCGTCGCCGTGATTGCCCTGGTCTTGGGCGGAACGGGTCCTTACATCTGGCTGGCCCTGGCCGTTACCATCGGCCACTCGCTCTTAGGCCTGGCCGACGATTTTCTCAAGGTCGCCTTGCGCCGCCCCCTCGGTCTTAAGGCTCGCTACAAGCTTCTCGTCCAGATCGGCCTGGCCATCCTCTTGGGCTGGGGCGCCTCGTCACTTCTCAATCTGGGGACAGAGGTCGCCATACCTTTCACCCGGGTCAGCCTCGACCTCGGGGTCTTTTACATCCCGTTCATCATAGTTCTGGTCCTGGGCGTGACCAACGCCGTCAACTTTACCGACGGCGCGGACGGTCTGGCCGCCGGCATGGTTCTGGCGACGGCCGCCGCCTACGGTCTTGTCGCTTGGGCGGCGGGCGCCGCTGTCCTGGGTGTCTTTGCTTTCGCCGTGGCCGGCGCTTGCCTGGGTTTTCTCATTCACAATTATCACCCAGCCAGGGTCATCATGGGCGACACCGGTTCCCTGGCCTTGGGCGGGGCCCTGGCGGCCCTGGCCGTCCTGACGCGGACGGAACTCTGGCTTGTGCTCATCGGGGGGCTTTACGTGGCCGAAGTCCTCTCGGTCATCATCCAGGTGGCCTCTTTCCGACTCACCGGGCGTCGGGTCTTTCGGATGGCGCCCCTCCACCACCACTTTGAGGTCTCCGGCTGGCCCGAGATCAGGGTCACCCTGGTCTTCTGGCTGGTAAACCTGGCTCTTGCCGCCGCCGGGCTCTGGGGCCTTCTGGCGAGGTGAGTTTCTCGTGACGCGACGACCGCCCGACTACGCCATATTAGGCAGCGTGGCCACTCTCCTGGCCATCGGTCTGGTCATGGTCTTCAGCTCGAGTTCCGTCAGGGCCCTGGCCGACGTGGGAGACGCCTACTACTACCTCAAGCGCCAGTTGGTCTGGGCCTTCCTGGGCCTGGGGGCCATGTTCCTCTTGATGCGGGTCGACCACTGGGAAATCCGCAAGTACGCCCGGGTCTTCTTCTTTGTCACCTTTCTCAGCATTATCATCGTCCTCATCCCCGGCGTCGGCCAGGTGGCCGGAGGCGCCAGGCGTTGGATAGGCTACGGACTACTCCGGTTCCAGCCATCCGAACTAATGAAGCTGGCCACCGTTGTCTACATGGCCTGGACCCTCTCGCGCGATCCGGAGAAGATCAGGAGCCTCACCCGGGGGGTTTTGCCCTACGTCATCCTGCTTGGGGCCGTCTTCTTCCTGATTCTGAAGCAGCCTGACCTGGGGACGGCGGTGGCCATCGCCGGGGCCGTAGTCATCATGATCTTCGTGGCCGGGGCCAGGCTGGGACACCTTCTTGGCCTCTTTCTGGCGGCCGTCCCAGTCCTCATTTACGCCGTGCTGGGCGAAGAGTACCGACGCAGCCGCTGGCTGGCGTTCCTCGATCCGTTCGCCGATCCGCAAGGCAGCGGCTTCCACATCATTCAGGCCATCTACGCCATCGGCTCGGGTGGGCTCTTCGGCCTGGGTCTGGGGAATAGCCGCCAGAAGTTTTTCTACCTGCCGGCCGAGCATACCGACTTCATCTTCGCCATCCTAGGCGAGGAACTCGGGTTCGTCGGGGCGGTGCTGGTCATCGGTCTCTTCCTCGTCCTGGCCTGGCGGGGTTACCGGACGGCCATGACCGCTCCAGACACCTTCTCGTCGCTCCTGGCGGCGGGCCTCACGACCATGATCGTGCTTCAGGCCATGCTGAACATCGGCGTCGTCTGCGGCATCCTCCCCATCACCGGAGTCCCGCTGCCCTTCGTCAGTTTCGGAGGTTCGTCCCTGGTCCCGACCCTGGCGGGCGTGGGCATCCTTCTCAACATCTCCCGTCACCGCTCGGCGGCCTAGGCCGACGGCCGGCGTCGCCAGGCCGGGCCTGACCCCTGGGCGGGTCGGCGGAACCGACGCGGCCGGCCCGCGAGTCCGGAAGGGGTCAGGGGGGAGTGGGAGGGACACAGAGAATAGACTTAGCAGGTGGTCTTTTGAGAGCGGGGATGTCTTCCTTGCGTCTTCTTGTCTCCGGTGGCGGCACCGGCGGTCATATCTATCCGGCTCTGGCCATCACCGAAGCGGTGCGACGGGCCCGACCCGGAACCGAGGTCCTCTACTTGGGCACCCGGGAGGGCCTCGAGGCTTCGATCGTTCCCCAGGCGGGGCTCCGCTTCGAGGCCATTCCTTCTCGCGGGATGGTCGGAAAAGGTCCGCTCCGGGCGCCCGGAGCGATCTGGGCCGCCCTCCAGGGCCTTCTGGCCGCGCGGCGGATCATCAGGCGCTTTCGCCCCGATGTCGTCGTCGGCACGGGCGGCTACGTCTCCGGTCCGGTGGGTCTGGCGGCCTTTCTGGGCCGGGTCCCCCTGGTCATCCACGAGCAGAATGTCTTTCCCGGGGTGACCAACCGGTGGGTATCCCGCTGGGCGGTGGCCGTGGCTGTCCCCTTTGCCGATGCCCGGCGCTACTTCCCCCGCTCAGCGAAGGTGGTCGTCACGGGCAACCCCGTGCGGGCCACGGTTACCGAGATGACGCCCGCGGCGGGACGCCGGGTCCTCGGTCTGCCCGACGAGGGCTTGGTGGTCTACCTTGTCGGTGGCAGCCGAGGGGCCAGGGTTTTCAACGAAGCCATCGCCAGGGCCATGCCCGGCTGGCTGTCCCGGCCCGGCCTGCGGGCTGTCTTCGCCACCGGTGAACGCTACTTCGAGGAGACCCGACAGGCCCTGGCTTCAGCGGGGATAGTCCCTTCCGACGGAGGCAAGATTACCCTCGTTCCCTACCTGCACCGGGCCGACGCGGCCCTGGCGGCGGCGGATGTGGTCGTCACTCGAGCCGGAGGCACCACTTTGGCGGAGGTAACGGCGCGAGGCCTGCCCGCCGTGATCGTGCCCTCGCCCAACGTCACCCACAACCACCAAGACTATAACGCCCGGGTGCTCGGCAGGGCCGGGGCGGCCGTGGTCATTCGCGAGGCCGAACTCACCGGCGAGGTCCTGGAGCGGGCCGTGAGCGAGATTCTGGCTAGCCCCGCCTTGCGGGAGGAGATGCGGCGGGCGAGCTTGGCCCTCGGCCGCTCTGGAGCGGCCGAGGAGATCGCCCGTCTCGTCCTGGCGGCGGCGGAATCCGCCCCAGGCCGACGGAAATGAAAGGAGCCGGGCCATGTTGCGGTTAAAGGACAGGCCGCTTGGACGGCTACATTTTGTCGGGATAGGCGGGGCCGGGATGAGCGCCATTGCCCTAGTGGCGATGGAACTCGGGGTCAAGGTTACCGGCTCCGACGTGGCCCTCTCCGACGGCACCGAGAGAGTCAGGCGCCGGGGGGCCACGGTCTATGCGGGTCACCAGGCCGGGAGCGTCGGCGACGCCGACGCTGTCGTTGTCTCCACGGCCATCGCCAAGGACAACCCGGAGGTCGTCGAGGCCCGGCGGCGAGGCATTCCGGTCCTTCATCGGGCGGAGATGCTCGCTGTCATCATGGAGCGGAAGAAGGGCATCGCCATTTCCGGGACGCACGGCAAGACCACCACCACGTCCATGGCGGCCGTTGCCTTTGAGCGCGCCGGCTGCAGGCCGACCTGGGTTGTGGGCGGGGTGGTCCGCGACCTGGGATCGGGCGCCGCCTATGGCGAGGGTGAGTATCTCATCGCCGAAGCCGACGAGAGCGATGCTTCTTTCCTTCACCTTCGCCCGTTTGTCACCGTGGCCACCAACATCGACAACGATCACCTCGACCACTACGGCACCTTCGATCGCATCATCTCGGCTTTTGAGGATTTCCTCGGGCGCACGCGCCCGGACGGGTTTTCGGTTCTGTGCGCGGACGACCCCCATCTGGCCAGTCTGGCCGCGCGGCTGCCCGGACGGATTGTCACCTACTCGGTCGCCGAGCCCGCCGAAGGCGGCGGCGTGGCGGTGGCGCCGGCGACGCCCGGCGTCCACTACCAGGTCACCGATTGCCGCGTCGACGGTTGGGGTTCATCGTTCCGGGTCTGGCGGGCGGGTCTCCCGATGGGGGAGTTCACCCTCGGCATTCCGGGCCGTCACAACATCTCCAACGCGACGGCGGTCATCGCCCTCGGAACGGAATTGGGGCTACCCTCCACGGCGATGGCCTCGGCCCTGGCGACCTTCCGCGGGGCGGGACGCCGCCTCGAGCGGATGGGCCGGGCCGGAGGAGTCGAGGTTGTCGACGACTATGCCCACCATCCGACCGAGATCGCCACGACCCTGAGGACGGTCAAGGGCCTGGTGGCGGGGGGTCGGGTCATCGCTGTCTTCCAGCCCCATCGTTTCACCCGCACCCGCGACCTCTACCAGGATTTCGGACAGGCCTTCGGCGACGCCGACGTGGTCGTCCTGACCGACATCTACCCGGCCAACGAGAAGCCCATCCCGGGCGTCACCGGCGAGCTGATCGGCCGCCACTTCGTTCGCCGCCCAGGGCAGATTGTGGACTACGTGCCGGACCTGGAGGCGGTCCCAGGCTATCTGGCGTCCCGCGTTCGCCCGGACGACCTCGTCCTGACCATGGGCGCCGGCAACGTCCGCCAGGCGGGGGACGCCCTTCTGCGCCTCCTGGCCGACCCGACGGAAAGCCGGTAACGACCTTCCCGACCCCCGCGTAAGATGGTTCGCGCTAACCGCCGGCCGCGTCAGGATGGGACCGTTGAACCCGGCGGCGCCGCGGATCCCGACCAGAACGGGACCGCTTTGGCGGTGACGGAGGGCCGAAGCACGACATGGGTTCGTTCATTATTCAGGGGGGACACCGCCTCGAAGGTCAGGTTCGGGCCAGCGGGGCCAAAAACTCTATCCTGCCGATCATGGCCGCGGCGCTTCTGACTAGATCCGAGTGCGTCATCCGCGACACACCCGACCTTGAGGACGTCGGCACCATGGTCCGCATCCTCGAAAGCCTGGGGGCCAAGGTCCGATTCGGACGCGAGAGCAACGGGCAAAGCTACATCCGGATCGTCGCCGAGAGGCTCACGGACTACGAGGTCTCGGCCGAACTCATGGGCGAGATGCGGTCATCCATCGTGGTCATGGGTCCGCTGCTCGGCCGGCTCGGCAAGTTCCGCGTCTCGAAACCCGGCGGCTGTTCCATCGGCTCCCGGCCCATCAACTTTCACCTGCGCGGCCTTGAAATCCTGGGGGCTCGTATCCGCGAGGACCACGGCTACGTCGACGGCGAGACGTCCGGTCTCACGGGTCGGGAAATCCAACTCGACTTTCCCAGCGTGACCACGACGGAGAACCTGATGATGGCCGCCGTCTGCGCCGACGGGGAGACCGTCATCCGGAATGCGGCGAGAGAACCCGAGGTCGCGGATCTGCAGAGTTTCCTTAACGCTCTGGGTGCTCGTGTCGTCGGGGCCGGCCTCGACACCATCCGCGTCGTCGGCGCCCGCCACCTCGGCGGGGTCGATCACACCGTTATCCCCGACCGGATCGAAACAGGCACCTACCTGGCCGCCGCGGCCATCACCGGAGGGGACGTCACCATCACCAACGTTATCCCGGAACACCTGGACGCGGTCGTGGCCAAGTTCCGCGAGGCCGGCGCGCTGATCGAGACCGGCCGGGACCGCATCCGAGTCAAGCCGGGCACGGTCCTCAGAGCCGTCGACTTCAAGACCATGCCCTACTCCGGCTTTCCCACCGACATGCAGCCCCAGGCCATGGCCATGATGTGCTTTGCCCACGGGACGAGCCTCATCACGGAGAACATCTTCGAGAAGCGCTTCTCCCATGCCGACGAACTCCTGCGCATGGGGGCGTCGGTAGAAGTGGGCAGCCGGTTGGCCGTAGTTCGCGGCACGGGCAGGCTCAGCGGGGCTCGGGTTCGGGTCACCGATCTCCGGGCCGGGGCGGCCCTGGTTCTTGCCGGTCTCGGGGCCGACGGAACGACCGTTGTCGAGCAGGTTCACCATATCCAGCGCGGATACGAGAACATGGATGGGAAACTCCGCTCCCTCGGGGCGAGCATCGAGAAGGTTGAGAGCTAGTATCGTAGAGAAGAAGGGACAGGCAAGTTGGAGGGGAGCGGGTCTCGATGTCCAGGGACAGCGGAAAGAGGGACCGGAATCCCGCCGGTCCTTCCCGGAGCCGCCGGCTTCCCCGTGGTCCCCGCACTTCCCGGACCCTTTTCCCGGCCCGCCCGGCGCCGGTGGGGCGGTCGGCGGGTACGCGCCGGCTCCTCGGGGCCATCTCCCTCTTCCTGGTGATCGGACTTGGGCTGACCCTCTTTCTGACCTCGCCGACCTTTGGGGTCCGGGAGATCATGGTCGTCGGCTCTGTCCACCTGAGTTCCGCCGAGGTCGTCCGCATCTGCGACGTAAGTCTCGGCGCTAATATCATGAAGGTGCCCACCAAGGCCATTCGCGATCGACTACTACAGAACCCGCGGATTGCGGAGGCCACGGTGAGCCGGACCCTTCCAGGGCGTCTGGTGGTGCGGGTGGTCGAACGGGAGGGGGTCATCCTCCTACCCTGTGAGCAGCGGTTTGCCGAGGTGGACCCCGCGGGTCTGCCGGTGGAGTTTCACCGCTACGTCGGGGCCCTGGGTCTGCCGGTCCTGACGGGAGTTGCGGCTGAGGGCGTGACCCTGGGCGCCAAGCTCACGGGAGACAAGCTCACCCTGGCTCTGGCTTGCGCCGGGGCTTTGGGTCCGGCCGGCCGCCCGGCCGTGGCCGAGATCCACGTCGGCGAGGGAGGCGAGTTGACCCTCTACACCCGCGACGGACTTCCCGTCTACGTCGGCGAGGCGACCGACCTTGCCGCCAAGGCCGGGGCCCTCCTGGGCATCCTGGCCGACATCGAGGCCAATCATCTGGAAGTGTCCTACGTGGATGTTCGCTACCCCCGCTATCCGGTGGTGGGTTCAGCGGGTGGGCTGGCTGAGCCGGTCGACTGGGCCGATCCCGACGTTTTCCCGGTCTTCGGCGAGCCCTGAGTGGGTTGGCCCCCGGTCCGCCGGTTTCGACGGAGGGTCGGATCTAGTCGACATAAGCCCCAGGAGGGAAACCTTCCACCCCAGAGAACTTACCACGAGTTAAGGAAGGGGGAGGGCTTCTTGCCAGGGACGAGAGCTAAGCAGGAAGCCATCGCCGCACTGGATGTAGGTTCCACCAAGGTTTGCGCCCTGGTGGCCCAACTCTCCGAAGAAGCAGAGATTGACATAAGCGGGTATGGTCTGGCCCCGTCCTACGGGATGAGGCGCGGAGTCGTGGTCGATGTCGAGGGAACGGTCCGGGCCATCCGGGAGGCCGTCGAGAAGGCCGAAGACATGGCCCAGACGCGCATCCGCGGCGTCTACCTGGGAGTGGCCGGAACTCACGTCCAGTCCTTCAACAACCGCGGCGTCATCGCCATCACCCGCGAGGAGAAGGAGATCGGCGAGGACGACGTGGAGCGGGCCCTGGAGGCCGCGCGGGTCCTGACTATTCCTCCCGATAGGGAGATCATCCACGTCATTCCGAGGGAATTCATCGTTGACGGCAATGATGGCATTCGCGACCCGGTCGGCATGGTCGGCAACCGGCTCGAGGTCGAGGCCAATATCGTCACCGGATCGACAACCTCCATCGAGAACATCGTGCGGTGCGTGGCCAAGGCCGGCTTGCGGGTGGACGCGACCATCCTGGCCGGGCTGGCCGCGGGCGAGGCCGTGCTGCACCCGGCCGAGCGGGAGCTAGGCGTGGCCGTGGCCGACATTGGCGGCGGCACCACCGATGTGGCGGTCTTCGATCGGGGTGGGTTGTGGCACGCCGGGGTCATCGCCGTCGGAGGCGACTACGTGACCAACGATCTGGCCGTCGGTCTTCGGACACCCCTGTCCCAGGCCGAGAAGGTCAAGATCCAGGACGGTCTGGCGTCCGTGGAGATGGCCCCCGCGGACGACTTCGTCAAGGTCCCCGACGTGGGTGGCAGCCGAACCCACGAGATCAGCCGGAAGTCCATAGCCGAGATTATCGAGCCGAGAGTCGAAGAGATCTTTATCCTCATTCTGAAGGAGATTGCCAAGTCCGGGCGGCAGGGCGTGCTGCCCGGGGGCATCGTCGTGACGGGAGGAACGGCCTCTCTCAGGGGCCTGATCGAGGTCGGCCAGTACACGACCGGCCTGCCCGTGCGGGTCGGCTACCCCGAGGGTCAGGGCGGCCTCACGGAACTGGTTCGCGATCCGGCCTGCGCCTGCGCCGTCGGCCTCATCCGACTCGCGGCTCAGAACCTGGGCGGCGGACGGGGCGCGGCCCCGGCCGGAAGGGGAAGCTTCTCGGGTCTCTTCGACGGCCTCTGGGGCAAGGTCAGGAACTGGGTCAAGCAGTCCTACTAGAGCGGAGGAGTAGCGGTGGGCGCAGACGGTCTGTTCGCCCTTGACCTTGAGGTCGAGCATTTCGCTCTCATCAAGGTCCTCGGCGTGGGCGGCGGCGGCAACAACGCGGTCAACCGCATGGTCACGAGCGGCCTCAAGGGGGTCGAGTTCGTGGCCATGAACACGGACGTCCAGGCTCTCTATCGCGCCCAGTCTCCGGTCAAGATCCAACTCGGCGAGAAGCTGACCCGCGGTCTCGGCGCGGGGGGGAAGCCCGAAATCGGCTACCAGGCGGCGGAGGAGAGCCGCGAGGCCATTATGCGGGTGGTCAAGGGCGCCGACATGATCTTCATCACGGCCGGCATGGGTGGTGGCACCGGAACGGGGGCCGCCCCGATCATCGCCGAGTGCGCCAAGGAGTCCGGGGCCCTCACCGTGGGCATCATCACCAAACCCTTCACCTTTGAAGGTAAGCATCGGGCCCGCCAGGCCGAGGACGGCGTGAACGCCCTTCGCGAGAAGGTCGACACCCTAATTGTCATCCCCAACGACCGCTTGCTGCAAATCGTCGAGCGACGGACCTCGATGCTGGAGGCCTTCCGCATCGCCGACGACGTTCTCCGGCAGGGTGTCCAGAGCATCTCCGATCTTGTGGCCATCCCCGGTTTCATCAACCTCGACTTCGCCGACGTCCGGACGGTGATGGCCAACACGGGTTCGGCTCTCATGGGCGTGGGCGTGGGCTCGGGCGAGAACCGGGCCGCCGACGCGGCCAGAGCGGCCATAACCAGCCCGCTTCTGGAGACGTCCATCGTCGGCGCCAGGGGCTTGCTCCTCAACATCACCGGCGGGGAGGACCTCACCCTCTTCGAGGTCAACGAGGCCGCCGAGATTGTCACCGAGGCCGCCGATGAGGAAGCCAACATAATCTTCGGCGCCGCCCTCGATGAGAGCCTCAAGGATGAAGTCAGGGTCACCGTCATCGCCACGGGCTTCGACGACAAGCCCAAGAAGAAGAGGCGGGCCGAATCGGAGCTTGAGCTTCGACCCTTCTCCCGCGAGGATCTCGACATCCCGACCTTCCTCAGGAAGAGGGAGTAGGGAGCCGGCTTTCGCCACGCTCTCCACCTCCACCCGAGTCGCCTGGCGGCGAGATGGCGCGACTTGCGTCAGGGATTGGAGTTAGACACGCTTCCAGCCGTCGCACCGGGCGACATAATCCCGGTTCCCCCGAAGTTATAATGGGCCAGCGTCCCCAATAGATTGTATGTCAGGACAGCGTCGGGGGGCCAAGCTTTGCGCTACGTCTATGCCGACATCTTTTTCGTAGTAAATTTCTGCTTCGACCTTTCCCTGCTCTACCTGGCCGGGCGGCTGGCCAGATCGTCCGTGGCGGGCAGGCGCCTGATCCTCGGCGCCCTCGGCGGCGCCCTCTACGGAGCGGCCTCGCTCTATCCCGGCCTCGCCTTCCTGATGAGCCTTCCGGCCAAGACCATCGCCTCCCTCCTCATGGTGGCCCTGGCCTACCCGGCCAGCCTCCGCGGCCTGCGCCTCTATGGCAGGGTTCTGGGTCTTTTCTACCTCGTGTCCTTCGTTGTGGGCGGCGCCGCCCTGGCCTGGAACTACCTTCTGGCCGGAGTACCCTCCTTGGACGGAGGTCTGGCCGCGGGTAGCCTCGGGGTTGGGGCGGTCCTGCCGGCCGTCCTCGTTGGGGCGATCCTTCTCCACTGGGCCCTGGTCACCGGACGCGAACGGGAACGGGTTCTGTCCCTCTGTGTTCCCTGCCGGATCGAAGTGGAAGGACTGGAGGCGGAGTTCAGGGCCCTGGTCGACACGGGAAATCGCCTGCGCGACCCTATCTCCGACGCGCCTGTCGTTATCGTCGAATACCCGGCCCTGCACCGCATCCTACCACCCAGGCTGGGCTTGGTCTGGGGGTGCGGGGAAGACGGCTACCGCGAGAGCGGGGCGGGCGATACGGGAAGCGAGCGTGCCGGCGGCGGCGCGGGAGGCGAGCGGGTCGGCGGCGCGGGAGGCGGGCGGGTCGGCTCGGAAGGGCAAATGGCCGGCGCGGAATCCGACGAGCCGAACTTGTCGAGGTTGGCCGAGATCCTCGGGGGGACGTCCTGGCTGGCTCGAATTCGCCTCATTCCCTTCTCCTCCCTTGGGCGGGCGAGCGGTCTTCTCGTCGGGTTCCGACCGGACGCGCTGGTCGTGGGTGAAGGGGGTCGTTCGGTGCGGCGGACAGACGTGGTTATCTGCGTCTCGCCGCGCCCCCTTTCGGCCGAGGGGGGTTATCGGGCCCTCCTGCCGCCGGAGGTCCTCGAGGTCCAGACCGCGGCTTAGACCGCCTGGCCGGGACCAGTGGGACGCGCATGGCTGAACGTGGCAATCCGCTTGGGGAGCGGCTGGCACGTGACAACTGACGCAAGGGGGGACTCACCACGGACGGATCGATAGCAGTACCCCTCGGGGTCAGACTGCGCTGGTCGCTGATCCTGACCGTGAACCGCTGGCGGCGGATGTTCCGGCTCGGCCCGCCACCTCCCGGCTACTACGTTGGGACCAGCGAGGCCCTGCCGCCGCCGCTCTCCGCGGCCGAGGAGGCCTATCTGCTCTCCCGCCTTCAGGCCGGGGACCGCGACGTCTGCGGTGTGCTCATCGAGCGCAACCTGAGATTGGTCGTCTACATCGCCAAGAAGTTCGACAACACCCGCGTGGGCATCGAGGACCTGGTCTCCATCGGCACCATCGGTCTGATCAAGGCCGTCAACACCTTCGACCCGACCAGGCGCATCAAGCTGGCGACCTACGCCTCCAAGTGCATCGAAAACGAGATCCTCATGTTTCTGAGGCGAAATCCGCCGCGGACGGAGGTTTCGTTCGATGAACCCCTGAACGTGGACTGGGACGGAAACGAGCTCCTCCTCTCCGACGTTCTCGGGACCGAGGCCAACGTCACCTATCGAGAACTCGAGGACGAGGTTGACCGTGTTCTCCTGCGCCAGGCCATGACCAGGCTCAGCCAGCGCGAGCAGCGGATCATGGAGCTTCGCTTCGGCCTCGGCGACGGACAGGAGCGAACGCAGAAGGAAGTGGCCGACAGGCTCGGCATTTCCCAGTCCTACATTTCGCGGTTGGAGAAGAGGATAATCAGGAGGCTGCGGCAGGAGATCGTGAGTTTGCAGTAGGGGCGCGGGGAAGCGGCCCGCTCGCGGCCCATCGTCCTCTGGATGCATGATGTTCTAGCGCCGGCCGTTTCCCCGAATGGGGGGCGGCCGGTGGTCTTTCGCGGCAAAGCACGTTCATGGCAGCCCCGTCCAACCAGAGCCCTTCGGCATACCGGTGGTCCGTGAATAGAGTGGCTTCCCCGTTCGTTTAAGGAGTGGGAGGCTGATCCGATGGATCGTGAGAAGCTGGCCGATGTCTACGAGCAGAACCGAGATAGCCTGGTCCGCGCCGCGGCCCGAGTACTGGGAGAAAGGCCCGCGGCCGAAGACGTCGTCCAGGAGGCCTGGGTCAGGGCTCTCAGGACCTACGGAGACGGCGCGGGCGCGGAGGCCATGCCGTCTCCGGCGTGGCTCTTCCGAGTGACGCTGAACCTCTGCTATGACCGGCTGAGGGCCGGCCAGAGGGCGAGATCGGCCGCGCAGGCGACAGAGGACTCGAGCCGAGCGGCGTGCGGACCCGTCGGGAATGGAAGCGTGGTCGTGGCCCCGGTCGGCGATCCCGAAGAGGCGGCCGAGCGTCTGGAAGTGGTTGAGGTCGTCCGGGCGGCGATTACGGCCCTGCCCACGGCCCTGCGCGAAGTCATAGTCCTGCGGGAGTACTGCGATCTCAAGTACCGCGAGATCGCGACGGCCGTTGGGTGCCCCGTAGGGACGGTCATGTCTCGCCTGCATCTGGCCCGGCAGCGGCTAAAGGTGTCTCTCGCGCCGTATCTGGAACTGGAGCGGGAAACCGAGGTCGCTCGCGGACGCCGATGCTTCGCGGGACCCGAGAACGATGGGGTCGTCGAGGTCAAGAGAGCGGGAGGGCGAGGATGATGGAACGAGTGACGAGACGGACAGGGCAAGAATCCGCGGGCTGCGCCCTCAGTTGCCTGGCCGGCCCGCATCTCGATGGAGAGCTGACGCCCCGCGAGTCTAGAGGCTACGTGGAGCATCTCCGCCGGTGCCCTGAGTGCCGGGGCGAACTGCGAGCCCTGCGTCGGCTGGCGCAGCTTCTCCGGACTGACCGGCAAGGGCCGTGGGACCCGGGACCGGAGGATCTCCTGGGCGAGGAGACCGAGCCGGCACGGGTTGCCGGACGGAAGGCGACCATCCGACCGACGACCGCGACCGCAACGGCCCTGCCGGGAGGTGGTAGCCGTGGACGCCGATAACCGGCGCGTCGCCATGCCCTACGGCCCGAGGGATGTCTGGCTAGACATTGTGCAGGTTCTGTCGAAGCCGGCCAGAGGGTTCTACCGCCTGGCCGAGGGAGGGCGTTGGCTCGGGCCGCTGTTCATCGCGGCCGTCTTCGGCCTGACGAGTTCGGGCGCCGACTCGCTGAAAACCGTGATCATCGCCGCCCTCGGGGGTGGTTGGGACGCGGCCTGGCGCCTCAAGGCCATTGTCGTTTTCCTGATCCTGTTTCCGCTCTACTACGCCGGCCTGGCGGCTCTCTTCGCCCTGGCCGGAACGGTTATCTGCGGCAGGGCCACAGGAATGGGCTACCGCCAGGCCTTTCGGAGGTGTTGGTCAGTCCTGGGCTGGGTCAACCTTCCGCTGTTGGTGGCGGCCGGGATTTGCCTTGTCCCCTTTCTTGCCGGCGGAAAGGCGACCCTCCTCGGGTTCGTCCGAACTCTTCCCCCGGGGGTCACGCCCGGCTACACTTTCACCCTGCCCGAGCCGCTGGCCCTGGCCATCCTTGTCTGGCTGGCGATCCTGTTCCTGGTGGCCGTCAGGCAGGCCCTGGCCGCCGGCACCGCCCAGGCGCTGGCGGTAATCGCTATCGTGGGCCTGATCTTTGGCGGCCTCGTCCAGACTCCGCTCAGCCGGTGGGTTTTCGCCAGCGTGGCCGACGATGGCGGGGCCCTCGGGCTGGGTCAGGTGAGGGCCGGAGTAAGCCTACTGGCCTACCGGTTCACAGCGAGCCGGCTGCCGGCTCGGGGCGACCTGATTGCCTTCGATTCCGCGGGGACCGTGGCCGCCTTCCTCGGCCGAGTCGTCGGACTGCCCGGGGACTCGGTCGCCGTGGAGGACGGAAATGTCCTGCTCGACGGCCTGCCGCTGCCCGAACCCTATCTCGGCGGCCTCGACCCGGCGCGAGCCCATCCCCCGGAGCTTGACATCGCCGAAATGACCGTGCCGGACGGCAGCCTCTATGTTCTTCCGGATGACCGGTCGGTAGCGGCCGACCTTCCGGACGAGGCGGGACCTCTGATCGAAGCGGGTTCGGTGCGAGGAAAAGTCGTGTCCGTGCAGGCCTATCCGGGCGCACAGGAAGGGGTGGGTTACATGCTTTTCATCCGAGCGCTCATTCAGATTCTCGCCGCGGGGATCGCCGGTCTAGCCATCTACTTCGCTCTCGGCGCGCTGGGTCGCCGAATCTTCCCGCCACGCTGCCCCATGTGCCGAGCGGTCTTGGGTCGGAGCACGATCCGCGTCTACGCGGGTGAGGAGCGGGATCAGATCGTGCTTCCACCGGTCGACCTCGTTCGCTGGTCTTGTCGGCGGTGCGGCCATGAGAAGCGGCGGTTGAAGCCTGACACCGGTCCCACGTTCTTCGAGCGAGGCCGCAAGACCCAGTGGCCGTTCGGCTGGAGCAACTCATCCCAGACGGCCCGCGATAACGTGAGGGCCGTAGCTGAGTGGGACGCGATCTACGCCGAACTCGCGGAGAAGTACGAGACCAAGTAGAGGGTGTGCGGAGCAGAAGAGGCGGTGCCAGTCAAGCGGTGATGGAAGACGTCGGTCTCCGCCGACGGAATAAACCCCCGCCCGGCGTGGGCATAATCACCCCTAGTCCACACAGTAAAATTATGGTAGTGGGCAGGGGGAACTGGGTCCTTGCTGGTCAACAAGGTCGAGATTTGCGGTGTCAACACCTCCAAGCTCCCCGTTCTCACGGCCGTCAAGATGCGCGAGCTTTTCGTGCGCATGCAGAGTGGCGACCCCACCGCTCGCGAACAACTCATCCAGGGCAACCTCCGTCTCGTCCTGAGCGTGATCCAGCGGTTCAATAACCGCGGCGAGTACGTTGACGACCTCTTCCAGGTCGGATGCATCGGTCTCATCAAGGCCATCGACAACTTCGACCTCGGCCAGAACGTCAAGTTCTCGACCTACGCCGTGCCGATGATCATCGGCGAAATCCGTCGTTACTTGCGCGACAACAACTCCATCCGGGTCAGCCGCTCCCTCAGAGACGTGGCTTACAAGGCCCTTCAGGTCCGCGATGGCCTGGTCAATAAGCACTCCCGCGAGCCATCGATCAACGAGATCGCCGCTGAACTCAAGATCCCCCGCGAGGACATCGTCTTCGCCCTGGATGCCATCCAGGAGCCCATCTCCCTTTTCGACCCCGTCTACCACGATGGCGGGGATCCCATTTTCGTCATGGACCAGATCGGCGACGACAAGAACCACGATTCCACCTGGCTGGAGGGCATCTCCATCCGAGAGGCCATGGACAAACTGACCGAGCGGGAGAAGCACATTCTCTCCCTGCGCTTCTATCAGGGCAAGACCCAGATGGAGGTGGCCGACGAGATCGGCATCTCTCAGGCCCAGGTCTCCCGGCTGGAGAAAGCGGCCCTGGGGCACATGAGGAAGCTGATGTAGGCGGGTCGTGCCTCTTCCTACCTAACCTGCCTGCGGTCTCCGAGGCTACCGCCTCGATCCGGGGGCACACTAGGCAACCAGTTCGGCGGCCGGGAAACGGCTGCCTTGGGAGAGATAAAAGGTGAACTCTGCCGGAGAGATTGGCCCGAAGGCCGCGGGAGCGGTCGCTCAGTCGCGGCCTGGCGAGGGGCGCCTGGCCCGGCGACGCCTCGGCCAGGCCTTTCTGGCCGTCTTGGTTCTCATCCTCGGCCTGGTGGCCTGGAGCGGCTGGCGCCTCCGGGCCGACGCGGCCTACAACACTCATAACCTCATCCGCCTCCACGTTGTGGCCAACAGCGACCAGGCCAAGGATCAGGAAGTCAAGCTTGAGGTCCGCGACGCCATCCTCAACGCCTCCGGGAGCCTCTTCGCGGGTAAGACCCTCGATGACGCGGTGCTGGCGGTCAAGGACAACCTTCCGCTCTTCAAGCGGATCGCCGAGAACGTGTTGGCGGCTAGTGGCTACGACTATCCGGTGGGAGTTGAGTACGGCGCGTTCGCTTTTCCCGAGCGCACCTACGGCCCGCTGGTTTTGCCGGCCGGGAACTATCAGGCCCTGCGCGTTGTCCTGGGCACCGGCGAAGGAGCCAACTGGTGGTGCATTCTCTTCCCGCCTCTTTGCTACCTCGACGTCGTGGGCGGGGGTGGCCGGCAGACCGAGTGGGGGATAACGGCGGGGGGAACCTTGACGGCCGGGGCGGCGGGGGGAACGGCGGGGCAGGCGGAATCCGGAACGGCCGCCGCGTCCGCGACCCGGGTTGTGTCCCTTGGCTCCCTCACCGACGCGCAGTTGCGCGACCTTGAGAGTGTGCTGCAGCAGGCTCTGGATAGGGTGCCCCAGCCAACCGAGTCCGCCACTGACGAAGGGGTCCGGGTCATCATCAGCGACGTTCCGTCGAGCCCTGATACCGATCTGGTTGTCCTGGTGGCCGACACCGGGTCCAGTCGGACCGAGGTCCGGTTCTATGTCTTCGACCGCCTGCGGGACCTTCTCCGGTCCCTGGCCCTCTCCGCGCCCTGGCTCGTGGAAAGCTTGCCATGGGGCGGGGCAGAGGGGGCGGGGCTGGAGAGGTAGGGGGGGTTCCCAAGCTACGCGTGGCTGGTCCCTCCGCCGGGGCGCTCTCTCTGCGGCCTGGGAGCCAGGATCGTCAGCGACAGCGCCAGGAGCAGAGATACGGTGGATACGAAGAGCAGTTCGCGACGCCACTCGCTGACGAAGGGGCCCAACTCAATCCAGACCTGACTGGCCCACAGAGACAATGAGTGCAATCCGGCTGGAAGCATCAGGCCACACGCCCACCACAGACGCTTCTTTCCACTCTCCTGCGAGCCGCGTCTCCACGTTTTCGCCGTGATGAGCAGGGCTGTGACTAGGAGTAGTGATCCCTCGACGTAATAGGCCAAACGATACATGAGTTAGCCTCCCCGTAGCGTACCGCGGCATCCTGTCTGACTCTCCGAGAACTGGACTCCAGCGTCGCCCGCTCTTGACAGATTCTCCGGCGAACGAGACCTCACCTTGGCGAAACTAGTCGAGGCGTTGGGAGTCCAAGGAGGAATTGGCTAAGTATGGTACAAATCCTATCGATGCGTCAAGACTCTTGCGGAGGTGATCTGGATGCAGGCGGACGCTCCCATTAGGCGCGCCAGCGAAGACCGTCTAGGCGCCGACGCTAGAGCTGTCGCGATTGCGGCGGTCCTGGATCCCACGGCAGACGGCCAGCCAGGAGCGGATTCCAAAGCTGGCTTGGGATCCGCCGGGCCGACCAAACCTACGCGTGGTAGCAAAAAAACTGGCGACCAGAGCAGAGGAAATGCCGGATCACTTGTCCTGGCAATCAATGGCCCGTGGGGATCGGGGAAGAGCAGTCTTGCGCAGTTGGTGGCGAACGTATTGGAGGAACGGAGGAACTCCCCGAACGGGCCTGACCTACTGGACTTCAATCCGTGGCTCTACGCCAAGCGAGGCTCTCTTGTAGTTGATTTCTTCGCCAATCTCCGGACATGGGCGGGGAGTGGAGACCAGAGAGGGGGGGACATCTGGAGCGACATCTGGCGCTACGGCGTAGCTTTCTGGACGCGGTCCGGCATACTGCCGAGAAGATCACTGCATGAAGCGCGGAGGATCCGGGTGGCCAAGGATCACCTGTGCCAGGAGCTAATCAACCGTCCGCGACGGATCGTGGTCTTCATGGATGACATCGATCGCCTCACAGTCGAGGAAATCGGCCGGCTCTTCTGGCTGGTCAAGATGGTTGCGGATCTGCCGAATGTCATCTACGTGCTCGTCTACGACCGCGATGTCGTGGTTCGGGCGCTGGACAGTCTGTTCGACGGCCACGGGCTTGCCTATCTGGAGAGAATAGTGCAGGCCACTGTGGATCTTCCCCTGCCGGGGCCACTGGCTGTGAAGCGGGAGCTTGACCTGTACGTGCAGCAAATGCCCGAGGGCGTCTCACGGGCCGACGTAGCTGCTGCCATCGACGGACTGTGGACTGGCTGCCTGGAGGTCTTGGTGCCGACACTGCGGCACGCCAAACTTCTGGTCAACGCCATCGAGGTGGGTCACGCTCTCCATCCTGCCATCCCTGCCGGCATCCTAGTCGCCCTGGAGAGCCTTCGCACATTGGCGTCGGGCGTCTTCGATCAGGTCAGGACTGATCCGTCGACGTACCTGCGGGGTAGCTACACTGCTCCGGTCGTCCCTCCAGGGGCCAGGGCTAGTTATGCATCGGCTGTTTCTCATCTCTTGAGCACGGCGCTCCCGACCGCAGGGAGTCTCAGTTGCGTCTGGAGCTACTTCTACGCCGGGTAGGTGTCACCGATGGGAATCATCATTCCCCCTAAGCTCGTGCTCACTCTGACAGATAGGCTCTGGCTCAGCCTCGCCGTGATGCTGATTGCCGGACCAGCCACCGTGTGGTTTGGCTGCTGGGCCTGCCAGGATATTTGGCCACGGGTCACTATCGACTGTGTAGCTGAGCAAGCCGATGTGATTGTGGATGGACAGCATCGGGGTCGGACGCCCTGTACTATTCGAATGGGACGGGGAAGGCACGAGTTGGAGCTCTACCGCCCTGGGTACGAGAGCACGATCGCGCCCCTCAACGTGCCCGAAGACTTGCCTCTCGCAGAGTATAAGTTAGAGGATCGCCAAGGGGTGCTCGACATTCGCGTGTATCCAGCCGGGATCGGTGCGCAAGTCTGCGTTCGCGGTGAAGCCGCGCCGAGCAGTGGATCATCGGCCTTCCCGCTTGACGTGGGTGACTACACGGTGGAGGTTAGCGCCGCCGGCTATCACAGCCGTGAACTGCCCGTGGAGGTTGAGCGTGGTACCCGCAAGACCGTTGAGATCTCTCTTTCGCCGATCGGAGTAGAAGCACTCCTCGATTCTTACATACCGTCGGGATGGACGGTTGGCTACGAGGCACCTGTTTCCGGCCGGGAGGGCCTGCGCTACAAGTGGAACCTTGGTGATGGAACACGGTCATCCGCGGTCGCCTTCGGGCACTCCTTTGCCGACTGTGGCACCTACTCGACGTCATTGGACGTCACTACGGCCGAGGGTGACTCCGTAAGCAGGAAGTGCCACACCCATGTCAGCGAAGGCCTCCGAGCCAGCGACACCGAAGGTGACACACTCCCGCCATGGGTCGACGCTAAGGTCGCGGAACTAGGGTTTGTTCCCGTCTACTCCGGGGGGCGGCTAGAGTATCAGGCCAGCGTCAGGCTTCACCTCGCCGAGGCGCCTCCGGTTCGACCCGCCGGGAGCCTGCTCTGGTATCGCGTGGAACTCACACCGAGAGGCGAGGACCATCCAACCCACGCTGCCAGCCTGATGTTCAGACGCGGCAACGCCGCTCTGGGCGAGCCCGAGGCTTGGCATAGGGAGTGGCTGACATGGGTCGGCGACCAGTGGATCGCCCAGGCCTCCGCGACCACCCAGCTCTGGCCCCCGAATGTCCCGGTCATCGAGTTCAGCGTGCCCGTGCCCGCATCGTTCGATCCCGGCCGGGGCTTCAAGTGGCGAGCCCGCATCGATCTATGTCAACCCGATCTCAACTCCTCCGACACGACCGATGAAAGGGAGTATCCGCTTGGGGATAAGCAGAAGACTTGACGGACGAACCCCCGGCTACCGTGGGAGCGGACTCGGGGCATGCGGCCCAGGCCATTCGCCACAGCGATAGCCACTTTCCGGGTCGGCGCTGTGCCGTCACCAATCACATACCATGAGCCAGTAAGCATGTCACACACTTCCTGGCGTCCCCCTGCCCTAGCAGGACTTGGGTACCTAGGCGCGAACCGTGCCAGCCGGTGGTCGACAAACCTACCCAGACCGCTCCGGTCTCTTCTTCTATCCTCTCCTGGCGCGGACTCACTCGCCGATCGTTATCGATCGCCGAATCCCGAGCTGGGTGGAGGCATCGCCCGTGACGCACGATGACAGGGACCTGACATGGGAAGTCCAGCGGCACGATCACCGCACCTTGTTTGTCGGCCTCGGTGGGACGGGGAAGGAGATCATCTCCCGGGTGAAGGCCAGGCTCAAGGCGCTCGGTGGTGGCGAGGTCTCGCCCAGGGTCGGGTTCCTGGCGATAGACGTTAGTTTTAGTCCCCCGAAGGTGCCTGAGCTGCGGAGCGTGCTCAGCCAGGACGAGTTGTGCCACCCCTCGCAGAACTTCCTTCCGAGCTACATCCAGGCCGAAGTTCGGAAGCACATTGAGCAGGGTGGAGAGTTGGCCTGGGTGGGGGAGCGCATCCCTCCCGGCCAGATGACCCTAGAGTACAACAGCTTCATGATGGGAACCGAGCGTTACCGCCAGGCCGGGCTTCTGGCCTACCTCTGGGAGGAGCACAGCATGGCGGGCGTCTCTGGTGCGCTACGTTTGGCCATCGCCGGGGTGACGCAGGCAGTCCGCACCCCGACCGCCCTGAGCGTCTTCATCATCGGGTCTCTGTGCGGCGGGTTCGGCTCCGGCGCGCTTATTGACGTAGCCTACCTGGCCCGGAGCATAGGGCTTGAGTATGCGGCGGGGTCCTGCGACGTGTCGGCCGTTCTCGTCCTGCCTGGGGTCTTCCGCCGCTATGTCGACGACGCGACCTACAGCGACCTGCAGCGCAACGCCCTGGCCGCCCTGACCGAGTTGGACTACTTCATGTACCCTCAGGGCCAAAGGGTCTCCCGCACTTGCGACCCAAACGACGTGAACTGGCCCCTTCGATCGGCGGCCGGCGGGGGGTACACTCTCGACACGGAGAGACCTGTCTTCGATGCGGTCTTTGTCGTCGACAACCAGCGAAACAATGGTGGGACCGTCGGCGGGACGGAGACGGTTCTTCCGGCCGTGGCCGACATGCTCGTGCATCTGTCCGGGGACCTGATCGGCGATCGCTTCCTGGAGGCTCTGAACAACGCCAAGTCAATCCTCAAGCGAGGGCTTACTCAGGATCGGCTTGGCAAGGACATGCCCCACTACAGCAGCCTGGGATTGGCCCGCATTGTCCTTCCCGTCCGGCGCATGGCCATTGAGGCTGCGGCCGTTCTGTCCGGGGATATCCTGACGAAGCTGCGGGGCGGAGCGGAAAAACCCTCCGAGGCAGCCGTGGCCGACGCCGTCCGGAGCCTCGAACTTGAGCCGGCGGCGATGGCTCAGGCCCTGGGCCTGGCCAGGGACGAGTTCGTTGCCGGTCTGGCCAAGGCCATCGACCTCCGCGCTGCCGGGGCCACGAGCGGCAGAATCGCCGCTGTTTCCCAGCGCGTGGCCGAACTACTGCGCCGGGAAGCCCCACCCGACGCCATTCGCCTCTACTGCCTTGACACTCCGGGCAAGGCCAGGCGCTCCGTGACCGCGGCCCAGGATCAGGCCCAGCGACGGCTGTCCGGTCGGTTGGTCGGCTCGGCCGAGAGCATAAGCAAGGTCCTCAACGAACGACTGGCCCAGATGCGAGAGGCTGGTCGGGGCCTGACCTGGTTCTCAAGTCTCCTTGGCGAGGTAATTGAGGCGACGGACAAGAACCTCGCGCGGGCCCGGCAGGCCTCGGCCCGCGACCGGAGCGACACCGCGGTCCAAGCCGAGCAAGAATTCCAGAAGGCATGCGAGAGGCTGGGTAGCTGCCCACCTGGTGGCGTGCGGCAAGCGGCTCAGGCGGCGGCCACGAAGTGCGATGACTGGCTGGGCAAGAGGGTCGACCTCGTGACTGCCCAGATGCAGGATCTGGTTCTCGATGACAGCCTCTCCAAGCTGCGCAAGATCGCCGAGGCCGCGAAATCCCTGGCCATCTTCCTCGGCGAGACGCTGCCGGCCGAGACGAACGGAGCCGTGGGCGCCCTGTGCAAGAAGGAAGAGGACGAAGCTGCGGTGACGGACATTCGCGTCGTCGCCGACGAGCGGAAGGAGTATCAGTCGGAGAAGATCTCTGCGGTTCGGGAGAAAATGACGGCCGACTGCCTCAAGGACATGACCTTCGAACTGCGGGAAGGCGATCTGCGCCTTCTCTGCGCCGATGGCAGGAAGCCGGAAAGGCCACTTTCCATCGGGCCGTCGCTTCAGCCCCTTGAGGCGGCTCGAGACTGGATCGAGTACCTGGCCGGTCGCCTGAACCCCCACTTCGCCTCCCATCACCTTGACAACTACATTGCCAGCGACGAGGAAGCCGGCCGCTACGCGAACGCCTGCGCCAAGGAAGCCGAGGTCTTCGTCAAGTACAATTCAACCTTGCAACTGGCCGTGGCCGGGGACCCAATCACGATTGACGTCGTCGTGGCCCCGGCGGACAGCCGGCTCCATGCGGCCTTCAGCCGGATCGATACCGCCTGGCGGGGCCAGCTTCAGGGCCTAGTCTGCGCCCAGGACAGCGACCCGACGACTGCCCTCGTCTTCAAGGCCGAGATCGGGATTCTCGGCAAGGTGCTCCAGTTCCGGAAGGATACAGCCGCCCTCGCCATGGTCTCAATGCCAGGCCTGTGGACCCTGGGCCAGGTCAGCCACAGCATCTTCTGGCGCGATCCCGACCGCTGGGAGAACTTACGGCTGTTTTTTCTCGGAGTGGCCGCCGGTCGCATCCTTCGCAATCCGGCGCCGATGGACTTTGGAGCGAAGGGTCACGTGCGGCACGTGTACTCAATGAACATCGGCCACGGCCAGACGAGCTCACTGGGCGTGGGCCTTCAGAAGGCAATCCTTGAGTTTCTCAGTCCGAACAGCGTGACAAACCGAAGCGCCCTCGCGAACTGGGTCAACGCTCCCGAGACCCAGGAAGTCGTGCGTGTCGTCCTGCCCGAGGTGAAGCGCGAATACGCCGAGTTCGCGCAGCAGCCGGAGGAGGTTCCCTCGGCGCCGCTACGGACGGTGTTGGCCTTCAGGCTGCGGGATCTCGAGGTCTAGCTGCCCCAGCGGCGGCGATCTTTCTTGGAGACGGTGGAGGGATTGCTCTTGGTTGAAGCGGCTCGGAACGCGGAGATGGCGAAGGAAATCAGGGCGATGGAGATCGAGGACTGGCGGACCTCTGACTCTCGGGTCCTGTACCTGGGCATCGGCGGGACGGGCAAGGAGATCGTCGCCCGGGTGAAGGCGAGACTCAAGGCTCTAGGTGGTGGCGTGATTTCCCCCAAGGTCGGCTTCCTGGTGGTCGACGTGGATCCGAGTTTGCCCAGGGCGCCGGATTTGCAGTCGGTCCTCAGCCCGGCGGAGATGTGTCACCTGTCTCAGAGGGAGTTGCCGAGTCACGTCCAAGAGGAGATTCGCAGGCACGTGGAGCAAGGGACCGAACTCAAATGGGTGGGGGAGCGCATCCCGCCCGGTGAAATGACCCTGGAGTACAACAACTTCATCAAGGGCGCCGAGCGCTACCGCCAGGCCGGGCTTCTGGCCTACCTGTGGGAAGAGCGCAGGGCCGGAGTGACGGCTTCCCTGCACAACGCCTTGGAGGAAGTGACGGCGCACGCCCGGGGGGCGGTCTCCCTGCGGGTCTTCCTGATCTGCTCGATTTGCGGTGGCGCCGGGAGCGGCATGCTGATCGATGCCGCCTACCTCGCCCGGGGCCTAGGTTACGACTACTCCGCTGGCTCATGCGACGTGTCGGCCGCGCTGGTCTTGCCCGGTGTCTTTCGCCGTGTTGTTGACGTTCCCACGTATGTCGACCTGCAGCGCAACGCCCTGGCCACCCTGACCGAGTTGGACTATTTCATGTACCCCAAGTCCCAAAGGATCTCCCGCACCTGCGACCCAAACGACGTGGACTGGCCCCTTCGCTCGGCCGCCCGAGCCGGCCACCTTCTGGACACCCAATGGCCCATCTTCCAGTCGGTCTTCCTCATGGACAACCAGCGAAACAACGGAGACACCCTCGGCGGCACGGAGACGGTCTTCCCGGCTGTGGCCGACATGCTCGCGCGTCTTTCCGGGGACCAGGTCGGCGATCGCCTCCAGGAGAACCTGAACAACGCCAAGGCGGGTCTCAGGAGACACCTTTACCGGCAGGACAATCTTGGCCAGGACATGCCCCACTACAGTAGCCTCGGACTGGCCCGTGTCATTCTCCCCATCCAGAAGATGGCCATTGAGGCCGCAGCGGTTCTCTCTGGAGACATCCTAGCGAAACTTCAGGACAGGGCCGAAGCGCCCGCCGAGGCAGCCGTGGCAGAGGCCATCAGGAGCCTCGAACTTGAGCCGGCGGCGATGGCTCAGGCCCTGGGTCTGGCCAGAGACGAGTTTGTCGCCGGTCTGGCCAAGGCCATCGACCTCCGCGCTCCCGGCGCCGCGAGTGGCAGAATCGCCGTGGTATCCCGGCGTGTGGTCGAACTCGTGCGCCGGCAGGCCCCGCCCGACGCCATTCGCCGCGACTGCCTTAAGACACTGGACAAAGCCAAGCGGGCCGTGATCGCGACTCAGGATCAGGCCCAGCGGCGGCTATCTCGCTGGCTGGCGGGCTCGGCCGAGAGCATAGACAAGGTTCTCAACGAACGGCTGACGCGGATGCGGGAGGCCGACCGGGGTCTAATCTGGTTCTCCGGTCTTCTGGGCAGAGTGATCGAGGCAACGGACAAGAACCTCGCGCTGGCCCGGCAAGCCTCGGCCCGCGAGCGGAGCGGCGCCGCGGCTCAAGCCGAGCAGGAATTGCAGAAGGCATGCGACAAGCTGGGCAACTGTCCACCCGGTGGGGTGCGGCAAGCGGCTCTGGCGGCAGCCGCGATGGGCGATGGCTGGCTGGGTAAGAAGGTCGACCTTGCGACGGCCCAGATGCAGGAGAGGGTCTTCGATGACAGCCTCACCAGGCTGCGCAAGATCGCCGAGGCCGCGAAATCCCTGGCCACCTTTCTCGGCGAGACGCTGCCGGCCGAGACGGATCGGGTTGTGGGCGCCCTCTGCAAGAAGGAAAAGGACGAGGCGCCGGTGACAGACATTCGCGTCACCGCCGACGGGCGGAAGGAATACGAGTCGGCGAAGAACTCTGCGGTTCGGGAGAAGATTACGGCCGACTGCCTCAAGGACATGACCTTCGAGGTCTTGGGTGGCGACCAGGATGAATGCATGCGTCTCCGGTGTGCGGGAGATTGGCTTGGGGACGGGTCTCTCCTCATCGGACCGCCACTTCAGCCCTTTGAGGCGACCCGAAACTGGATCGAGTACCTGGCCGGTCGCCTAAAGCCTTTCTTCGCCGCCCAACGCCTTGACGACTACATTACCACCGACGAGGAAGCCGGCCGCTACGCGAACGCCTGCGCCAAGGCGGCTGAGGTCTTCGTCAAGTACAATCCAACCATGCAACTGTCCGAGGCCGGGGACCCGATTACCATCACAGTTGCTGTGGCCCCGGCGAACAGCCGGCTCGATGCGGCCTTCAGCCGGCCCGATACCGCCTGGCGGGGCCAGTTTCAGGGCTTGGTCCGCGCCCAGGACAGCGACCCCACGACTGCCCTCGTCTTCAAGGCCGAGATCGGGATCCTCGGCAAGGTGCTCCAATTCCGGAAGGACGCGGCCGCCCTCGAGGCGAGCATGGCCTCAATGAAGGGCCTGTGGACCCTGGGCCAACTCAGCCACGACCTCTTCTGGCAGAACGGCGAGCGCTGGTCCAGCTTGGGACTCTTCTTCCAGGCCTGGGCGGAGTCTCTCGTGAGGGACCAGGAGATTACGCCTGGATATCGCTCCGCCGAGGGACCAAGACTCGAGTACTGGCTGGACTGCGGCCAGGGCCGCATGGTGAAGCTGGGACAGGGCCTGCAAGCTTCTGTTCTTACGTTCGTGGAACCGACCTCTGCGGACTATGCGGAGCACCGGGAGAGGCTGAGGCGGGAGCTTCCGGCCCCGACCGGACAGGGGTCCGTCATGGGGAAACTGCTTCCGGTCGCCTCCAGCTTCCTCGAGATCATCGAGGATCCGGGTGAGGTCCCCTCCGTCGCCCTTCGCAAGGTCCTGAGTCTCCGTCTCAAGACCCTTACGGACGGAGCCCCGGCCACCGAGAGCGCGGACTCGGGTCAGGGAGCCGTCGGGCCCAGCGTGCGCCACTCCTGAGGAAGACGCCGTCACACATGGAAGATGATGGGGCGAATGCTGGCAGGTCAAGGAGGATTTGGGTAGGGGGAGCAGAACTATGGCGAACTGAGATCAGCGGACAGGTCCTTTCCTCCACATTCGCCCTGTTAGCCCTGACGGGACGCGCGGACGTTTGTTCGCGATTGAGTCCCGACCTGCCCGCCGGTTCGTTTTGAGTTCCGGCGCGGTTTCTTCTCTCCAGCCGACCGCGTGCAAGTGGAGTCAGAAGGAGTGACTGACCCTGACCCGCCCGTCCCTCCGCTTGGGCTTGGCTCTGGCCGTTCTCCTCATGACCCTCGTCCTGGGGTCGCTCCCGGGTCTTGCCCAAACGCCCACTTCGGGGATGCCCGATGCCACCGGTCCTGTGTCGGTCCTCATCATGATGGACGCTTCCGGCAGTATGGCCGGCTCTGATCCCAGCGGCCTGCGCTGGGACGCGGCCAGGTACCTCGTCGACTTCATCAGCGCGGACAGTGTCGCCTCCGGACGGAGCCACAAGGCCGGCATCATGACCTTCGAGGGCGCTCCGACCCTCTGGCTTGAACCCAAGCGAGTAGTTCAGTCCGAGGACCTTATCAGATTCAAGATCGGCGAGGCCCAGAAAGAGGCGCCTCAGGACGGCTGGACGGATTTCGCCGACGCCGTCGATCTGGCCGCAGCCACCATCCGGGACGTGGATCGCCTCTCGCCCGGGCACCGCTACGCCCTGGTTATTTTCACCGACGGCGTGGCCGAGCCCGGCCTTCCCCGGCGGAACATGAGCACGGGGGAAGTCGCAGCCCATTACGCGCGGATCAAGAAAACCCTGGAGGGTTTAGGCCGGGATCTCGGCCAATCCGTGGAGGGCTACGTGGTTACCCTGGGCGCTGGCTACGGCGACGCGGGATACTGGCGGAGCGTGCTCGGTGAAAGCGCCGGCAACCAGCGCCTCTTTGGGGTGAAGAGCAACGCCGACTACTTCCAAGCCTTCGGCGGCATCGGGGCTTCGCTCCTGGATCTCACCCGCTGCGACCCGACTGTGGCCACGGACGAGATCGTGGTTCCTCCCTACCTGGAGGGGCTGGTCCTAACAGCCTTCAAGCCCGAGAACGCCATCCTTTCGGTTCTGCCGGCCAAGGCCGACGGCACGGCCGGAACCGAACCGCTGAAGCTCGGGCCAGCGGACTACGCCACCTCAACGGCGACCTATCAGATCGTGTCAGTGTCCAAGCCGAGGCCCGGGCCGTGGTCCTTTTCCGTCAGCGGCGGGAGGGCCTCCGATGTCTACCTCTGGTGCGACTGGGTCCCGGCCAGACTGGTTCTGAGCGAACCCAGAAGCGTGTCGTCTATCCTCCGGCCTCTGGAACTCAAGGTGAACCTCCTCTACCCGCGCTCCCTCGAGCCGGTGCCCATGACCGGCGGATCGTCCCTCAGCCTGCGGGCCACGGTCTCTGGTCTGGGCGGTGAGACAAGCCGCATCATTGACTCGGAAGGCTCGACGGCTAGCTTCGAGCAGACGCTCATCAGCGCACCCGTTCCCAAGGGCAAGTGGACCGTGGAGGTGGCTCCTGTCAATCAAGCCACAGTGAAGGTCGTTCAGGCCTTTTCTAAGTCCGTCTACGTCGACGATCTGCCGATCTTCAGTTCGCTGGGCCTCCAGCCTCCGCTTCTGTCCCGAGGGGCCATCGTCCACGTTAGGGCCACCGTGGAGGGTAGCCGAATTCTCCTTGCCGAGCCCAGCGTGGCCTACGAGTTGCGCGACGGCCAGCATCGGCTCCTAGCCAAGGGGCCACTCACCGAAGAGAGGGACGTCGAAGGCGCCCCGACCGGTGACTACGTCGGCGTCGTTCAGGTGCCGACGGCCCTATTGTCCACGGAGGATGACTCACGCCCGGCCCGGGGCGGGTGGTTCCGCGACTTCCTGTCGGCAGTGAGTCCGGAACAGGCACGGGTGACCCTGACCGTCACCTTGGCCGGCTACTGCCGACCCGCGGGAGCGACGGACACGCTGCGCTACGAGGATCTGGCCACGCTGTCTACGAGTCTGGGTTTGCCTGTTCTTTGGATGGCTCTGGGGTTGGCCGCACTCTTCGTCCTCCTGTTTACCTGCCTCTGGCCAGGCAAGCCCAGGGTCGGAGAGGTGACCTATACTGACGCGCGGGGGTTCGCCCAAGTCAGAGCGAGCGTGCGCCGCCTCAATCTGGGCGGCGGCACGGTCATCAAGGCCGGGCCTTGGATGCTCACCCGGTTCAACTGGGGCGGGGTGACGATTCAGGCCAGGGTGTTCTCGGAGGGCGATCGGCTGGGGGATCTTGCGCCAGATGAGGGTCTCACCAGAGTGCCCGGAGGCGCCAACGTTTACTACACGGTCAAGAACACGAGTCTCGACGGAGGACGTCAAGCCCCGCTGGGCCGTGTCGGACACGCCTTGGCCGTCCTGGCGCTGCTGGTCGTGGCTGCACTAGTCGTGACGGTGGTCTTGCCCGGACTCCTCCGACTGCCCGGACTACCGGCCAAGCTCCTGGCTTTGGGGTATGGCTTAAGCCTCGTCGGTACTCTTGCGGTTATCGTTCTCGGGTTCCGGCGACAGGCTCTCGAACGATGATGTGCGGCCCTCTCTCGGGGCCGACTCCTGGCAGCTAGTCTAGTGGAGGGATCCGTCTTGGTGGAGGACTCGCGCGACATGGAAGCGGACGAGAGAGACGCAGAGGCAGAGCGGGACGCGGAGAGGGACAGGGAAGTCCGCGAGGGTCCGCCCACGGACGCCCGGGTTCTCTTCGTGGGGATAGGTGGAACGGGCAAGGAAATCGTGTCGATCGTGAAGGCGGGTCTTCTGGCTCGCCGTGGGAAGAGGAACGGGGACGAGAGCAAAGAGGATAAGCTCGGCTTTCTGGTCATAGACGTTGATCCCAGTCCTCCCCGGGTCCCCAACCTACGTAACGTGCTGGCCCCGAACGAGATATGCCTTCCGGCGGAGCGTCACCTTCCGAGCGTGGTTCAAGGACAGATCGTGGAGCACATCGCTAAGCGCGGGAACATGGCTTGGGTGGGTGAGCGCGTCCCCCCGGGCGAGATGACTTTGGAGTACAACAACTTCGTCAAAGGCACCGAGCGCTACCGCCAGGCCGGGTTACTGGCCTTTCTCTGGGAGGAACAGGGTCAGGGCGTCTCCTCGGCTCTGCGGGCGGCTATCGAGCGGGTGACCCAGGGTGCCCGCGAGTCAATTTCCCTCCAGATCTTCATTATCTGCTCCATCTGTGGGGGCACCGGTAGCGGTATGCTTATTGACACAGCCTATCTGGCTCGGGACATCGGGCAAGCCCATTCGGCCAACTCCTGTGACGTCTCTGCTGTCCTGGTGATGCCAGGCGTGTTTCGCCGCATCGTCGACGACGCAACCTACGGGGATTTGCAGCGTAACGCCAGCGCTGTGCTGACCGAGTTGGATTATTTCATGTACTCCGCGGACCGTCGCGAGTCCCGGACCTGTAATCCGAACGACGTCGCTTGGCCCCTGCGGTCTGCGGCCCGGCAGGGGCACCAGCTCGACACTAAGGTGGCCATTTTCCAATCCGTCTTCCTCATCGACAATCAACGCAACAACGGCGGCATGCTCGGCGGGGCGGAAGTGGTCTTTCCCGCCGTGGCCGACCTTCTCAGGCATCTTTCCGGCGCGGTTATCGGCGACAGGTTCCTTGCAGCCTTGAACAACGCTAAGTCCACCCTCAAACGCCGGCTTCAGACCGGGGGCCTTGGTGGAGACATGCCCCACTACAGTAGTCTCGGGCTGGCCAGGGTGGTCCTGCCCATCCGCCGGATGAGCATCGAGGCTGCTCCAGTGCTCTCCAAGGACGTCCTGGCCAGGCTTCGAGGCGAGTCCGCGGAGATACCCAGCGAGGCCGACATAAGCAGTCTCATCAGGAGTCTCGGGCTGGAACCTGGGACTCTCCCCCAGACCCTCGGACTAGCCCGAGGCGAATTGACCTCTGGCCTGGCCAAAGCCATTGATCTAGCCAACCCGAAACAGCAGCATAGGATTGCTGTTGTGTCTGACCGAGTGACCGCTCACGTTCGTCAGAAGGGACCACCCGACCCTCTCCGAAGGTCGTGCCTGGACGCTATCGAGAAGGCCAAGCGGTACCTGGCCGCAACTCAGGACGAGGCCCATACTCGGACGGCAAGACGTCTGACGCGCTTGGCCCAAGAGGTGGAGAAGGTCCTCAACGATGAGCTCGACCGGGCCCGCAAGATGGCCAGGGGTCTCGAGTGGTTTCCCAAGCTTGTCGGCGAAGTGGCCAAGAAAGTGGACAAACAGCGGGTTGAGGCCGGTCAGACCTCGGCCCGCGACCGAGCCGAAGCCCTCGCCCGAACGGAGGAGGAGTTCAGAAGGACCGAAGACCGTCTGGCAAGCTGTGCCCCGGGCGCGGTGAGGCAGGTGGCGGCGCAGGCGGCCCGCAAGTGCGACGACTGGATCAACCAGAAGCTTGATCTCGTCCTGGCCCAGACTCAGGTGCACATTCTTGATGATTGCCTGGCCAGGCTGAAAAGGGCGGTGGACGCCGCCCTCTCTCTGGACACCTTCTTGACGGGCACCCTTCCGGCCGAGATGGACAAGGCCGTGGCGTCTCTGCGGCGGAAGTGCCAGATGGAACGCCCGGTCACGGACATGCAGATCGCCGTCGACGGCAAGAAGCTGTTTGAATTGGAGAAGAGCGAGTCGGCTCGCATGAACATGGTCACCGAGTGCCTCGAAGACATCAGTGTTGTCGGCAAGGGCGGAGACCTCCACGTGACCTGTGGCGGTCAGGGGCACAAGCCGGTGGTCCTGGGGGCGTCGGCCCGGCCTTCCGACACGGCCCGAGAGTGGGTCGAGTGCCTGGCGGCCCGTCTTGTTCCCCACTTTCAATCCCACAGCCTGGATGACTTCATACTCGATGATGACACGGCCGTGCGGTATGCCAGCGCCTGCCTTAAGGAGGCCGAGGCATTCATCCGGTACGACCCCACGGTGCAGAAGTCCGAAGCCGGCGAGCCCATTACGATCACCCTAGCCGTGGCGCCGGCCGACAGCCGCCTTTACGGGGCATTCAGCAAAGCCGACCAGGTTAGGAAGGCTCTTTTCCCCAGCGACGATCAGTCCGTGGCCATCGTCTTCAAGGGCGAGATCGGGATTCTGGGTAAGGTCCTTCAGTTTCGCAAGGACGCCGTTCCTCTTGATGCGAGCATGGTCGACATGCCCGGTCTCTGGATTCTCGGCCAGGTCAGCCACAACACCTTCTGGCACGACCCCGTGCGGTGGTGGAATCTGAGGCTCTTCTTCCTGAGTCTAGCCGCCGGTCGCATCCGACGCGATCAGACGCAAGTCGGCGCTCTCCTGGGGACCGGCCCGCAATCGGAGTACTCTCTGGTCATCAGTCACGGGCAGACTCGCGAACTGGGCCTCGGGCTACAGAAGGCGATCCTGGAGTTCCTCAGCCCGAATCTTGTGGACCACCGCACCGAACTCCAACGTGATCTCGTCGGTCCGGCCGTGTGGTCGTCGGTCGAAGCGGCTCTCCCCGACGTGCAGCGCGAGTTCGGCAAGCTCATTCAGAAGCCGGACGAGGTGCCAGCCGCCGCCCTTCGCACCGTCCTGGGCTTCCTTCTGAAGTCTCTGGGGGGCGAGGCTTCGCCGAAGGGCGCTAAGAAGGACAAGACGGAGACGGTGGCTGGGTAGATTCGCTCGTGGCCAGGTGAGGTGATAGGACGATGTCAATGGGAGCGGTCGACGATAAGGTGGTTCTTATTGGTCTGGGGTCCGCAGGCTATGATGTCCTGGTTGAGGTCAAGAGATGCCTGCGGCGCGCGGCCGACGAGATCGAGAATGAGAAATCCGTAGCCTCGAGCGCCGGAAGCGGGCAAGACGAGGCCACAGCCTGGCACGCTGACATCCAGTTTCTAGCTCTTGGTTTCGACCAGCGAAGACAGCTTCCATCTGGTGAGCGCCTGCAACTGAAGGTGCCAGCGAGACCCTTTGGCGGTGCGGCCCGCAGCCTGGACCCCACCCTCTGGGCCAAGGGTGAAGTCTCCACTGCTCGGCGTTACGCGGCCGGAGCTTGGCTGGCGGCCCTGGATCAAGAGTCCGAGATCCTTGGGCGCCTACGAAACCTCACCGACGGCCTAAACATCGGCGGCCAGGTTTCCTGCCGCTACTTCTTTGTTTGCTCCCTGATCGACCCAGAGGGCGTGGGTCTGTTGCTTCCCATAGCCAACCTGGTGCGGCGAATGGCCTTCACCGACGGCTGGCGTGAGAATTTGGACTCACGGGCCTTTCTCCTCGTGCCACCCAATCCGGGTCCCTTGGACCGAGCCCAAGTGGCGGCAGCTCTCAGGGAGATCCAACAGGCTGAGGTTCATGCCTGGCCGCCTCCCTCGGCCCTGGGCCTTCAGCGCGATCGTGACAGCGAAGGGCGGATCACCCTCTTCCGCCGGGGGTGGTATCTTGCTGAGCCGGCTCACGAGGGCGGTCCGGACTTCGCGCCTGCCACCGCCGCCCAGCAGAACCGGCTGGCGGCTGAATGGTTGGCCTACGTGCTGAAGCCCGAGTTCCAGGCCGAATTGCGTAGGGTCAAGTTGGACGCGCCGCGATCAAGTCACACGCCGGTGGCCCCGGTGTTCTGTGCTTTCGGACTGGCTGACTACGTTGTCCCGGTCACCGAGCTGGTTGAGTACTGCGCCCGTCGGTTGGCCGGAGAGATGGTCAGAAAGACCCTCCTGGCCGACGCGGGTGTGGGAGCGGTCAGCGAGGCTGCGGGGTTCATCGATAAGCACGGACTCGGATCCTTGGCCCTGGTCGACGATCTCGCCTGTCGTCAACCGGAACAGCCCATGGGCCGTCCCGTCATCGAATACCGCAGGATGTCCTGGAAGAGGCCGGGCGACATTGACCGGGCCTTGGCCTTCAGAGACGGTTACGAGAAGCAGGAACTGCCGGCCTACGTCTATGACCTCGAGCTGAGGGCCGGCCCCTGCGTCGCGGAGGTGGGGGAGGAACTAAGGAAACACTCTCTGACCCTGGCGTGCACAACCCCCACGGGCGCTTTCAACCGCATCTTTTCGTTCCTCAGCGAGGTCCGGCGGGCGCTGCGGAACCTTGAGATCAAGACCCGAGAGGAGAACACGGTCTTCCAAGCTGAGGCGAGAAGCCTGCTTTCGGCTCTGGCTCGTGGCAGGGCGTTCGCCCTTCGGTGCGAAAGGCTCATCGCGGTGTCCCTGCGCGCGGCTAAATGGTGGACCGCCGGGTCCTTGGTCTTGTGGGTGCTGGGCGAGGTTGTGAAGCGAATTCTGCAAGGCCCGAGGCTGCGGACAGTCTACGAGGCTCTCCAGGCAATTGGGCTCGACGTGAGCGACCGCCTCAAGAGCATGGGTTGGGAATCTCTCGGTCTCGCGGCTCTCTTCCTCCTGGCCTGGTTTCTGTGCCGGGAAACGGCCAGGAACTACGTGGCCCGGGTCATGGAGTACTTGAACAAGATCAGGAGCCATCATCTTCGGGAGATCATGAGTGAGATTCTCCAGGGCGCCAGAGACAGGGTCAGGGTCGTGGAGGGGATCATCAAGGCCCTCAAGACCGAGACGGAGGAGATGGTTGGCCCCAGATCGCCCGGACTCCCGCAGGCCCTAGTTCCTGACGACCTGACCAACAGCGAGCAGTTTCTCGGGTTTCCCGGTCGCCGTTCCGTGGCCACCCCTCTGGCCGTGGAACAGATGTACGCCAGGGGAACCGGCGCGGTCCAGCCCATGGACAAGGCCCAGGTTTCCAGAGACCCAGTAGAGTCCACCCCGGGTCAGATCCTGCAGCGTTTCGCCAGTGAGGTGTTCACTGAGGCCTGGTTCGAACGGTCGGCGCCTGATCGCGAAGAGGCCCTGTTCACTTACTGCCGGGCGCCCTTTCTGGCCTCCGGCCTGCCCGACGCCGAAACTCTGCTAATTGAGAGGCTCCTGGAGTCCGGTGGACAGCCCGAGAGCGCGGTGCCCGAGGCCATCGCCGAGGAACTGGATCTCAACTTCATCCCTAGAATGCGGCCCTGCTCTTCTCACATCGAGACAACGGTGAAGCCCGATCGAGCAATCGGTCTCTATGCCTCGGGAGACTCGAGGCTGCGGCAAGCCGTGCACGATCTCAACCTTCAGCGGGCGCAGCTCAACGAGATCAGTACCGGCCTCCGCTACCGCATTGTCGGTCTGTCCTTCAGATACGGCCTCAAGCTCGAGGACCTTCGCCTCTTCGCGGAGTGCGAGGCGGCCTACGCTCAGGTAGAAGATCCCAACCTCTTCCACACTCGGTTGGTCTTCTCCGGGCGGACGACGCCCAGTGTCCCGCCCGAACCCTCCTGGACGGAAAGTGCCCGGGCCGAGGCGCCCGAGGATTATCCGTCCGCCGGAGAGGCGGCCGATGGCCGAGGCTCGGGGCCAGCCGCATCCCGTCCGCCGGCCGACGACGCCGACGTGCCCCGACGCTCCGCCGATGACGATGCCTGGACGGAGCAGTGGGCCACTATCCCTGAGGCGGGAACGCCGTCCGAGGCGGGCAGCGCGGGCTTCCCCTCTACGCCTGCGGGACCGGATGTGGCGGACTTGGCCGCGAGTTATCGCTTCCTGGGGTTAGAGACCGACGCGTCTCCGGAGAAGGTCGAGGCGGCCTACTGGGAGGCTTACTCCCTCTACAACCCGGACACTGGCTCTCAAAAGGACGGCGACAAGATGGCCGAGTTCAATTTGGCCTACGATCGCATCAAAGCCGGTTGGCGGGTGGCGGCCTAGGCGATCGCGGGCTTTGGTTGACCATCCCATGAGCCTTGAGGAGCGAGCATAAAGTGGGAGATGATCCTTCCAGCGTCGGTGGCTTCTCGTGCCTACCCGACGTCGAGACCATTCTCCGCCAACAGACGGCTGCCAGGATGGAGCTTGCCGCGATCGCCGACGGTCTAGTTGCGGGCACGGACGAGCTTCGCCGGTGCCTCGACCGAGCCGAGGCCAATCTGAAGGCCATCAGCGACAGGCTCGAGGGACTTGGCCAGGAGCTTCGCCGCCTTCGCGAAGGCCTAATGACGGGCGACGCTCTTAGGGAGTCGCTTGTGATTACGGGTTGCCTGGCTGTCTTGGACGATCTGCGCCGGGCCTGGGCGGCCTGTCCGGCCGAGGCCGGAGGATGGGGTAGCGGTGTCGGTTTGGTTCTTGAGAACCTGGAGGCCCTGATAACGGCCGCTGGAGTCGAGGTGCTGCGGGCCGTGCCCGGGCAGCCTTTCGAGACTGGGGTTCACCGAGCCGTCCTGAGCGAGGGCGAGTCGGCGGCTGGCCCGGCCGTGGTCTTGGCCGAGATCCGGCCGGGCTACCGGTCCGGGAGCCGTCTCATCCGGCCGGTTGAGGTTCAAGTGGGTTGGCGGGAGCGGCTTCCGACTGGGACCACGGTAGGCGAGGTCGCGAAGGACGACGAGTCGGCGGTCGGCGAGGTAGCCGACTCCGACGGCGCATCGGGCGCACACGACGCCGATCAGGAGTGATGGCGGATGGAAGAAGCGCCTGACCCTTTTCGGGTGCTGGGTGTCCCTCCCGATTCCTCATGGACAGAGATCAAGGAGGCCTACCGGGCCAAGGCCCGGCTTTACCACCCGGACGTGAACCCCGGGCTTGAAGCTTGGGCCGAGACCCAGATGAAGCTCCTGAATCTGGCCTTGGCCATGATCAGGGCAGGTGACGCGCCGCGGCGCGGACCCCGACTGTGGGAGAATGGGCGCCGTTCGGCGGTGTTGACGGCCGTGGATCCGTTTGAGGTTCTCGGGCTTGGGGAAGACGCAACCGCAGAGGAGCTTCTGCGGGCTTATCAGAGTTCAGTAGCCGCCTGGCACCCGGACCTCAACACGGACGTCGATCGCCGGGACGGTCTGCGGGCCGTCAGCCGGCTGGACGAGGCCTATCGAGCTACCCTGTGGCGACGAGCCTAGTCGGAGCGCACGCCGGGTGGGAGGTATAGAGAGCATGCCCGAATACGTTCTTGGCATCGATCTCGGGACGACCAATTCGTGTATGGCGGTGATGCGACCCGGTGCGAGCACCCAGAGCCGGGTCGAGATTCTGCACAATGCGGTGGGCCAACCCACGACGCCCTCGGTCGTGGCTCTTGACGATCAGGGTAGCTGGCTGGTTGGCCAGGAAGCCAAGAGCCAGGCTATCTTGAACCCCGAGAACACCATTTTCTCGGTCAAGCGTTTCATTGGGCGCAGTTTCTCGGAGTTGACCGTGGCCGAGGACGCGAAGAGAATGCCCTACCGCCTCATTCCGGGCACCGACGATTCTGTTCGGATCGAGATTGAGCGTCCCCGGGGAGGCAGAGAAACGCTCGGAGCGGAAGAGGTCTCGGCCAAGATCCTAAAGCGTCTCAAGGACGACGCTGAGGCCACCCTGGGAGCGAAAGTCAGACGGGCCGTAATCACCGTGCCAGCCTACTTCGACGCCAAGCAGCGGACAGCCACCCTCAATGCGGCCACCATCGCCGGCTTTGCCGGTGAAGTCCGTCTCATCAGCGAACCCACGGCGGCCGCCTTGGCCTACGGACGCGATCAGACCTCCGAGCGTGAGACACTCCTCGTCTTCGATCTGGGTGGAGGCACCTTGGATGTGACCGTTCTTCGCCGGACCGGTAGCCGCTACATGAGCGAGACCATCACCGGCGACACGCATCTCGGGGGGGACGACTTCGACGCAGCAGTCGTCGAGTGGCTGAAGCAGGAGTTCCGACGGGCGACGGGACTGTCCGTGGACGGAGCGCCTCAGGCCAGGCAGAGACTCCGGGACGCCGCCGAGGCGGCCAAGATTGAGCTCTCGGGCACGAGGGCGGAGACCACCATCAATCTTCCCTTCCTCATGGTGGAATCCAACGGGCAGCCGGCCAATCTCAAGGCTACACTAAGCCGCGCCCGCCTGGAGGAGATGACACGGGACCTTGTCCGTCGCTGTCTTGACTGCTGCAAGCGAGCTCTGGCCGACGCCGGGCTGACCACCAACCAGATCGACGCCGTCCTGCTTGTGGGTGGGCAGACCCGAATGCCGGCCGTGTCGAAGGCCGTGGAGCAGTTTTTCGGTCGAGCCCCCTCAAGGGCGGTCAACCCCGATCAGGCGGTGGCCCTCGGAGCGGCTATTCTCGGCCATTGGCTGGTCACGGGGACGGCCCACCCGGAAGAGGAGACGGCACCGGCTGCGGCAAGGTCCGGCGTTCCGGCCGCATCCGGTGAGAGCCGGGCCGCGGGGCTGCAGATCGTGGAGGTCACGAGTCAACCGCTGGGCGTGCGGCTCCATGACGATCGCTTCAGTGAGATTGTCCCTAAAGGGGCCACGCTGCCGGCCACGAGAACGCGCGACTGGTACTCCACGGTCCACCAAGGCCAATCCGAGGCCAACATCGAGGTCTTCCAAGGTCAAGAGCAGTGCTGTGCCGGCAACACAAAGATCGGGCAGGTCATTCTGGGAGGGATACCGCGCCTCCCGGCTGGGAAGCCGCAGATTTCGATCACCTTCACGGTCAATCAGGACAACACCATCCGGGTTAAGGCTCGCGAAGGCACCGGCGGACGCGACGTTGAGGCCGTCCTGCGCTACGCCGGTGGTATGTCGGCCGCTGATCTAAGGCGGGCTACCGAGCGGGAGCGAGGGTCGTAGGAGGCCGGCCTTCAGTTCAGGCCAGCCTCAAGGGGGGATCTTGAGATGACGGAGCCGGTACTCGGCATTGACTTCGGGACAAGCTGCTGCAGGGTGGCCGTGGCTGACTCGCGGGGCGACCGCGCCTCAGCCCGTCTGGTCTCGGTGGACAAGAGGGCCGCCGTCTTCCCCAGCCTGGTTTGCGTCGACTTCCTCGGGGGCGGGCTGGCTGGCGACGAGGCCGAGCGTCTGGCGGCCCTCGACCCAGGGTCGGTGATATGGGGGGCCAAGGCTCTCCTGGGCAGTGACGCCGGGGAGAAGCCTTCCGCCGACGGAGAGGCATGCGACTCCGCAGTCTTCGCCCGCTCCGATTGGGGTGGGCCACGGTGCGAGAGACGTCCTGACGGAAGCATCGGCCTTCGGGTGAGGACCACCGAAGAGGGTCCACGGGAGATTACCCCTGGGACGGGGGAAGCGCCGCCAGGAACGGTCGAGCCCCTCCAAGCGGTGACGGAGCTCTTCAGGTTGGCGCGAGAGATGGCCCGGCGTGATCTGGGTCTACCTATCGTCCGGTGCGTCATCGCCGTCCCCCCGGCCTTCGGACCGGGTCGGCGGGAGATCATCGCCGCCGCCGCTTCGGCCGCTGGCCTGGACGTTCTGGGTCTCATCGGCGAAGGGGTCGCCAGTGTCCTGGCTCACTGCGGGACGGGACGCCAGCGGGCGGGTAGCGCGGGTGAGTGCTTCGTGACTATCGATGCGGGCGGTGGGTTCACGGGCCTAACGGTCGTGGCCCGTGACGGTGCCCGCTACAGAGAACTGGCCGCCACCGGAACTCGGCTCGGAGGCGAGGGCATCGAGGACCACTTGGCCCGGTATCTACTGGAGGAATTCAGTCGTCAACCCGACTGGCCGAGCGAGTCTCCCAGCCTTCTGGGGCGGCTGAGGCGGACGGCCTCCGAGGCCATGCCCTACCTGGCAAAGGAGGAGTCTTTCCCGGTGGTCATCCTTGCCGCCGGCCGGACCTACGCCTACCTCTTGACTCGCTCCCAAGTGAACAAGATCGGCGAGCCTATCGCCCGCTACGTACGGGAGAACGTCCCGAAGCTGTGGCATCGTTGGGGACCAGCGGGTGGCGGAAAGGACGGCGTGGTTGGGCCGGTGCTTCTGCCGGTGGGCGGGCTCACCCGCGCGCCCTTCCTTCAGCAGGTGCTGAAGTCGGTCCTGGACCGGGACCGCGCGAGGGTGGTCAAGCCCTTGCCCTTGGAGTCGGTCGCCTTGGGCGCCGCTCTATGGGGTCAGGCTATGGTGCAACCAGACGCGAGCGCGAAGGAGGCGACTGGGGGGATCCAACTGGCGAGCGTCGCGCCGTGGACGATTGCGGTCGGCCGGGAAGCGAGTGATCCCCGGGTCTTGATTCCCGCCGGGTCATCCCTGCCGTGCCAGGCGACCTGTGGCGGGATAGGCCTCGGCGAAGGCGGCGACGGGAGAGCGGCCCTCAGGCTCCTGGAAGCGCCCTTGGGTGACCAGCCCGTCTTCCGCGAGATCGGTCAGGTCTGCCTTGAGTCCGGCGGGCAGCGTCGGATTGCGGGGCTCAAGGTGAGGCTCGTGGTGAGCTTGACCAGCAGCGGACGCTTGCAGGTCAAGGCCCAAGATGAGGCCACGAACGAGCCGGTGGCGGCTAGGGTGCGGTTCAGCGGGCTTGCCCTGGAGGGTGACGGTGCCTCAGCGAAAGAACAGCAGTCGTCCGTCGCCGAAACGGCTTGAGATGGAAGCATGGTCACCTGACCACCCGAGAACGCCAGGCCGTGCCGGATCCACGTTGATGTTCGGGGCTGTAGAGTCCACCCAAGCACGGCCGGCGGGAGAAGGGTCAGGTCCGACCCCGGCTTGAGTGGCTGTGAAAGCAGGAGCACCGCCAGCGGGAAGGGGTTCCGTCCCGAAGATCAACGTCGCCCCCCAGTATGATCTTGCTGCCCGGGTGCAGGACGTACTTCTGGCGAGGTGCGCCGTCGACAATGACAGGAGTGACCCCCCCCCGTCTCAAGTCGAATAGCGTAGACGACGAAGCGTCCCGACTCGACAACTACCTTGGCATGATGCCCTGCCACGCCCCGGCGCTGAATGCGAAAGCCGCAGTCGTAGGCAGAGCCGATGATGAACGGCTTGTCAATTGGGAGCCGAAACGACTGCCTCCCGAATACCAGGTAGGCATCGATCGAAGGAAGGCCAGGATGCGCTGTGCCAACTTGCGCGATGGCCAGCCGATCACCGAAGCTGCCGCCCTAGTCTGGCGCAACCCAGATGGGTCTTCTGGCGAGGAAGAAGACGAGTATGGATCATGGTCCAAAGAGTGGTTGGTCAAGCAAGACGGGGAGTGGACCCCTATCCGCACCGAGCCTGCGGGCAAGCTTGGCCGGGTGTCCAACATCGTGATGTCGATGCTTCGTGAGGAGGACATGAATCCTGAGACTCTGGCAACGTGGCGTGCCTGCACAGGCTATGGGTCGGACCTCCAATCAGTCGATGACGAGACGGAGGCAGTTGTGTGGTCCTGACCATCGATCTAGTCACCTACGGTCACTCGACACGTGCGCACGGCTGGCCGTGGTGCAGATAGGCTAGTCGGCCTGCCCCAGGCCTTCCAAGACCAGGCGAGCCCTCCCAAGCAGTATCGTCTCGCCGTCCCGGAGGGCGTGCCCGCCGACCCCCACTGGACTTATCAGACCGTCAATCCCGACCGTGGTGATGGTTCCGTTCTGACCATGTGGGTAGATCGCTAGGCCGCTAGCTCCATGGATCTTGAGTACTGCGTGCTTCGGCTCCATGCCGTGCCCGTGTATCCTGAGGGCGCTACCCTGATTCCCCATTTCAGGGGCCCTTCCGATCGTTACGGGCAAGGTTTCCTTGTACACAGGATAGCGATGTCTCCCAAACCTTAGCGTCGCCACATGTGTCCCATTCCCGCCTCGACCGACCCACATCGAGAACCAGCACGCGAGCGGGTCGGAGAGATGAGATCTCAGGACGAGCAAGCCACCCGAGAGGTAAAGAGAGAAGCCAAGCAGCGGAATCGCGAAGAGACCGAGCATCACCCTGACATCGAAAGGCAGACCGATTTTCCAGACGCCTCCGTCCACCGGGAACACTGATCCATCGGGCAGTGGCCACCATAGGAGTGCGAGAACGGCCGGCACCAAGAGCGCTGGGACCGACCACCGTCGCCAGCGCTCCTGGACGATCCGTGGCAGACGACACACAAGGACACCACCCAAGACAGAGAACCCGAGCACTCCATACCAAAGAAAAGCGTAGATCATCCGCTTCTACCCCTCTTGGAGTTCGCGACTGGCGCTTCGTTCCACCCCCCAGTGACGATTCCTGCTATGGCTGTCGAAAACAGGATTCTGCGTGCTCTCAATGGCGAATGTTAGCAAGAAGTACTGTCGAAGACAGAGGGAATTGGAGGACTTGGGAGCATGTGGGAGAATGAAACTACGAAGATAGAGGATCAGGGAGTGGCACAGTTATGCTGCAGAGAGACGCTCCGCTCAGCGATCCCGCGGCCCTAGGTGCTGACGCGGACAGGTTAGGTCGATGCAATGAGGCCGAGAGACTGGCCGGGATTCTTCTCAAGCGGATGTTAGGTGACAAGGACGGATCCTTCGTCCTAGCCATTAGCGGACCTTGGGGAACCGGCAAGACCACCTTCGGAGAGTATCTAGCCTACTACCTGCGGCGGGACGGGGGCGCTAACGGGCCGGAGATACTCAGGTGCCGCTTGTGGCTCAGTGCCCATCGTGGTCACGTACTGAGAGGCTTTCTTGAGACTATGTCCGCCCACGCGGGATCTAACGCCCTTGGAGTTCTCGACCAGCACACCGATACTCAGGCGGTCATGCTTACAGCCCTCGTCCGCGCCGAGCTCCCCGAGAAGCCCCCGCGCGAGGAGACCGTGGCCGTACTTGGCGACCTGGCGCGGGTGTCCGAAGAACTGCGCAAGTTAGAAAGGCGGGTGGTCGTCTACCTGGATGATGTCGACCGCCTTGGTCTAGATGAGATGCGGACCTTTCTCTGGCTTCTCAAGACCGTGACTGGGCTGCCAGGGGTCTGCTTCGTGGTCATGTGGGATGGCCCCCTTGTGGCGAAGATGATCGGAAAGGATTTCCCGCACCACGGCGACGACTACCTGGCCCGGATCGTCGACGTGACGTACGAGCTCAGCCGACCGGCGCCAGAGATGATCTGGAAGGCGCTCTGTGAGTACCTGGACGCCAGCAATGATGGGCCGTGGGAGGACAGCCTCATACCAGTCCGGGCGGCAGGTCTCGGGCAACTCGTGACCACTCTGCGGCAGGCCAAAAGAGTGTGTAACTCGGTTCGAGTCACAATGGCGACCAGGGACTGCCAGGACCGGGGACTCCTCCTGGCGCTTGAGGGGCTGCGAGTGCTTCAGTCGGCCGTGTTTGACAGCCTAGGCAGGAACCCAGATGGCTTCGTCGACGGCTCATGGAACTCGACCGGCGTAGTGAAGAAGTGGGTCGCTGCAGAGAACCGCCAGGCGGTCAGTGGACTCTTGGGGTGGACAAGGGCAACACTGGACACGGGGGAACGTAAGGCCCAGTTCTTGGCCTGCCTCTGATTCGAGAGCCGCCGGCAGTGTACGGGGAGGTCGGGCCGTGGACGCAAGGCCACGAAAGCAAGGCGTGTTGCCCGAAGACCGGATCCTTCAAGGGATCGGAGCGGTGGTGCTTTCTGTCCTCGTCTCTGTATTGCTGGCGCCGGTCTGGGACCGCTTCCACGTCTGGGTCACAATTGACAGCAATCCCTCCGGTGCCTGCCTCACGATAGACGAAAGGCAATATGATCGGACGCCCTTCTCGCGATATTTCCAGGCGGGAAGGAAGTACTCGATAGAACTCGTGGCGACGAACCACACCCCGCTATCGACTGAGCTAGAAGTGGGGCAATCATTGGATCAGACGACGCAATGCTACGTGCTTGACGATGTGCAGGCCACCCCAAGACCGGAGAAAGGCTCGGGCGAAGAACCGGCGCCAGTCGTGGCCGAGCCATCCTCGCCCGAACCCAAGCCACTTGGCTGTCTGCGGGACTTCTACGTGCCCAGTGGCTGGCCCATTCTTGTCGTCGCCCCGGTCACGGAACTGAAGTCGAGCTGGTCATGGGAAGTCGACGGGCTAACGGTATCCCCGACTGACGCCAATCGAGACCTTGAGCACGTATTCTATGAGTTGGGTCTCCACGAGGTGGATTTTGTCGTCACCCTTCCCGGCGGCGAATGCCAGGAGATCTCCTGCCACTGCCACGTGCTCGGCGACCTGCGGGTGAGTGACCCGGTCGGTGAGGCGACCCCTCCCTGGGCGGACATCAAGGTCGCGGAGCTCGCCTTCGTGCCCGTCTTCAAGAGTGGCCATTTCACAGGGTACGAGGCGACAGTGATACTTCGCCTGGGGGGCGCTCTCGCCGAGCCCCCGGAAGGCTATCCCGTGGAGTACCGGGTGGAAATGGTCCTCGCTGCCGACGGCTTGCCGGAACAGAATGCGGTATGCCTGGTGGGCGAGAGAGATACGTCACATCGGTGGAGTCGATGGGTCTGGCGCAAGGAATGGCAGGTCTTCGGAGAAGATGGGTGGTCTCCACTCATGTCCGAGATCGCGCCTCTCGACCCCCCCAACTCCCAGAACATCCGGGTGCGAATGATGCTTCCTCCCGACTTCGACCCGGCCACTCTGTCTGAGTGGAGTGTCCGGGTAAGGGTCGACGACCAGGTCAAGGACGAAGTGAGGGCAACCGGGATTGGCGCCTGGCAGACGGAGCCGGGTTCCTAGCTCCGCCGGTTCCTATCCGCGAACTTGGGATCGTTCCAGCCGCGGGTGATAGCGCTACTGGTCACCCCCGCCCCATACACTATCCCGAGGTGATCTCCCTTGACCCGGGCCTCCGACCTCCGTCTCCGCGACGTGGTCAACCTGTCCGACGGCGCCCGCCTCGGGCTGATCAGCGATTTCGAGCTAGATCTCGAAACGGGCCGGATCCTGTCCTTCATCGTGCCCGGGCCGGGCAGATTCCTCGGGATCTTCGGCCGGGAGTCGGAGTACGTCGTTCCCTGGGACCGGGTCCGCAAGATCGGCGCCGACGTGATTCTGGTCGACCTGCCGGGGCAGTAGGGTAGCCCCGGACCCCATCCCTACCCCCGCATCCGTCCCCGATTCTTGTCTCCTGGGCGTAGACCACAGGATATAGTCCGGGTATAATGGAGAAGCGCCCTACATGTCGTGAGGAACATTTGTTCGTGCTCTATCTGTTCATGTTCCTTCTTCCCGGGAGGTGGCCCGTATGCGTTGCCCCGCCTGCGGGCGTCCCGACAGCCGGGTTCTCGATTCCCGCCCGGTCCAGGAGCAACGAACCATCCGACGCCGGCGCGAGTGTGAGGCCTGCGGGTCCCGCTTCACCACCTACGAAAGGGTCGAGGAACCCCCGTTGGTTGTGGTCAAGAAGGATCGCCGTCGGGAGGTCTTTGACACCCAGAAGATCATTCGAGGTCTGGTCCGCGCCTGCGAGCGACGGCCCGTGACCATGAACCAGATCCAGGACCTTGCTTCCCAGGTTGAACGGGAGATAAGGCGACGCGGACACGACGAAATCCCGTCTCGAACCATTGGGGAACTGGTCATGGATAAGCTCAAGGCCCTCGACGAGGTGGCCTACGTCCGCTTCGCCTCCGTCTACCGGCAGTTCACGGATATGGAGGAGTTCGGACGCGAGGTGGAGCGCCTTCGTGGCGCCCGGAACCTCTCTGCAGACAATAGCCGCCAGCAGTCGCTCTTCGGGTCGGAGGAGAAAGAGGGTCGGTAATGATGATAAGGCCCCAGTTGACCGAGAATGCCCTGGTGGTCCTCAAGAATCGCTACCTGGGCAAGGACGAAAACGGTAAGGTCGTCGAAGATCCCGCCGCCATGTTTCGCCGAGTGGCCCGCAACCTGGTCCTCATCGACATCCTCTATGATCCGGAGGTCTATGACGCGGCCGGGCGCCGGCCCGACCCTCGAACCGGAGGTGGACCCTCCACCACTCGGCCGGGTAGCCCCTTCCCGCCCTACACGCGTTTCGACCTCTCGACCCTGGCCGCGGCTTACGACAGCCTGGCCGAACGCGGTCACATGCGTCTTTCCTTTGCCGGCGTGATGGAGAGGCTCAAGGCCCGCCGTCCGGAGTCCGAGAAGCTTGAGGACGAGCTCTACGAGGCCATGGCCCGCCTGGAGCTTCTCTTCAATTCCCCGACCCTGATGAATGCCGGTCGCGAGCTCCAGCAGCTTTCGGCCTGTTTCGTCCTCCCGGTCAACGATTCCCTGGAAGGCATTTTCGATTCCCTGAAGCACACGGCCCTGATCCACCAGTCAGGAGGCGGAACTGGCTTTTCCTTCTCCCGCCTCCGCCCCAAGGACGACATCGTCAAGTCCACCGGCGGCGTGGCCAGCGGCCCGGTCTCCTTCATGCAGGTCTTCGACTCCGCCACCAACGCCATCAAGCAGGGCGGGACCCGCCGCGGGGCCAACATGGGCATCCTCCGCTGCGACCACCCCGATATTCTAGAGTTCATCAACTGCAAGACCAAGAGTGACGCCATCACTAACTTCAACATCTCCGTCGCCCTGACCGATGCCTTTATGGCCGCCGTTGGCGAGGACAGGGAGTACGAGCTCACGAACCCACGTTCCGGTCGGCCCAGCGGCAAGCTCCGGGCCCGCGCGGTCTTCGACCTCATCGCCAAGCTGGCCTGGGCCAACGGTGAGCCCGGGGTGATCTTCATTGACCGCGTCAACGCCAGTAATCCCACACCGCAAATCGGCACCATCGAGAGCACTAATCCGTGTATCACCGGCGACGCCCTGGTCTCGACCTCCGCCGGGCTCGTCCGCCTGGATCGTCTTGTGGAGACGGCGACCACCGCTCAGGTCGGCGTGGTCACTGACGATAGGGTTACCGCCCTGACCCGGTGGGGAAACGGCACGACGGGAGCGGCGAGCGGGGTGGCGGCCTGTGAAGATGGCGTCACCATCTATCCCCTGGCTGGGGCCTTCGCCAGCGGGATCAGGCCCGTGGTGCGGGTGACGACTGAGGGCGGCTACACCCTTGAGGTGACGCCGGACCACAAGATCATGACCACGCAAGGCTGGGTGCCGGCGGGCAACCTGAAGCCTCGATACCATTCAGTGCTGCTGCAATCGGGGAGCAGCTTCACCGACAAGGTGGCCTCTGTCACCCCGGCCGGTGAGAGACCTGTCTTCGACCTCCAGGAGCCGGTTACCCACTCGTTCATTGCCAACGGTTTTGTCGTCTCGAACTGCGGCGAGCAGCCCCTCTTGCCCTACGAGTCGTGCAATCTGGCCTCCCTCAATCTGGTCCGCATGGTCACGCACGGCAGGCTCGACTACGACCGTCTCGGCTCGGCGGTGGACCTGGCCGTCCACTACCTCGACAACATCATCGACGCCAACCTCTACCCGATGCCCGAAATCGAGGACATGACCAAGGCCAACCGCAAGATTGGGCTCGGGGTGATGGGCTGGGCGGATATTCTTATCCTGCTCGGTGTTCCCTACGACTCCGAGGAGGCCGTTGCCCTGGCCTCCGAGGTCATGGGCTTCATCGACCGGCGCTCGAAGGAAGCTTCGGCGGCTCTGGCCAAGGCGCGCGGTCCCTTCCCGAACTTCGCCGGTTCGGCTCTGGACGGGCCCGACCGGCCCCCGGTCCGCAACGCGACGACCACGACTATCGCTCCCACGGGGAGCATCAGCATCGTTGCCGGGGCGTCGAGCGGCGTTGAACCGCTGTTTTCGCTGGCCTTCACCCGAAAGGGTATTCTCGGCGGCAAGGAACTCGTGGAGACCAACCCCTGCTTCGAGGAGACTGCCCGCCGGGAAGGGTTCTACAGCGAGGAGCTAATGGCCCGGATTGCCGAAGCCGGGACGGTGGCCGGGATGGAGGATGTTCCGGACAGGATCCGTCGCCTCTTCGTTACGGCTCTGGACATCGCTCCCGATTGGCACCTCAAGATGCAGGCCGCCTTCCAGGCCCACACCGACAACGCTGTCTCCAAGACCGTGAACCTGCCTTATGAAGCCACCGTCGATGACATCCGGGACATCTACGAGATGGCCTATGCCTTGGGTTGCAAGGGTGTTACCGTCTACCGCAACGGTAGCCGCCGGGATCAGGTGCTCTATATCGGTAGTAACGGCAGAAGCGACACCGAGGCTTTCAGGCCGGCGGGTGACTCGGCGAGTGACTCGGCGGGTGGCGTGGCCGGCGGCTGGACGGGCGGCGGGGCGGCCAGCGAGGCCGGCGGCTGGACGGGCGGCGGGGCGGCCAGCGAGGCCGACGCTGGTGGTACCTCCGATGCTTTCACCGGTTTGGCTCCTGGCGCTCCCCCCGGCTTGGCCCCTGGCTTGGCACCTTTGGTCTCCGGCAAGTCCGTCGTGGACCGGGGGGCCTGGGGCAAGGTCAAGCCCATTCCACGCCCCGAGGGCCTGAGCGGGGTCACCGTCCGAAAGGCGACGCCTCTCGGCAATCTCTACCTCACTCTCAACACGGCCGACGGCCAGCCGTTTGAGATGTTCGCCCAGTTGGGCAAGGCCGGCAGCGACTTGGCCGCCTTCACTGAGGGCATCGCCCGTCTCATCTCCCTGGCTCTGCGGTGCGGCATCGATCCCCGCGAGGTCGCCGACGAACTGGCCGACATCGGCGGCAACCGGAGTGTCGGTTTCGGGCCCAACCGGGTCAAGTCCGTCCCTGACGCAGTGGCCCGCTTTCTGGACGACTACCTTACCGGTCGGGTTGAGGTTCCACCCTGGGTTGTCCGTCGGGCCGGGCAGATCATGCTGTTTGAGAACGGCGAGGCCGGCCGGGACGGGGTTGAAGACTCCGGCGACGGGGCCACTCCCAATGGAGAGGTTGCCGGCGCCGAAGGGGTCAGGGGTGAGGACCCTCCCGTGGCCGCCGCCGCTGATGGGGTGACCGGTCCCGCCCGGCGAAGCTACGACCTATGTCCGAGTTGCGGTATGCATAGCCTGGCCTACGAGGAAGGCTGTCTCAAGTGCCGGTCGTGCGGGTACAGTGAGTGCTGAGATGTGGCGCCCCGGCCTGAGGGAAGACCGGGCGACGGTGTTGTCGGGAGGAAGCATGACAGGCCAGGGTCTGGGAAGCGCCGGTATCGTGATCGTTGTCGCCGGGTCGGCCATGGTCGGGGCGGTTCACGCCCTCCTGCCCGATCACTGGATACCTTTCGTTCTTCTCAGCCGGGCCCGGCGCTGGGACCTTCGCCGGTCGTTGTGGGCCACCGCGGCCGGCGGGCTGGCCCACCTCGTTTCGACAGCCGCTCTTGGCCTTCTCGTCGCTCTCCTGGGAACCGAGGCCCTGAAGCGCGCCGGTCCGGCGGCCGAGTTCGCCGGGGCCGGCATCCTGGCCGTCTTTGGTCTGCTCCTGTCTATCCGGGGCCTGCGCTCCGCCCGGAGAGGCCGGGGCCATGTCCACGGCCACGCCTCCAATGCCGGCGCCCACGGCCCCGGCCCTACTCCCGACCCTGGCCCCGGCCGACCGGCCTCCTCCGACCGCGGCCATCTTCTCCAAGGGGCGCTCCTGGGCGCGCGGCCGTGCGCCGAGGCCATTCCGGTCTTCTTGGCCGCAGCCGCCTACGGTCTGACCTCGTCCATCCTGGCCATCCTGGCTTGGGTTATCACCACTCTCGGGGTCATGGTCGGCATCGTCTGGCTTTCTCTCCTCGGCCTCAGCACGGTGAAGCTGGACTTCCTGGAGAAGTACGGGGAAGTGGCCGCGGGTCTCCTCATCCTTCTCATGGGTCTGGCTGCGGCTGTTCTGGCCGGATCGTTCTAGGCCACGCTTCCGCCGAGAACCAGCATCGCCTCTTCCGCTTCCTTTCTGATATGCTCTGTTCATCGACCTCTGGATTTATGCAGGTGGCCGGGATTCACGGCGGGGGGGATGGGGCGTGAACGAGAGGCCCTCCGATCTGGACAATCCGTCGCCGGCATTTTTCCCCCTTCGTCTTCTGGAGGGAGGCCTGACCGTCGTTCGCGTCGCTCCCCTGGAGGGGGCTCTGCCCGGCGCTTTGGCCGCCTTCTCGACCCGTCTGGGCGGGGTGAGCAAGCCACCCTGGGGGGCCATGAACGTCGGTTATCATGTGGGGGATAGCCCCGTTGATGTCACCGAGAACCGGCGGCGGCTCTTTCGGGCCCTCGGCCTCAGGGCGGACACCCTCGTGACCGCGGGTCAGGTCCACAGTGACGTTGTGGCCCTGGTCTCCGCTCCCGGCCATCAGGAGCGAACGGATGGCCTGGCCACCCTGTCGGGCGGGCTTACTCTGGCCGTCTTCTGCGCCGATTGCGTTCCCGTCTGGCTCCTCGATCCCAAGACGCCGGCCGCGGCCGTGGTTCACGCCGGCTGGAAGGGCAGCCTGGCCGGTATCGCCGGCCGCGCGGCCAGGCTGATGATTGAGCGTCTCGGTTGCCGGCCGAAGAACCTCTTGGCGGCGATTGGGCCCTCGATAGGTCCCTGCTGCTATGAGGTCGGCCCCGACGTGGCCGGACCGGCCGCCGATCTCTACGGCCCCGATGTCCTTTCGGCGCCCGGCCCGGGCGGGAAGGCGCGCCTTGATCTCTGGGAAATCAATCGCCGGGCTTTGACTCGGGCCGGTCTGGACCCCTGGCGGGTCTATGTCTCGGGCCTGTGCACGTCCTGCCGCGAGGATCTCTTTCATTCCCACCGCCGGGAGGCGCTCCGCTCGGCCGGCTCGGACGGGACGCCGGACCGCGCCGGCTCGGACGGGATGCCGGACCGCGCCGGCTTGGGGGGCGCGCCGGACCGCGCCGGCCGGATGGTCGCCCTTCTCCGTCTGCCCGAAGGCAAGTAGGTCGCCCACCGCCGGCCTGGGGAGGAAAGCCCTGGGGTCCGAAGAATCAAACCAAGTTAGCCAGACGCCCGGCGACCGACAGACCAGCGAAGGCAGGACTCAAGCGTGCCCCGGTACGAGAGCGGCAAGGTCTACGGAGTCTCCAGACGTTCGCGCGCCGGCGGCAAGCGAGCCTCCGGCGATCACGCCCCGTCGAAAGACGGCCGTAAAGTGCGAGCCGGGCGGCCCATCGGTGATCGCGCTTCCTCCCGACGCCCCGCCTCCTCACGCCGCCGCCGCGCATCCGCGGCCCGACCACCTCGCCGCTGGCTAAAGGCGATCCTCCTGATTCTGATCGTCGCGGGTCTTCTGGCCGTGGGCGGCTACTCGACCCTCAAGACGCTGGTTCTCTCGCAACTTGTGGGTGTGGTCGTCGCCCGGGACGGCCAGGTTGAAGAACTTGTCGTCGGTCAGGGGTTTGTCATTCGCCACGAACTCGTTCTTCGCTCCCCGGTCACCGGGACCGTGACCCTGACCCTCGCCGAAGGGGCCCGAACGCGCAAGGACGGCGAGGTGGCCAACCTCTCCGACACCGAGGAGAAGGCCGTGGCCGAGACTCGCGTGGCCCAGCTCGAGGCCGACCTGGCCGCCTTCAACGCCAGCAACGCCCAGGAGGAGGCGACCTTGATCCAGACCCTGGCCTCCACCCAGACGGAGGCCGCGACCAAGGCCGAGGTTCTGCGCCTGGCCTGCCTGGGCAGCGACTTCGTGGCCATCGACAAGACCAGTTCCGAACTGGCGACCGCCGGTCTGCGTGGGCGGGAAGCCCGCGCCGGCCTAGAGACGATCCGCAAAGACCGCGCCGCCGTGGAGGCGGCTCTGGCCACCGCCAGGACGGCTCTCCAGCAGTCCGTGTTTCCCATCCTGGCCTCCGAAGCCGGCCTCATTTCCTACTGCCTCGACGGCGCCGAGGAGACCCTAACCCCGGAGAGCATCGGACAGTACGGGACGGAACAGATTCTGAGGGTGGCCAGGGGTGAGGCGTCAACGGTGGACCAATCTCGGGTTCAGGCCGGAGCGCCGCTGGCCAAGATCATCGGGGATACCGAGGCCTATGTTTCGGTCATCGTGACCAACGGCCGAGCCGACGAGCTATCTTCGGTCAAAGACGTTGTTCTTCGCTTTCCGGGCTTCGAGGGACGCCGCGAGACGGCGGCCGAACTCTTCCACGTCGGCCAGCGGGAGCGGAACGGCTACTGCCTGGTGACCTACCGGGCCAAGGAACTCCTGGCGGGGATGATCTCCATCCGCCAAACCGAGGCGACCATCGTCGTCCATGTCTGGACCGGCACGGTCCTGCCCAGGAAGGCGGTCGTTCATCGCGGCGGGCAGGACGGGGTCTTCGTCCTTGATGTCACCGTCTGCCGCTTCCGCTCGGTCGAGGTCTTGGGCGGCGACTCGGACAACATCGTCGTCGACGGCCTGTCAGCGGGAACTCAGGTCATCTCCACCCCCGCGCTGGTCAAAGAGGGTACGCGCATCGGCGCGGTCGAGGGCCTCCGACTTGGGACCCTCGCTGGGCCACTGGGCGGTAAGCATCTGGGCCGTGGGCCGCTGGGTGGTGGGCCGAGTGCCTGACCAAGAGACGATCAGGGCCAACCTGGCCCGGGTGAGGGAGAACATCGCCGGCGCCGCGCGCCGGGCTGGGCGAGACCCGGGAGATGTCTGTCTTGTGGCCGTGACCAAACTCGTTTCCGCGGAACTGGTCGCTCTGGCCGTGCGCGACGGAGTCAGGGACCTCGGCGAGAACCGCGTCCAGGAGGGCGTAGGCAAGCGGCAGGCTCTGGAGACCGCCCACCCCGACTTGGGAGCGCCCGTCCGGTGGCACCTCATCGGCCACCTTCAGACGAACAAGGCCGCCCGCGCGGTCGCGCACTTTGACCTCCTTCACTCCGTCGACAGCCTGCGCGTCGCCGAGGCCATTTCCGCCGCCGTCTTGCGGGACCGACCCGCCGCCGCAAGCGGTGACCGGCCCGCGGCAATCCTCGTCCAGGTCAATGTGACCGGCGAGGAGACCAAGTCCGGGGCGCCACCCGCCGCCATAGCCGGCCTCGTGCGCGACATCAGCCGCTTACCGGGTCTGAGCGTTCAAGGCCTGATGACCATAGCCCCTCTGGTGGCGGATGCCGAGGATGTACGGCCGGTCTTCCGGCGGGTGACCGCTCTGGCGCGGGAGATCGACACCCTCGGCCTGCCCGGCGTCGGCATGGAGCTTCTGTCGATGGGCATGAGCCAGGACTACGAGGTGGCTATCAGCGAAGGGGCGAACGTAGTGCGGATCGGAATGGCGGTTTTCGGTCCGCGAGGAGGGTAGGCTATGCCGAAAGAGGTGGGTGCGGTGCCTCCCGTGGTGCTTGTCATCAACATCGCGGTCACGCTCCTCATCTTCGTCCTGGTCCTGCGGATCGTCCTGGCCAATGCCTCCGTCTTGCTCGGACGGGAGCGTCTCCCTGCGCTTCTCGGGACCATTACCGACTACGTTGTCGACGTGACCGAGCCCCTCCTGGCCCCGCTACGGCGGGTCCTGCCCAACGTCGGTCTTACCCTGGACTTCTCGCCCCTGGTGGCCATCATCGTCATTGACCTTCTGGCCCGTCTCCTGACCCTCGTCCTGCTCCGGGTCATGTAGGGGAGGAACCTGTCGCCAGTCGTCGAAGCGGGACACCATGCGCTTTCCATCTCTGGGAGGGCGGAACAGCATGTGTGGTGGGGGGGAGGACGGAGCATGCCGCAATGGGCAGACGTGGTAATATTCGTTATCAAGTGCGTGACCTCGTTGTTCATATTGGCCCTCGTCTTGAGGTTCATTCTGGTCACCATCGCCAATCAAGTTGGGCGAGACAGCCTAGGGTCCTTCGTCGGCGCCATTCATGACTTCGTGACTGGGGTGACCGAACCCCTGGTCGCGCCGCTAAGTCAGCGGTGGCCTGACGTCGGGTTCACCTGGGACTTCTGGTCCCTTGTCGTTCTCGTCATCGTCGGCTTCATCGGCGGCACGCTGGTCGGCGTGCTCCGGGTCGTGTTCTGGGTGAACGACCTGCTCAGCGTCTTGTAGAGGGAGGAGCTAGTCTAGTGTCGTCGAAGCGGGATGGCGTGTCTGTTCCTGACCTTGGGAGTGAAGCCATATGACTCTGACGCCTCTGGACATCCACAACAAGGAGTTCAAGGTCGGCTTCCGCGGCTACGTCGAGGGGGAGGTCGACGATTTCCTCGATCAGGTAGTCAAGGAGTTCGAGGCTCTCATCCGCGAGAACGGTGAGCTGAAAGACCGCCTGGACAACCTCGATCAGGCTCTGGAACGCTACCGGACCATCGAAGACTCTCTGAACAAAACTCTCCTCCTCGCCCAGCAGGCGGCCGAAGAAGTGCGTTCGGTGGGGGGGAGGGAGGCCGAACTTATCCGCGAGCGGGCTCTCATGGAGGCCAAGCGGATAGTGGACGAGGCCAAACTCCAGGCCCGGCAAGGCGTTGAGGACTACAGCGAGATGCGGCGCGAGGCCGAGCTTTTCCGCCTCCGCATGAAGACCATGCTCCAGGCCCAGCTTGAGATCTTCATTGAGGCTGAAGCCAAAGAGGAAGAGTCGGGCACCACACCCTTCGCCACGGGGGCCAAGGCGGCGAGCATAACCACCCGTTACGCGGCCGGCGACAGAGAAAGCGATCCCTCCGGGTACGGTCCGGCCCCCCGGGAAGACGCGGCGGCTCTGGACTACCGACGTCCCGCGCCGCCGCCAGACTACAGACGTCCCGCGCCGGAGCCAGACTACAGGAGTCCCGCGCCGGAGCCAGACTACAGGCGTCCCGCGCCGACGCCGGCGGAGACGGGCGAGACCAGCCGACCCAACCTCTGGGGTGAACCGGCCACCTCGGCGCGTTCGCTTCCCACTCGCCGGGCCGGCCAGAGTCCAGCGGGTCAGCGACCCGAGGAGGCCGAGGGCGAGGACGAGAAAGGCTGGTGAAGGGAGAGACCACCGCCGGACAAACCCGCCCCGAGGCGACCTTCAGGGTCAGGGCTCGTCCCGGCGCTTCACGGACGGAGATAGCCGGTTTCCATGACGGAGCGTTGGCGGTGCGGGTGAGCGCCCCGCCGGAGAAGGGCCGGGCTAACCGGGCCCTTCTGGCTTTTCTGGCCGAGAAGTTGGGTCTCGGCCGTTCCGACCTTGAGATCGTGGCCGGATCGGGAAACAGGGACAAGATAGTCAGGGTGTCGGGACTGGGGCCGGAGGAACTTGCCCGGCGTCTGGCGGCCCTGGCGATGAAGACGGAGTCGCCGTAAGGGGTGGCGTAGACCCTTGCCCGAATTGCGAACCATCAAGATAGACGCCGGTGACGCGGCCGCTCTGGCCCGCTACGACGATTACGTCCGCCAAGGTCCGAAGGGGCACATTCTGCAGACCGTGGCCTGGGGCGACCTCAAGGCCCGTACCGGCTGGGCGCCAGTGCGCTACCTGGTCGAGGAGCGCGGGACCGGCGTGCCGCGGGGCGCCATCTCCGTCCTTCTCCGTCGCCTGCCGTTGCCCGGGACCAGACTCTATCTGGGCTACGCGCCGCGCGGCCCGGTGATTGATTACGCCGACGAAGCGTCCATGTCCGAACTCTTTGCCTCCGTGGCCGGCGACCTTAGACGGCGGGGGGCCATCGCCCTGAAGATCGATCCGGACGTTGCGGCCGATCGGATCGACGTGGTGGACCGGCTGGAGCGGCTCGGCCTCCGCCGGATGACCCGGGGTCTCGGCTTCGAGGGCGTCCAGCCCAGGTTTGTCTTCCGCCTCCCGCTCCGCGGCCCGGCTGAGGAAATCATGGCCTCCTTCCAACCCAAGACCCGCTACAATATCCGCTTGGCGCAAAGACGCGGGGTCACGGTTCGAGTCGGGACAACGCGGGAGGACCTCCGGACCTTCTACCGCATTCTTGTCGAGACGGCTCGCCGGGACCGCTTTCTGGTGCGGGCGGAGAGCTACTACCAGGACATGTGGGAGCTCCTGGTGGAGAAGAGGCTGGCCCGGCTCTTCCTGGCCGACCACGAGGGCGAGACTCTGGCCGGGACGATGGCCTTCATCCTCGGGGACAAGGCCTGGTACGTCTATGGCGCCTCCTCCAATGCGCGCCGGGAGGTCATGCCCAACTACCTTCTCCAATGGACGATGATCCGCTGGGCCAAGGACAGCGGCTGTAACCTCTACGACTTCCGGGGGGTCTCCGGCAACCTCGACCCGGCGGACCCCCTTTACGGTCTCTTTCGGTTCAAGAAGGGTTTCGGGGCCGAGTTCACCGAGTTCATCGGCGAGTTCGACCTCGTCCTTTCGCCTTCTTGGTACCACGCTTACGCCTATGGTGAGCCTCTCTACCGGCGGCTACGCGCCCGCCTGCGCGGCGGATTGCCCCGGGCGTCCCGGGCCCCGGAAGACGCCGGCTAGAACCCCGTTTACCGTTGCCGGCCGGAGGGGAGATTACACCCTCGGAGGGGTGGCCTTGGCCGGCACGGACTTTGGGGAGCGTCAGGGCGCCGTTGCTGGTCCGGCCTCGGAGACGTCCGTCCGAACGTTGAGCCATCGGCTGGCCGACTACACCCAACACATCGAGAACCTCAGCATCGCTGAGTACGTCGAGTTGGTCAGAAACCCCCGGCGCATGTTCTTCCTCAATTTTATCTCCGGAATCGGACGGGGCTTCGGGATCGCCGTGGGCTTCACCGTCCTTGGCGCACTGTCCCTGGTCTTCCTGCGCTACCTCCTCATGCTCAACCTGCCGGGCATCGGCGGTTTCATTGCCGAACTGGTTAGGATCGTGCAGATTCGCCTGAGCGGGCCGTAGGGACCGCTGGGCAACGGGGACGGCTGCCGGGCGACGGGGGCGGCTGCCGGGCAACGGGGACGGCTGCCGGGCAACAGGAAGGGAGATCGGTCCGTGTCCAGTGAAGGCAAGTTTGGGCGGCTTTTGGCCGAAGAGAAGAGGCGCCTGGAGAAGAGTATCGAGACTCTCGGGGCGGCGGGGCTCGACCGCTCTCTGGGCGATTCCATCAGCGAGAGCGCCGTCTACGACAATCACCCAGCGGACATTGCCACCGAGACCTTCGAGCGCGAGAAAGACTTCGGTCTTCGCGAGGACCAGATGACGACACTGGGCCTGGTGGAGGAGGCCCTGCGGCGCCTGGAGGACGGAACCTACGGCGCCTGCGAGCGCTGCGGTCAGGCCGTTCCCGAGGCTCGCCTGGAGGCCGTCCCCTGGACACCCTTTTGCCTCCGGTGCGAGGCGACCATTGAGCAAGAGGAGGCCCGCGACCGGGGGCGGCCGGCCGAGGAGGGCGTTCGCCCACCCTTCTCGTCCTTCTCCGGCCTCGGCCCAAGTGGGCAGGTGGAGTACGACGGCGAGGACGCCTGGCAGGCGGTGGCTCGGTACGGCACCTCCAGCAGTGTCGCCCACAATCCGCCGGAGGCATTCGACGAGTCGGGCGCGGGCCAGGACGAGCGCGCGGGCCTGGTCGAGGCCGTGGACGCCATCCCCGACTCATCCCACGATCCGGGGCGCGCGGGCGAACCCGAACATCTGACGGCCGGACGTCCAGGAACGCCGACCGGACGTCCAGGATCGCCGACCGTGGAAGGTGGTGGGAGGAGCCGCCGGACCAGGGAACGAAAGAGACGACCTGGACGGTAGGGAAAGCTCCCGCGGCCCTGGGTGGCGCGAGCGGAGCCAGGGTTGGCAAGACCGGGGGAGGATGGGCTTGGGCAAGAAGTGGGTGGCGCGGTTGGCGCCGGTTTGGTCGGTAGCCCTGGGGTGGGCGGCCATTGATCAGATTGTTAAGGTCTGGGCCTTGGGGGCTCTCTGGGCCGCGGAGCGGGAGATCATTCCCGGGGTGCTCTGGTTCAACCTGACCCGAAACTCCGGGGCCGCCTTTGGTCTTTTCCCCCGGGGGCAGTTTCTTTTCATCCTAGTCGCTTCGCTCCTCATCGGCGTAGGGATCTGGGCGCCACTTGTTATGGGTGGCCGGCGCTGGAGTGTCGGGCGGATTGGGCTGGGTCTTCTGGTTGGTGGCGGGATCGGCAACCTGATCGACCGGGTCTTCCGAGGCGGTGAGGTTGTCGACTTTATCGACTTTCGCTTCTGGCCCGTCTTCAACGTGGCCGACACGGGCATTGTCGCCGGGACGACCCTGGTCTTCCTCTACCTTATCACTAGTCTCCTCAGACCCGGCGAGGCGAAACCGGAGTGAGAGACGGCGGCGACCCCGAGAGTGGCGGCGAGGAGGCCGTGGTCTGGCAGTCGGAACTGGACTTCGACGTCGAGCCCATCCACGCCGGGCAGCGGCTGGATGTCTTCCTGGCCTCCAGGCGGGATCTGGGCCTCTCCCGCTCCCACGTGCAGAAGCTCATCTCCGAGGGGTTGGCGACCGTCGACGGTGAGACCGTTAAGGCCAGCTACCGGCTTGAAACGGGAGAGAGGGTCCGGGTGACCGTGCCTATGCCCGAACCCATGGAAGCCGAGCCCGAAGACATTCCTATCGACGTTGTCTACGAGGATGAGCACCTCATCGTGGTCAACAAGCCCAGGGGTCTGGTCGTCCACCCGGCCGCCGGACACCTCCGGGGCACCCTGGTCAACGCCCTCCTGGCCCACTGCGACCATCTCTCCGGCATCGGCGGTGTCTGCCGGCCCGGCATTGTTCACCGCCTTGACCGCGACACGAGTGGGGTGATGGTTGTGGCCAAGAGCGACCTCGCCCACCAATCCTTGTCGGCGCAGATCAAGGCCCGGACGGCGCAGCGTCGCTACCTCGCTCTGGTTCACGGGGACGTCCCGGTCGAGGAGGGCACCATCGAGACGAGGATTGGCCGGGATCCGGAGAATCGCAAGAAGATGGCCGTCTTGCTGGAGGGTGGGCGGGAAGCGGCCACTCACTACCGCGTCCTGGAGCGGTTCGGGGACTTCACCCTCGTGGAGTGCGCTCTCCGGACCGGGCGGACGCACCAAATCCGGGTTCACCTGGCTCACCTTGGCTATCCCGTGGCCGGCGACCCGGTCTACGGCCCGCGACGCCCCCACCGCTTTCGCCGGGAGCTGGCCCGGGCCATGGCCGTGGAGAGCGAGGAACCCTACCCCGAGGCCGTGGCCGCTCTTGCGGGCCAGGCTCTGCACGCCTACCGCCTGGCCTTCCGCCACCCGACAAGCGGCGAAACCATGGAGTTCCTGGCCCCCCTGCCCGCCGACATGGAGCGGGCCGTGGCCGAACTCCGGGAACGGGGACGACTGCGGTAGAAGGTCCGTGAGCCGGGCCCCGGCTCGCCCTACACGATCTCACACCGCCAGGTCTCCTTGGCCCGCAGGGAGAGCCCCACGCTGCAGTACTTCTCTATGGAGAGGGCGGCCGCGCGCTGGAGATGGGGGAGAGCGTCGGGGGCGGCCTTGAGGCGGTAGGTGACCTCGATGTCGGTGAAGTACTTGGGGTGATCGGGCGCCCGTTCGCCGGTCACCTCAATGTCGAGACCGCTGAAGGTGACCCGTTGCTTCTCAAGCAGGCTGATGACGTCAAGGCCCGTGCAGGCCCCGGTGGCCATGAGGAGAAGCTCGGTTGGCTTGGGGCCGCTGCCCGGGGCCGGGTCCGCGCTCGTCCCGGTCTGGCCCGCCCACGGTCCGGCCGCCTGCGGTGTTGTTTCGGCCTCGTTCGGAGTGAAGTTGATGAGAACGGGTGGGCCGGAAGCGCCGAAGCCCACGAACCGATTGCCGCCGTGCCACCGGAGAGTCGCTCTCACTGTCATCTTGGTTTCCTCCTATTGTCTCTGATCAGGCGCCCCGGTGGTTTCCTCCCTCCCGGGCATCCCGCCGTGCGCCCGTGCGCTGTAGTCTTCTCCGAGGCCCCGCCGAATCCCCGCGGAAAGCTCGCCAGGCGAACCGCGCTCCCCGGAAACGCAGGTTGCGTGTGGTGTGGCGACGGAGCGGGGAACCGGCGGGGCGGCCGGAGGGCTCGGCAGGATTCGCCCCCGGCGCCCTCCAGCGGGCAGGAATTGTCAGCCTCGGCGACAACTCTCCCCCCAGAGAGCCTCGTCATCATTCATTCTCCTGGAAAGGGTGAGCCAACTTGCCGCGAGTCTGCTTCATCGTCAATCCGGCCGCCGGCCATGGCCGGGCCAAGAAGAACTGGGAGAAGCTCGAACCCCTGGCGGCGAGCCTGGGGAGTTACGGCGTGAAGTTCACCGAATACCCGTTGCACGGGACTGAACTGGCCCGGCAGGCGGCGGCTGAGGGCTACGATCGGGTGATCGCCTTTGGCGGCGACGGGACGCTGAACGAGGTGGGCAATGGCCTCATCGGCACGAAGGCCGCCATGGGCGTCGTGCCTACCGGCTCGGCCAACGACTGGATTCGCACCTTCCCGATTCCCACCGACCTGGCCCAAGCGGTGCGGCTGGCCTTCGAGGGCCGCCGCGTACCCGTGGACGCCGGCCTGGCCGAGTCGGGAGATGTGCGCCGCCACTTCTTCAACATGGTCGGAGCGGGTTTCGACGCCGAGATCGCCGGTCGGGTGAACGAGTTGGGTCCCGTGCTCAAGACGATCCCGGGAACCCTCCCGACCCTGATTTGCCTGGTCCTGACTCTGTTCTCGTACAAGAACCCTACGGTGACCCTGACCATCGACGGGGAGACCATGGTCGTGCCTCGCCTTGTTCTCTCGGCCTTCGGCATCTGCCGGTTTCTCGGCGGGGGCATGATGTTGCTACCCTCGGCCATCACCGATGACGGTCTGCTGGAGGTCATGTGGGCTCATGATTTCGGACGTATCGAACTCCTGGGCGTGGTGGGCAAGACCTACAAGGGCAAGCACGTGGGGCATCCGCGCATCCACTTTACCCGCGCCAAGCGGATCACGGTATCCTCGTCCATCCCTCTCTTCTGGCACATGGATGGCGAGGTCGGCGGGCGGTTGCCGCTAAGCGTTGAGATTGTCCCCGGGGCCCTCGACATCATCCTGCCGTAGGCCCGTGGCGCGGGGTCCGCGGCAGGCTGCGTTCGTTTCGGGTTTCCCTAGGTGTTTCCGGTGTTCTGCCCGCCGGGAACCCCGCGCAGGTTCTCGACGAAGGCGCCGAAATTGGCCGGGCCACGCTTGTGGGCGGCCTTCAGCTTCGCCGCTAGGCCGTCGATCTTGGTCTGCTCGCCCATGCTGACGAAGTGGGACAGGGCTAGCTGGTAGAGGTGAGCGGCGACCTCGGGCCCTCCGCCCGACCCGGTCAGTTGTCCCTTGTAGTCGCCCTCGGCCTCGTAGGACTCACCCTCGGCCAGCCAGGCCTTGCGCTCGCTCTCCTCGTCTCCGACGAGCTTGTAGAGCTGCCGCAGGGATTTCAGGGTGGCTCGTTCGAGGTGGTAGTCGTGCGCCTTCACGAACCCCAGGCGGGCCTGCTCCAGGCTCCCGCTCACCCGGCGGCGCTGATCCGGCGACAAGGTCTCGGCCAGCCCCATGAGAGCTTCCGCCACGCGCGGGATATAGAGGGCCGTGGACGAGTCGGCCATGTGCTCGATCATGGCTACCGCGGCGTCCCTGGCCTGGGTCAGAAGCTCGGACTTGCGGAACTGCTTGGCCAGGTAGCAGGCTCGCCGGATGGCCCGGAAGGCGTTGTTGCCGTCGCCCCGGCCGGCGAGAAGAGTGGCGGATTCGACATAGGCCGGGACGGCCGCGGCTCCGGCGTCCGTGTCCTTGAACTTGTCCCAGAGAAAGTCGGCGTATCTTGCCCGGTGAAGGGCGTTGGTCGTGGTGGCCGTGCGGGCCTTGAGGTACTGCTGGGTGTTGGGTGGCATGGAGTAGAAGTCGGGAAAAGAGGTTCCGTCGGATTTGGTGTAGCGAGGACCAAAGTAACTGCTCGAGCCGAGGGCCTCTGTCTCCCGAAACGCGAACACAAGCCACTCGATCTTGAATCGGGCGGCCTGATCCTGGTCTCCGCTGGCGGCGAACAGGTCCGAAGCCTTCTTGAATGCCTCGCTTCGAGATGACGCCAGGGGATACTCGTCACCAAAGTCGGCCTCGATCTTGCCTACTAGTTCAGCGGCACGGGCAGGCACATCTCTCTCCACCTTCCGGGACTTGCCAAACAAGCGGCCCAGCGTTGTCCGTCTGTGGCACAGTCCAGTAATTGTGTGGAATTCTGCCGCCGGGGGCCGATCTCCTTCCTCGGACCTCATCGCCGTTGTTCATCTTAGCGACGACATCGGGCGGGCG